>Ga0185342_1000061_pt1 | contig 69717 bp, 67 predicted proteins | sample ConPoolayeEmetaG_FD_128045 | JGI IMG/M metagenome (GOLD analysis project Ga0185342, IMG submission 128045) | Hot spring microbial mat communities from California, USA to study Microbial Dark Matter (Phase II) - Cone Pool mat layer E metaG... ... | reverse complement strand
GGTAAGGTGTTAACCTTCCTCAGGTCGAGAATGGAAATCCTACACGCCCAAAACATGCCGCTCAGCCCATAAAAAAACATAATTATTACATCATGCCTGCATATAAAATCGAAATAAATATATACTTGTGTATATATAAAATGGGAACAATATCTAGGTGAAAGGCCTTGCAGGTCGAATCCCTCTCCACAAATATTATAGGAAACGTTCCCGAAAAAAACTCATACGTTACTCATCTCCCCACAATGAATAGAATAACGATAAGGAGAATTAAGGTAGATCCTAAGAAAGTGAAACCATTTGTGCTGGCAATAGGAAAAGCAGGAAACGAGGTATATGGCACACCTAGGCATAAGTATGACTGGACAAAGAGTCAAGGTCCAAATTCTGGATGGGCAAATGTGGAGGAGTTAGCTCAGAGCATTAGCAGAGACGGTTTAATTCACACCCCCCTAGTCTGTTCCTTCCACAAGTTTGGGTATGGGGAAGATCTCGTAGCGGTTCAGGGATGGAGGAGAATAAGAGCTTCCATTATGAATAAGTATGATTATGTTGAGGTTGATTACACTGATGACTTGTCTCCAGAAGAGGCGGAGATTCTAAGCTTTAAAGAGAATTACAACCGAGAGCAATTATCAGACTCTGAAATTTCAGAGTTCCTGAATCGAGTTAGGAAGAGGCATCCCGACTGGACCTATGAAAAGATAGGCGAAGTTTATGGTCTGGGTGGTAAAAACCCAAGCAATAGGAGAAAAGTGGTTGAAAGCTACTTGTCACATTTTGACTTCTTAGAGCGGCACAGAAAAGATGTCCAACGGTTGGACATAAGCTTGAAAAAATTATCCCGAAAAGCCGTCGTGCAAATACGCTCTGCGGCAAGGGAAATTGTGGGAGAAGCAGCTAGGGAAGATTACGAAACACAGATCCTTGAAGCGTTTTCAAAAACTGAAGGCAAAATATCAATAGGACTACTTTGCAATACTTTACGCTCCCAGTTTCGGCGAGGATGCCCCATCAACCCAACTGAAGCAGTAGAACTAATACGGGAAAGCGGTATCCTATTGGGTGAGGGGAAAAATACAAACAAGTGCTACATCAACCTTTTTATCCCCCCGGAAATAGCGAGCGCCTTAAAAAAATACGAATCAGTTAATTACACTAAAACCAAAAAAAGGGCAGCCCTAGCTTCAATAATACTGGATATAATACAAGACTTCCTGAAGCGGGAAGGCTACATTTAGAAACATTTCTGCAAACACCCCTACATTTTTGGAAACCCAAAGATGTGAAAACCTTCAATGATTTTTTTAAAACAAACTTAATATTAGGATTGGAGCAAGAAGTTTTAAAAAATGGAGGATAAACTATGTCGGAAAAACTGGTTATTGTGGAAAAGGAAGGCAACATTGCGATAGTAACCCTAAATAGAGAAAAGAAAAGAAACGCGCTCTCAATAGAACTCAGGAAGCAATTAACAGAAATACTTGCCCAGTTAGCGAAAGATAACGAGGTGAAGGCAGTTATACTGACGGGAAAGGGACCAGTTTTCTCTGCTGGTTTTGACACATCTGAATTTATGAGTCTAACCCCAGAAAATATGCAAGCGTTCTTTGAAGCATCATGGCAATATCATGTAGACGTGATGACCTTTCCCAAACCTCTAATAGCAGCGCTTAATGGACCGGCACTGGCGGGAGGACTAGACCTAGCTCTAATGTGTGACTTTAGAATCTCTTCCCAAAACGCGTTTTTCCAACATCCAGAAATAAAATTTGGAGCCACACCGCTCTACACACTCCTAAAACCAGTGGTAGGCGACGGGTTAGCCAGAGACCTATGCTTCACTGGAAGAAGAATCGATGCAGAAGAAGCACTAAGAATTGGGCTGGTTAACAAATTGGTTCCACCAGACAAAGTTCTCCAAGAAGCCAAAGCCTACGCCCAACAGATATGCGAATCAAAACTGGAAACGCTAATGGCGGTAAAGAAAATGTGCATCGCAGCCACAAACATGGAGGAATTCTCAAAAATATCAAAAGCCGCTCTGGGCGGTTAAAGTCACAAATCAAGCTGCGAGCAATCCAAACATACACTGCCATAAAAATTTGAACTTCAAATATAGAGTCAGCTTCTGCCAATTCAGGATTGAAACTAAACTCTACGGATGGGAAAAACATTTATACATATGAGCTACAAACAGCACACCACTTGCAATCAAGGAGGAAGTAAATGATAAAGACCAAATTAACCGAAATGCTTGGAATAAAACATCCCATAATACAGGCAGGTATGGGTCCCTACAACACAATGAAACTATCAGCCGCTGTTGCAAACGCCGGTGGATTAGGAATCATATCCAGTATAGGTATGGGAGTCGTGGCTCTCGGGTTTAAGCCTCTTTTCGGTTTTGAAAATCTCACTCCCCGAGAACAAATGCTCTCCTCAATACAGAAGGTTAAAGAGCTAACTAAGAGTTCCCGGGGAATTTTTGGAATCAATGTGCCAGTAGCCGTGGAGTTCCAATCAGTAGCCGGCGAACTAATTAACGCAGCCCTAGAAGCTAGAGAGACAGATTCGGAGGTTGCAAAGAGGCTTAAAGTAATTATCACATCTGCGGGTAACCCTGAACCCTACGTGGAGAGTATAAAAGAATCGGGAGCTTACCATTTTCATGTGGTACCATCCCCCTACCATGCTAAAAAGGTTGAAAAGATGGGTACAGACCTAGTAATCGCCTCAGGACATGAGGGGGGTGGACACGTAGCCTACGATCCAGTTCACACTCTGGTTTTGCTGCCTGAGGTTGTTCGCTCCGTTAAGATTCCAGTTGTGGGTGCTGGTGGTTTTTGTGACGGAGCCACTCTGGCTGCAGCGTTAGCTCTAGGCGCGGTGGGAATCCAAATGGGCACAAGATTCATTGCAACTAAAGAAAGCGACTTTTTGCCCAGCTACAAGAATTTTGTGAGAGATATTAATGATGTCAGAGATACTGTGGTTGCTAAGGGGTTATTTGGGAATCTTAGGTATCTTAAAAACCCAGCAGTTTTGAAGATGCTCGAATTAGCCAAGTCTGGTGCATCGGAGGAAGAGCAAGTTAAATTTGAGATTAAATCATTAGAGGCTATAGATGCTGGCGATATTGAAAATTCAGCGATGCCAGGAGGCGAAGTTGCTGGCAGAATAAAAGATATTCCTACAGTAAAGGAATTAATCGAGACAATCGTGAAAGAGGCAGAAGAAATTATAAAGACCAAATTACCAAAATTGGTCGTATAAAACCTTTTTACCTTTTTTGGGAATGTTTTCAGATTCAAATATTCGCTGATAGTTTCAGGAAAAAAGGGTGTGATTGGTATTAGTTTCAAATATATTCTTTTGGAGAAGGATGACGGAACAGCGATAATTAGAATGAATCAGCCGGAAAAGTTGAACGCCATGCGAATAGAGATGCAGGAAGAAATGGTGCAAGCTCTAAACAGCCTAGCTTTAGACGATTCCATAAAAGTGGTGATAATTACGGGTGTGGGCAAAGCCTTCAGTTCTGGAGGGGACATGGGGGATATGGAAATGGCGCACCGAACGCCCCCCTTCGAACTCAGAAAAACTTTGAACCAAAACTTGGCGGAAATAGTCAGGATTATTTGGAATATGGAAAAGCCCGTGATAGCTGCAGTTAACGGTGTAGCCACTGGAGGAGCATGCAATGTAGCCATGGCCTGTGACATTGTGATAGCTTCAGATAAGGCGCGTTTCGGGCAGATATTTCTCGCCATAGGACTCATTCCTGACGGCGGGGGAAGTTGGCTCCTACCCCGGCTTGTAGGTTTTCATAGGGCGGTCGAGCTCATTTTCTCTGGAAGGTTAGTAGATGCTAAAGAGGCGGAAAAGTTGGGTTTGGTTAACAGGGTTGTACCAGCCGAAGAACTCGATAAAACGGTAAGGGAGTACGCTAATCTACTTAAAATGTTTCCTTTAAGGGCTCTGGGAGCCACAAAGAAGGCAATACATAAAGGATTTAACATGAGTTTGGAGGAAGCGTTAGACTACGAGATGACCATGCAGACCTTATGCTTCCAAACAGAGGAACACAAAAAACGCGTTAGAGCATTCTTGGAGAGAAAAAAACAATGAGCATCACCAGATTAGGGATGTTCAGATAAAAAAATTCTGATAAAGGTTATATATTTGACCTTTAATCACCAAAAGGCACATGATTTGAGGAGTGTGAGATGTTATGAGTAAAATAGGTGCAATAGATTGCTGGGCGGGTGTTTTGCCTCCAGAGCAAACAAAAAATTGGCCCCCTCAGTTTTTACACATTTTCCAGAGATATAAAACCCCAGAAAAAATGTACAAAGGATTCACACCCGAAGAAATGATTCAGGAAATGGATGAAGCCGGAGTAGAGAAGGTGATATTATCCGCATTCGTTTACAAAGAAATGAGAGTAGATAATGATTACATAGCGAAAGTCTGCGATAAGTTTCCAGACAGATTCATCGGCTGTGGAACCGTAGATCCGCGTGACGGTATGAAGGCTGTTAGAGAAGTGGAAAGAATAGTAAACGACCTACATTTTAAAGCCATCAAACTTGAACCCTACGCTTATGGTGATGAAATTGTGGGCCTTCCTCCCAACCATAAATACTACTATCCGATATATGCAAAATGTGTCGAGCTTGACATACCCGTCACCATCCAAATAGGCCACACAGGTCCACTTTTGCCCTCAGAATGCGCTAGGCCAATTTACCTAGATGAGGTTGCCCTGTTCTTCCCAGAACTGAGAATAATAGGTGGACATCTTGGACAACCTTGGCACGAGGAAATGATGATACTTGCATGGAAGTTCCCCAATGTGTACGTGGACACCTCTGCTCGAGCTCCAAAGTATTGGCCGGACTCATTCAAGCTTTTTGCGGCAACCTGGGGACAGGACAAAGTGCTCTGGGGTACTGACTATCCTCTTCTAACCTTTAAGAGATGCATCGAAGAAATTGAAGCTCTAGGACTGAGCGAACAAGCTAAAAGAAAAATTCTGAGAGAGAACGCAATCAAAGTCTTCAAATTATAAAAAAGAAAAAACAGCTAAAGGAGAAAAAATTCCACGATTTATCACTCTTTCCCTTTTTCGTTTTTTGTGGTGATTTGGGGGACATTTGTTTGGAGTGATTTTAGAGGATGGGTTAGGTGACTTCCCAGACTGTTGTGGGGTGTAAAAGCGTTCCTAAAAAGGGGCTGAGAAAGGCTGAGATTAAAAGTTGGCAGGACAGTGAAAAATCGCCACAATATAGCTTAGATTTATTGGAAAAATTGTTCCAAAAATAAAAAAATAAGAAATGTGGGACTAGTTGGTTTTTTCTTTTTTTGCTTCTTCTCTTAGTACTCTCTTTAAGGGTTTGCCTATGGAACTCATTGGAAGCTCCTTTCTAAATTCTATTAGTTTTGGTACCTTGTAGGGTGCGAGTTTCTTTTTGCAGTAATCAATTATTTCTTGTTCCTTCACCTTTCCCTCGTATTCTGGTCTTAAAACGATGTATGCTTTTATTATCTCGCTTCCTGGCCTTTTCGGGTCAGGTATCCCTACGGCTGCAGCGAGCATAACTGATGGTATCTCGTAGAGGACATCGTCGACCTCTCTTCCTCCGACGTGGAAACCGGAAACGTTAATCATGTCCTTTTTTCGGTCAACAATGTAGAAGTAGCCGTCTTCGTCCATTTTTGCAATGTCCCCAGTGTATAGCCATCCTCCCCTTATGGTATCTGCGGTTTCTTCCGGCATATCTAGGTAGCCCTTGAAGACTTGGGGACCGCGAATTATGAGTTCGCCTGGTTCTCCTACTGGCATCTCTTCCACTCCATCCACTATGTCAACTATTTTGGCTTCAGTGTCCGTTAGGGGCAAGCCTATGCTGCCTATTTTTCGTTTGCCTTTCCATGGATTACACAAACCGATCGGTGAGGCTTCTGTGATTCCATAAACCTCAACTAGTTTTGACCCTGTTTTTTTCTCCCACTCGTTTACTAGATCGGGGGGAAGCGCTACCGAACCCGAGATACAGATTTTAAGTGAACTGAAATCCGCTTTCTCAAAGTTTGGGTGGTTTAATAAGCCAGTGTAGATGGCAGGGACTCCAGCGAATATGTTGACTTTATATTTTCCAAAGTTTCTCAACATGGCGTCATAGTCTCTGGGATTAGGTAAGCAAATATATGCTGCTAGGTTACTGAATACTAAATGAAACGCTCCGTTTCCGCCTGCATGGAAGGGTGGATACATTGTCTGGAACACTGTTTTACCTTTTTCCCAGTAGCCCTTAGCCCAGAGTTGGTGCTGGATGGTGTTTGCCACAATATTGTAGTGTGTAAGTATCGCTCCTTTTGGGATTCCAGTTGTGCCTCCCGTGAAGTAGAGTGCGGCGGCATCTTCCTTCACATTTATTTTGACTTTAGGCGGATTTGGCGGACTTGACTCCACCAACTCCTTAAAATGGTATGCTTCTGTCTTGGGAACCTGTATGGGTTGAGGATTATCCCCGTACTCTGTAGTGTTGGTCATAATGACCTTTTTGATCATAGTTTTGTTAAGTATTTCCTTTACTATGGGATAAAAGAAATCAAAGGTGATTAGCACCTCTGTTTTACAAATATTCATTTGTCTCTTTAGTTCTTCTCCAGTATACAATGGGCTGATTACCGCTGGAACACCTCCGGCCTTTTGGATGCCATAGTAGCTGATGAACCACTGGGGAAGATTTATGAGATGTAGACCAACAAAATCACCCTTCTTCACGCCCAATTCCACTAATCCTGCGGCGAACCTGTCACTCAGTTCATTTATCTCCCTGTACTTGAATTTTCTATCTTGGTAAAGGAGCATGGTAGCATCCACAGGGTCTTTAGCTGCTTGCTCCAAGAGTCCAAAGTCTGGTATTTCAGGATATTTGGCATGTTCAGGTACGCCGGGATCGTAGTTTTTCAGCCAAGGCTTATCCTTATAAGTTATTTTTCTGCCCATTTTTTTCACCAAACCTTAAACGAAAGGTTGTCTAGGACGCGAAATCTTAATATATATACTTTTTGAATTTTGGCGTTGCAATGGAAGAAGGCATACATTCTAAGTGGGTTCAGCATATTGCCTTTTAACTGTCTTTAGAGGTACAAAACTTCCAGATCCAGCGTCATCACTGAAGTCTAGCAGGATACTTCCACTCAATAAAACAAAAGAATACACGCCTTTACATTATGCTTACTCTATAAACTTTTGAAACATCTGCTAGGTTACAGGTTTTAAATGTCGATAGTGGATTAATATTTAAAAAATAAGATAGGGCTTATTTTCGAAACAATTAAAGCTATATAGTAGTTCCCAAATTTGCTACAGACTAAAAATCGTTTGATGTGGTGATAGATTTGTCTTCTAGGATAGGAGCTATTGATGTTTGGGCTGGTGTTGGTAAGATAAAAGGCACCTGGCCGCCTGAGTTCACCCATATTTTTGACCGGTACAAGGCATCTCACAAAATCTTGGAAGGCGTAGATCCTGAAATAATAATCCAAGAGATGGACGAAGCTGGAGTAGATAAGCTGATTGCCTCCGCATTCCAATACAAGGGAGTTGGAGTGAGCAACGATGATGTTGCCAAAATCTGCGACAAGTTTCCGGACCGATTCATAGGCTGTGGTACGGTTGACCCACGCGATGGTATGAAGGCTGTAAGAGAAGTGGAGAGAATAGTGAACGACTTGCATTTCAAAGCCATCAAGTTGGAGCCTTACCAGTATGCGGACGGCATTGTGGGTTTGCCTCCAAATCACAAATACTATTATCCTATCTATGCAAAATGTGTCGAGCTTGACATACCGGTTACCATCCAGATAGGTCACACCGGACCGCTTTTGCCATCAGAGTGTGCGCGACCCATATACTTGGATGAGGTTGCTTTGTTTTTCCCTGAGCTGAAAATAATTGGCGGACATCTTGGTCAGCCTTGGCATGAGGAAATGATGATTTTAGCGTGGAAATTTCCAAATGTTTATATAGACACCTCTGCTCGTGCACCCAAATTCTGGCCCGGATCATTCAAACAGTTCGTGGCAACCTGGGGGCAGGATAAAGTCCTCTGGGGAACTGATTATCCCCTTCTAGACTTCAAGAGATGCCTTAAAGAGATTGACGAACTAGGTTTAAGCTACGAAGTAAAGAAAAAACTCCTAAGAGATAATGCCATAAAGGTGTTCAAGCTTTAAAAAAGTATAGGAGTGCTAGTGACTAATGGAAGCTACTATGAGAGCCGCAAGATTCTACAAAGCCGGCGAACCCCTAACTATCGAAAAATTACCTATTCCCAAAATTGGGGCGGGAGAGGTGCTGATAAAAGTTAAGGCCTGTGGGATCTGTGGCACAGATGTGCACATAGCCCGCGACGGCACCATTCCCCCCGCAAAAACACCAATAACTCTGGGACACGAGATAGCTGGAGAAATCGCGGAAATAGGAGAAGGGGTGGAAGGATGGAAGATTGGAGATAAAGTTCTAGTTATTTCCTCCATCACGTGTGGCGCATGCTACGCGTGTAGAAGTGGTCGCGAAGCGCTTTGTGTAAATGCTCAAATACTGGGTCTTCACGTAGATGGTGGCTTGGCAGATTACCTGAAAATACCTAAAAATTGTCTTACAAAAATACCAGAGGGTGTTCCCTTCGAACAAGCCGCCATTATTGGTGATGCTGTCGCAACTCCATACCACGCGATAATCACCCGTGGAAACCTAAGGTTAGGTGAGACCGTAGCTATTTTTGGATGTGGAGGTTTAGGCTCTCACGCAATACAGATAGCTAAATTGGCTGGGGCCTCCAAAATTATTGCTATAGATGTTTCTGATGAAATTCTTGAAAGGTCCAAGATGCTGGGAGCTGACTTCACCATAAATTCTGCTAGGGAGAAAACGGGTAAAAGAATCAGCGAAATCACAGGGGGCAAGGGTGTGGACTTGGCTTTAGAATTCGTGGGAATGGCGACTACCATAGACCGAGCAGTTAAAAGTATTCGAAAAGGTGGAAGAGCGGTCATTGTGGGAATTGGGCCAGAAAAAATAGAACTGGTTTCACCCTACATATTCGTTTACTGCGAAGATCAGGTTATGGGCTCGTTTGGCAGCAACAAGGAGGAGATTGACCGAATATTGGAGTTAATTAAAATGAAGAAGCTTGATCTTTCACGGTCTATTAGTCAGGTGTTAAAACTTGAACAGGTAAATGAGGGACTGGAAAGATTGGAGAAAAAGGTGGGAAACCCCATTAGAATTGTGATTCAAATCTAGGTATGCATTTAATCTCGGTTCCCATAAAATGAGGAAATCGTTAAGACAAATAAAATCGGATATGAGGGTTTAAACTTGTCTAAAGAGTATGAAGACATTTTCAAAACAGAGCTCTACGAAGGAGAGAGCAAAGTTCTCCCCTTGGAAGAAGCAATAAAGAAATACATACGACCTAAAATGTTTTTACACATATCTACTAATAGGAGTTCATTTAGTGCCATAAGCGAAATATGTAGACAGTTCAGAGACAAGAATCCGCAGTTTGAAATAATTTGTTTAGGAAGCGCCCTGCAAGTTCAGATACTCGCGGCATCGAATCTAATAAAAAAGCTGATAGCAAGCTATATGGGTAATGTTTTTCCAGCCCCCTCTCCTTCAAGGGCCTTTCAGAGAGCTATTGATAAGGGCATGGAAGTGGAGCACTGGTCAATGCTTTCCATAGTTCTAAGACTATTAGCGGGAGCTCTGGATGTCAAGTTTATACCCACAAAGTCTATGATAGGTTCAACTATGGAGAAGGAGTTAAAAGATAGCTTCCTTGTCATTGATGATCCCTTTGGAAGTGGGGAAAAAGTGGGTTTACTCAAGGCTGTGAAGCCCGACTTCTCTATACTCCATGCTTGGTGCGCCGACCCAAATGGGAACACTATAATAGGGTTACCTATGAGTGAAAGAGCTTACGGCGCTTATGCTAGCCGTAATGGGGCAATAGTAACAGTTGAGAAAATTGTTTCAACGGATTTCATTAGGAAAAACGCTCCAATGGTTGATATTCCCGGCCACTTTGTAAAAGCTGTTTGTGAGACTCCTTTTGGAGCTCACCCCTTCTCTTTCTACGCTCCTGACGGCTCAAGCTATTACCAAGATATTCCCTTTAATATCGAATTAAATAATGCCAGTAAAAAAGAGGAGACTATGCAAAAGTGGATAAAAGAGTGGATTTATGATGTTGGAAACTTTCAAGGTTACTTGAACAAACTAGGCTTCGAGAGACTGATGATTCTTAGGGGGAGAGGTAACCCCGACTCCTGGAAGCAGCTGCTTCCCCACACTATACGTAATATGCCTAGTTTCAATAATTTTACCGAAGAGGAAAGAGCCATCGTCACAGCTTCCAGAGAACTAGTTAAAACGATAAAAAGTAAAGATTACAAGATTCTCCTTGCAGGAATCGGCATGGCAAACTTAGCTGCATGGCTGGCAACCCACACACTAAGATCTGAGAACATTCTGGTAGATCTACTCGTGGAGTGGGGCATGTTTGGATATCTTCCAAAACCAACAGACCCATTCATATTTACTATGGCAAACATACCCACATGCAAAATGATAACCGATTTGGTGGGTTCTATTGGAATAAATGTCAACTATCCCAAGTCTATGGCCATTCTGTCTGCTGGACAAGTTGACAAGTACGGAAACATTAACTCAACAAGAACTGATGGAGTTACACTGGTGGGCAGTGGGGGCGCCAACGACATAGTTGCTAGAGCTAGGGAGACCATGGTGATAATGGTGCAAAACAAAGAGCGTCTTGTAGATAAGGTGCCCTACATAACATGTCCCGGGGAAAAGGTTAGCAAAATCATAACCTCACATGCAGTTTTCGAAAAAGAACACGGAATTATGGTTCTGAAAAAATACTATGCTCAAAGAGGAATTTCGGAGAGTGAAATGATTCAAAAAATTATACAGAACACTGGATGGAAGGTTGAGTTAGCAGACCCTCTTGAAAAAATTGAACCGCCATCCGAACAAGAATTATTCCTCTTGAGAATCTTTGACCCTGAACGATTCTTCCTCGGAGTGCTATAAAAATCACAAAAGATTTTTATGGCAAAATTGCAAGGATACAAAACTCCAATATCCAATAGGACATATAATTCCAAAGTTAAGAGTATATTAGAATGTATATTTTACACAAACTAACTCTAGAAGGAGGCATATTTCGTTGGTAGTAAAAGAAGAGAAAAAACTCAAAACAATAATCACCCAAAAAGATCCTCCGGTAGGTAGAATATTTCTGAATCGCCCCGAAAAATTGAACGCCATCAACATGGACCTATTAGTCGAAATAGAGGAAACACTGAAAGAGTTTCAAAAAGATGATGAAGTAAAGGTAATAGTCATCAAATCCACCACAGATAAGGCTTTCAGCGCCGGAACAGACATCGATTTTGTAAGCCTTCCCAGCGAAGTTTGGAAGCAAAGAGAGATTCCCAAGCAATTACACAAAACCTTTCTCGCCTGTAGAACCTGTGAAAGACCCATCATATGCGCTGTTGACGGTTACTGTTTAGGGGCGGGACTTGAACTAGCAATTTCATGCGACTTCATAATTGCCACTAACCGCTCCAAGTTCGGCCTTCCCAACATCAAGGTTGGAATCCCAGCCATTGTGGAAGCCGCAATTCTGGTTCAAGCTATTGGCATAATGGGCGCAAGAGAACTGGCTCTTACAGGAAAATTTTGGGATGCTGAAAAAGCAGAGCGGCGGGGACTAGTTAATGCAGTGGTGCCACCAGAAGAACTGGACAAAGAAGTTCAGCGGTGGGTAGACACACTTACAAGGTATAGCAACACGGTGTTCGCCACACAGAAGGACATCATTCACAAATGGATGACAACCGACCTAGACACAGCAATAGACTACTCCATAAACACTGTTCTAATAAATTTCACAACTTTTGATACAAGGGAAGGAATGGCCGCCTTTTTGGAAAAAAGAAAGGCGGAATTCAAGGACAAATGAATTCCCAAAACAAGTGACTACTAGGTGTAGAAGAATGGGTCTACCAGAAAAAGTGGGTATTGTTGGGACAGCACAATCAAAATATGGTTTAGTGCTGAATAAAACCATTCCCGAAGTTGCTTACGAGGTTGTAACCAAGGTTCTGGAGGATGCAGGTCTAAACATAAAGGACATCGAAAACACTGTGAGCGCCTCTGTAGACCTCTGGGACGGCGCCACTGCTTCTGGCGCATTCCTCACTGAAGTGGTTGGGGGCGTTATGGGTTCAGAAACCAGAGTTGCCGACGACGGCATTCTGGCCGCCTTCCATGCAGCTTTAAATATTCTATCGGGCGACTTTGACGTTGTCATGGTTGTAGCCCACTGTTTAGGTTCCAGGGGTACTCACTACGATATTACTAATTGGGTTTTTGATCCTGTTTACCAGCAGATGTTGGGGTTAGATTATCTCTCTTCTGCAGGGTTACAGGCAAGTTGGTACATGAATAAATACGGCTTGTCTGAGGAGCATTTTGCTAAGGTTTCAGTTAAAAATCATAGAAACGCGTTTAATAATCCCTACGCCTACCAACCGATGAACATAAGTGTGGACGACGTTCTTCAATCAGAAATATTATCTTACCCCATCAAATCCCTTGAAGCAGCTCCTGTTTCGGATGGTGCATGTGCCTTGATTCTGGCATCGGAGAAGAGAGCTAAGGAAATAGCTAGGGAAAAGGGGAGAGAACCAGTCTGGATTAAGGGAATGGGCAACTGCTACGACTCCCACTACCTCGGCGACCGAGACCTTACCGAGTGTTCCGCATTAACCATAGCTGCCAAGAGAGCCTATGAACTTGCAGGTATCAATAAGCCCTTGAAGGAGATTGACGTTGCAGAAATTTCAGAACCCTTCTCCTATCAGGAACTTTTATGGTTAGAGGGACTGGACTTCTGTAAAAGAGGTGACGCCGGAAGGCTCATAGATGAGGGAATAACTGAAATGGACGGAGAGCTACCAGTCAATACCTCAGGCGGTATGCTTGCAGGAAACCCCTACATCGTGGCAGGTTTAACCAGACTGGTTGAAACTGTAGAGCAGTGCTGGGGTGAAGCAGGTAAACGCCAAGTGCCTGAAGTAGAAACAGCGCTGGCACATGGGACTACCGGTCCCTGTGGGCAAATGCACTGCGTGGTTATTGTGGGCAGATGATTGAGGAGGTGTCCCTTAAATGAAGAGAAATGTAGCCATTATTGGAACGGGCCAAACCAAGCATGTAAGTAAAAGGAATGATGCTAATCAAGCAGAAATGGTATTCGAAGCTGCAAGTAGAGCCCTAGAAGATGCTCAATTAGAGATAAAGGATATAGATGCGGTGATAACAGATAATATGGAGCTATTTGAGGGTAGAGCTCTTCCAGACATGTGGGTTGCGGAAGGGGCTGGCGCCTACCTGAAACACCAGTTAAAGATTGCTACTGGGGGCACTTCAGGCTCCTCTGCAGCCATAGCCGGATATTACACTACTGCATCGGGGCTCTTTGATATTGTGATGGTTGTGGGATTCGAAAAACACTCTGACGGCCACACATTTGCCGGTATGGCTCTTGCCGATCCCTTCTGGGATAGACCAGTGGCCTCCGCTGCGCCTGGAAACTTCGCACTTTCCATAACAGAATATATGGCTTCTAGGGGAGTTACACAGGAGCAAGCTGCCAAAGTTGCTGTTAAAGCTAGGAAGAACGCTTTGAACAATCCCTATGCCCACCTTCACATTCCCGATTTAACCGTTGAAAAAGTTTTGAACTCAAGGTACATAGCTTATCCCATTCATTTGTTTGATATGTGTCCACAGTCCGACGGCGCCTGCGCAATTATTTATGCTTCCGAGAAGAAGGCAAAAGAACTTTGTGAAAACCCCGCTTGGGTTAAAGCTGCGGTTACCAGACACGATACCCCCTATTTAGGGGATCACATAAACAGATTGGCCACCATAAGAACCATCCGCGAGTGCTGCAATATAATCTATAAAAAGTTAGGCATAACTAACCCTCTGAAACAATTCGACGTTGCTGAGATATACGAGCCAGTTTCTTATGCTGAGATGGCATGGTACGAAGCTATGGGATTCTGTAAGGAAGGGGAAGCTGGCAAACTAGTGGATGAGGGCGTTACCTCAATGGACGGTGAGCTCCCCGTAAACCCTTCCGGGGGAGTTCTATCCACAAATCCTGTGGGTGCTTCAGGAGTTATCAGGGCTGCGGAGGGAGCGTTGCAGATTCATGGAAAGGGTGGTAAGAGGCAGGTGCCTGATGTTGAAACAGTCCTAGTTCACGGATACGGTGTTTACACTTGGTGTGATATGATGGTTTTATCAAGCCATTTATAGGAGGCAAAAAATATGTCTAAGGGTGAAGGTAAGGAAGAAGTAAAAGAAGAGAAGGATCTTCTTAGGGTTTCCATAAATATGAATCTTGAGTACCGCTGGTCTGGAGGTAGTTACTATACTAAATTTTATAGAGCTTGGAAAGAGGAGAGAAAGATTTTAGGTGCCAAATGTTCAAGTTGCGGCCGGGTTTATCTGCCCCCCCGCCTCATCTGTGGCGAATGTTACAAGAAGATAGATGGGTGGTCTGAGATTAGCGATAAGGGGACGGTTAAAGCCTACACTGTAGTTTATCAGCCATTCGTAGACCCTAGAACTGGGAAGCCTAGGCCAGTGCCTTACGGGATGGCTCTCATTCAACTGGACGGCGCAGATACTACAATCAACTACTTTCTGGAAGAGAATGATTTAAGCAAGATGAGAATCGGAATGAGGGTTCAAGCCGTTTGGAGAGAAGAACTTGAAGGAAACATCACGGACATTATTTTCTTTAGAACAATTGAGGAGTGAGACTAAAAATGAGTGAGAAGGAAGACGCTGTCATACTACCTACAAGGATTGTTTTGCCCTTCAGCTATAGTGTGGGGCGCGTTGCTAGCAAGTTCTTCATAGAGCTTAGGGATAACAAGAGAATTATGGGAGTTAAGTGTCCCAAATGCGGCCAAATTCTGGTACCTCCACGTAGATATTGTGGGAAGTGTATGGCGGAGACCAATGAATGGGTAGAGGTTGGAGACAAGGGCACTTTGATTGCCTACACTGTTACTTATCGCTCCAGCCCCAACCTGCCCAAGAAGCCACCGTTGGCCTACGGCATCATTAAACTTGATGGAGCGGACACCAATATTGTTCACATCCTTGGAGAAGTGGACCTAGATAAGATTAAACCCGGTATGCGTGTGCAAGCAGTATTCAAGGATCAGCGAGAGGGAAATATTCTGGACATTGATTATTTTAAGCCAATTTAAAGATGGATGTGTTTAAAATGAATATAATTTACGAAAAGAAGGATAGGATAGCCATAATAACCATAAATCGCCCTGAAGTTCGAAACGCACTAGACCCAGACGCTATCGTAGAGCTAAACAAAGCGTGGATAGATTTCAGAGACGATCCAAATCTTTGGGTGGCAATAATAACTGGAGCAGGAGACAAGTCCTTCTGCGCTGGGGCTGATGTGAGAAAAATTGGAGAATTCTATTCCAAGTTCAGTTCAGCTGAACGCTTGGAAATTGCAGAAAAGGAACCAGGACTTGGAGGAATAACAAGAAACCTCGAGATATGGAAACCCATAATTGCTGCAATAAATGGTTATTGTTTGGCTGGAGGAATGGAGATAGCACTCGCCTGCGACATCAGAATAGCTTCAGAAAACGCGGTTTTCGGCCTAACAGAGGCACAATTAGGAATAATACCCGGAGCCGGTGGAACGCAAAGATTACCCAGAATAATAGGTATAGCCAAAGCCCTTGAAATGATGATGATGGCGAAAAGAATAAACGCGCAAGAAGCGCTCCAAATAGGCCTTGTCAACAAAGTAGTGCCCCTCCCAAAACTAATGCCCACCGCAATGGAAACCGCCCAAGAAATATGTGAGAAGGGCCCACTAGCCGTTAGGGCAATAAAGAAGGCGGTTCTCCGAGGTATGGAAATGCCCTTAAGAGAAGGTCTCCTCTTGGAACAGTACTTAGCAGAACCCCTAAGGCAAAGCGAAGATGCAAAGGAAGGAATAAGAGCCTTTATAGAGAAACGCAAACCAGACTTTAAAGCAAAATAGCACAAAAAATGGGCGGTTGAAGATGGAGAAGCTAATAATATGTGTAGCCTTAACTGGAAACTTTCACACCAAAGCCGATAACCCTAATCTTCCCGAGAAGCCGGAGGAAATAATTAAACAGGCCTATGAATGCTGGGAGGCAGGCGCCTCAATTATACATGTTCATGCCAGAGACGAACAAAATAGACCCACCACAGATGTAAAGATTTTCGGAAAAATAATTGAAGGAATAAGACAGAAGTGCGATGCCATCATATGCGTTTCCACTGGCGGTGCGGCAACAATACCCTTAGAGAAGAGACTGGAACTAATACCCACCTTCAAACCCGAATTAGCATCATTCAGCGTGGGCGCAGGACTAACAGGAAGATACGATTTTGAAGAACGAAAATGGATAAGAGACTTCGTCTTAAAACAAAACTATTCCGAGTTAGAGTACATATCCCGAACAATGCTTGAAAACGGAACAAAACCTGAACTCGAAATCTACGACACTGGCTTCATAAACAACGTCATGCTCCTAAAAGAAATTGGGGCACTCAAAGAACCCCTACACTTTAACTTCGTAATGGGAATTCCAGGTCAATGCATTCTCCCCACACCCAAAAATCTAATACACCTAGTGGAGAGCATCCCCCCAAACTCCACTTGGCAGGCGGCGGGAATGGGGAGATACGCATTCCCCATAGCCGCAGTTACCATAGTACTAGGAGGACACGTACGCGTGGGCATGGAGGACAGCATATACATCTCAAAGGGTGAACTCGCAAAAAGCAATGCCCAATTTGTAGAGAAAGTCGTAAGAATGGCCGAGGACATAGGAAGAGAAATTGCAACACCCAAAGAAGCCAGAAAAATACTACATATAAAAAGCTAAACTCCTTTTTTTGACTTTCTACAAACACACTCCATTGGAGGATAACAGTTTTTAGAATCAGATCCTTTTACCAAAGAAGCCAAAGAGTGCTACTTTAAACAAAAACATAAAGAATGAAGGCAGCCCAACAAAGAGGGTGCGGTAAACACCCCTTCAAGTAAGCTTTACCCGAAACTCCCTCCTCATATTAAAAATAAACAGACTAGACGATTAATTTTGGTAACCTGTTTCTAATGATATCTTCTGCTTCATTAACAATTCGCTCCATAAGTTCCCTCACTGTAGGGATATCTGAAATTCTACCTGCTACTTCACCCCCCGCCATAGCTGAGTTCTCTATGTCCCCTTTATCAATAGCTGCGAATCCCACCATTTCAAGATTGAAAAGCTCTGTTTCTGATGCGCCCCTTTGCTCCGCCTGCAAAAGTCTTAATGCGGCGGGATTCTTCATGTACCTAATTTTCCCAAAGAGACCCTTAGCCAAAACGGTGTCCCTAACATCCTTAATATTCACAACATAATCCTTGTAGGGTTGATGGAAATCACTCTCCTTGGTTGCAATAAAACGCGTACCCATCTGAACACCTACTGCACCCAGAGCCAAAGCAGCTGCAAGTGTTGCTCCATCACAAATGCCTCCCGCTGCAACTACAGGGATTTTGACAGTCTTTACAACTTCTGGAAGTAGAACCATTGTATGTACTGGTTCATGTGCGACGTGACCGCCACCCTCATGGCCAGAGGCTATTACCACATCGGTGCCAAATCCTTCAACTTTTTTCGCATGGTAGGGTGAGGGGCATACATGAAAATGGTAAGCTCCCGATTCTTTTATACTCTCTACAAAGGGTTCTGGATTCCCTGCAGAGGTTACTACGACCTTCATTCTTCTTCTAACTTCCTCATCGGTTTCCCTAGCTTCAAGCCCTGCTTCTATGAGTTCTTTCGAAATGGATTGAAACTCGACTGCCACAGGCACATTTATTCCGAATATACCCCCAGTTTTTTTGGTCATGTTTTTTACAGTTTCAATTGAGCGAAGCATCTGTTCTCTAGGAGTTTTTTCGGTAAATCCAAAAAGGGGCTTATCCATAAAAGCCAAGTAACCCATCCCGATGCTAGATATAAGTCCCAGTCCACCCGCATTTGCCACGGCAGCCGCAAGATTTGTAGTGTTATGGGGCCCCATTCCAGCCTGTATTATGGGATATTTTATTCCAAGCATTTCGGTTAATTTGGTTTTAATCATTTAGACTCATATCCTTATATGTTTAACTAATTTTTTAAAAATCACTATATATTAATTTTTTTGCTCAAGTTGTTACAAGCTCTACTAGTATAGATTAAAAGTGGGAATAGTTCTAAGTGTATACTTCTGGATAGAAATGTTTGCAGCAAAACTTTATCAAATGTTATCTAAAGGAGTTGGCGGGATAAGCCCCCCAACCTTCGCGGAGGAGTGTAAATATGAAAGAAATATATATACTCATACTTATCCTTAGATTACAAGCACTAATTATTTTAGAGAGGACTCACCCTTCTTTTTGAGGCGAATTGCTTTGACAGAAAGGAGTAACTTACTAAGCGTGGTAGAATACACTATCGATACTGAGCTGGTACCAGCAAATGTGAGTTATCTTCCAGAGTTTTTACAAAAGTATTATCTCTCTCGTTACAAGGGTTACCGTAACTTTAGGGAGGTTGAGTTGTACACTGAGGGTGGCAGGAACTGTTTGGCCTACAAGGTTTACATACCTAAAACGGGAAATTATGTCGAGGTTACACTTGAGGCTGGCATTCCCATTAAGTTAACTATGCGGACCAGCAGCGCGGATATTCCTAAATCTTTTTTGGATGAGCTGTATGAAGACACACTTCTAATGGTTCAGGTTTTTGAGGAACAGATGGCCAGTATGTCCCTCTACTTTGCATATGTGCAGGGGGAGAAGATGGTTCCCGAATCACCCAGGGCTAATAGGTGGGTTGATATTTTCTTCTCCCGAAGCATGTATGGCGTATTTTTCATGTTCATATTCTTGAGCTACACTTTCCTCATTGTGTTTCAAGATTATGGACCGTTACTTTGGGGAATTGTTCTTCTATTGTTTGCTCTTTTTTCTGGTAGGTTAGCGGCTAGGGGTGACTGGGTAATCACCGAAGATCGACCAGAAGTTATTCTCTTACAATATAGTCTCACTATGGGAGAATATGAACAATTTTTGAAAACAAACGCAGGTAAAATTCCCGAAATAAGAGAAAAAATCTACAGGGAAATAGTTTCAAAGCATAAGAAAGTTACATGTGAACTGGCGGAAAAAATATTTGTTGACTACGGCATTGATTGCCAGCCAGACAGGATTTCAGTAAAAACGGTGAACGTCTGGCAACTTGTTAAAAGAGCTGCTGAAGCTTTCAAACTATCTATGCCCAAAATAGTTATAGCAAATACTGAGGTGGCAAATGCCGCGGCTATGGGGCCTTCGCCACGACTGGGAGCCATAATCATAACCACCGGTATAATGCAGCAACTTGAAGAAGAAGAACTAATAGGTGTCATAGGCCACGAGTTAAGCCACTTGAAAAACCATGACCCCATAATCCTATTCGGGTTAGTCATTCTGGAGTTTCTCCTCCGCTTTTACATATTCGCCCCCTACATAGCTGTGTTGGGATATAACGGCTTTCTTCTCTATCTCATCGCCTTCCTCGCACTCGTTGTCAGCATAGGAAAAGTCTTCGAGGCCCGCTGCGATTTAGACGCGGTAAAGTACATTGGAAACCCCAAAGCATTAGCCAGCGGGTTGAAAAAAATAGCCTACAAAAAACTACTCCCCATCTACAAAAGAGAGCCGTTTTATCGAAGATACAGAAGACTAGAATGGCTAGCATTCGATCCACACCCCCCAGCATACTACAGAATAAACCGCATTGAAAACATCAATCAGCCAATAACAAAACACACCTTTTGGGCATCACTCCGCGACAACATTAAAGGCTTCCTAAAACCATAAACATATAACACAATCCCCAATAACCAAAAACTAGTATTTCAACTAAATGGGGCATAATAAAGAAATAAAAGGTTACAATGGAAGAGTTACTCCTTGTAGAATTTGTGTGCGGGGCAGCCGTGAAGACACTTTCCGCAGAAGTCTCCACAAATTAGACCCCGACAATCCTCCAGAAAAAGTTGGTCAAATGCCCCAATACCCTTGCGTCCCTGCACAAAATCCTCAATAGTGATCTCCTTCTTTTCCCGGGGCGGTAACCTTTTTCTCGTCCTGGCCCCTGTTCCTCTCACCATAGCATATATGCCCATGATGCACCTCACCTTATTGGGCTTGGAATACACATACTGTTTATCGCCAATTCTCACTGTAAAGGTTTCATCAAGAGTTAAAGCCTCAGTTGGACAATCCCTAACACACTTATAATCACATTTCTCCGGCTGACAAAGCTTAGGGCCATCATACATGGGATCAGGCATTAGGGGGGCATTAGTAATAATTGAGTTAAAGCGTACACGGGCACCAAATTTTGGAACCAAAACTAACCCATTAAACCCAAACTCTCCCAACCCTGCGGCCACAGCAGCGTGGCGATGAGAAAAGTCCGCCAAAAAGGTAACATAAGGCTCTAAAACCCTCTCAATGAATCGATACTGGGATATCATCCAAGTTGGGGGAAACATGAGGGACTTGTAGCCCCTGAATTCTAACAACCGTTTCGCTGCGAGATTCCCTATCCGAGACATGTCAAAGTTTAACAATCCATATCCGTAGAACAGATATGGAGCAATACTCTTGTGAGGCTGATTATACTCCCCCCAGACATCGCACACCCCGTTCATTATCTTCATTCCGAAGGATATCACGCATGTTGCATCCGGCATGTAATGTTGGGGGTGGGTTTCCTTAGGGCACTCTTCAAATCTAGAGATAGGGGCGATACCTACGAGGTCGGCTCCCTGATCAAGAAGGAACTTTTTAATTTCAGAAGTCAACTCCTTATCGTACTCCAACTCTTATCCCTCCATTCAATTTGCTTTACTAAATTAAGATTAATTTTAAACTCTTCTCTTATATATCTATTATCAAACTGAATGAACCCTGAATTCCTTCAAAAACCCAAAAAGGCTTCACCTTGCCATAAAATAATTAGTATTTGTGCAAGTCGTGTTCATAAGAATTTCAGCGTATAACTCCAAGGATCCAGGGTAGTGATGCTATTTCCCGGAGGAATAATACGCCCAGAAAACCTGCCGCGAATACTATTATTGCCTTTTTCCAGTTAAAATCATAGAAGATTTTTAATGCGTATAGCTGCCACACTGAGGCCCATAGTCCTATTATGCTAACTGGGTTGGGTATCCACCCAAATATTGATGCTGGCGTCATACCGTAGCATATTGCCTGTACACATTTGAGAACATAATAACGGACTGATTTTGGAGCGTCTACGGTGTTTCTCAGTGTCAGCCAGCGGGCAAGCGGAGCGGTAAAGGGTATGAAGGCAACTGTGAGGATAAAGTATCCAAACTCGTTTAGTAATATGTATCCTAAGATTTGGCTTAGAGTTGGCCATGTACAGCCGTAGTGAGCAATTACCCAGCCTGCCAGAATTTGAGCTGAGCCTCCACAATTTCTGGGATCAACGTAGGATATGCCATACTGCGTTAGAATAGCGGCCATTATAGAGGTAATTAAACCTAGGGTGAGCATATACATTATTGGAATTTTTATTGGTTCACTTTGTTTAAGTTCTTGCATTGTAGTTCTTGGTTTGAAAATGATGCGTATGGGTAACTTTAACCAGTATTTTACGTTCCTCAATTTAGGCACCTTTTTTACAAATTTTTGTAATTTTAATAATTAATAAAATTAGTAAAATATATAAACCTTCCCCATTACTTAATATCTCGACCTAAAATGAGCGAAAAAACAATACGGCAAGCAGAAGAACTCCAATCTGCTAAATCAATAATCACACAGGCTTGGGAGCGGTTAATGGAGGAACGAGGCGGCTTCCCAATGCTTGGAAGAATTCTCGCCACAATACAACTAAGCCCAGAACCCCTCACCCAGAAACAGATTAGCGATAAAACCAATTACAGTCTAGCCGCTGTAAGTCAAGCTCTTAAAACTCTTCTACAGTTTAACGCCATAAGACGCCACAAAAAACCTGGGGATAGGACAACCTACTACTCATCCCAATCCAGCTTCAGCCAAATGATAATTGCAGGACTACTAAAATGGATAGAAACCAACAAGCAACTTCAGGAAAGCATCAAACAAGCCCAAAAAATTATGCAACACTTCAACCCAAGAAATAATGAAGAAACAAGAGAAAAACAGTATCTCACAAAACTACTTACAGATGCGGAGAACACATTGAACCTATTACTCCAAATATTTCAAAAAACGATTGATGAACTCAAAAGACACATTACCTAAAAAAAGGAAACAGAAGCCGGGAAAGAGTAAATGAAAAAGAGAAGAAAAGTTTCTTTCCCGGCTTTGAGCGCAGCACCAGTTTGAGCGTCATAATCTTCATTTTACACTTGTCCAAAAAATTTTGGTTTACTCCTCCTCTTCTTCCTCCTTCGCTTTTTCTTTTTCGTGGAAGGCGTCCTCAATATGTATGAATTGTTCTCTCACCATGTGATTTACTATGTCGCGTGCTCCTGGTGGGAATCCCGAATCCTTAACACCGCCCATTTTGAATGATATGTCTACTTGTCCTGGTGTTGTGTTTATGAAGACCCCTGCGGTTTCTAGTTTTCGGGCAACTCTGTTTGCTTTGTCTAGATCCTCAGAGTAAATTGAAGCGCGCATACCATAAGTGGTACTATTAGCAAGCATCACTGCTTCTTCCTCGTTATGGAAGGGCACAACGCTTCTTGCGGGACCGAAGGCTTCTTCAACCCACATGAAGGGTCTCTTGTTTTCGTCGGGATCCATGACCTGCTCTTTGTCAAATTTTATTATTGTAGGTAGATAGAAGGGGTCTTGGCGTTCGCCTCCAATTAAAAGCTCGCCTCCCTTGTTTAGGGCATCCTTCACCATAAAATCAATCATGAGCATTATTTTCTCCGAACCTAGAGGTCCAATGTCTACTGTAGGGTCTAGTGGGTTACCCATTTTCAGTTTTGAAGTATAATTTACCATCGCATCTAGGAAATCGTCGAAAATACTGTCTTGGACTAGTATCCTCTTCATGCTAAAGCATTGCTGACCGCTATTTGTGAGTGCAGCTTTGACTACAAAGTTGGCGGCTTTATCGATGTCCACATCCTCAAAAATTATTCCCGCATCGTTTCCCGCCATTTCAAAAATGAATTTTTTGAACTTGCCCTGATTCATAAAGCCCGCGGCAAACGGCAGGGCACGCGTGCAGCTCTTAAGATACTCTGCATAATCAATAAGTAGCTGTTTCCCGACATGGCTACTACCGAAAAATAGGAATATGCTGACCATAGGATTAGATACAAATTCTGTAGCTGCCTCATCACCAGGCATAACGGTTATCTCGGTAGCTTCGATTGGAAAGTCATCCGCAACATCCCGGGCAAGATCAAGGAGCATTAATGGTGAGAGTGGCACCGCACTTGAGGGCTTCAAAACATGGGAATTACCCGTCAACCAAGCGGCACCTATTGCCCATCCGGTAAGGCTGAAGGGGGTGTTTCTGGGAGTCATTGAGCCGCAAGTTCCTAAGGGGTGAAAAGCGGCCCTGCTTTCTCCACGTATTGCTTGGATCTTTCTTTCCTCAATCATTTCTCCACGCCAATCGGCGTGTAGGTAGCCCTGAGATATCATACCTACTTCCCAATCGGCATATTTTATTGGGAGTCCTCCTTCTCTTGCAATTGTTTCCTTTATTTTTTGTCTTTTCAACCGTATCCTTCTTGAAACTCTTCTAATAAACTCTATTCTCTCATCTAAAGTGGTATTTCGCATCTTTTCCTCAAGTTTGTAAACTTTCTTGATTTTCTCTCTTAGAATATCCATGTTGTCCGCAGGCAACTCACCTATAACTTCACCTGAATATTTGTCCTTAACGAATATTTTATCTTTGGAGGTGTTTACTATAGTCACCGCTTATCAGCTCCTAACACTCTCAAGAGGTATTTTTGAATAATTGATGATATTTTTTGAGCATAAAGTGGTCTGTTTCAACTGTTTTGCGCTTATTAAAAATTATCGTTATTTGCAGAGATTAGTTCAACATATTTCGAATTTTAAGCTAAATATTCGAAATAAATGTCGAAACTGGTTATAATCATAAAACAAGCGAACTTTAATTATAAAATTGGGAAAAAAATTAAAAGGGGCAAAGAATTTTCTACGCTAATTATTCCCCACAAGAGGGTATTACAATGTTAGAGAGCGCAAAGCACCATCCTTCTTACTATGAACTGGTGGCCATTTCCGGTGAGGAAAACGTTAGAGATAGCACAATAGATCTCTTAGCTTATAGTCGAGATGCGAGTCCCTTCCAATTAGACTCTCCGGGAATTGTAGTCCGCCCCGGCTGCACGGAAGAGGTCTCAAAAATCCTAAAACTTGCTAATGATAGAAAAATCCCCGTAGTTCCAGCAGGGGCTAGAAGCAGCATCAATGGTGCCCCCCTGCCCCGCGTGCCTAATGCAATAATGCTGGATTTAACCCGTATGGACTACCTGAAAAAGCTCGACGAAGACACAATGACGGTTACCGTGGGTGCAGGTTTGAGGTGGGCTGAACTAATTCATTTACTGAAGGAAAAAGGTTTCAAACTGGGATTCCGTGGACCCTATGGAGGTAATGCGGGAACCGTTGGCGGCTCACTGAGCGGTAATAGTATTGGCTGCGGTGCCAGTAAGTGGGGTGGTGCCTGTGATTCCGTTGTGGGTCTGGAAGTTGTGTTGCCCACGGGCGAGATTGTTAATACAGGTAGTGGCTGGAATCCCAAAGCAAAGACTTTCGCCCGATATGCCACATTCAATGATTTGACTGGATTGTTTCTGGGCGACCACGGGACCCTCGGTGTAAAAACTGAGGCAACTCTTAAAGTATACTATACTCCTAATGGAGTAGCCTTTGCGGACTATGGTTTTGACAGCATAGAGGACTGCGCTAAAGTTATGCATGAATTGCAGAGAAGGAATCTTGCTGAGGAGCTCGTTTTGCTGGGCGATAGAAACTCAATTGATCTTTTGGCAAATTCTTATCTCGATTTCTATGAGCACTTGGAATGCATTTTGGCGGTTATAATAGAAGAAGAAAGTGAGGAAATAGCCAACAAAAAGAAAGATTTGGTAGACCAGATTGCTAAGAAGGATGGGCGGTCTCTTGGTACCTTTCTGTCTAAGGCTCATTGGACCGACATGTTTAACATGGTTCAGCCTCTTTTTGATTCCGGTTTCTGGTATAATACTTGCCACTTGAGACCCATCTCCACTCTACCCCAAACTGTAAAGGGTGCACTTAAGATCTTTAAGAAGTATGATGTTAAGGGTAAGGGTATGAATTGGATTATTAGTGCTCTGGGTGTGGATAGAAGCTACTGTACGGGTTGGATTACCCTCTTTATGGGTGACCCCACAAACAAGCCGCTGATGGAAAAAGTTTGGAGTGAACTTAAACAGATGGAATTTTCAACTGGTGGTGCAGTGCCCTATTGGTGTGGGCCCCTGTGGGAAGGGGAGTGTCTTTCCCATGTATCACCCAATTTCTACGACCTTTTGAAGAAAATCAAAGGGGTTCTTGATCCCAATAACATTCTACATCCTATGGTGTTTGGTTTGTGAGGTGTTTGTAGATGAATTTTAACGGTTTAGCTGACTACCTACAGCAAATGGAAAAATGTGGGCGTTGCGGGGACTGTGCTTACTCAGTTAAAATCAGCACCGCCAAGAAACATATTTCTATGCCCTGCCCCATAAGAAACATTCTGGGTTTCGAGACGTATAGCGCTCGGGGCAGAATAATTATTTTGAAAAAGCTACTTGAAGGAGAACTAGATGTTGATCCAAGCATTGTTCAATGGGCTAACCTTTGCCTTACCTGTGCCAGCTGTAAAGAAACATGCTTAGCTATAGAGGGTGGTATTGATGTCCCCTCTATGATGGAGTGTTTAAGAAGGGAGCTGGTTGATGCGGGATATTTCTTGGATTCCCACGCCAGTATACAAAAAAACGTTATCGAAAAATTTAATCCCTATGGAGAAGACCATCAAAAAAGGCGAGAGTTTCTGGATTCAATATCAATACCGGAAAAGGCGGATATAGTATACTTTGTGGGTTGCACTTCAAGCTATCGCAGAAAAGAAATAGCTAAATCCACCATAGAGCTACTCCACAAATCCGGCGTAGACTTTACCATCCTAGACGATGAGAGGTGTTGCGGGTCAACCCTCTTTAGGACTGGATTCGTGAAAACTGCGAAGGAATTTGCAATATATAACATTGATAAAATTAATGAAGTGGGAGCGAAAACAGTAGTTTTCTCCTGCGCTGGTTGTTATAGAACCTTTGCTAAGGACTACGCCTCACTATGGGATGGAACCAAAGTAAAGTTAATGCACGTTGTGGAACTTTTAAAGAAACTCAAGGATCAGAATAAAATTTCATTTGCCAGCCCCAAAAAAATTAGGGTTACCTATCATGACCCCTGCCACCTTGGTAGGCACATGAATGTATTTGAAGAACCCCGCAATCTTCTAAAGTCCACCGCAAATGTTGAACTTGTGGAAATGAAAACAAATCGCAGATATGCACACTGCTGCGGCGCGGGAAGCGGGGTGAAAAAAGCATTTCCAGATATAGCAGTAAAAATATCTAAAGAGAGACTAATTGAAGCAGCCGAAACCCAAGCGGAAGTCCTCGTCAGCGCCTGTCCCTTCTGCAAAACAAACCTCATAGACGGTGCTGACAGCACTGGATTAAACGTAATGGACATCACTGAATTCCTGCTGAACAACTACACAAGTGAATCAAAAATAGCACAGGAACTCCAAGAACAGTTAACTCTTGGTCAAAGATTCATGAAATATTTAGATGAGCACCCAAACATATTTGCAGATCTTGTGAAGGACTCAATAGTAGACTTCTCCATCTTCGACTCTCTTGAAAGCTTTGAGAGCGAAAAACCTCCCTTGGAAGCATTCCACGTAGTGCGAACCGAATACGGGATAAAAATAAACAACAGCAAGGCAAATGCTGCCGATGTAGAAATAGCTTTCTCACAGAATGCAGTCAAAAACTTGGTATCCAGCAAGGACGAAAGACAATACGCAAAAAGATTTGGGAAATTCTACAACGAACCTACGGAAGAAACTTGGATTGACTTCCTACTTAACCGAAGCACCAGAGTACTAATAAAGATGGGATATGGAAAGTTTGCCAGGGAGGCAGGCATTCTAGAAGATGAGGACGCCTATTAACTAAACGATATACTCCTTTTTCAGCTTTAAGTAGGTGGTAAGAAAAATATGATGGGTAGCAAAATGTTTTTGCCACCTCTAAGACCATTTTTTATGTTCATACTTCTAGAAAGGGATTATATTGCCCAAATTGTAGGACAGTACTGTAAAATAGCTGGGGGACATTAGGAAGACTAGGAGTAATATCACTGCAGTGACTACTAATGGTACATATATGTTGTCTAGTTCTCTTCCTGAACACCCTTCGATTATTGCCGCCACTATTCCTCCCACTATTCCCGAAATAAGGATTAAGGTGAGTATTGGGATGACTGGGGGTGTAGTTAGAAGTATGCTTACGGCGATATAAGTGGCTATAATTGGGCTAAAATTATATAGTAGCCAGATTGTTAACCACTGGTTTGGTGGCACACTGGGCCAGAATCCAAAGAAGTTAAAGTAGAATATAACTAAGAACGCTGAAAGAACAGTCATTATGAACACGGTTAAAGAGCCTTGAATACTTCGTGTGCACCCTCTAATGGTGTATTTATGTTTTCCCCATTTTTGGCCAACGATGGTGGCTAATCCGTCACCATAATACATAGCGAATAGTCCTATTGCTGCTATTGTGAATAGTGGCCAGTAGGCTCCTCCTCCAAAGTAGGCGAATGCGGTTACAAGGATGCCTATGGAAATGATGTAATATAGTGGTCCGTAGATGTGGCCTGCGGCATAGTCTTCAGCTCTTGCCATTACTTCGAACATGGACTTCATGCTTTTTATGGGGGATTTTGGGGATGAGAAGAATATTAGTATTCCCATCACTAATGGTATTATGGGTATTATTTGTGGGTTTATGAAGAAGGGGCAGAATAGTATAGCGTCTCCTGCAAAGAAGTGAATCATTTTTCGGGTGAAGCTGGGGTCAAGGTTTTTCTTTTTTCTGAGGACTTCTCCCGCACCTATCACTGCGAACACGAAGCCGAAAACAATTATTAGAACTATGATGTCAAAGATTATTTCCCAAAGTGACATGTAAACCAATAGTCTCTTCCTCCTTTTCCAATGGGTGATTATTATTATGAATTTAAAACAATTCTTTGTTTTTAATTGCTTAAAATAGTTTCTGTTGTTTACGTTTTTCGGTTTGAATATACTCCTATTAAAAACAGGTTTTCATTCTCCCAGGACTCTTCGGCATATAATGGTTTACTAGAAAAACCTAGGTGTTTAGTAGGCTTTAACGTAGGTAGCTTTTTGTATAAACTGGCGGTTTAAAATTCGCTATATGTTCGCCGGGAAGACATATTTTCCTTCTTTATCTGTAATGCGTAGGAGTATGTGGGTTTGTCAGAGACGCTTAAGCGTGTGGGGATTTACTATTTTTCTGGGGTTTTAGACATAGTACAGGTTATATTTTTGGCTTTTATCTGTGTTTTCTTCTTCTTTTTGTGGGATTAGGTTTAGTTTTTGTTTAAGTTGTTGGTTTTCTTTTTTTAGGTTTTCAAGTTGATTTCTTAGGTCGTACATGGTTTCTTCTATGCTGCGTACCGTTTTTTCTAGAGCTTTGGTTCGCCACTCGTCTCGTTCTTGTAGTAGTTGTTTGAACTTGTTTTCGCTTTGTGCTCTGGTAATTCTGAGGGCTTCTGTCAGTCGGGCTGTTCGTTCTCGGAGTTCATTGTTCTCTTTTAACAGGCTTTGGTAGGCCTTGGATTTCTCTCCTCCTCTGAGTTCGTTTAGTTGTTTTTCTAGTTCTTCTTTTTCCATTCGGAGTTTTTCTATTTCTTTTTGTGCAGTTTCTGAGAATGTGATGTGTGGGCTTTGTAGTGGGTGTGTTTCTAAAATTGGTTCTTCTCCGAATTTTATGCGGTGGAGTTCAGCGAATAGTTGGTCTCTTTCGGACTCTAAATCTTCGACTCTCTGTTTTAATTCCAAAATTTTTAGAATGAGAGGGTCCTCATCGGCGGGTTTAATTGATAGGACGAGTTTGTGTATTTTATTTAACATTTGGGTTAGAGCGTTTTGGCTTAAATGAAATGCTCTGGCAGCGTTTAACTCGTTATTCCCTATTATTTTGGCAAAAGCTTCTAGGGACTCTATGGCAGAGGCGTAGCTCTCCTCTATTTCTATGTTTTTTTCAGGGCACCTCTGAAGGGATGTGTTTTTAATGGATTGGATTAATTCTCTCAGTTGGTTAATGTTCTCCCCTGCTCTTTTTCTTAGCTCAATGGGGCCTTCCTCGCTGCTAAGGGCTCTGTCAATGTTAGCCTCTGTTTCAAACCATTTCAGAAGTTTCTGCGCCTTGAAAATGTTTTGTTCCAGATTTTCTGTTTCGATCATTCCTCTAACCCCGCTTTTATAAACCTCAGACGAAGCTGTATCGTGGTGGAGGGGGTTCGATTAGTTATTGTGCAAGCCTAAATATAATTGTTTATATTATGGCTTTTATTTTTCAGTAATACGCAGAGGTGTGTATCAAATTTTTTGAAATTCTCCCGAGGGTTCCCTGCGAAGTTTCCCAAATTCTTCTTTAACTTTTTCTAAACTTTGGCTGTCCAGTACTGGGCCATCCTTGCAAACTAAGAGGTGACCTATGCCACAGCTTCCGCATAAACCAAATCCACACTTCATATACCTTTCAAGAGCAGCTTGCAGTGGGGTGCCTTTTTTCTGTGCTAACTCGAATATTTTGTACATCATTTTTTCTGGTCCGCAGGTATAAATTTGGTCGTAACTGTTTTTTTCAACGATGTGGGTAGCTAGGTCGCTAGCCATCATTTTAAGTCCTGCGCTGCCATCGTCTGTGCATATCATAAGCTGGTCTTTCCCCACTAGTTTTTCTATTTCCCTTTTGAATAGCAGCTCTTGTTTGGTTTTGGCGCCTATAATTACCGTGGTCTCTTTATTCTCCTTGGTTAACAGTTTAATTAGGGGGAGAAGGGCGGCTACTCCCACCCCGCCTCCCACAACCAGTACCTTTTGACCGGTAATGGTGAAGCCGTTGCCGTAGGGACCCTTAATTCCTATTTCATCATTCTTTTCCAAATTGCTGAGTGATTCTGTTCCTTTGCCTACACGTTTAACTGTTACTCCTGGAGGGTTAGTGCTGGACACACTCATAGGAATTTCATCTATTCCCGGAATCCAAATCATTAAAAATTGGCCCGGCTTGGATTTGGAGGCTTCCTCGTCTTGGAAGAATAGGCTCTTTATGGTTGGCGTTTCCTGTTTAGTTTTAATGATTCTCACAATCCGAGACTTATTAATCAATTTCAGCCCTCCTTGTGTGCGATGCCCACTATTTCCTTAATGTCTTTGTATCCCTTTTTCTCAAGATATCTTTTGATGCCGTGTGATATCTCGCGGAAAATTTGAAATCCGTTTACCATTGCGGTACCAATTTGAACTGCTGTTGCACCTGCTAAAATATGTTCTATGGCGTGGCTCCAGTGAAAAATGCCCCCTACTCCCACTATGGGAATTTTTACATGCTCATATATTTCATAGATGCATCGCACCGCAATAGGTCTTAATGCTTCGCCGGATAATCCACCGACTCGATTAGCCAAAACTGGTTTACAGGTATTTATATCTATAGCCATAGCCCTCACAGTATTTATTGCGGTGAGTATGTCTGCTCCGGCTTTCTCTGCCTCGACAGCTATTTCTACAATGTCTGTCACGTTGGGGTTCAACTTAACCAGAATGGGAATCTTTACCTTTTTTCTAACCTCTTTAACTGTTGCACTTACAAGCTCACAGCTTTGGCCTATTGTAGCAACCTCGCTGTGAGGGCAAGAAACATTAAGTTCAACGGCATCCGCCCCAGCTTTCTCCATTAGGGAAGCAACATATGAAAATTCTGAGGGTGTGCCTCCGAATACACTTGCAATAACTGGAACGCCTCCCCTTTTTGCTATTTTAAGTTCTTCTGCAAAAAACTTCACGCCGGGATTGGGTAATCCCATTGCGTTTAGATAATTGTTTTTGGAAACCTCTGCTAGACAAGGGTTTTCGTAGCCTTTTCTGGGCTCCGGACCGACGGATTTGGTGACGACGGCCCCAGCTCCCTCATTTGCCGCTCTTAAGAGAAGCTTCCCTGATACTCCTATTATTCCGGATGCAAGCATGGTTGGATTGCGCAGTTTAAGGTTAGATAAGCTAACTGAAATATTGGCCAATTTTAGACCTCCGGCCCTAGTTTCAACAATATTCTTAAGGAAGCAATCTAAATTTCACTTAACGTTTAAATTTACTATGTTCACGGAAAAAATGGTCTTTATGGGTTAAAAGGATTTCAATGGTGCGGATGGGATAACAATGAGAGTCTACTTAACAGAAAGTACGTTTGGTGTTTTTGCACTGGATCAGGACGGAAACCTATTAGCCTCCTCCTTGTGGCCTGAAAACGTTTCAAGTGCAGTAGAGAAAATCATTCAATTGCAGGAAGGAGGGGTGGTTGAGGAGCTATTAAATCTAGTCGACAAGTTCAAGGGTCAGGATGTAACCTTCGTTTTAGAGGATGATCTACTCGCTAGAAATCTCAGGGATAAAATGTATGTGAAGGTTGAAATTGAGAAGCCCTCCGGTGTTGCGAAAAAATTCAGAATGGCACTGCGAGATTATGTTAATAGAGTGAGAAGCGGGTTATCCGAATCAGAGTTTAATGAGCTTCTTTGGGAAATTAACACCCAATTAACTCGGATTAAGATTAAGGAGGAGGGAGAAAAGCGGGACAAAATGATAGTACAAGCGGTGTTCTCACTTGACGACATTGACAACACTCTAAACCTATTCTCCACCCGTGTGAGGGAATGGTATAGTCTTCACTTTCCGGAATTGGACAAAATTGTATCCAGCCATCAAGCCTTTGTGCAAATAGTGGGCGAACTAGGACTCAGGTCGAATTTCACCGCTGAAAAATTAAAGAATTTACAGAGACTCCCCGATGAAACAGTTTCAAAAATTATGGGCGAAGCCCGTAAATCAATGGGAGCCGAAATTTCAGAGGATGATATGGAAATTCTGAGAGAAATCGCAAAGGAAACTTATAGACTATTCGAATTGAGGAGGGAGGTTGAGAGGTATATATCTGAAATGATGAAAGAAGTGGCACCAAATGTTAACGGCATAATCGGTCCCCTTCTGGGCGCTCGACTAATAAGTTTGGCGGGAGGTATTAATGAGCTAGCCCGGTTGCCCTCAAGCATAACCCAAATCCTAGGTGCCGAAAAAGCCCTTTTCCGTAGCAAAAGGACTGGTGCACCGCCACCAAAACATGGAGTAATCTTCCGACATGCAGAAATTAACACAGCTCCTTGGTGGCAGAGAGGCAAAATTGCCAGAGTTTATGCTGGAAAACTCGCAATTGCCGCACGAATCGATGCCTTCACAGGAGAATATGTCGCAGAAGAATTAAAAGAGGATATTAAACGAAGAATCACACAGATAAAAGCCAAGTATCCTAAACCTCCGCCACACAAACCCAAAAAAACCACATCCCCCGTCAAAAGAAGGGGTAGGGCAGGCGGCAGTAAGATAAGACGTAAAAAAGAAAAATAGTGTAAGGTGGATAAATTGATTGTAGAACCTCACAACAGATTCAAAGGCGTATTTCTGGTTGAAGGTGACGATGGCGTGAAACGCCTTGCAACGCGAAACATTTCACCGGGATTCCAAGTTTACGGCGAGAAACTAATTACCTATGAGGGAAGAGAGTATCGTTTATGGGAGCCCTATCGAAGCAAATTGGCAGCCTCCATACTCAAGGGAATTGAAACGGTTCCCATAAAAGAAGGCGACAAAGTATTATATCTGGGTTCAGCTTCTGGAACCACCGCTAGCCACGTAGCAGACATAGTGGGAAAAGATGGACTCGTATTCTGCGTAGAGTTTTCACCTCGCGTAATGAGAGAATTGGTTAGAGTGTGTGAAAAGAGGAGGAACATGATTCCCATACTCGCAGATGCCAGATTTCCAGAAAAGTACAGGATGCTGGTTGAACAGGTTGACAACATTTATAGTGATGTTGCTCAACCCGAGCAAGCCAGGCTTCTTGCGGATAACTCTGAAATGTTTCTTAAGAGTGGCGGCTATACTTTGTTAGCCATAAAGGCGCAAAGCATAGATGTGACAAAAGAACCCGACATAGTTTTTAAGGAGGAAACTAATGTTCTTAGGGAAAGAGGGTTTGAGATACTGCAGGTTATCAATCTAGAACCCTTCGATAAGGCTCATGCCATGGTGCTAGCAAAATTCAAATAACCTTCCCCAATGTTGAAAAAGGAAGCTTAGTATTATAATTGGAAGATTCGCAGCTGTGGGTCGCGATTTCCATGAAACTAGACATTCTTGCAAAGATATGGAAAAGTGAAATTGACAAGATAAATGACCACCTACCCCGAAATTATAAGACGTTGGAGACGCTTTTGGAATCCAAGGACCCCCACGTGATAACTCTTAATGGGGATAGAATTCCCTTTGAGAGGAAAGAACTGGAGTTCTTAGCCAGCATAGTTCCCAAGGAATTTCATGGAAGAATTCAACTTCCCATAGTCTTTATCAGGAGAATAGATATGGGTGAGGGTGTTTTCAGTATCGGTGGGGGCAAAATAGAACAGGCTGTGGTAATGAAACTGTTAGGTGAGAAGAACCCTTTCTCAATGGAGGAACACAGTTTTCTTCCTTACATTTACCGTCATCAGGTGCTTGAAGTAAGGAAAAAAATAAGGTCGCTTACCACTATAGGCTTTGCAACCACTAAAATCAACCTCAGGAATTCCGACTTAAGAGAAGGAATAATTTAAACGGACAGCATTTTTCTCGAATTTGAACTAAGCTTCACCTTCCCAGATTCACGCCTTAATATCTGTTATACGGAAGTTTTTTATATCTATGCTTTCTTTCCGTAAAATAACAATAAATCATTAAAATAGTTAATATATATAGCAATCAGTGCACTCAAATGCTTTGAATTTGAGGTAACCGATTTGACGCCTGAGCGTCGAGAAATAATACAGGATATTAAAAATATTTTGTGGAGAGCGGGCTACCGGGTTACAGTAAACACGGATCTTCGACCCAGTTGTTTCGATATAGTGGCCCGTAGAGGAGAAAGTTTACTTCTTTTAAAAGTGCATGAAAATATCGATGCGTTTAAAGAAGACGCTGGTAGAGAACTAAAAATTCTTTCCAAAATGCTTTCCGCCTCCCCAATAATTATTGGAGAAAGAACGAGAAAGGAGCCGGTGCAGGACTGGTTTTTATATGAGCGTCACGGTTTACCCGCTATTAATATTGAATCCTTTGAAAGGTTTATCGAAAAGAACATCTTCCCCATAGTGTTTGCCAAAAGAGGAGGATTATACGTAAAAATAGACGGGGAGTCTCTAAAAAGGGCCAGAGAAAAAAAGGAAATGTCTTTCGGAGAATTGGCAAACAGTGTCAGAGTTTCTAGAAGAACAATATATGAGTATGAGAGAGGGGGTATGGATTCCACTCTGGAAACCGCCATAAGGCTTGAGGAAGTGCTAAATGTTCCATTGGCGGTTCCCTTTAACATTGTTTCATGGTTAACTGAAGAAGAGGAAATACCGGAACAAGAAGCCGAAGACGAATTAGAAGAAGAAGTCCGCCAAACTCTTCGCGAGCTAGGACTAAAAGTGGTCTTCGCTAGGAAAGCCCCATTTGACGCCCTAACCGCAGATCAAAAAGACCAGAAAAAAGTGGTAATCACCGGTTTAGGCTATGCTCAGGAAAAAAGAATTGAGCAGAGAATAATTTCAATAGAGAAGGTCTCACAGGTTGCGCAAAAATATGCGATGTTTGTTCTCGATGACAACAAGATTAAAAACATTTCAACCGAGGTCCCGGTAATACCAAAAGAAGAACTGCAAGCAATCGAGGAGCCGGAAGACCTCTTTAAATTGATATATGAGAGGCAGGGGCTCAAAAGTATTAAAAACTAAACTATCTGCTTTTAAAATCATCCAAAACTTTCTGCTTCAGTTCATCCAAAATATTTTTTGCTGTAATCCAGGAATGCCTAACGAAACTGGGAAGTTCGCCGTGTTCTCTGGCCCACTCCTTTAAAAAGGAGATCGTTTTGGGATCGTGGCAATACCCTGATCCAACATCACCAAACTTTTTCAACTCCCTTATTTTTTTATCGCGTTCCACTTTGGCTATAATTGAGGCAGCACTCACTACTGGAATTTTAAAATCAGCCTTATGCTGGGAAACTAATTTGGTGTCTACTATAAGACTATTTTTAATCATTTGAGAGAACCTTTCTGGGTTAACATCGGCAGCGTCGACGTACGTAACATCTGGCTTAAGCTGATTTATTATTTCGGCAAAAATTTGGGCCTCAAGCTTATTCAGGTTTAAACCATTGGTTCTAGCGGCGTCAATTTCTTCGGGATACATTATTTTAACTGCCACTTTTACTGCATATTTAAGTATGTCAAGTGCTAGAGCTTCCCTCTTAGAAGGTTGAAGGAGCTTCGAATCCCTCACTCCCAATTTGACCAATTCCGAAATATCCTCCTCCCTGACTAAAACTCCTGCGCAGACAATGGGGCCTATGACCGGTCCCCGGCCAGCCTCGTCCACTCCAGCAATAAACATAGAAGGCTCTCTCCAATATTTCATCGTCGAAAATCTCTATGAGAAAGTTAATTACCCCTCATTTAAATCATATGGTCTGATTAAGGTGGTTATTCAAGTTGGAAAATTACCGAATAACTATTCACCACGAGGGCAAAGTAGACTTCTACACATATAGTCCCCCCATTGAAAAGCTTGGAGCTGGGCTTCCCTTACCCAAAGTGCCAGTTTTTTACAATCCTACTATGAAGCTGAATCGTGATATTGCAGTGTATGCGGTGAGGGCGCACCAACAGTCAACGGGAAGAAATTTGAAAATCTGTGAGCCTTTGACTGGATGTGGGATCCGCGGTATTCGCTTTGCCTTAGAGGTTGAGAGGGTAGATGAAATAGTAATTAATGACCTCAGCCCTGAAGCCTTCAGTGTTGCTAAAAGAAATGTGGAGATGCATAATTTACAGGGTAAAATACAGGTCTTCAATAAGGACGCCAATCTTCTCCTCTCAGAAAATGCTGCTTATGGTAAAAGATTCGATGTCATTGACATTGATCCATTCGGTTCTCCGGTTGCCTTTCTAGACTCCGCTTTAAGTGCACTACGTAAAAATGAGGGTTTGCTGTGTTTAACTGCCACTGATATGGCTCCCCTGTGTGGTGTACACAGAGATGCCTGTTTAAGGAAGTATGGTGGGGTTCCACTAAGAACAATGTACTGCCACGAAGTTGCAGTAAGATTGCTTATTTCCTGCGCTGTTCTGACCGCAGCAAAAAGGGAAATAGCTCTGACACCTCTTCTCTCTCACTCTACCGATCACTATATTCGCACTTACCTAAAAACTAGTGCTGGAGCGGAGAGTACAAATGAGTCAGTTGAGCAGGTAGGCTACCTTATTCACTGTCCGAGTTGCCACTTCCGTCAACTAAAACCGGGTATAGCCAGCACATTAACTGGTACATGTCCACTTTGCGGGAGCGGCGTCTTAATCGGAGGTCCTTTATGGTGCGGTAAAATACAATCTCGAGAATTTGTGTCTCAAACTCTGGAAAATGCTAAAAAAAATGGAGATAAAAAATCCATAAAACTTCTCAGCACAATTCTTGAGGAGTCAGACGCACCCGCTACCTACTATGATTTACATTACATATGCGACCAGCTCAATCTTCCCTGCCCTAGGTTGGACAAAGTTATGATTAAGCTAAGGGAGCGCGGCTATTTGGTAACACACACCCATTTTAAAAACAATGCACTAAAAACAAATGCGCCCATTTCTGAAATATTAAGTGCAATCAGGGAAGCTCAGTAAAATTAAAATATCCTACACTCAAAGTGTAAACAAATGCGCCCATATTTTGCCACAAAATATGATTCTCCTTAGAAATGCATCAACGCATATGTTGGCTAGTGGGTGACTCTTGGTATTTTGTAAAAAAAAGGGAAGACTATTAGGTTTTATTGGAAAATAGTTCTTAATGGGGTTGACAGCAATCCCAAAATAAATTTGATTTTACTAGGTGAAGGGAATGAAACATAAAAATGAACACGGCAACCATCAACATGAGAATGAGCACGAAAATCAACATGAAAAACTTGGAACTCAACGCTTGAAGGCTCTAATTTCCCACTGGATAGAACACAATACAGGCCATTTAGAGAAGATAATAGAGTATGCCCGAATACTTGAAGAGAGTGGTACAAGTGAGGTCGCTGAGCATCTGAATGAGGCTGCGGAACACTTGCAAAAATCTATCGAAGCTCTCAAATCCGCACTAAGACACGTTTAAATGTAACTTATAGAGTCTCCATCCAAATATTAAGCGTCTAAAATAGTTGAATAAATAGCAAATATTAACTTACAGTTTTCCTTACGCTCCTTCCAACATATGTTTCCTAGGTGAAATAACGACTTATGAGTTTTCCAGTTTGTGATAATTAGAGATCGATTTCCTCACAATCCTTTGATAACGCACTACCATTGTATTTGAGATAATAAAAGGTATTACTCATCTCTCCTTTTGCTTCTCGGTTGCACCATCTAAATCGTCCAGTTGCCTTAAATGATGGTTCATTTTCTTTTTTTCGGGCGCTTCTCTTTTTTACTATTTATGATTTCGTATAGGACCTCGTTGACCAGATTTTCGGCAGAGCTAGGTTCAACGTTAAGCTTAACGGATACGTAGGGTGATTTTACAGGTCCAAAAACGTCAAAAACTTGACCTACTTCCTTCATTTCTTTAGTCACTACCTTAGACCCAATTCTGGGAGCAAAATTTACTTGTATTATCGCGTTGCCACGTGGGGTTATGTGTAGGGGTTTTCCAAGTCGTCTCAATTATTATCCTCCTTGAGTCTGTATACAGGCTTCAGTTAATAGATCATAAACTTGCCAAAAAACATAAAGAATGGAAGGGGCACTTCTATTGGGTTCTTTCCTTTTTTCTTTTTCTCGCTTTACTAAGAATTCTGGCTATGGTCTTTACCACTTCATTTTTTTTCAGGTCATCTTTATTAATCAAAATTCTCCCGCGTTTATTCCACCAGTTACTGGGGTGAGCTGATTGAGGTTCTATTTCAAATTCGTAACCCAATCTTTTCGAAATTAGGGCCAGCTCCTCTATACTGGGCGCTGGTACAGAAATGTTTAGAGGCACTCTGCGGCCGCTGGCTCTGGTTAGTCTTGAATCAAAATACTCTGGATAAAGTATTATCTTGTCTTTTCTCTTCATCTATGCCACCTGCGCAACTGTCAGAAGATTTATCTCGATTTGAAGTGGTTTATGTCGTATATATGCCTGATAATGTTTTTAAGTTTGCTGATTCCTTGGTTCTGTGGTGTTATCCTTGCATGAATTATCCACAGCTGTTTCCATCGTAGAGACAGTGACCCGAGTAGCAGAAGCGAACAACGTGAGAAAAATTTTAGAAATTAATGTTGAGATAGGTCAATTCACCTTTATTAATCCTGAGCAGTTACTTTTTCTGTTTCAGATTGCAGCTGAAAAGACGCCCCTCAGTGAATCTAAATTAAACATTAAAATTGTCCCGGGAAAACTTCACTGTCAAGATTGTGGGTATTCCGGAGACGCAGTTTCAGAGGAAGACCAAAAAAAGGCACACCTTCTTCCGCTGGTGGGTTTCACCGCCAGATGTCCAATGTGCAACAGCAACAACACGGACATAATAGGTGGCAGGGAATTAAATATAAAGAATATTAAGGCAGAAGTTAGCGAAGAAAGCCCATAGAATGTTAAAAATTATGGAGTAGCGAATAAAAACATCATAACAGAAATTCTGGCGCTACTTTTAGGATTTAATTAGAACCGCGTTAATCACTCCTACCTGTCCTGGTCTGCTTGTCACTCTTGCTTTTCCCAACTCTGTATCAATTATTGCCCCGCGTGTTATCACTCCTCTTCTTGAGAAATCTATGTTAGCTGGGTTTTCTTCCACATTAAGTATTTTTACTTTTTTGGTCTTCCCAGTTTTTGGGTTGGTTACATTTGCGTATTCGCTGAAGGCCAACTTGATTTTTCTGTTGTTACCTCTAGCTCTAATAATTTTCTTTTTCTCTGGGCCCAGTTGGGGTCTTGCTTCTTCTCCTCCAAGGTCTCTTTTCTTCTTTTTGCTGAACGCCTTTAGTCTTCCTCCGGTGGGCTTACGTTTGGATCTTGCTCTCCAGTTAACCATATAATCACCAAGTTATGAACCGTTTTGTGAAGTTTTATTATTAACCTTTTCTATCCAAGAGTTTTATGGCAATTAATATAAGCTTTTCCAGACTACTGGAACGTTAAGGCGGTCTATATGAGTCGCATTGATCTGGCTATGGGAGCAGGCGGCACGGCTATGAGCCGCCTAATAAAGGAAACTATACTTCCCTCTCTCACAAGACACAAGGTATATGGCGGCGTAGGCTTGGACGAGTTAGATGATGGGGGAAGTATCCCTCTTGGAGATATAGATATAGTGGTTTCTACGGATGGACACACCGTAAATCCCATTTTTTTCCCAGGTGGGGACTTAGGGAGACTATCAATATCTGGCACCATTAATGATATTGCAGTTATGGGAGCCAGACCCGTAGCTATTACCTGTGCGTTGATAATTGAGGAGGGTTTTCTCATCGATGATTTGACGCGTATCCTAAAATCGATGGATGATACTTGCGAAGAAGCGGGCGTCCCAATAATTTCTGGAGATACCAAAGTTATGCCTCACGGTCAGATTGACAAGATTATTGCAGCCACCACAGGAATAGGAATAGTGGAACGCGGTAAAATAGTTCTAGACTCTGGAGTCAAGCCAGGAAACAAAATTATAATAACGGGGACAATCGGCGACCATGGAATAGCGCTACTAGCTGCCAGAGAAGGAATAAGTTTTGCCACGGAGCTCCAATCTGATGTGGCCCCAATCTGGAGTGTCATCGAGAAGGTTCTTAGTGTGGGCGGTGTGACTGCAATGAAGGATCCCACTAGGGGTGGTTTAGCCTCTGCACTGAATGATTTTGCCAGCAAATCCAAAACTGCAATCTATATTAATGAAGAAGACTTGCCCATACGTAGCGAAGTTATCGCTGCTTCAGAAATGTTGGGAATAGACCCTCTAGAGGTAACATGTGAGGGCAAAGCCGTTATCGCCATTGACGGCGACTTGGCAGAGGAGGCTTTAAAAGTTATAAGAAAAACGAAGTATGGTAAAAATGCGAATATAATAGGAGAGGCGAGAAACGATAAGCCGGGGCGGGTAATTATGAACACTTCTGTTGGGGGTAAAAGAATAATTGAAACGCCGTATGGAGAGCCGATTCCTCGTGTCTGCTGAATAAAAATATTATGATTCAAATTCTTCAGGTTCTTGGGTGGCTTCTGGTTGGGCGTCTAATCGGGTCTGGATGCCCTCCTTCCTTATTCTCCATCTTAATTGCTGTTTCAGTCTCCTAGGTTCGTGGTCGAATCCGAAATAGTCTGCAAACATTTCTGTGGTTTGGAAAATTTTGGTTCTGCCAGCTCGTTCAAATTTTAAAAATCCTAACTCTTCCAGCTTTTTAATGTGTTTATAGCTGTGTGAGCCTCGAGCTTTTGCCACTTTAGATTGCTCTATTGGTTGCTTCAGAGCGATATAGGCAAGAGTTTTTAGTTCGCCTAAGGATAATAATCCACGCGAAGCCACATTACTTATTTTGTTAGAGTAGCTGGGCTTGAGCTGCAATACGTACTTACTGCCAGGCAGTGCAACTATTTCCAATGCGCTGTTTCTCTCCTCATATTCCCGTATGAGCTGTCCCACCAGCTCGTCCACGTATTCCAAATCATCAATTTTTGCAATCTCTGCAATTTGCTCAATTGAAAGAGGTCTACCAGCAGCGTATAATGCAGCCTCAATAATCATTTTAGCATCCTTTGCCATTTTTCCACATCCATTATGTAGATCTCTCCGAACTGTCTTTCTTGCCAGATGTGTATTTTCCGTCTGAGATATAGTATGAGAATACCTAAAAGATTTCTAACGACTTCAATGGGGTTTCTTTTGTTAACCAGCTCTGAAAATTTGGTTATCTCCTTCTCGCCGCAAATAATTTTTCCATAAATTTGTTCTATGTATTCTTCAATGTTGAACTTTGAAGGCTCAAAAACGAATGGTTCTGGTGTAATTTCTTCCTTTAAAGGTTTCTGAATAACCTTTTTTGTTTCTTCGCTAAGTAGAACTCTCTCCAAAGCTACTAATAGTTCCTCGAGGCTAACTTTCCTATTTATCAACCTATAAGGCATAGGGATTGGTGGTAAATTGAGATCTAAATCCTCCTCTTTTTCCTCCTTCTCCTCCTTTTCCTGTCCCAGTTTCAAAAGCAGTTCAGATTTTATCCTGTGAATAATTGATGCTGTCAGTAGGGCCTTTCCAGAAACTTTATAGTTAACCATTTCTTTTTCACGCATTTTTTCTAAAAAGCTCAATAGTATTCTGCTAACGTTAATCTCCCAGGGATCCGCAGCTGTTTGGGTGGTGTCTACTAGAAGTGACCACGGTGGATGTATCCAGAAGGGCTCCTCTTGCGTTTGTTCAGTCATCTTCTTCCCTTTCCTCCTCTTCCATGCTTAGAGAAACGACGTCTGAAACTCCTTCACGACACATTACACCAAATACCCTGTCTGCTTTAGCTATGGTAATATCGCGAAGGGATACTAGTATTAACTGGGACTCTTTTGAGTACTCCTTAAGTAATTCCGCTACTCTGTTTGCATTATCATCGTCAAGAAAGGCGTCTATTTCATCCATTAAGTAAAAGGGTGCTGGCTGATACTGCTGTATGGCGAATATTAGCGCAATTGCTGTTAGGGATTTTTCGCCTCCTGACATAGCTTCAATTCTTTTCACATCTTTTCCCGAGGGACGGGCTTCGATATCAACTCCTCCCAAGAATGGATCTGCTTGGTTTTCGAGTATGAATCTTCCTTCTCCGCCTGGAGAAAGCCGTGAAAATATTTTTTTGAAGTTACGCTCAATGCTGTAAAATGTCGCGAGGAAACTTCTTCTCTTATCCCTCTCCACTTCTCTTATAAATTCCATGATGCTTTCTCTCTCTTTTATCAGCTCTTCTCTTTTTCTCAGTATTTCTTCATATCTGGCTCTTTCCTGCTCATAGAGTTGGATGGCTAGCATGTTGACTGGCTCCAGGCTCTTTTTCTCCGCTTCCTTTCTTCTTATTAGTTCCCTTAGCTCGGCAACGTTGACTTTTGAGATTTCTTTGGGTTTGAAGTCCATGAATTCTTTGGCTTCAGTTCTGAGCTCTTGAATACTCTTTTCTAAATGCTCTTTTTCCACCATTAACCTGCCCAATTCGAGTTCTATGGAGTTAGCCTTTCTAATAGTTACCTCCAACTCATTTCTTAAAACTGATGTCTCCTGTTTGAGTTTCGCCTCTTCTTTTCTCAGTTTTGAAACATTTTCCTCAAGCGTCCTTTTCTCCTCTTCCAGTTTTGATACTTCTTGGTATAAGGGCTGAATTACGCTTTGGATTTCATCTCTCTCCTTGGAGATTCTCGCGACTTCTTTCTCCAACTCTTTAACCAAATTCTTTATTTCTTCCCTTCTTGGCGTTAGGTATTCATTCATCTTGGTTTTCGACTGGGCAATTTTTACTCTAACAGTGCTTAATTTTTCTTTCAGGCTGGCAATCTCAGTCTCCATGCTTCTTGACTGAGCATATAGGTCAGAAACACCTGACTCTTCGATTATCCTGTTAAGCTCCTGGTTCTCCTCAGATAGGGTTTTAATTTTTTCCTCTATTTTCTCTATTTCTTGGGATACTGTGTTGTACTGTTTCTGTCTTTCTTCAATTAGTTTTTGTTGTTTCTTTATCTCCGATTCGATTTTAGCTACTTCCACGTTTTTTTCTTTTATTTGTTCTAGTAGGTGCTCAAAGTTGGCGGAATATTTTCCAAGATGGTGTTCTTCTTCCTCTATCTTGTTTCGCATCTCAAAGTATGCTTTCGATACTTTGTCGAGTTTCTCTCGAAGTTCCAGCCGAATCGCGTTAAGTCCGCTTAGCTGTTCTTCCAATTGGGGTAGTTTTTCTGTTTCCGTAAAGGTTAGGCTAGCTCTTCCAGTATAGTAACCGCCGCTCATCAGTCCTCTGGGCTCGACGATGTCGCCCTCGATGGTAACCTTCCTTATCTCTGGAAGGTCCAATTTTCTGGCGGTGTTTAAGTCCTTGACTATTACCACATTTCCGAAAACATATTCGAATGCGGCTCTGAACTTCTCATCAAAAACCATAAGGTCAATCGCTGAGCCTATTACCCCGTCCCCCTTGGTGATTTTGAAATCGGTTCTCTGAATTTTGTTTAGGGGTAAAAAGGAGGCTCTTCCTATTCTGCCATTTTTGAGAAAATTAATACATTTGGCGGCTACCTCATCATTATCAACAACTATGTAATTGGCGCGATTACCTGCGGAAACCTCAAGTGCCAGAGCATATTTCAGATCTGTTTTTCCAAGTTCAGAAATTGTTCCATAAATTCCCTCAATTTTTTTCTGGTCTCGAAGTTTCAGAATTTCTCTTACAGCAGACTGTCCCCTGAGAAGTCTTTTCCTCTCCTCATTTATGGCCTTAATTGTCACCACTTCGTCTCTAACATTTAAAATTAACTTCTCGGTCTCCTCCATCTGTCGGCGAATAACATCCTGTTCCTTTTGCAGTTCTTCCGCCTGATTATTAAACGCTTCCAAATCTTTTCTAGATTTATCAATTATCTCCTCAAATTGGCTTCTTTCCATCTCGGCCTTTTGTAGTGCTTTTTTAATTTCTTCTATTACCGCTCTCCTCGAGTTAATAGATGCCGAAATATACTCGATGTCCTTCTTGAAGGCCTCTTGAGCAGTTTTAAGAGAAACAATCTTAGACCTGTATTTTTCCATTTCATCATGAATTTCTTTAATTCTGGTTCCCAATTTTGAAAACTTAGAGTCACTAGTTGTTATCCGCTCATTTATCTCTTCAAGAATGTCTTTTTTCGTTTTAATCTGCTTCTCTAATTCTGCCTCTTGATTTTCTAGCTCCCCAATATTTACCGTTTCTTCTTTAATTTTGGTCTCAATATCTTCTATTTCTTGTTTTAGGCTGTTTAGCCTATCCAAACTCTTCCTAAACTCCTCCTGCTTGTAATTTAAAACCAATTCTTTCTCAGAATACATCGCCTTCTTCTCACTAAGCTCGAATTGCAGCTCTCCAATCCTAGTTCCCACATCCTCCACGATACTCTTATCTATTTCCTCTAATCTCGCTGTGGCTGCGTCTAATTTTTCCCTTAGTATCTTTTCTTTCTCTTTTAAACTATTCAGTTGCTCATTGTTACTCTCTATTCTCTTTAAGATGTCTGATAATTCTGCCTCGGAGGTTAAGAGTTGGTGAAAAACAAGTTTTGCACGGGCAGACTTTATTTCGTCGGTGATTTGCTGGTATCTGCGGGCAGCTTCCCTCTCCCTTCCCAACCTTTCCACTACTTTTCTTACTTCACTCACCTGTGCAAAGTTTTCTCTAAGATTCTGTTCCGCCACCTCCAACTCCTTTTCTGCCTTCTCCTTCTTCTCATCATAAGACGCTATTCCTGCAATGTTTTCGAAGAGTTTCCTTCTTTCAAGTGATCCCATCTGAATAAGCTCAAATATTTCGCCTTGAGGAACCACATTATATCCACTAGGACTTATTCCTGCTATTTCCAGAAGGTCAACTATTTCTGTCCTGGAAACGATTTTTCCATTCAGCTTATATATGCCCTTACCCGTCCGGTCAACCTGCCGGTCAATAATTACCGTATTGGTATCTAGAGGGATTCTCCTATCCGAATTGTCAAAATATAAGCTTACACTGGCATACTTGGCAGGAGAGGTTTTAGCCTCTTTACTGGGAGTAAAAACCAAATCCGAAAAGGTACTAACTCTCAGTGACTTTGCACTCAGAACTCCAAGTCCAAAACGAATCGCATCCAGCAAATTGCTTTTTCCACTCCCATTCGGTCCAACTATTACTGAGAATCCCTTAGACAGGCGGAGTGTCAGCTTCTTCTTCCCAAAAGACTTGAAGCCCCTGACAACAACCTTTTTGATGTAAACCAAGCCATCACCCCGCCTTCAAAGAATTTCTTTGCCGCAACACACTAAACTCCATATCGCAGAAAACAACACCATCCAATTAGCTAGCACCTAAAACCTTTTCCGCACAAACTAATAATATTTATGTTCATTGCAACACTTGATTCCCGGTTTTTAAAATAGACCCAATTCAAGGCCGCTTTTCGAAGGAAATTTCTACGCCTCTCAGGACGTATTAAGTGAAACAAGTTTTTATTTATTTATATTCTCTGGAATATTTCTCAAAAGAATCTCAACGAGTTAAATGACTCCTTACTGCATGTTTAAATCTCAGTCCCTCAAATGCAACATAAAGATTTCTTTGAACCAGTAACTGTAGATAGTGAGTACAATTTTCCTCCTTTAATAAATCCCTGATAATCCTTTTTATTACAAGTTTTGAGCGAATCCAAATTATTTTATAAAAAATTGTTAAGTCGCTTGCCATCCTTTTAAATATGAAGGGGGAAGAAAATTGAATTCAAAAATAACCATGTCCAAATTTAGATTTTTGATAGGGCTATCTTAAGATCTCTAATTATCAACCCCAGAGAGGGAGCAGCATCCTTACCAATTATTGCCAGCAATATAGCATTCTTTGTATTTGCCGTTACCGCGTAGCCATCATCACCCTCAATGTAGGTTGCGTTTGCACCACCCTTATTAATTGACTTGTTCAACTCTCTGGCGGAGGCAATCATCACCGCAGCATTCTTAGCTATTTCTGAATGGTTCATCTGCGTTATTGTTTTTCCAACACTCACATTCCCATTCGTATCCAGAAGCAATATTCCTTCGATTTCCGGAATCTTGTCCATGAGATCTGCCAAAATCTTCTCAGCTTTAGATTGACTCATGAAATCACCACTTCAACTATATAACTATTAGCGCAATTATTGGCTATAACTCTTAGCCTTCCAAACCCAAAAGATAATGATTTTGATTTAAGAGTTCTATTTTCTTTCTAAAATTTAAATTTTTTTAATAAAAAAATAACTAACTGATATTTCGCAGAACTATCAAAAATTGCTACTTCTACACAAATTAAAACCCTCCCACAGAACAAATTAACCATTCAAAAAGAAGAAAACAACTAAAAACATCAACTCATCAAAGAATTTCTACCATTCCCCATTTACTGAAAGGTTTTTAAAAGACAAATGTATATTTTATAATATAGGATGAGGTGTACACAATGATTACCTCAAAGTACTTCCAGAAAACTCTACAACAGCTACAAAAACATCCAGGCGTTAAGGGCGTTATCGTTACAAACACCGAAGGACTGCCCATAAGTTCAACCCTCTCAACCGAAAAGACCGAAATAATATCTGCCCAAGTAACATCACTGGTTGGGAAAGCTTCAAAAGTCATTCAAGAACTCGGTGAAGGTACACTGAACTTCCTAACACTAGATGCGGGAGAAAGCGAACTACATATAGCCCCCGAAGAAGAATACGTACTAATAGTACTCAGATCCAAAAATACTGAACAACTGCCGCAAAGCAAATAAACCAAAAACCAAACACCATAAAAAATCCAAAATAGTTCCAAAATATTAACTGTTTATCCTAAAGAAACCCTATAAAAACCGAAAACCAAATATAATACAGGAAAAAGGAGATTATATTAGAAACCCATTAACAAAAACTAAACGGGGATTGTTAAAAATTGATGGATATAAAAGCCTTTGATAAAATTTTGAGCGATGTCATCAAGGCGGAAAGCGGGATAAAAAAAGTGATTTTGGTAGACAGAACAGGACTAACCATAGCCCACGTATCAAAATTCAGTTATTACCCTGTGGATATAGACGGCATTGGAGCTATTGCTAGTGCAGTTTACTGTGCTTCAGAAGAGCAGGGTAAGAACTTGGATATTGGTGAGTTGAACATTGTAACTTCAGAGTTTGATAATGGGAAAATCTTTGCCGCAAGTTGCGGTAAGGGTGTTCTCTGTGTTATAACTGATTCTGATGTTAATATTGGTATGATTCGCTTGGTTATGAAGAAGGCATCGACTCAACTTAAGAGTGTTCTCGACGAGTTTCTTGCTGAGAAGCCGGTTGTGCCTGCGTCTGAAGGTGGAGCTGGCGACGAGGAACTTAAGGCCGCCCTTAGCGAGCTTGAAAAGGTGTAGCTTGAATCCTTTCCTTATTAAAATTGAATAGGACGTGTGCTGCCTTTGAAAAAAGATGCTCAAGGTAGAATACATTTCAAAATAGTTTTTTGGGGTCCATCCCTATCTGGGAAGACTACCTGTCTTAGGTGGATTTATGATGAGGTAACTGGTCTAGACAAAGGTGGTTTTACTTCTGTTGAGGATCCCACAGGCAGAACGCTGTACTTTGACTATACCCCAATATCAGCAACGGGCAAAGTTATTTTCGATGTGTACACAGTGGCAGGCCAGAAGCGCCATAGGCATCAGAGGAAAATCGTGCTTCAAGGTGCTGATGGGCTCATTTTTGTAGCGGACTCTTCAAGGGATCAGTTGCAGGCGAATTTAGAGAGCTTAGAGGAACTGAAGGGACTTCTCGGAGACCAGCTTGGCAGCGAGATACCTTTACTGATTTTACTTAACAAGCGTGATTTGCCGGATGCGTTGGAGAAAAATGTCCTCGTTGAGGCTCTTAAAGCTGATTCGTTGCCTGTGTATGAGTCTATTGCGATTAAGGGACTAGGTGTAAAGCGGGCGTTCCAGGCGCTTTCCAGAGAAGTTCTCTTGAAGAGGCTTTATAAACAAGAGTTAATGCCCAAATCCGCTTAAAAATAGCTCTTAACCTTTATTTTCTTGCTGGTCAGAGAGTAGAGGAAAAAATATAAGTTTAAGTCTTTATCTTAAGAGTAGGTATGCTTAAACAGGGCATTGGTGAAGTGGGTAATGTCTAAGAGCGAAAATCTGGAAGAAATACTAAAGGACTTGGAAGCGTCGGTGCCTGAAATTGAGGCGGCAGCGATAGTGAGTGTTGAGGGGCTTCCCATAGCCTCGGCGCTGCCTGCTAATGTTGATGAAACACGTGTAGCAGCAATGACTGCTGCTATGCTAAGCCTTGGTGAGCGGGCTGCCCAAGAACTTGGTAAGGGAGAATTGGAGCAGGTTTTCATACGTGGAAATGAGGGGTACATTTTTGTGATGGGTGCAGGTCCTAATGCCGTATTGACTGTAAGTGCTAAGAAGGATGTTAAGTTGGGTTTGATTTTTTTGGATATGCGTAGGTCTGCTCAAAAGATAGCTGAACTAATATAGTTTTCCAAATTTTCTATTGGTTAATTAAAATCTCGAATTTTTTGCCTCTAAAAAGACTATCACCCTGTCGATTTTGAACTGGTTTGGTTTTATACCTACTTTTTACCATAATCGTCAAGTTTGAATTGTACAAGTAGCAATTGTATTAATCTAGTATTGTCTTTAGTATGTAACTGTAGTGGACTTGATGAAGTTAACAATTTGCATTATTTTTCCTTATTTGGGTTGTGTCAATTCAGATTGCTTTGTGCCCGAGTGTTTCTTTCGTCTTAAAGGTGTGTTATTAGGGGTCAATCCTCTTAGGGTTTAAAAAGTCGACGAAAATTGGTAAGCTGGAAACTTAGTCTCGGCCGCTCGGGCATATTACTCTTGCAAGCTCAACGCTATAAGGAGAACACTGAGAACTTCGAGGTCTTTGTTTTAGTGCTTTGGAAGTGTTTTATTATGTGGTAGTGGTTATGGCTCTTTCGAGTATAGTTCTGTGTTTATTCTGGGTAGCATGGCCATTATGACTGAGAGTTCTGTTAGTTTGGTTCGGTCAATTAGTCCGTGGGATAGGTAGCCTATGGCGCCCATTTTTTCGCCCAGGTTTTTAATGCCTGTTATCTCTTCCATTACCTCTCCTACTTCAAAATTTTGTTTTATAACCTTCTGATTAACAATTGGGGGGTATTCGAACCCTGGGCCGGCCCCGAATGTTTTTCTTCCTTCTTTGTCTAAAATTGCGCAGTACTGGAAGTCGAGGTAATGTAGCTCGCCGTTCAGCCAGATGTCTATTAATCCTGCTTCGATGCCTACGCCGAGAATGGCACCATCTACTTTGGCTAGAGCGTTTTGGGCTCTGTTAAGTGCGCCTTCTAGGGTTTGTTTGAGTCCCAAGGGTTGAGGTGGTGTTCCGCTTGGAACTTTGACGCCGCAGATTTTCACTTTCCCCAGTAGTTTTTGCATTACATTTTTAACTGCTGCGATTTTAACTGGGTTTTCTGAGCCTACAGCAATAACATTCATTAAATCACCTGGTTTAGAATTAGCATTAACATTAATGTGGGTGTTAATAAAATTTTTATGTAACTGTTTAAAGGTGTAGCGGAGGAAGACATGTGGACATGTTAAAGAAGTTGTGGGATATGCTTGGAGAGGTTGATGCGGTGATTTTGTTCAAGCCAGAGAACATTTTCTATTTCTCAAACTTTTTTTCCAGTTCATTTATGTACCTAATTATACCTAGGGATGGTGTTCCTCTAGCTGTAGTTTCCCCGCTGGATCTTTGGGCTGCGAAAAACGAGTTGAAGGGTTTTTCCATTATTGAGGCTAAAAGCCAGGAAGATTTTGATAAATGTTTTTCAAAGCTCCAAAAAGATTTGAAAATTAAAAAATTGGGCTTTGAGGAGGATTTTTTAACGGTGAGTGTTAAAGAGAGACTGGAAAAAAGTAGTGAGGCTCTAAATTTTATTCCTGCCTCCAACATCATAAAGAAAATTAGATCCATTAAATCTAGGAGTGAGATTGAAAAAATTCGGAAAGCGGCAAAAATCGCTGATGAGGGTATGAAAAAGGCTATAGAAACCATAGCTCCCGGTGTTAGGGAGTATGATGTGGCTGCGGAAGCAGAATATGTTATGAGGAAGAGGGGGTCATGTGGGACCTCCTTCGAAACAATAGTGGCTTCAGGTTACAGGTCCGCTTTTCCACACGCCTCGACTAGTGGTAGGAAACTGGTAAAAGGCGATTTGGTGGTAATTGATTTAGGGGTTCGTTACAAAAATTATTGTTCAGATATAACTAGGACGTGTACAGTTGGCTCCCCGAATTCGGAGCAGGAAAAACTTTTTCAAACGGTTTTAAGCGCCCAGCAGAAGGCAATAGGGATTATTCGTCCCGGCGTAAAGTGTAATGAGATTGATAAAGCGGCTCGCGAGCTAATAAAAAGGGAGGGCTATGGCGACTTTTTTATCCATAGTTTTGGTCACGGAATCGGAATCGAAGTACATGAACATCCGTCTATTAGTTCCAGCAGCACAGACGTTATAGATGCGGGAATGGTTTTTACAGCCGAGCCTGGAGTGTACCTCCCAGATTTTGGGGGATGCAGGATAGAGGACATGATTTTAGTCCGTAAGAAAGGATACGAACTACTAACAAGCAGCCCCCGATCTCTACATTAATTCCGCGGAAAAATATTAGCGACCTTATACAGGTCAAAAATATTAATTTTTGACCATTCTCGATAAGTTCCATTGCCTTCTATTACCTCACCATTTCCCCTATTTGTATGGGGAAACTGACCCCCCTTTGCTACTTTTAGTGGTGTCGTTGTCAGAACCAAGCCAGTTAGGTGCTTTTTAGTTAAACCAACTAGATTAAATTTATGGAATTTATCTTGCAACTCGAAGGGAAGGCTAATGCCTAATTGGTGGGTTCGATTTTTCGTTTGTTTCCTCAACCCAAAAAGATTTATTATCTCTTCATGAATTTTAATATAAACTCAATTATGTTGTTGTAAAAATTTCTTGTTCATCCAGAACGCTTGCGTTGTAGGTTTGCCATGGTTCTGAGGAAGTGACAATTAGGGTCATTTAGGGTGTTTTTAATGCAACGTCTGTTAAGGTATATTCCGGTATCCCGCTTACCTTTATCGCTCATTGATAAAGTTCGGGGAATTCTCTCTAATGTATATGAGAAGATTCTGTGGCGCCAAATCAAAGATGGGAACATGCCACAACACTTGGGGGTTATTCTAGACGGTAATAGGAGATTCGCAAGGCAACATGGTTGGGATGTATGGGTTGGACACAAATATGGTGCAGAGAAGGTAAGGGACTTTTTAGAATGGTGCTGGGAGTCTAAAATCAAAGTTGTTACACTCTACGCTTTCTCTACGGAGAATTTTCAGCGTTCCCGCAGGGAAGTGGATGAGATTATGCGTCTTGCTGAGGAAAAATTTGAACAAATCCTAAAGGAGGCAAGAATACACAAGTACAAGGTAAGGATTAAAGCGATAGGTAGAATAAATCTTTTGCCCCCCAGAGTACAAGAAGCTATTAGGAGAGCTGAAGAGGCGACAAAGGATTATGATCAGTACTTGCTTAACATAGCTATTGGGTACGGTGGCCGCGCAGAAATAGTTGATGCTATCCGGAAAATCGCCGAGGAAGTTAAGGCTGGAAAAATCGATGTCAAGGACATTGATGAACAATTGATTGAAAAACACCTTTACACAGCGGGGATTCCTGATCCCTCCCTTATTATACGCACTTCTGGTGAGGAGAGACTATCGGGTTTTCTACTATGGCAATCCGCCTACTCTGAGCTGTATTTTTGTGATGTTTACTGGCCAGCTATGAGAAAAATTGACTTTTGGAGGGCTTTAAGAACCTACCAAATGAGAGAAAGAAGATTTGGAAAATAGCCTTTGATAAGAAAACTTCTTTTTTCGATTCTGTTAATTCGACCGACACGTTAATCAACTAAATTGCTTTATGTAAAAACAAGTTTGAGATGGAAGGTTGACTTTTATGGAAAAGAAGTATAGGGAGTTGGCTCCCCCCCAACGAATTCTACTAGGACCCGGGCCCAGTAATGTTGACCCTAGAGTGCTGAAGGCTATGTCTATGCCTTTGGTGGGTCATTTAGATCCCTACTTTCTTGAAATTATGGATGAGGTAATGGAACTGTTGAGATACGCTTTTAAAACAAAGAACAGGCTTACTATACCAATTTCCGGCACAGGTAGCGCGGGGATGGAAACATGTCTAGTGAACTTGGTGGGCAAAGGGGATGAAGTTGTTGTAGGGGTAAACGGCTTTTTTGGTCAGAGGATGAGTGAGATAGTTAAAAGGTGTGGGGGTACACCCGTCGAAGTTAAGGAAGCTTGGGGTAGAGCTATAAGTGCAGAGAGTGTGGAAAAAGCTTTAGCGAATTCTAATGCTAGGGTTGTGGCTTTGGTGCACGCCGAAACATCAACTGGTGTTGTACAGCCCCTAAAAGAGATTTCCAATTTAGCGAAAAAGTATGACGCACTTCTCCTAGTGGATACCGTAACATCTTTGGGAGGCGTTGAACTAAAAATTGACGATTATGGTGTAGATATAAGTTATAGTGGGACTCAAAAATGTCTAAATTGTCCTCCCGGATTATCTCCCATTACTCTTAACGAGAGGGTGGTTGAATTCATTAGGGATCGTGAGGGGAAAATCCAGAGCTGGTATTTCGATCTCAACTTGATAGAAAAGTACTGGGAGGCTGATAGATTTTACCATCATACAGCCCCAATTTCCATGATTTATGGTCTGAGAGAAGCGTTGCGAATAATTTACGAAGATGGCTTGGAGAAGAGGTGGGCTCAACATCTTAAGGCAAGTAAAGCTCTGATAAAGGGTTTAAATGCGATGGGGCTTGAAACACTAGCCACCGAAAACAATCTACCTTCTCTGACAGCAGTAAAAATTCCCGAGGGAGTCTCTGACATAAACGTGAGAAAGGCTCTTCTAAATGTTTTCAACGTAGAGATAGGGGGAGGATTGGGAGAGCTTAAAGGAAAAATATGGAGAATAGGACTAATGGGAATAAATGCCTGTGAGAGAAACGTGATTCTAGTATTAGAAGCCTTGGATAGGATACTCAGAAAGGAAGGTTTTCCAGTGAAACCCGGCGAAGGCGTAGTGGCTGCTATGGAAGTTTTCCAAGAATAGGTGAATTTATGACATCTAGTATAGTACGCCAATTGGTGGATATTGTCGGCGCAGACAATGTTAACACTGACCCAGCGGAAATCTACTGCTACTCTCGTGACTCTACACCTTTTCAACACTTTGCGGAGGTCATAGTTAGACCACTGAGTACTGACGAGGTTTCAAGAGTTTTAAAATTAGCTAACTTGAATCATGTACCTGTTTATCCGAGGGGCTCAGGTACAAGTGCTGCGGGCTCGCCGCTGCCAGTTAAGGGCGGAATTGTGCTTGACCTTACTCGCATGAACCGAATTCTAAGTTTTGATCAGGAAAATTTACAGGTGGTACTAGAACCTGGGGTAATATGTGACGATTTAAACGAGTTCTTACAAAAATATGGTTACTTCTTTCCGCCGGACCCAGCAAGCAGCTCAGCCGCAACTCTGGGTGGAATGGTAGCAAATAATTCCGCTGGCAACAGAGCTATAAAGTACGGTAAAACCAAAGATTGGATAATGTGGCTGGAGGCGGTTCTTCCGAATGGCGAAGTAATTCACACAGGGTCGAAAACTCTAAAATCAGTTTCCGGCTATGACCTAACAAAACTATTATCTGGCTCTGAAGGAACATTGGCAGTCTTCACCAAGATTGGAATGAGGGTTCAACCATTACCAGAGGCCTATAGGACGGCTATGTTCCTATTTGACGATTTAGACAAAGCTGGTAAAGCTATAGTAAAGGCTCGAGGAGCTGGTGTGGTTCCATGTGCCATGGAGTTCTTGGATAGGCTCACCGTTAGAACCTCTGCAGAATATGCCGGCTTGGACATTATGGACTGTGAGGCAATGCTTCTTATAGAGACTGATGGCGTGGAATCCGCGGCTGAAAAGGAACTGAAAATAATCTTTAAGGCCGTGGAGGAGATGAATCCCAAATACTGGAAAATGGCAGAAGATGAAAAGGAGAGAGCTTCTCTTTGGGTGGCAAGAAAATCCGCATATGCTGCACTGGCTAGGTGCGCTGTAACGACAACTATGGAAGATATGACAGTTCCCATATCAAAGATTCCTGAGGCTTTAAAAAGAATACAGAAAATTCCCGAAAGATTCGGTAAGATAATCCAGATTGCAACCTTTGGACACGCAGGCGATGGGAATCTTCATCCTACCTTCCTATATGATGAAAGAATCCCTGAGCAAAGAGAGGCCTTTTTCAAAGGTCTAAGCGCCATTTACAACGAAGTAGCCCTAGATTTGGGAGGAAGTATTTCGGGGGAGCATGGCGTGGGTCTAATAAGGAAGGACTTTGTGGAAAAGGAGCACGGCCCAGTAGAGATGGCGCTAATGAAGGGAATAAAACGAATTTTTGATCCCAACAATATTCTAAACCCTGGAAAGGGGAAGCCCTGGGGCTCCACCGGTGAACCTGAGGTGATTTAAGTGGCCCCCAAAAAGAAACTATACGAGTACATAGATGATATTTACAGTTGTATGCGGTGTGGATTCTGCATTGCGAAGTGTCCAGTCTACGAAAATTATGGTTGGGCTTCAAATGCTGCTAGGGGAAGAATTCAAATTGCCCGTGGATTTTTAGAAAAAAAATTGGAATTATCCAATTACATTGCGGAAAGAATTTTTAGTTGTACCACTTGTGACCACTGTTTCATTCTATGCCCCTCGGGTATCCGCATAACAGATATAGTTAGAGCTATGAGAAGCATATTATCCGGTGAGGGTTACAGTCCCGATTCTCTCAGAAAAATACTGGAGAACATTATTAGGGAAGGTAATCCTTACGGGGAGCTTAAAGCAAAAAGAGGTTCTTGGCTTAGAGATGAAGATAAATGACTGGATTAGCTTACTACGCAGGATGCACAGCTGCCTACAGATTACAGAACATTGCTCGTTCCACAGTCAAAATTTTAAAGAAATTGGGAGTTGACTTCAAAATTATTGGCGGTGACGAAATCTGCTGCGGCTCAATTCTTTTCAACACTGGACTAATAGACGAAGGAGTCAAGCTTGCTGAGAAGAACAAAAAACAATTCACATATTTAGGAATAGAAACCCTAATAACTGAGTGTGCTGGATGTGCAAAAACCTTTAGAAAAGTGTACCCTGAGCACTTAGATTTTCAAATTAAAACCCTCCACCTCACCGAATATCTTGATGGGATAATTAAGAAAAATAATCTAAATCTTTCACACAAATACCCCATAAAGGTAACCTACCATGACCCATGCCATCTGGGACGGGGACTAGGAATTTATGACCCCCCACGCAATATAATTAAATCCATAAAAAATGTGCAACTCGTGGAAATGAAACGCAGCAGAGAAGGAAGCCGTTGTTGTGGAGCTGGAGGTGGTGTAAAGGCAGCCTTTCCAGAAACAGCCATAAAACTGGGAAGAGAGAGGCTCAGAGATGCAGAGCAGTTAGGGGTAGACTTAATAATAACCGCTTGTCCATTTTGCACCCGCAATCTAAATGACGCCGCAAATTCCTATGGTTCCAGGATAAAAACTAAGGATTTGAGCGAATTCCTGTTAGATTGCATTTAGCGCCAATTAATAATTATAAAATTTACTATTTAGTAGGTTTATTTCTGAAATTATGAAATAGAAATAAAAAGGACAGTTTAAAATGTTTCCTCAGCCGGTCTTTAAACTCATTCTTACTGTGGCTGCAACCTTCACGAAACAAAAGCTCAAATATCCCAAAAAATTGTTTTAGAGGGGTAAAGGCTTGCTTAAAGTATATAACACACTCACCAGGGAAAAGGAAGATTTTGTTCCAATTCATGGAAATAGGGTAGGAATGTATGTTTGTGGACCAACCGTTTATGATTACAGTCATATTGGACACGCCCGTTCCTACGTAGCCTTCGATGTGATAAGGAGGTACCTGGAATATAAAGGATACACGGTCATTTATGTTCAAAATATTACAGATGTTGACGACAAGATTATAAAAAGAGCAAACGAATTGGGTGAAAATCCTCTCCTCCTATCTAGGAGGTTCACTCAAGCCTACTTTGAAGACATGGACAGGCTAAACGTTAGAAGGGCTAATATACACCCAAAGGTTACAGAACACATCCCCGAAATAATCGAGTTCATTGATGAACTTATAAAAAGGGGGTACGCCTACGAAGCGGATGGAAACGTCTATTTCAGCGTGTCAAAAGCAAAGGACTATGGTAAACTGTCACATCAATCCATGGATGGCATCTTAGCCGGTGCGAGAGTGGAGGTGGACGAAAACAAGAGAGATCCAAGAGATTTCGCCCTCTGGAAAAAGGCTAAGAAAGGTGAAATTTTCTGGGAAAGTCCCTGGGGAAAAGGAAGGCCAGGGTGGCATATTGAGTGCTCCACTATGGCGATTAAGTATCTCGGTCCAGAAATAGATATTCACGGTGGGGGTATGGATTTAATCTTTCCTCACCATGAGTGTGAAATTGCCCAAGCAGAGTCGCGCACCGGAAAGCCGTTTGTAAAGTATTGGATACACAACGGTTTCGTTACCATAAATCAGGAAAAGATGTCTAAATCTCTGGGGAACTTTTTCACAATCAGGGAAGTCTTGGAGAAATACGACCCCGAAACATTAAGGTTCTTCCTATTGAATACGCATTACCGCAGCCAAATCGATTACAGCGATCAGCATCTGGAGGAAGCGAAACAATCCCTTCAAAAAATTTATAACGCGATTAACAAGCTAAAAACTCTCATTAGCGACCAAAGCCGGGGAGAATTAAAAGAATCTACCTCCGAGGAGAGTGAATTTCTAGAATATGTGGAGAAATCTAAACAAAAATTTATGGAAGCTATGGACGACGATTTTAACACGAGGGAAGCAATGCCTGCCATATTTGAACTAAGCCGAATCGTAAACTCTCTGCCGACTGATAGCAAATTAAGTAGGAAAGCTTTAGAAAAAGCCTTGCGGGTATACCAGGAATTTGGAGAAATTTTGGGGCTGTTTCAGCAGGAAAAAGTGGGGGCCGATCTAGAAACCGTGGCAAAGTTGGTGGAAATCTTAATCGATCTGAGAAACAAGTTTAGAAAAGAGAAAAATTGGGAGAAAGCGGATTATATACGTGATAAACTAAAAGAAGCAGGGATTCTTCTAGAAGACTCCAAAGACGGCACAATATGGAAAATTATCAAATAATGCAAATAAAACCCTTTTTTTCAGTCATCTAAACTTAAACCCTTTAGAGTGGTCTTCACTTCGCCTGGTCTCTCTTCTCTAGTCCCATCTTACTTATATACATTCCATCAACTCTCAAAACAGATGAGGCGAACTCTGTAGCACTCTTCAGCGACCTAATCTTTGCATAACTGGGCTCCAAGACCCCGTATTCCATCATGTCTCTCAATTTTTTGTTCTCAAAATCTATACCCAACCAGTTAAGAGAACCGCTATGCTTTGAACGTAATTCTAACAATGTGCTAACCTCATCCATACCTGCATTTGAGGCTAGAATACGCGGAATCATTTCAAGAGCCGAAGCAAATTCGAGCATTGCCAACTGTCTTTTTCCCTCAACCGAGTAAGCAATTTTTCTAACACGTTTCGCCATTTCTATTTCTATGGCGCCGCCACCCCCCACAACCTTTTTGTGCATCATAGCCACAGAAACCGCAACCATAGCATTCCTCAAAAGCCTCTCAACTTCCTCGCAAACAAACCAGGAACCACCCCTAACTAGCACCGCAACTGCCTTCGGGCCTCTACAACCAGAAAACAAAACATATTTCTCCCGCCCTATTCTCCTCTCTTCCACCACCTCGGCATAACCCAAATCTTCCTCGCGGAGATCCTCCACCCGAGAGCAAATCTTAGCTCCACATGCCTCACTCAAAAGCTTAAATTCCTCAGGCTTCGCCCGCCTTATTCCCAAAATATTATTCTTAGCCAAACTTTGCTCAATGACCTTATTTATCCCCTTCTCTGTAACAACAACATTCGCTCCACTTCTCTTAATATAAGAAAACTTTCTTTCCCCAAACCTCCTTTCTTCCTCAAGGTAACCCTCCAAATCCTCAGGAGAGTTTATCTGAAGCTCCACACTTCTATCAGCCGGCTTCTCCAAGTAGAGTTTCTCACTTAAAAGGGCTATTTTAGCCTCTTCAACCCTTCTGGGCATTTTAGGACTCAGAATATCCTTAGAGATAATCACACCATGAATCAACTCGGTATCGCTTATCCCTCCTCCCTCCCTCTTCACAAACTGAACCCTATCCTTAACCTCCATTAACCTACCCCCCTCCGCAATGGTGGTGACCGCCTCTACGGCAATATCTGATAGACGCCTTGTTGCTCTCTCCGAAAACTTCCCGGAGAGAGAGGTGCTAGCTACGGATCTAAGCAGAGCCTTATCCCCGTCCACATCAACACTCAGCTCATCTATCATATTCACCAAGCTTTCGCAAGCACAATAGTATCCTGAAATAACAACAGATGGATGTAATCCCTCTTCAACAAGCTTTAATCCCCTTTTAACTAATTCCCCCGCTAGAATAACAGTAATCTTACCTCCATCACCCTGAGTGCGAACATGAGTCTTACCCATATTAACTAGCATTTCACCCATAGGATGCTGAATATCCAAATCCCTAAGAATCGTCACCCCATCATTAGAAACCACATAGTTATCGTACCTATCAATGATGAGCTTCCGCATCCCATTAGGGCCAAGAGAAGTTCTCAAAATGTCTGCAACTGCAGCCACCGCATAAACACAGTTCCTAATTGCATCAATACCCTTCAAGCTTCCCGCCAACTCAACAAGCTTTTCCTGCACCTTATCCTTACCCTTACTCAATGCTTGCCACTTCTCCCAAAAGGACACCATTTTTAATTCCAATAATCCAGTTATAAAACAAAATTTAAACTTTTATCACTTAAACCAAGAAACAGGCATCCCTTCAAACAGGGAGAAATAATCTAGTTTATGACTTAAATATAAATAGATTCAAGATAAACTCTTGGTATTAAACTACAAAATATTACAGTTATTTCGTTTTTGTCCAATCTTTACAAACTCTAGAGTTTGCATTTAAGCCGAATTTTAATAGTAACTTATTGAGTTAACAAATAATTTTGCTCAGACGGGCATCCCTCATTCAAACTTTCACCATCAATAAGGCAGTTAGAGTGGAGCCCCACAAACTTGCATATGCTCAGCTAACCCTTACCAAATATTTTTTCATGTTCTGTTTAACAGTGTGGTTTTGATATAATCTCTGGGTTAATCTGGCTTCTTAATAAGAATGATATCCCCGATTGCCTTTATCCATGAGAAGGGAATAAAGATTATGTCTTTGTTCTCCACTGGTTTTTTGAGTTTAACCTGCAGTCCAGAGGCTCCACCCACCGCGAAGTCCAATTCCAAGTCCGTCACTGTTCCCACAAACTTTCCAATATGTGTGTAAACTTGCTTGCCACGGATTTCGGTAGCCTTTATGCTAATCTTGATTCCCCCCTACTGTTTAGAGAGAATAATACGGGCATCAACGGTTTTAACGCCATCAGGATAAGCAATTATAGGGTTGAGATCCAGTTCCTCAATCTCTGGATGTTCCATAACTAGCTTGGAAACATTCAATAGTATATTAATAATTGCTTCCATATCTACTGGCTTCTGGCCTCTAACACCCTGCAGAATAGGAAATCCCTTAATTTCACGTATCATTTCTTCTGCGTCATACCTCGTAATTGGGGCTACCCTAAAGCTGACATCTTTCAAAACTTCGACGAAGATACCTCCAAGCCCAAACATGAGGGCGGGCCCGAATTGTGGATCTTTGGTCATTCCTACGATGACTTCTCTTCCTTCGGGGGCGAATTCCTGGATGATCATACCTTCGAATCTATAATTGCCCACCGCTTTTTTGACATTTTCTTCTATTTCTCTATAGGCTTTTTTCACCTCTTCAGCGTTTTTGAGGTTGACTTTTACACCACCTGCATCGCTTTTGTGCACCACGTCCCTTGATACGATTTTCATAACTACAGGGTATTTAATTTCCTCCGCGTATTTGACGGCTTCCTCAAGGCTTTTTGCCACTTTATATCTAGTTACTGGTATGCCGTATGCCTTTACTACCTCTTTGGCCTCAGGTTCTAGTAAAAGTGTTCGATTTTCGCTTAGAGCCTTCTGGATGATTTGATCCACATTATTGGACATTTCTTACACCTCACGCCATAATAATACATACATGCTCAAATTATATATCAAAATGAATTTCTTATTATTATCTTTATTATCTTTTTGGGTAAACAGAGACTCGAATGAAATATAAAAACTTTGGATACGCATCCAATTTTTTGATGGTTTTGTTTTAGCTTCTCAATTCATTTGAGGTATATTAAAATTTTGCCAAGTACTTTTTCGGGAGTTTGCAATTGTTTTATATGAATCCCTCACGGTCGGTGTAGATTCTCTCAACTACAGCGTATAGGTTATCTAATCCTTGGAAGGTCAATGATGAGAGTGGTATTATCTCCCTCAGAAAGCCCGCATTAGCGAAAATTTCTCCAAGATTTATGCTTATCTCTCTACGCATACCAGTCGCTTCCTGATCTATGGCATTTAGCAGAGTTTGCGGGTCTTCCACCCACTCTACTATTCTTTCTATTTCATCTTCAGTTAGAGTGTCTGCTTTGGATAGAACATTAATTTGGGGTAAATTGAAGCGGTACTCCACTGACGCACTCAGGAGTATCATACTCACAAAACCTGTAGGAGAGCGACTTAGTAAGGGATCCATTAGGAATACCAAACAGCTACTCTCACCACTGATTGCCGTGGTAACCAGGGGGCCAGTACTGCGGAACGCGAAGAGTTCAAGTTGACCTGGGGTGTCTGCCAAAACATACGTCGGCTTTAATTCCTCAATTTCCTCCTTAAACTCACTAATGTAGTTCGCCATCATATCGATACTGGCAATTAACCCCCCATTTGGGCCAAGATCATATTTGTCCATAACTTCCTCTAAACTTACATAGTCCCTAATGTCTACGTCGGGCGCATATGGTAAACGGCGCACACCGGGATCCAAATTTACCAGGGCCACGTTGAACTGGTTTCGAGTCAACCAATTAGCGTATGCTTGGGTAAGAGTGGATTTACCACTTCCTGCGGTTCCAACTAAAAAACATGTGAACATCTTCTCCAACCCCCAATTTCTCGTAGAGAAACATTGCCACTTCAAGAGCTTAAAACTCCAAGTGTGGCGCCACTTCCTTCTCCAATACACTATTTTGAAGATATTTATCGTTACTCATTACTTTTTTGAGCTAGTTAAACTTGTAACTTGATTATCTTTAAAATATTTCTTTTTGTTTTCCAGAATATCTTATTAATAAACTAATACGTTTCGGTTCTAGAAAGGAGTAAATCCGTAGTGCGCTGTTTAAAGAGTAAGTTTAAAAGAGAATACACTTAATTTTCTCAATCAAACACATTACTTTATAATAATCTGGACAAAGATTGTTCTAAAAAAGAATTATCTTCATTAACTCTGAAGAGGATGATTTTTTGGATCCAGAAGAGTCTTTCAAAGCTGTAAGAAACGCCATGAAGGCACATCACGAATGGTTTAAAAGATGCTTACCCCTAATTGCAAGCGAAAACATTGTAAGCCCCGCTGTTCGAGAAGCAATTATCAGCGATTTTGGTCACCGATACGCTGAGGGATGGCCAGGAGAAAGAGTCTACGCAGGCTGCAAATTTATAGACGAAGTTGAACTAATATGCATAGACTTAGCGAAGGATCTTTTTAAAGCGGATTTTGCAGATGTGAGGGCCACCTCCGGTGTTGTTGCCAACCTAATAGCATACACCGCGCTAACGAAGCCTGGTGACACAATGATGGCTATGCCCATCCCCTCAGGAGGTCACATCAGCCACGGCCCAGAATACACAAAATCTGGTAGTTTCTTGGGTGGCACGGCTGGTGCGGTTCATGGTTTGAATGTCGAATATTTTGTTTTCGACAGAAAAGAGCTGAACTTGGATATTGATGAGTCAGCGAAGAGAATACGTGAAGTGAAGCCAAAACTTCTACTATTTGGCGCCTCGGTTTTCTTGTTCCCCCACCCTGTTAAAGAGCTGGGTGAGGTTGGAAGGGAGGTTGGAGCGAAGGTTGCTTATGATGCAGCTCATGTGGCGGGGCTAATAGCCGGGGGATACTTCCAAGACCCCCTGAGAGAAGGTGCTGATACAGTGCAGATGAGCACCCATAAAACTTTACCCGGACCACAGCACGGCATGGTTCTTGCTAAAAAGGAGCTAGGAGAAAGAATAAAACAAGCGACCTTTCCTGGGCTGACCAGTAACCACCATTTACATAATGTTGCAGGATTAGCTATAGCATTGGCAGAATTTAAAAAGTTTGGTAAAGAGTATGCTGGACAAATAATCAAGAATTCTAAAGCTTTGGGACAAGCCCTGTATGAAAGAGGCTTCAAAGTATTAGGGGAAGCTAAGGGTTTTACTGAGTCTCATACCCTACTGGTGGACATTACAAACTTTAAAAATAAGATTGGACTTGGACGGGACATAGAAGAACGGCTTGAGAAGGCGGGCATAATACTAAATAGAAACCTGCTACCCTGGGATATCAGTGAAGGGAGAAATTATCTCAACCCAGGAGGTATTCGGTTGGGAACCAGTGAAATTACAAGGCTGGGAATGAAGGAAAGTGAAATGCAAGTTGTGGCTGATTTTATTAAAAGAGTTGTTATAGATAAGGAGGATCCTAAGAAAATCAGTTTGGAAGTGGCAGAATTTAGAAAAGATTTCCAAAAAGTACATTACTGTTTTGAATCAAAGCTAGAGGCCTACGAGTACGTAGAACTGCACTAATCCCCTTACCTTTTCAGGTCTATATAGGAGGCTTCGTAAAAGGCTGCAGAAGCCATAATTAAGGCGTTCAGAATCGGGATAGAAGCCTCACTAGGATGATTCCAGCATAAGGGATCCTCTGATAATATGTCTCCTGTTAGCCCATAGGCATCTGCCCGGCACCCCCCTCCACATATTTTAATGTGGGGGCAGCTACCACATTTTCCCGCTATATTTCTTTTACGAATCATATCACACAATTCCGAATTCTTTATCCTGTTCCACACCTCATTTATGCTACTCTCTCTTATATTCCCCATAATTAGGGGCAGGCTGGGACAAAGTGCGACGTTCCCATCAGGTTCAATGCACATCCTATCCCCAATATAGCACCAGCCGCCCACAAGTTTCAAATATTTTATCATTTCTCTTATCAATTCTTCGCCGTAGTATTCTGTAATTATGGAGGTGGCGGATTTCAACTCTTCGGTGGAGGGCATTAAATCTATATTTTTGAGTCCTCTTCCTACTGGGTGGAATCTTCTGAAGTAGGCTGGCACCCGGTTTTTTTCTGCTAGTTGAATAATTTTTCTTATTTCCGAGATGTTTTTTTTCATGATTACACTAACTATTAGAACCATTAATTCGGATTCCTGGCAGAGTTTCACTGCCTTCATTGCTTTGGAGAATGATCCCTTAACGCCGCGTATTTCGTCGTGGGTCTTAGCCACTCCTCCATCAATACTAATTCTTACTCCACTTACACCAAAATCGCTTAACCTTTTCACAAAGTTTCTATCAAGAAGAATGCCATTGGTAAAAAGGCTTACTTGGATTCCGGCATCGTTCAAGTAACGTAAAATTTCCCAAAAGTCTTTCCTAATGGTTGGCTCCCCTCCAGATAGGGTTATTCTTTTTACTCCGATTTTCGCCAGCCCGTCTATAAGATTTTGGATTTCTCTTAAAGTTAATTCATTATGGAGTGGAAGTCCCGAATCAGAGCTACAATGTAAACATTTCAGGCTACACTCATTGGTGATTTTTAAACTAACAACTGGTATTTTATCATAATTATGACCATTGGACTCTATTTTACCTATTTTGGTGCGGAGCCCTGTAATCAAAATCTCCTCTAATGCTTTGTCCACTCCAATCACCGAGTATGCAAACTTTAACTGGAACTCTAAAAAAGGTTTCCCAAAGCCCCAAAGAAGGTGTGGGATTTTTACAAGTAGAGAAATCAGATATATAGCAATATTTATGGATTAGCGTTAAACCATCAAGATATTGAGAGCACTTTCCTTCATAACCTTCGCTGCAGAAGTATCTCAGATAACCACATTTTTAATATTCCCCATTTTTGGGGGAAATTGATTAATATTTTCGTCCTAATTTCTTATTTTCTCAAGTTATAGACTTATTTCCAGTTGAGTTCCAATTCGTTTCTGAGGAGCTTTGTCCCAAGGTGCCCTCTCTCAAAAAGTGTTAAGAGCGCTTTGTGCCTGATTTTTTGAGTTTTTGGTACCTTAAAGCCTCTTTTATGAAGGCAAGGTAAACTGGACTTGGAAGATTCGGTCTGCTTTTGAATTCAGGGTGAAACTGGACGCCCATAATCAGAAAATCTTTATTTAACTCAATTGCATTAATTATTTTTCCAGTTTCGTCTGTGGCTGATACTATTAGCCCCGCATCTTTAGCCATGTCGGCATACTGTGGCATAATGTGGTATCTGTGTCTGAACCTTTCAATAACCTCAGTTTTATTATACGCTTCTTTCAGCCTTGTATTTTCCACCAAAATAACTTTGTGGCCGCCTAGCCTCATTGTTCCACCCTTTGTTTTAATTGCCCTCTGTTCAGGAAGTAAATCGACAACAGGGTAGGGTGTATTAGGGTCAATTTCAGTGCTATTTGCTCCCTCTAGTCCCAATACACTTCTACAGAAGGCTACAAAAAGAAGCTGGCAACCGAAACAAATTCCTAGGTAGGGCATTCCTTCCCTAATTGCGTATTCTGCTGCTAGAATCATGCCTTCAGTTCCTCTAGAGCCGAATCCGGGCGTGAGGAGAATACCGTCAAATTTTCCCAGAATTTCTACCGCCTTGGGATCATTTTCTATTGGTTCAGTGTCAATCCATTGTAGCTCGAGTTTGGCTCCACTACATGCGGAAGCATGTCTTAACGCTTCCTGAATACTAATATAGCTGTCTACTATTTGGGTATACTTTCCCGGAACGGCGATGCGAACAACTTCTTTAGCGTTTTTATAAAGGTTTACAATGTTGCGCCATTCGTCTAATTGAGGCTTTTTAATTGGTAAATTCGAGATTTTACACAGGTAATCACCAAGCTTTTGTTGTTCAAAGAATAGTGGCAACTCATAAATGACATCTATATCCGGGTTTGAGATCACAGCTTCAGGAGGCAGATTCGAAAAGAGGCTAAGTTTCTGTAAAACGTCCTTTGTGAGCGGTTTTTTTGCTCTAGCAACTAAAACGTCAGGCTGTAGACCCATTCCCTGAAGTGTTCTAACGCTGTGTTGTGAGGGTTTTGATTTCTGTTGCTGGACGGTATCCAGATAGGGAACATAAGTAACATGAATTAGGATGGTATCCTCCTTCTTTTCCTCTAACCTAAATTGGCGTATTGCTTCCAGAAAAGGCATGGCCTCAATGTCACCAACAGTCCCACCCACTTCAGTAATTAGGATGTCTGGCTTTTTTCTCAAGCTTACTTGCCTTATCCTTTTCTTTATTTCGTCTGTTATGTGAGGTATAATCTGGGTGGTGTGCCCCAAAAACTCTCCCTCCCTCTCCTTGAGTATGACTGATAAATAAACCTGTCCTGAAGTGATATTCTGTTCAGGAGACATGTTTTTTCCAAGAAAGCGTTCATAACTCCCAAAATCCTGATCTATTTCTGATATTTTTAGGCTGAATCCCTCTACTGGTTTAAACTCCCAAACCTCCTCAGTGATGTAAACTTCACCATGTTCAATGGGGTTAAGAGTTCCGGGGTCAACATTGAGGTAGGGGTCGATCTTAATGGCCTCTACATCGTAACCTCTGAATTGAAACAGTTTGCCAATAGAGGCTGTGGTAACCCCTTTTCCAACTCCACTCATAACTCCGCCTGTCACAAAGATGTATTTTACCATCCTTTTTCTCTCCAACTAAACTAATTTCCAAAAAATATTAATAAGCGTACCTACACTTATTATGTAGATGAAAAATGATTATATTAAAATAATTTTTAAGAAAATATCTATTTAACATTAATGCGTCAGACGCGCCAAAGAACCGGCAACCATCTCCACGTCCACGTTTTGGAGGAGTTAAGTATATCTACTTTTGTATTACCTATTTTTATATATCCATTAATTACAGTCTTATTGTCCTAGTCACTTCGGAGGGTTGTCGTTGCCTTACAAGTTAAAGACAGTACGCTGTCCTGAGTGTGGTTATAGCTACCAGCTGATTCTCTCAGTTGATGATACCAACTGTGAACACTTGTGTGTGCGGTGTGCCCAGAAAAAGGCGAAACAAACAGATGAAGTTCATATCAAAATTTAGATAAAACCTAAAATCCCAATTAACTTTTCTCTTTTTTTAACATTTCAAGGTTTTAACTTTAAATAAGGATCAATCTTTATTCTCCATAAATTCAAGTTACGATTTGTTTTTCGGTTCAATCGAAAACTATGATATTTTGGCTCTCAGTTTCAGAGGTTTTCCTAGAGATTTGTCATATACGAAAAGTAGATCTCCCGAGGCAAGGTCCATATCTTCAATTTTTGTATCGTCTTCAACAAACCTTGTTTTGTGGATAACCCTAATAGGAGCAACTAACCCTAGAGTCGCTGTAAGGCGGTTTTTCAGTTCTCGAATAGTTTCTTTTTTGTCAATTGCATATTCTATTCCTTCAAGTCTGTATTCGTCACTACAGATGATGCATTTAGGGTTCCTTTCGAGTTTGATTGTGGTGAAGCTTTGGCTTAATCCATCATAGAATAGGTAATTGTCAATTAGCGTCGGTAAATCCAGCAATACTTTGATGGTTTCTTGCGCTTGAATGCCACTGAGGACAGCGCTAATTGTTGAAACTCCGGGAAACTTTGGAGGTTCAACATTTTCCCTCTTCCTTCCCGGGGGTGTACACGATTTTTGGAATCTTTCACGCGGGAGAAGAGGCTGACATTCAAGGCAGGGGGTCCTGTAGGGTATTATGACCTGAACGTTGCCGTACCATCCATACATCCCCCCGTGCACTAGAGGTTTTTTTAAACCAACACATAATGAGTTCAGCCAGCGTCTAGCCTCGAAGGTATCAAGTCCGTCTACAATTACGTCACTCTCCTCGAAGTATTTACGGGGGACTTCGGTCAAATTTTTACTCAGATCTACAATGTGGATATTCGGATTAATCTCTCTAAGTTTTTGTGCGGCTATTCTGGCTTTAAATTCACCAATATCTTTTTCAGTAAATAAAAGCTGGCGATTGAGATTAGATAATTCAATTGTATCCATATCTATCAGTATTAATTTTCCTATACCCATTAATGATAGGAAAACTGCGACCATCGAACCTAATGCGCCAACTCCTGCTATGAGTACTGTGGATTGCTGTATTTTCCCCTGATCCCACCCTTCAAGTATTTCCTGTCGATGATACCTACCTTCAACTTTTTCCAAGGTTGATTCCTCACAAAAAGTAAGGTACGGCGGTAAAAAAGGATTACTTTTTGAGACGGTCCCAAGTAGCATACTTTTTAACGTATTCTTTTGCGGTCTTACTGAATTCTTCTAGATTCCTATTCATTTGTCTGGCTGCTTCCGTATTGAGGGGAGAGTTAGGATTTGGATAATTAAGAAGATTCCTTAAAGTCTCCACAACGCCTGCCATACTCATAGTGGGTAGCCAGTCCTTGCCAAGAATATTTACACACACATTTTTTTGAAATATGTTGGGATGCCAAATGTTCGTTTTCCAAATTACTTTTGGAGGTTCGTAGGGGAATTTTCTGGGAAGTATTATCTCTATCTCAAATACTCCTCCATCGTATATTCCCGTGCCTATAATAAATCCAGCCCACCTTCTTAGGTCGCCATCAACTGGATGAAAGGATGGTTCCTCTTCTTCCATTATTTTAGCTTCTTGTACTAGTCTTGACTCATATTCCTCATCTGATAGTATCTTGATCCCACCGGTACACTTGCCTTTTTAAGCAGATATTATCTCCCAAGGGAGGAGTTAACTTATACAGTATCTATTTTGGATTGTAAGTTTAAAAATATATTTGGGAGATGCAAACACGGTCTAGTGTGTTAAAAGTAGCGACTTTATAAACTTTGAGGCTTTTTTGTGGGTTACCCTCCCTCTGTGCGTGTAACTAGGTATAGTTTGTCATAGGGTTGGACGCCGGCTTTCCCTAATGTTGTACCATCTTCAAGTTGTTGCCCTCTATATACTAAGATTAGAGTGGAAGCGGGAACTCTTTTTTTCTTAGCTACCTGAGACTTTAGAGTCTCTATTTCGGTGTCTTCACTTACATCAAACTCTAAAACTTCGCCACCAATTGCAGAAACTATCTTCACTATCATTACGTTCTCACCATTTTCTAACTTCTCTAATGTTTAGTGGTTTTCCACAATTAGGGCAGAAGCCCTTTATCTTCAACCACTCCAAAAGATGGTCGCGATGTGCTGGGAGCCCGCAAAAAGGACAATAAACTACCCTTTCTTCCTCTTTCACTTTTAAATTACACACGATACACTTTGCACTCCTAGTCCAATCCCAAGTACCTATCACCTTGACCTCGGTTATTATAAATCTGTCGGAATTGGCTCCCTGCACCTGCACTTACCTCTCTATGTTTGTTTATATCTAGCATTTTTACAATTATAATTTTTTTGATTCAGACATTCAAATGCGAGGTGAGATGTGTATATTTTGTTATTTGGCCGTGTGAATTTTTCCTAATTTCTCTGGTTAGTTTTAACTTGGAAAGTTTGTACCTCATGTAAATATTTAAAATTAGGAGTCTACTCCCTTTTCAAAAGTGGGCCTTCTACTTACACTCATTTTTAAAAATTTTAGCCATAAAATTGTTTGGGCGTAAAAAGTCTTTTGTGCAATTTTAACCGAAAGGTTGGAGTGTTGCTTCATCGTAAGTAATAATAGTGATAAAAATGATAGAGGCAACACTCCA
>Ga0185342_1000060_pt1 | contig 69979 bp, 66 predicted proteins | sample ConPoolayeEmetaG_FD_128045 | JGI IMG/M metagenome (GOLD analysis project Ga0185342, IMG submission 128045) | Hot spring microbial mat communities from California, USA to study Microbial Dark Matter (Phase II) - Cone Pool mat layer E metaG... ... | reverse complement strand
GAAACCCAACACATTCTCCTTCGTAGACCTCAAAGTTTATGCTGTCTACAGCGGTGAAATCCCCGAATTTTTTAGTTAACCCTGATGCTTTAATCAGAAAGTTTGGAGAAACCATGTTTGGACATCCAGTCGTGAACAGTTTGTGTTTGATGAGTTCTCCATAGAACAATGCTATAAAGCTTAAGGAAACCAACAGACATAGAGCGGTCAAACATTACATTCTTTGATGTTTCTTTTGCCATCACAAGATACCACTGAATAACATTAAATTGGCGGTGTCTGTCCTTTTTGTAGAGAAGATAGAGGCAACCCACACGGACTACGATACGATAATTGTTAGATTCAGCGGAGAAATCGGCATCAAAAGTGACTGGACTAGACGCACATACGAAAAACAAGTTTTGCAAAACATCAAATACTATCTAAAGAAAGATAATGTTAAACCCGAAAAAATCGTGCACACTCGTGGTCGAATCTACATCAAAACCAGCAATGTATCCCCAACTTCCCAAGTGCTCACTCGAACTTTTGGTGTGTCAAGTGTTTCGCCAGCTAAACAAACAACTTCAGACTTGAAAGCCATTTTTGAGGCCGCAGTTTCTATAGCAGAAAACACAATAAACGAAGGTGCCACTTTTGCAGTTCGATGCCACAGAGTAGGTACTCATACATACAATAGCTTGGAAGTATGTCGCGAAGTAGGTGGACAAATCTTGGCAAAACTAAAACATAGAAACCTCGCCGTGAACTTGACTGAACCGAACGTAACTTTAACGGTTGAAGTCCGAGACAAAGATGCCTATGTTTACACACAAACCCTTCCAGCTCCAGGAGGTTTTCCTGTAGGCGCCCAAGGCAAAACAGTTTGTTTACTCAGCGGCGGTATAGACTCCCCTGTTGCCTGTTGGCTTGTCATGAAGCGGGGAAGCTTTTCAGTCCCAATTTACGTTGACAACGCTCCCTTCACAGATGAAACAGCCAAACAAAAAGCCATCCAAACTGCCAAAAAATTACAGGAGTGGAGCGCAGGCTTCATGAACAAAATCTACCTTGTTTCCAACGGCGAAAACATGAAGAAAATCCTACAAGAAGCGCCCGCAAGATTCACTTGTTTGCTGTGCAAGCGACTGATGTACCGCATAGCCGAACAGATTGCCCAAAAAGAAAACGCTTATGGCATAGTAACCGGCGAAGCTATAGGCGAGCAAGCCAGCCAAACCATACAAAACCTCTGCGCCATAGATGAAGCCGCAAAACTCTATCCCATTCTCCGTCCCCTTTTAGGCTTTGACAAAAATGAAACAGAAATTTTAGCCCGAAAAATTGGAACATTTGAACTCTCAACTCAAAAAGCCAAAGGTTGCACCGCAGCACCAAATCAACCTGCCACACAAGCTCCGTTGACCGCCTTGCAGGAAGCTGAGTCAAAGTTGAACATTTCCGAGATGGTTCAATCAGCCATAAAGACCACTAAAGTTTTAACGTTATAACAAACTTCAAAACATACCCCGCCATCTGTTCAAAAAAATGCCGTGTTCATTAGTAGATATGTATAAACCTGTCAGCCAAAAATAGTCTAACAGTAAATCAAAAGATCAGTAGAACCTTATACCCCTCCCAGTAGCGGCGTGTTTATTCCTTATATTACAGGTAAACGCATAATTCCCCTTTGTATGTCGTCGGCTGATATTGCAGTGCAGGTATTTCGTAAGCTAGAAATGGAAGATCTGAAAGTTCTACAGGTCATAGAGACAGGGATGAAAAAACACGAATTCGTTCCGCAAGGTCAGATAGCACGCTACGCCAACATTCCCCCAGAAAAAATAGGTCGCGACATGAGCCGAATCGACAAAATGGGTCTAATTTACAGATGGCAGGGCGCTTATGTTGGTTACACACTGAACTATGCAGGTTACGACTGTTTAGCCATAAACGCTTTAGTGAAAGCAGGTGCTATCAAAGCTTTTGGGAAACCCTTAGGTGTAGGTAAAGAAGCAGATGTTTATGATGCGTTGAGCCCTCAAGGTAGGCGTGTTGCTGTGAAGTTTCACAGATTAGGTAGAATAAGCTTCAGGCAGACGCGACGTAAACGCGGCTACATGCATAACCATGCAGGCTGGTTGTTTCAATCCCGCTTGGCAGCTGAAAAGGAATTTCAAGCTCTAACCATAGTTCACAAGCTCGGTGTAGCTGTACCTGAACCCATCGTTCAGAATAGGCATACAATAGTGATGGGTATGATTGAAGGCGCTGAGTTGTCTAAATGGAAAAAACTTCAAGAGCCAACCGAAGTGTTACGTGAAATTTTAGGCAACATTAAAAAAGCTTATCTTGAAGCTAAGGTTATTCACGCGGATTTAAGTGAGTACAACATAATTTTGAAGTCTGATATGCATGTTTTGATTATTGATTGGCCCCAATCTGTGGCGGTGACGCATCCAAACGCGGTAGACTTGCTGACTCGAGACGTAAAGAATGTAGTGGATTTCTTTGGTCGCCGATTTAGACTAAAAATTAACGTGGAAAATGCAGTTTCGTTTGCTCTTGGAAAAGTTGAAACGTTGAAGTTTTAGTGTTTTGTGCTGTCTAAAACTATGTAGAGAACGTTGTTCCCTCGGAGTAGGACGTTTCCATAGTTGGTTAGCATTTGTTGGTCTTTGTATTCGGTTGCTCCTTCCAGCAGGATATTCATGTGCCCGTCAACCTTGATCATTTTTCCTTTGTAGTCGTAGCCGTTTTTGAGAACGACTTCAATGTTGCCGTGTAATTGTTTGATAAGGACGTTTAATGGTTTTTTGCTTGGCTCCATTACAGCACCGTGGTCATTATAGTTGTTATGCATATGCATGAACCTCTCGCGGGGTATAAAAGTTTTATCCACTGCCATTTATGCCTTTTGTGTGAAAACACGCTTGCTGTAGGTATGTCGCTGCGCAAATTGCGTATAGAGCTTATTAAATTACTTTGGTAGGTAAAAGTTCTAGAGTCAAGGGGGACTTCAATTACTGGGCGTGAATTGAGGTGTGATGGTCCAGTTCGTTAACCGCTCGCCTTCATAGTAAATATTTCTATCCACCTTCACCAAAGACCACGGTTGGATGTCACCGAGTTCAATGTAAGTCTCGTTTGCCACATAATTCCCTTGGTAGAGAACAACGTGGAGACTACAGTTGTAGGCTATTTTGTCTCCTATGTTCCAAACTTCACCCTGTATGTATAGACGAGGTATCAGGGATTTTCCCCTGTATTGCGGATTATAAAGCACGTCACTTACTCCGAGTCTTGTTACCAAAAATGGCTCCCTTTCATAGTACAGTTGATGTTTCAGGTTCACGTTTTCTCTTTGAAGATTCTCATTTTCCGTCTGCAAATTATATAGCTGATTTTGGAGGTCTATAATTTGGTTTTTTAGATTTACTTCCTGATTCTCTAAAACTGTTATCTGATTTTGTTGGATCCAGAGATAAGCGTTCGCCAGAAGACTCGCAAGGAGAATTACCGTGGCTGCTATCAAGGCGACTTTTGTGTCCAATTCCTTCCACACTTCCTTGAGTTTATGCCCCAGCATGGTTCTATGCTGCTGTGGCTTTTAATTCTCCCTTAGGAACAAATTGTTCTCTCACAGGAACAACACCAAAGTGGAGTCCCAAGGTTTTTAGGTTTGAACAACAAAAACCATACAATGCCTCTCTGCTAGGTGTATTCATGAACTCTGTTGACGCTGTACTTTTGACCCTCAATAGCGAACGAAAACTAGAGGACTGTCTTGCATCAGTTTACAAAAACGTGCCCATAGCAAAACTGATAGTTGTAGATGGGGGCTCTTCTGACAAGACATTAGCCATCTTAAAAAAATTTGACGAAAAATACCACAACATCAAAATAATCCCTGACCGCGGTACCCGCGCAACTGCACGGCAGAAGGGCATCCAAAACGTCGCTACAGAGTGGTTCTTGTTTGTGGACAGCGACGTTGTTTTATGCGATGACTGGTTCCAAAAGGCAGAAAAATATATTGATGATGATGTTGGCGCGGTTTGGGGCATAGAGGTTTGGTCAACAATCCAAAACCAAAGTATGCTGAAGATGTTTCTTTGGGTAACCAAAAAAATTTTTGACCTGCGCGGTGGTACCCACGACACCTTGGTTCGTACCGAGGTAGTGAAAAACATCAACATCCCCCCTAATCTACATGTTTTCGAAGACACCTACCTCAAGAACTGGGTGATCCGACAAGGATACCGTGTGGTTGCCTGCTATGATCCGTTCTGTATTCATTATAGACCCAAAACCGTTTGGACCTTGAGGGGTAGCCTCAACCTTATAATTGAGGCGCTTAGGTTTGGCAGTTGCAAACTTTTGACAAAGTTGGGTTTAGCCTACGGCTTTTACACAGCCTACTCAGTGTACCAGTTGTTGTCCGGCAACAAGCGTAAACCGTGAAATAGCCCCTTTGTGGTTGAATAAATTATTATGCTTCCGCTGTTAATGTTATCAACAACCGCTTGAGGCGCAGGAATGCAGTCAATCGACGTTGTCTTGCTCACAAAAAACAGCGAGCACCTACTAACCCCATGCTTAACAAGTATCTATCAGAATGTACCTATCAACAAACTAATTGTGGTGGATGGGTTCTCTACCGATGGCACTTTAAAAATTCTCAAAAACTTCAACAAGCAACATGGAAACATCAAAGTTGTCAGCCTTATGGGTTCACGCGCTAAAGCACGCGAAAAAGGCATACATCTAGTGGATACAGAGTGGTTCTTGTTTGTGGACAGCGACGTAATTTTGTGTCATGATTGGTTTAAAAAAGCCCAAAAGTATATGCATGCTGATGTTGGTGCAGTATGGGGTATAAACATAGACGTCATTCCCAACATGAACTACAAACGACTGGTGAAGCTGCAGAGTTTAATTGCACAGCACAGTTTCACTTTGCGCGGTGGAACCCATGACACGCTGATCCGGAGAAAACTTGTTTGGGATATAAAAATCCCTGAAGAGCTACACACCTACGAGGACTCCTACATTATGAAGTGGATTAAAACAAAAGGCTACAAAACAGTTATCGGCAGTGACCTCTACTGTCTGCATTATAAGCCACCTGAAAATTGGAAAACTGGCAACGCTGTAGCAAACGCCGTATTAGAGTTCAAATGCGGATTAATTTATTCAAAAAATTTTGCTTATGTGGTCTATTATCCCTTTTTTATGTGCTACTGGTTCTTGCAGATTGCACTGCAAAAAAGCCAAACCTTACTGCCGCGTTAGCGCTTTCCAGAGATGATCAGATTTTGGTCGAGGCAACCTTTGAGTTTTTCCTTCTTTCTTAAGTAACCGTTGCTCTTTTTTTGCTGTAAACTCGCCGATAATTGTGGCCTGAATATTTTGGTACTCTAGATTTTCAACTATCTTATTTGCAAAAACTGGGTCTGCAGCAACCAACAATGCCCCTGAACTGATCAGTTGCAAGGGATCCAATTTGAAATGGTCGCAAATTTTGGCGGTTTCAGGTTCAACCACAATTTTTTCCTGCAAAACCTCAACTCCCAAGTTGGCAGCGTCCGCCATCTCGTGAATGCCTCCTGCGACGCCTCCTTCGGTGGGGTCATGCATTGCATGGACGCCTCCGATGCGACACGCATTTAAAGCATCTTTTACCACGCTGATTTTGCTGTAGAAGTCTTTGGCATTTTTTAGCTGCGGAGAATTCAGAATTTTTCTGAGTTCGTTTTCTCTGTCCCAAGCCAGTATGGCAGTACCTTCTATGCCTGCAGTTTTGGTCATAATCAGTTTGTCTTTTGGTTTTGCCTCTGCAGCCGTTACATATTTCCCTTTTTCCGTTATACCCATAGCACAACCAACTACAATTGGGTGTGCAAGTTGAGGTGTAGTTTCGCAGTGACCACCCACAATGGCCATACCGAGGTCTTTAGCTGCCCGGCTCATTTGAGAACTGATAGCGTCAACCATCTTTCTGTCTGCCCCTTGGGGTAGCAGGAGGCAAGAGAAGAGGAAAATAGGTTCTACACCAAAAGTTGCCACGTCATTAGCGTTTACGTTAACAGCAAGGTAACCTATACGTTCCACCGCGCCAGTGATGGGATCCATAGAGACAATTAAAGACTTGCCGCCTACATCTATGACTGCGCCGTCTACGCCTGGAGCGGGTCCTAAGGTAACTTCTTTACGGGTAGCACCCAAGTTTTTGAAGACCACTTCTTTGAGTATATCTATGGGGATTTTTCCAGGCGGTAAATGTTTCATGTTGAAGCCTCGTTGAGAATATTACCTGTCTAATTTTTAATTTGTGGGAAGACCCTTGTTATCGCAGCTACAACGGGAATTGCTATGATTAAACCAACTGACATCTGAACCACGTTAAACGGGACTTCTGCAAGAGCTACACCAAACGGGTAGCCGAGAGCTACCTGCTCGTAGATGAAGTAACCTAAGACCATTTCTAAACCGCCGGCAAAGATGGCAATTACTGCGCTGAGGCTGTAGTTAAAACGTTTACGTAAATGCTGATACAGACTGCCTACAATGGCGCCTTCGATACCTTTTATGGCTAGTGTGCCTGGTGCAAAGTGGGAGTAGCCAAGCATAACGTCAGCGCTCATGGCACCTATGCCTCCTGCAAGTAGACCTGCTAAAGGTCCAAAAATAAGTGATGCGACGTAAATTATGGTTTCGCCCAAATTGAAGTAGCCGCTTGTGGCAGGTATGTTTATGACGAACATGTAGGTTGCGACGAATACAAGTGCAGCGAAAACAGCTGAAGCTGCTATAACTGGTGCTTTTGATTGTGCTTGTTGTTTTAGCAATGTTTTTCACCAACTCTAGTGTAGCCGCAACTTTTTAGTATAGTTATAACTATACTATTAAACTTGGCGGTTACAGAAGAGACTTCAAATTTTCGATACTTGCTAAGGCTTTTTTGCCTTGCTCTGTTATCCTGAAAAATTTTTTCTTATCTTCTTCGTAGCCTACAATTAGTCCTTTCTCTTCCAACTCGTTGAGATGCTGATAGATGGCTGCGCGAGTCATAATTTTTCCCAGTTGTTTCCAGAGGTCATATCCATAACTAGCTTTTTCATTTAAGGCTCGGAGAATTTTTTCTTTGGTGCTTATCTCTAAGCCTAAACCAGCTGTTTTTTGTTTTTTAGTTAGTGCCTGTAGTACATCTGTAGCTTTTAAGCCACTTCCAGTAATGAGGCAGGTCACGATGTTGTCCTCAGCTACTTTGTTTTGGTCTGCAAGTTTTTTGAGAGCTGCCACTGTTGCTGAGCTAGCAGGTTCTGCAAAAACACCCTCAAGCTTGGCGATCTCAAGTTCTGCAGTAAGAATTTCTGTGTCAGAAACGGTTATCGCGAGTCCTTCGGATTCTTTTATTGCTTTTGCAGCTAGTTCAGCTTGAAGAGGTTCGCCGACTAGAACCGCCAGTGCGCGGGTGGATGGGCTGTAACCATTTTTCCATGTAATTTTGCCTTCAAGTTCGCCAACGATGGGTGCGCATCCTTCGGGTTGAACGCCGACAAGTTTTGGTAAAGTTTTTGTTAATCCCAGTTTTTCAAGTTCTTTAAACCCTTTCCAGAGCGAATAAATCGTGCCTCCGCTTCCCATAGGAACCAAGACCCACTCTGGTACACCTTGTTGCTCATAAATTTCGTAGGCAATTGTCTTTTGGGCTTCAATAGCTAAAGGGTTTAGTTCTGCAGTTGCTTGATACCAGCCTGATTCTTTGGCTAAAAAGTTAGCTTTTCGGATTGACTCATCTACAATATCGCCGAATTCTCTGATGACAGCATCATAAGCAAGCATCTGAGCTAACTTGCCCAAATCAACAATTTTTGGCACAATAATGTGGCAAATTAAGCCCGCCTTAGCTGAGTATGCAGCCAATGACGCTCCCATGTTTCCATTTGTGGCACACACCACTGCTTTATAGTTAGCATCTATCGCGTCAGAAGTTAACAGTGCTGCGGCTCGATCGCGGTATGAATGTGTAGGATTGCGGGTTTCATCCTTCAAATAGAACTCTTTTAGGTCCACTGATTTTGCAAGTCTCTCAGCCTTAAGCAGAGGTGTTCCGCCTTCGCCTAAACTTATGGTGTGCTTGACTGGGGGAAGTAATTGTTTATATCTCCAAAAGTTCAACGGGCCTGAGAATGCTGTTTTGCCCACCTGTGGTAGCGCCGCAAAATATTCCAATATCCCGCCGCATCTTTCACAGTTACTCTTCAATGGGTATGTCGCGAATTGGGAACCGCAGTGAACGCATTGGAGCATGTTTTTCCCAATTCAATTCACTGTGTGGTTAAACCTATAAATAATGGGGTCTTCTGGAAGAGGAGATTTATACAGCAAACATTTTCAGCCTTCCTATTCATAGGGACGTTTATAGGGAGTTGTTTTGCTGGAAAAGTTTATGTTTAACCTCGAAACTCTACTTCCTCGATTTGTTGGCGGACCACCGAGTCCGATGGGATGTGGCCTTTAGGCTGAACCGAAAAACAGCAAACACAAACTACATAAGGTGAAAATAGATGGCATACAAATACATAGCCGAAGAATGGGCGAAACCTGAAAAAAGCTTCGTTGACGAACTCATGCGCCAACGTCTAGTTCAATGGCGCAAAGAGCCAACGGTAAACCGTATAGAAAGACCCACGCGCCTTGATAGTGCAAGAAAACTTGGGTACAAAGCCAAGCAAGGCTTCGTCATTGCACGTGTGAGCGTACGTCGAGGTAACTTGAGGAAGTTGCGTCCAAGATCAGGTCGCAGACCCAAACGTATGGGTGTTAAAAAGTTTAAACCTGCAAAAAGCCTTAAACTCATTGCGGAAGAACGCGCACAACGTAAGTTCCCAAACTTGGAAGTTTTGAACAGTTACTGGGTTGGTGAAGATGGGCGCCACAAGTGGTTCGAGGTAATTCTTGTAGATCCGAATCATCCCGTTATTAAGGCAGACAAAAATCTTAACTGGATAAGCGAAAAACAGCATACAAAACGCGTGAACCGCGGTTTAACTAGCGCAGGCAAAAACGTTAGAGGTTTACACCACAGGGGTATAGGTTCAGAAAAAGCTCGACCAAGTCGCAAATACGGAAACAAAGGAGTGCACCAATGACATGCACCACATAACCCCCATAGTTATAAATCAGACAGGCAGAAAACGCAGAGGCAGAGGATTTAGCCCCAGCGAGCTTAAAGAAGCAGGGCTAAACTCAGCAGATGCTAAGAAGCTTGGCGTTCGTATAGATCGTAAACGTAAAACGGCACATGAAGAAAACATCAAGACCCTCAAAGCGTATGTCGAGAAAGTTAAAAGCTCTTCAAAATCTGACTTTACTGCGGCAGCCAAGAAAAAACCTAAAAACTAAAACCGCCATTAATCAATGTGCGGTGTTCATTTGCCTTCTTCCAACTTTCCCATAGCTTACATGATTATAACTGCTTTTTCGCACGCTACTGAAGACCCTGAAAAAGTCCAGACTGCAATAAAAAACACTTTGCCTGAGGTTTTGACCCAAGATTTAGTGTTTACAAAAAAAGCGGTCACGGGGCACCATGGTAACCCCATAATCTTTTATGAAGCAAAACTTGTAGACAAAAAACTGCTTCCTGTAGCGCTCGAAAAAATTGCCCGACTTCTCAGTCCACTTGATAAAGAACTCCTCAATGATGAACTGAAACTGCACATCGAAAAGCACAACCTTTACCTAAGATTCAGTAAGCAAAGCGCCTACTTAGGTACCTTAAAACTAGCTGCCAATGACCCTATACACTTCAAAATTCACTTCAAAAACAAAACCCCTGCAGAAATTATGGTGCTATGTAGGCAAATAGGGCTGTTGCCATGAAGCGAACTTTTGTAGATTTGCATTTGCGCCCAAACCTTAAAGACTCCGCGGCAATCGTCCGCCTCATAGACAAAACCGCGGCTTTAGATTACCGTCTGGTTTCAGTGCCAACTGATCCGCAAGCTTCATCTGGAGAAATCCAGAAACTGCGCGACATCTGTAAAAACGCAGGGTTAGATTTCGTATCGAGGGTCGATTTGCGCCCCAGATCTCAAAATGAACTGCTGACGTTGTTGCGGAAATGCAGACGTAGATTCGAAATCATTTGTGTCCTTTGTGAAAACAAAGAAGTTGCAAGGCAAGCCGCCAAAGACCGCAGAGTTGACTTGCTAAATTTTCCCCAAACTGATTACCGCAACAGATTTTTTGATGCTGCAGAAGCTGAACTTGCCAGTGGCGGTCTTGCTGCCCTAGAGTTTGATGTTAAACCGTTACTTTTGTTGGAGGGGCCTGCAAGAGTGCGTTTGCTTTCATGCTTAAGACGCGAAGTTCAAGTTGCCCGAGCCTTTCATGTGCCCATTGTAGTTTCCAGCGGTGTTTCTGAGGTTGTACTCTTACGTAAGCCCCGAGAAATGGCTGTTCTGTTTTCCCTTGTCGACTTAGCTGGTGTTTACGGTTTAGACGCTGTTTCCTGCGCCCCTCTGGCTATTGTTAAAAGGAATCGGGAAAAGCTCTGCAGCAAGTTTGTAGCACCAGGTATAAGAGTGGTTAAAAGGGAGATGGATTGTGAAGAGAGTTAAGCGTCGCTATTTAGCTCTGCAGATAGATTCAGCATATGTTCCTAGCCAAAAAGAATTTTTGGATTGTGTTTGGGCTGCAGTCACCAAGTTGTACGGTGAGTTTGGTGCAAGCTTAACCAGTTTAGCTTTGATTGATTATGACGCCGAAGGCAGGCAGGCTGTGCTGCGTGCTAATCTGGCAACGGTGGATCAGGTTAGGGTTGCTGTGGCTTCAATTACTTCGATTGCAGGTAGGGAGGCGGCGGTGCATGTTTTGGTGGCTTCAGGCACAATTAAAGCGTTAAACGCTCGTTTGAAAGAGTTGAATAGTGCGTAAGTTTTGTGTGGTTGCTTTTCGTTTCCATCTGTTTGATTTGTTGTCAAATGTAAATTTTATATGTGTTAAAAGACAATAATGTTTGCGCGAAAGTATTGATGTTGGTTGAACAAACTTACATAAAATATACAGAAACATTTATCAATAATTAGGTTACATGCATATGCATTACATCAAAAAAATAAGCAGTTGAGTCGTTAAAATGAAACTAGAAGACTTTTACTTTAAAATGCCTAAACTCAAAACTGAACCCATCATAGATGATACCACTCTTCGCGATGGCATTCAGATGCCAGGTTTGGCTGTAGGGCCAAAAGACGCAGCGAGAATAGCGCAACTTCTAAGCGAAACCGGCGTAGAGCGACTTGAACTTTTTCATTATCAGGAACCTGACAAGAAAGCTACCAAGCTGATTCACGGTTTAAAGTTAGATTGCAGAATTGCGGGGTGGTGCCGCGCAGTGAAAGAAGACGTAGATAGCGCTATTGATTTGGGTTTTAATGAAGTTGGCATTTCACATCCTGTATCTCACATTCATTTTAACGCTAAATGGCCCGACAAAACTTCTGAACAACTGTTAGCTAAAATGGTTGATGTTGTGGAGTATGCTGCTAAAGATCATGGCTTGCGGGTTTTTGTTCACGGAGAAGACAGCACCAGAGCCGATTGGGAGTTTGAAAAGCAGTGGGTCAACGCCGTTGCAGATGCTGGCGCGGAATGTTACCGCATTTGTGACACTGTAGGTATTGGTTTGTCTGATCCTGCAGCATCAGTGGTTAATGGTATTCCTGCGAAGGTGAAGGCGTTAAAGAACGAAACTCGCATCAAAGCGTTGGAGATTCATGCTCATGACGACTTTGGAAATGCGGTGGAAAACACGATGGCTGCGGTTCGTGCAGCCGATGGGGTGTGGGAAAAAATCTATTTGAGCACAACTTATTTGGGCATTGGTGAGCGAGCTGGAAACGCAGAGACTGAGAAGGTTCTTCTGAATTTGTATCTGCATTATGGCGTCATGAAGTACTTGGGTAAAACGCAGAAGCTCAAAGAGACAGCGGACTTCATTGGCAAGGCAACCGGCTATGTGATTCCGCCTAACAAGGCAATTGTTGGTGATTATGGTTTTTCGCATGAGTCAGGTATCCATGCACATGGTATCATCAATGACCCGTGGACATATGAACCTTATCCGCCAGAATTAGTAGGTAACATCCGACGCTTAACCATTGGCAAACAGTCAGGCAAAGGCGGGATAAAGCACAAAATTATTGAGCTGTCGGGGAAAGCGCCTAGCGATGAGCAACTAGCCAAAGTGGTGGAGCGCGTCAAAGAAATTTATGCAAACGGTAGACGCGCGTCATTAAAGGAGGAGGAATTCAAAAAAATCTTGCGGGCGCTTAACTTGTTGCCTGAAGCTAACGGCAACTGATATTTTGAGCGCTTGCTGTCTTTCCTATTTTTCTTTCTGTTTTATATTTCTTGCTTTGCGTAGGAATCTAGTTATCTGTTGTGTGTAAGTTTTAGCGTGAGTTGTAGAGGTGTAGTGGCTTGCCTTTTTCAACTTGTCCTTATGATCGTGTGTAGTTGTGTTTTATCTTTTTTATGGCTGATTCTTGCTTCATGGTGATGTGTATCAATGAGTTTCGACGATTATCAATAACCTTATATATTTATTGATTGATATCAATCTTGGGTAACAATGAAGGTCACTCTCACTGTAAAAGCTGATGAACTGAAAATCGCCCAACTGCTCTCCAAATTTGCAGAAAAATATCGTATGGCCTACAAGCTAAACCGTCAAGCTGAGGGTTACCTACTTACTGCGGAGTTGAACAGCGAAGACTTTGGTGAACTTATTCGGCGGCTGAACCATCTTAAAGAGGTGCAGTTCAAAATTGAGGAAATCCGCGGCGGTGGTATGCTTGACAAGTTCAACGTCAGTTTGACTCGAACTAATGTGGATGCCTTGATCGGTAAAGAAGGGCTTGCGAAAACCGACATAGACCCCCTAGACGGTGGGGTGGTCAAAGTTAATGGTGAAATTTGGCTTTCGAGGTCTGCTGATGAATGCCTCATTAAGGAAGGCTCCAAGGTGAGGGTGATTCGCATCGAGGGGGTTACCTTAATAGTTGAAGGAGTAAGTGAAAAATAATGTACGAACTGGAATTAATTGCTCTCATAGTGGCCGTTTTTATTGTGATGTTGTTTTCGCTTTCCATCAAAAAAGTTAACCAGTATGAAAAAGGTATCGTGGAAAGATTCAATGCTTACGAGAAAACTGTAGAACCAGGTTTACGTATGATTGTGCCTTTCATAGAGCGCATTTATCGTGTGAATATGCGCGAGCAAGTTATTGATGTGCCCCCTCAGGAAATAATCACCGAAGACAACGTTGTAGTCACCATAGATGCAGTGATCTACTATCAAGTCATTGACCCAAAACGAGCTCTCTATGAAGTTGAAGATTTTGAACTTGCTATTGTGAAGCTCGCTCAGACAACTTTGCGTAACATAGTTGGGGAAATGAGTCTTGATGTATGCTTAACTAGTCGTGAAAAAATAAATGTGGAACTCCGAAGTGTGCTTGACCAAGCTACGGATAAGTGGGGCACTAAAGTTAACCGCATTGAACTGCAACGTATTGACCCTCCTGCTGACATACAGATGGCCATGCATAAGCAAAAAACTGCTGAACAAGAAAGACGTCAACTTAGATTGCTTGCAACTGGCAGAAAAGAGGCTGCTGCTCAAGAAAAAGAGGCTGCTATCCTCAAAGCGCAAGGTGAAAAGCAAGCTGCTATTCTACAGGCTGAGGGTCGCGCTAAAGCTGTTGAACTTGTGGCTGAGGCTGAGGCTAAAGCTGTTAAAGTAGTTTCGGAGGCAGCGAACCAGTACTTCAAAGAGAATGCTCAGCTTAACAAGAAGCTTGATGTAATACGGGATACTTTTAGTCAGCAAACCAAAATTGTAGTTCCCGCTAACTCAGAAATTCTCAACGTAATTGGTCTTGAAGGCGCGACAGTGGTGCCGATAACTAAAGATGCTAAGAGTGCTGAAACAGACTCAAGCAAGTAAGCGGGGGAGCAGCCTTTGGATTTTTTGTTGTTTCCCGCCCTTTTCTCAATCTCCCTTATCCTAATCGTGGTTGTTGTTTCTGCGATTTCCGTGGCGAAAAGTAGTGCTCAAACTCAACAAAGTCGTCGTTACCGCACCTATCGACGGCAAACTTACGTGCCAGGTGAATTCAGTAGTCAAATGGAACTTGATTTGAGGCTGCCTTACCGTAGATTTAGGCAGTTGTACCCAACCAGCAGATTAACCTACGAAGAGTACAAGCAACTGCAAACGCGAAGTGCTTTTAGGCGTTCTCTGAGTTCTCAGCAAAATAAACGTATGGTGAGGTAAAAAAAATCCTTTACCTTTTTTCTCAGTTGTGTGAAAAATTAGAAAGGTTAAATAAATTTAGAGTAGGTACCTTGCTACGCTGACGAGTTTTGGTTTTCGCATCAAAACTTTAGCTAGAATCGATAGTTTGGCACCTCTGGCAAATTCGATAACGTCTTCAGGTTTTAGCGCGTCTACTAAGTCGTTTAAGTCGCTGTCGGAGAGCTTCTCTAAGGTTTCTCTGAGTTTTTCTACCCTCCTTAGATGATTGCCCCTCTCTTCCCACCAAACTTCATTAAACTTGGATAGTGCTCTCTTTGAGACATCATTTTTCTTGAGGCATTCTGCAATGACATTTGCCGCCATCTGACCTGAAATTACGGCTTCTTTTATGCCGCCTCCATGAATCGGATTCACGTGGTTGGCACCTTCGCCACACAGTACAAAACCGTTTGCCACCATATCTCTGACCATGCCGCCGACAGGAACACAACCGGCGTTGACTTCCAGAATTGAACCCTTGCTTATCTCAGGATGCAGCTTCAAAAATTCGTCCAGATAAGCTTTTGGTTTTTTGTCCTGCGGGATAATGCCGAGTCCTACGTTAGCGCGGTGTTCGCCCTTTGGGAAAACCCACACGTATCCCCGTGGTGCAAGAACGCTGGAGAGGTAGATGTGGATGAGGTCAGGCACCGCGTCTACGTTGGTCATTTCGTATTGTATACAGGAGTCGATGAGGTTTACTTTGGAGAAGACGCCTAGCGCTTGATTTCGGAGAGGTGATTCGGCGCCAGTGGCGCATACGATGACTTTGGCTTTGTCTTCAAATTCGTTTCCCAGAAATTCGCCTTTGACTCCTGTGAAGTAGCCTTTATCATCTTTGATTAATTCTGAGATGAAGGTGTTTGCTTGAACCGTAGCGCCTGCTTTGACGGCTTCTTCTGCCATCCACTTGTCGAAAACTTTGCGTTCAAGAACAAATCCGCCTTCAGACAATATTGCATCTAAGTATCGTCCATCTGGTGCGTATAGTCGTGCACCCTTAATTTTCTGGGCGATGCATCGGTCGGGAACTTTGCCGATGAAATTTTGTGATGCTTCACTTATGCCTTCGCCGCAGCGTTTGGGGGCTCCGATTTCAGCACGTTTGTCATAAACTTTGACTGAGAAACCGTTTTCTGCCAACTTTTTTGCGCAGGCAGTTCCTGCTGGTCCTGCTCCAATTACTATTGCATCATTCATTTCTGGTCACCTGTATGGCTGCTACTGGGCAAGCTTTTTCGCACACGCCGCAGAGGGTGCACAGTTTTTTGTCGTAAATTATGTTGTCTTTTAATTCTAAAGCCGCTGTTGGGCAAACGGAAACGCATCCTCCACAGCGGAGGCATCTGTTGTTGTTTATGTTCCAGGTCATGATGCCTCACCTTGATGTTTTTTTGGTGTATTTTATATACTTTGTTTGATAAGTAAACTTATCAGGTGGATTCTTATAAATTAGCAAGTGAGTCAGGCTACACCGAGTGTGAAAACTTTGGGCGCCAAGATCACTCTAAGCGCTGAACTCCGCAAACTTATAGAAGTCCGTTTAGAGCAGACCCTAAAAGGCATAGAAGACACTATGACAAAAATAATCGAGAAGCAGGAACTAAACCCAAAAGCTTTGCAGCAAGAACTCAAAAGCCTAGAAGAAACCTTCAATATCGTGTTTCAAAGGTGGAATTTGGAAATACTTTACACGTTGTTTTTAAAAGGAACTATAGGATTTGGGGAGCTGAAAAAAGTTTTAGGAGTTAACTCTCGTACGTTGAGCGACAAACTTAAAATGTTCACCAAACATGGCTACCTCAAGAGAGACGTCGTGCATGGTCCACCGCTGCGGGTGCGGTACGCTTTGACCGCTAACGGCAAAAACACGGTGCTGCTAGCGTTGCCTCTTCTGTACTACTCAAGTGCAATTGACGTAGCATTAAATCCAAAGCAATCTTAGCTTTGCCGTCTGCTAAGCAAATTGATCTTTGTGGTCTCTTTTACCGTTTCAAAGACCATGCATGTCAAAGTTTTCTCCAAACCCGTGATTAGACGCAACTTGTCAACCACAAATTTTCCAATAGCGTCCACGTTTTCCGCTCGCAACTTGATTAATAAGTCATAGTCGCCTGTTATTATGTGCACTTCTTGAACTTCAGCGAACTTTGCAATTTCTTCAGCTACTGTTCGTTGTGAGATAGGTGCGCCGTCTACTTTGGACCTGTATGAAACCGAGGCTAAAATAAAAGCTGAGGTTCCCATACCCAGTTTTTTGGCAGCTACAATTGCCCTGTACCCTTGGATTAAGCCTTGTTCTTCCATTCGTTTTATTTTTGCAAAAACCGTGGTTATTGGGGTATTAATTTTTTTGGCGATCTGTTTGGCGGTAAGTTGGCTGTCTTCTTGTATCAGCGTGAGTATAGCTACGTCTTTATCGTCAAGTTTAAGTGGCATAATTGTAATTATTACAATTGTTGTCTATAAAAAGATATAGTTTTTAGAATATTTACAGAATTTTTTATAATAAATTTATTAAACAGTGTAGTGTATCCCTTTTGCATAAAATTGAGATGATCCACCTTGAAAACTGTTCAGCAAGCTGTTCCAGTAAGCGAATTGCCAAAGCCGTTAGATCAATTATCTGAAAGTGAAATTGAGCGGAAAGCCTGTATAGGCAAAGTTATGACTTACACACTCAGAAACCTTACAAGTAAATTCGTGGCGAACGGTTTTCAGTGGTTGCTACCTGTTGCCCTATCACAGTCAACCGACCCCTTGTGGCCTGACCCTGGCGCCTCCATAGAAAAACGCATTGAAATTGACATCTACGGGCATCAGGTACGCACAACTGCTAGTATGATTATCCATAAACTGATCGCTTCTTCTATTGTTTATCCCAAATTATTCATTTTGTCTCCTAACATCCGCATTGAAAAAGTGGAGCGTGCAAAAACAGGTAAGCACATCTACGAATTCACCCAGCTTGACTTCGAAGTTCGTGATGCTGCATCTAAGGACATATTCATGCTAGTGGAAGACGCCCTAATTGACTTAGTTGCATGTCTCAAACGCGACATGAAAACAGAGTTAACTGCCCTCTGTAGATGTGATGCGTTGCAGGTTCCAAAGAAAGGCTTTAAAATCTATGATAAAGACGATCTTGAAGCTGAATACGGTGCAGGTTGGGAAGCTGAACTTGCGGTGGTCATAAAAGACCCCGTATGGGTGACTAACATACCTCGAGAATTTTACGACTTCGAAGACTTCAGCACAGGCAGATGGGACAACTATGACCTGTTTCTACCACAGTTTGGTGAAGTGTTGTCGGGTGCTAAGCGCGAATGGGAATATGGCAAAATCCTCAAGAAAATAGAGCGTGATGGTGTCCGCAAAGAAAACTATTCTCTGCTAATCAAGTTGGCAAAAGAAGGAAAAATCAAGCCTTCTGCAGGTGCAGGTATAGGTATTGAACGCCTTGTAGGTTGGATAGCAGGCGTAAAGCACATTGCAGAAACACAGCCTTTCCCGCGAGTGCCCGGTACAGTGCATCAGCTCTAACAGAGGTGCGAAGATAATGAATCCATATATAGAAGCTCTGCAACCTAAACTAAGCCCCCAAGACTTAAAAAAGTTAAACGCTATAGACAACCCTATTGTTCACGAATTTATAGCTAAAGCCAGTGATCTTTGTCAGCCAGACAAACTTTTCATATGTAGTGATGCTCCAGAAGACATAGCGTATGTAAGGCAGCAAGCCATAGCTACAGGTGAAGAGCGCGCCATCCTTTCTCTGGAGGGTCATACTGTGCATTTTGACGGCGTAAACGATCAAGGTCGAGACAGGGCTGCCACAAAATATTTGGTTCCGCGTGGTATAACTCTAAGCAAGGCTCTTAATCAGATTGACCGCCAAGAAGGTTTGGCTGAAGTTAAGGGTTTGCTTCGAGACTCGATGATAGGTCGCACTATGATTGTGCGTTTCATTTCTTTAGGTCCCCCTGACTCGGTGTTTACAATACTTGGTCTGCAATGTACCGACTCGTGGTACGTGGCTCACTGTGAGGATTTGCTTTACAGGCCAGGCTACGCTCAATTCGTAAAGGCTGGGCCTAAAAGTGATTTCTTGCGTGTTTTGCACTCGGCTGGCAGGCTAAACGAAGACATGGTTAGCGTGGACTATGACAAAAAACGCATCTACATCGATAACATGGACAACACAATTTACAGTGTGAATACGCAGTATGCTGGTAACTCTGTGGGTTTCAAAAAGCTTGCGTTTCGTCTTTCTATCCGCAAAGCAAACAGTGAGGGTTGGCTTTCTGAGCACATGCTTCTCATGGGTGTGTATGGTCCGAATAAGCGCAAAACCTACTTTGCTGGTGCTTTTCCTAGTGCTTGTGGGAAAACATCTACGGCGATGCTTCCAGGAGAAACTATTATTGGCGATGATATAGCTTACATACGTGACATTGATTCTGTTGCTCGTGCAGTCAATGTGGAGTCAGGAATTTTCGGGATAATCCAAGATGTTAACCCTAAAGATGACCAGTTGATTTACAAAGTGCTCACTAGTCCGGGGGAAATTATATTCTCTAATGTGCTCGTCAAGGATGGCAAACCTTACTGGCTTGGTATGGGGCAAGAACTTCCCAAGGAGGGCACAAACTTTTCTGGTGCTTGGTTTGAGGGCAAAAAAGATGAAGAAGGCAACGAAATTCCTCCTGCACATAAAAACGCCCGCTATGCTGTCTCCCTCAGAGCGCTTGAGAATTGTGATTCTGAACTGGACAATCCTGTTGGTGTCGAATTGGGTGGTATCATGTATGGTGGTCGGGATGCCAAGGCGTATGTGCCTGTGCAGCAGAGTTTTGATTGGTGCCACGGCATCATAGCTTATGGTGCCTCATTGGAAACTGAGACAACATTTGCCACTTTGGGTAAAGAGGGTGTGCCTGAAATAAACATGATGAGCATTCAGGACTTTATTTCTATCCCGTTGGGGCAGAACATTCGTAACAATTTGGAGTTTGGCAAAAAACTTAAGAAGGCACCTGTAATTTTTGGTGTTAACTATTTCTTACGTGACCTAAACAATGGTAAATACTTGAACTCGCCGCAGGATAAGCATGTGTGGATTAAATGGATGGAGCTGCGTGTACACAAGGAGGCTGAGGCGATTAAATCGCCTACGGGTTATTTGCCAAAATACGATGATTTGCGCAGACTTTTCAAACAAGTGCTAAACAAAGACTATTCAAGAGAGGATTATGTCAAACAATTCACTATTCGTGTACCTGAAAACTTGGCAAAAATTGAACGTGTCCAGCGGTTTTACCAAGAAAACGTTTCAGATACGCCTCTGGAGCTTTTTGGCATTTTGTATTTGCAACGTGAGCGTTTGATCAAAGCCAAAGCGAGTTTTGGAGACTACATTTCACCTGAAAAATTTGAGAGTTAAACAGGAACGTCTCTTCCCTTTTTCTTTTTCCCAGAAGTTTTAGGGGCAGTTCTTAAATCGCCGTTTTTACTGATTTCACATTCATAATTGTTAATTATATTCAGGAAGTAAATCCCCTGTGGTGGTCAGGAAAAAAGCTCAAAAAGGTGAACGCGGTATGTTGAAAAAAGAGTTCAAGAAAGGGCGTAGCCAGAGTATCTGCACAGTAGACCTTACACAGATTGAAGGCGATGGCTCTTTTTTATGCCCAACATGTGGTGCATTGATATCTCCTGAAGACGAAACAGAAGAAACCTACACAATTGTGGAAACCAAGGTTGCCAACGATGAGCTGCTGGAGCTTGTGCTTTCCTGTTGCAGTTGTGGAACCACGGTGAGAGTCACCGGGTTCCAGCAGAGTGTGGGTTTGGTCGGCGAATAACAAGCATGGGTGCACGCCTGTAAGTCCTGCTGTTTTTTGAACCTCTGTTTCTTGTTAGTGAATGATTTGTCTATTATTTTATTTACGTGCTTGGTTAAGTTGGCTTTTGGTTTAATTGCCCTTTCAGAATTTTCTGTAATTTACTGTTCTAAAATTTAGAACAGCCGCTGTTCTTTAGGTGGAACACTGCTGTTCTGCCATTAGAATGTTTTCTTTTTGGTTTCCTTCTGGAGATAACTTTTTCTTTTATTGACAAGATGGTGTTGTTTGAGTTTTTCCCTTTATTTTATATAGGTTGAACTCGCTGTTAACTATTACTTGAGTTGAGCATTTAGAGCCCAGGGCACGGTGGTGTTTAAAGCTGTCACATTCACCCGATGAAAAGCTGGAAGGAACTACCTTCACAGTATACACTTACGTTGTCAAGCAAGGCAGACCTGTGGGGACCCGTGATGTGATGCGTGGTGCAAAACTCAGTAGTCCAAGCGTGGCTTACAGACATCTACAGAAACTTGAGGCCATGGGGTTGCTGCAGAAAAACGAGTATGGCGAGTACATCGTGAAAGAGAAGGCAACAATCCGTGGTTACCTCTGGATTGGCAAGCGCTTGATCCCTCGGATGATGTTTTATTCGTTCATTTTCATGGGTGTTCTCGCTTTGGAACTCGCGGTTTTAGCTATTCATTTTTCAGTTGAAGACTACAAGTTCAAAGTGTTCTTTTTACTTTTAACACTCATTACCGTAGCAGCTATGATACTGTTTTTTGTGGAGGGAATCATGTTGCAGGTTAGATCCAAGGGGGGCAGTTCGACAAATGATGGAGCGCAGACGTTATCGTAGCGGTGTTCAGTTGGTTTTTTGATTTTTATTTAGTTGCTTTTTAGGTAGAACATGTGCGTTGTGGGTTTGGGGTTAATTTATATATGAGATTAAAGCGATTAACTTCGAGGAAGCGTGCTTAAGGTTGCCTGTCCTTTGCGGGGATAATTGCTTCGGCTGTAACTTGGTGCGCCTACCTCTCGGAGGCTCGTTATCTTGGTGATGGAGAAAAAGGTTAGCAGTCGACGAAAAACTTTTGTGGCTAGGGAAGACCTCATGAATGCCTTAAGCGATATTGCCAAGCAGCGGGGTCACAGTTTGTATGAGACTGTCAACGAGCTTTTCGAACTGGCTGTAACTGCCCAGAATATGGGTTTAAACCTGAAACGTATAGTTGATGAAAGGAAACTCACTGAAATAGCTAGAAAAAGAGGCTTCATACTTGCTTTAGAGACATTATGGTATGAGATGGCCGATATTGCGTTTGAACAGAGGAAGCGTCAAGCTCTAAAAAGCTGGTTTGAGGCAGGTGCATGGTTTGCTAAGTGCTACATCACAAGCGCTGTTGCTGACCCTCTTTTGGCGTTCAAAGCAGATTTGGAGTTTTTCACTTGGAATGCTCCAGAATTAACCGTGGAAAAAAAAGGCTCTACAATTTCGGTGCGTGTTCTAAGTCCCCGTTTCACGGACTCCTACACTTACTTGTTTGCTTCTTTTCTGGAGGGGGCATTACAGGTGTTCGGTTACACCTTGACTTCCTCTGATATAAAGAAGGGTTCTATTAGACTGCAGGGTGTTCGGAGCGAGGCTGCATGAGTAAACCTGAAAAGAGCACCGCTAAGCGGTTGATTTCTGTTCGCGAGGACTTGCTGGAGGATGTCTATCGTGCTTCAGTAAAAGAGGATACCACAGTAACAAAGTTTGTTGAAGATGCAATAAAATATGCTCTTAAACTTAGCAATCTCGGTCTCAAATCTTCATGTTTAACCGAGCTCTGCGACGTAATGCAAACTTATCGCACTCTAGGCGGCGTTTTTGTTCCAAAAGATGTGCTCCACTTCCTTAGTAGCCAAGCCTGTGGAGAAGCGACGGAGCCTCTGCAGGCTCGCTGGTACGATGCAGGTTTGTGGTATGGTAAATTTCTCAAGGAAAAATTTTCTGACCCTGTCCAAGCTTTTAAAAGTTTTCTGGAAGTTACCCGCTGGGATTTGAATGAAGTTGACTTAATTATGGATCGCCAGGGCGATTTGGTAAAGTTAAGGTTTATCTCCACTATTCTTTCAAATGAAGAAACCCAGTTTTTACTCAAATTTGTTGAGGGCGTAATGACCAGTTTGGGCTACCGTATAGCAAATTGTGACTCTCTGCGGGGGATTGCGGCGGTAGAATTCAAAAAGTGAGTTCCACCGCAAATTATCTTTTCACGTCTTTGGAATATGTTTAGTATGTATATACGTATATATTTAGTGTGCTAAAAAATGTGTACAACTGCAGGTTGCAGCTAGCGGTTGTCTACAAAAGTATTAAATAGCAGTTTTGGAGTAAACGCTATCAGAAAATTAAAAAGGAGAAAAAAATTAATGCAAAAAACTAATGCAAAAATCTTAATAGCTTTACTGTTGACAGCTTTAGCTTTGCCTCTTATACCGATGGCTTCTGCATCCACAGGTTTCATCTACATCAACCCTGCTGTCGTTCCCCCACTTCCAGCCCTTCCAGCTGCAAGTACTCCAGGCCAGCAGATTCCCGCTGGCGGCAACGTTAGCTTATACGTTGGTGGCGTAACTTGGTCAGGCGGTCAGATATACCTGATTTTGAGTAGCGATGGTTTCTCTCAGGTGTCTTCTGGGGACATGGCATACAGTGCAACCTTCAATCTTGCAAACATAACGCAAAACTCAACTAGTACTTATACCGACGCCAATGGCGTTTGGACGGTCGGCTACAACTGGATCAACGGTTCCATACCCTTCAACATTGCTGGCGGCAACTACTTCATAAAAGCTTTTGACGGAACAGCCGCGCAACTTGCCGTAACAGACACCTACATAACCGTTACTGCTGCGTTCCGAGTTGAACCCACATCAGGCGCTCCAGGAACATCAATCACTCTGAGAGGTAACGCTTTCCCAGCCAATGCCCTAGTCAACTTGACATACACTAGTCCTCTGTTAACAGGTGTTTTTACAGTACAGAATTTGACACAAAGTAACGCGTTAGGCGCCTTCACCCTCACAATAGCTGCACCTGACCTTAAAAAAGCTGGCGCCGCGGGCGCAAATGCACTGGCTAACGGAGCCATTGTTTTCAGTGCGCAGGTTAATGCCACCGGGACTTTATACAACGCAACTTACACCGAATACTTTAGAGGTTTGCTACAGGTAAAAACTTCTTTCCCGGGTAGCGGCAACGTATACGGGAACAACACCGACCTTACCTCAGCAGTGACGGTTAACGTAGGCGACTCGCTTAGACTTGCAGGCAACTGGTTCTATGCCAATGGCGCTTTGACCTTCCTTTGGGATAACTCTGTAGTTATAACTCCCAGTGCAGGTGTTACAACCAACGGTACAGGCTTCTTCAACACAACCGTAACAATACCCCCAACGGGTATGGGTGCTCATAACGTTACAATAATAGATGCAAACGGCCAAGTCTTCCAAGTTATGATAACGGTTAATCCCAAATTGACATTAGCTCCAACGAAGGGACCTGTAGGTTCAACAGTAACTGCGACTGGTAGAGGTTTCCCTGCACCATCAGGAACAAACGTAGTTAACGCATCACTGTCATGGCCAGGAATCACAAACTATATAGCCTCAGCGTTTGTTGACTCAAGCGGATCCTTTACCGTAACGTTCGTGGTTCCACAGTCAGCAGGCGGCACATTCACAGTCTCAGGTTTTGCTAATGATACAGGGTCTTTCGTTCTGAGAGCAACCGCCTCATTTACTGTTACGCCGTCCTTCTACGTGACACCCGACACCTTCAGCAACAGCGGCTCCCTAATAGTCCTCGCATGGGGCACAGGCTTTAACCCCAACTATTACTACAGCGTCAACCTCGACAACCAATATCTAGCTTTCGACGCCATAAGCATGCTGTATTACCCATCAGTTATCAGATGCAACAGTACCGGCTACTTATCCTTCGAGTTCGTCGGCACAGGCTTCAGACCAGGACAACATGTGGTTTCACTATACGCCAATGACACATCAACAGTTGCAGCATGGGCAACCTTCAACGTCACAACCACAAACGACTCAATCGGCGACATGCTGACAAACATGAACGACACCATAGTGAACACAAACACTAACGTGGCAACCGTGAAGACTGATGTTGCTTCCATAAAGGCAACTGTCACCTCAATTGACGGTAATGTTGCTACAGTGAAGACTGATGTTGGAACAATCAAGACTGATGTTGCTTCCATAAAGGCAACTGTCGTCTCAATTGACGGTAATGTTGCTACAGTGAAGACTGATGTTGGAACAATCAAGACTGATGTTGCTTCCATAAAGGCAACTGTCACCTCAATTCAAGGCAGCGTTGCCACCGTACAAACCACCCTTGGTACAGTAAGCACAACAACATCATCAATCAACGCGCAAATCACCTCCATATCAAACGGCATAGCCAACGTACAAACCAGCTTAGGCTCAGTACAAACAAAACTCAGCAACATTGACCCAGTCATCGGCCTCATCGCAGGCGACACAGCAGCAATCCAGACAACCCTTGGAACAATAACCACCTCAATCGCAGCAATCAACCCAGTACTAACCAGCATCGAAGACGGCATCGCCACAGTCAAAACCGACATCGGCACAATACAAGGAACAGTAACCACAATAAAAGACGGCGTCGCCACCATACAGACAAACCTCGGCACCCTATCAGTCAACGTAGGCGCACTACAAACTGATGTTACCACAGCCAAAGACAACACCGCAGGTCTATCAACCCTCATATACGTCGCAATAGTGCTCGCATTGATAGCCGCAATAGCCGCAATCGCATCAATCTTTTTGATGCGACAAAAAATAGCCAGCTAAAAACCACAAATCCGAGAGACATAAACCTCTCCCCCTTCTTTTCTTTGTCTTCTTAATAAACCCCCCTCACAAACTTGCGAACTTGTTAACCACTACTTTTAACAAAAACGCTCTAAAATTAACATATCCAAAATTTGTTTGGGCACAAAATTAACGCAAAAACCACAAAAACATTATTTATCAAACCCCCCACTTAAAACCTACAAATAGGAACAAAAGGTGAAAACATCTTGAAAAACATCAAAATCTCCCTCACAGAAGAACGAGACGAAGACTCATGGTTCGACCTCAGCCTCCGACAACTCCGCGCAGGAGAAGTCCGCTTCTACAAAGCCGACGACCTCCAAACAGGCAAATGGCTCTTCAAAGTCTGCGTAGACACAGAAAACCACAAAACCATGGTCAAAGCCATCAAATGCCCCCCAGGCAAACTTTTCAGCCAACTCGAAGGCGCCACCATGCTTTTCCAGCAAAGCCTCCACCCTGACCTGTACTACGACATAATCTCGCTGACCAGAGTTGACCAAGAAGGCCGCGTTCGCCGCGAAGTCGTCAAAACACAAGAAGAAATCCCAGCAGTCATACGCGAATACTTTGAAGTAAAAGAATATGCCGAAGCCACAGGCAAAAAACTCCCAGGCAGCCAACTCGTAACCTTAACCAAAAAAGACGACGAAAAAGCCATGATAACCCTATTCATAATCGAACGCGCCTGGACCTTACCACCTGAAGAACGCCAAAAAAGCCTCGACCTAGTGGCACTAATCAAAAAACTACAGAAAACCAGCATAACCGAAATGAGCCACATAGCAGCCGAACAGTACAACATCGACCGAACCACACTGGAATCCATGCTGTCTAAACTCGAAGAAAAAGGAAAAATAAAACGCCTCGACGAAAACTTCGTCGCCATAATTTAACGTTGCCTAAAGAGCTCCCCAATAACATCTTCAGGTTTAAAAGCCTCTTTTGTTCGCACAGACGCCTCTTCAACATAAAGCTGAACCGCCCGATCCAATACATCCTTGCTCACAGGAATATAGTCTAAATCATAATTAAAGTAGCTAAGAAGCGAGGCAGCACACGCAAATTTAACAATGTTGTTTTCTAGTCTTGCTGAAAACTGCATTCCACCGGGAATATGCTTAAGGATGGCGGCACGAGCTTTCCCAATGGCGTCATACAACTCCGACGTGATCATCACAGGCTTTTTAGGAAAGCGCCCCACAACCAGCGGATGACCAGTTTCTATAGCGTAAACCAGCGTCACGTGATCTCGGATTTGACTGGCGCCTTTATCCACGCTGACCTCGCCCAACGCAAGACGCATTTGACTTTGAGCAATCTCCACAAACCGCTCTTTAGTTAAACGATGAAGCCTACAAATCATGCGGTCTTCGATAGCATTAAAGTTGGGGTCGCCGATGGTGACAGCATAACCCTTACCCATAACCGCCGTGTTATAGTTTACACTAAAGAAGGAGTCAAAACGGTAAGGTCCAATTACTTCACGGTGAAGCTCATATTTTATTTCGCCCCTCTCCATGGCAATTTTGAGAACATCAACCATACCAGAATAACGGAACCAGTCATTAAATTCAGGCACAATAAAATTGAAGGTTTTGCCCACATACACTTGCCCAATACGAATAAAACGGGCAGGCGAGATGCCCCCGCAATACCTATTTCTGCCAGGCACACCATGGGGCTGCATTTTCACACTCGGATTTCCCAAAATAAGATCCCTCGTAGAGAAACTTTTACCCGTACCTGGTTCACCAAAGAGCGCAAAGGACCAACCTGTTTTCATACCCGTTTTACCTTGAGGGTTAACAATCTCTACATCTGCGATGCTGTACTGCTGCATAATGCTCAGAAAACTGTCAAAGTACAATGTCTGACCAAACAACTCCTGCAGATATTGACTCAGGTAGGCAGCCGAGAAGGTTTTCCCGAATTTTATGGTTTGATCCAACCTGTGCTTTAACAGGTCGTTGAGGTAGACATCAAGTTCATTCTGCATCTGCTGAACGCGCACCCGCTCATCTGCTAAAGGATCAACTTCCTCTTCAACCTGCTTTTGACCTGAACCTGTAGAAGTAGTGGCGCCCGCTGCCGCAGTTACAGTTAGAGCTTTCCGTTCAAAATTTGGCAACCCCAATTCCTCTCTGATCATAGGCAACGTTTCTTCGAGCACTTTCCATTCGCGGTACTCCTCCCCTACATACGTGGGCACCACAACTTTAAGTTGTTCAAGTTTTTCCAAAATCGGGTAAGAATCAATTTTCTGATTTGACACAGCTTGCTGCTCTTTCTCTCCAAAGTTACCGCCTGCCTGCGCCATGACCTTGAGAACACTGACGACGTCTTTACCGTATTTCTTCTCAGTTTCCGCAATACCCGCACGGATTTTTTCAGCGACACCCTTTAACTTCAAAGTCGAATCTTCATAAGTATAGTGCTTACCTCGAAAAACCGCCCATGTTCGAGGTGGATGCTTTTTAATGGCTTCTTCAAGTTGCTTTTCACTCAACGTCTGTGCCAGCTCTAGGGCAGCCTCGTCAACATCAATTTCCCACGCATTTACAAATTGGTCAAAGTAAGGATTATTCTGCTCTTTTCCAATAATAAAGATGTCAGTTTCAGCGTAGATTCTCTTGAGGAGAAGCTTCTTTTCTATGATTCTGTCGTCTACACTCATGCTCCTCCCCCGCTGACACGCCTACACATCTCTTTTGCTTCTTCTGTTGTCATTAGGTTGTATTTGACGAGTTCATCTAACCCTTCGTTTAAAATTTCTGGAAACTCATCAGTATCTATGAGGTTGTTGTTTCGACATAACGTATTGATTTTGCTTCTAAATTCCCCATCTGACTGAATCCTTTCAGTTAGGTTCGTGGTTAACACGTCATGAAGACGTTTGGAGATTGGCCGCGAAAGAATTTTCATTTTTGGATCCGAGTTAAAAGTGATAATTTTACGTAGACCATCAAGCACCCCCAACTCTTCTGATATGGCCATTGGCGAAAACAGGCTAAATCTTTCCTCTTTATCTTTCATATACTTCACCAAGTAAACCGGCAAAAGCACCAAACCTGGACTCTCAAGCTCGTCTAGCTTGTAACCTACTTCGACTTGTTGCCTCAGCACATTAATACTGTGCTTCAACTCATCAATTATGTTATCCAGTCTGGTTGCTGCTGCCGCAGTCTGCTTTATGATTTCTTCGATCCTTTTTTGTTTGGCGTTTATTCTTGCTTGATGGGCAGTAACAATTTGAGCGATTTTTGCTTCTTCTTGGGCGATAGTTTTTCGGTACTCTTCTTCGACATTTTTAATGCTCTGATCCGCTTCTTTCTTAATTTTGTCTACAGCATCTTTAAGAGATCCAACTTCCCGTTTAATGCCGTTAATTTCGCGTTCACATTTTTCAACTTCGTAAGTTCCCAAAGATGGTTTTGAAGTTTTTTTCTCCTTTAATTTCTCTCTTTTTTTCTCGGCAATTTCTTTCCGCTTTTCCACATTTTCCAGTTTATGCATGTATTGATACAGTTTCTTCTCCAAAGCCATCACTTTTTTGTCAGTGCTACTCTGAATTCTGGCGAGGGCAAGGTCGCGTTTATGAGTCAATTTTTTGATTTTTTTGTCCACCCCCGGTTTTATAGCTGCAACTTCTTTTTCGCATTTTTCCTTTAACCGCTCAATTTCTACGTTTGCCGCATTTTTGTGGAACGTTGCTTCCTCTTTGAGAACGCTCAAGGCGTATTCGACACCTTCGGCGTCAGCCTGAATTGTTCTTAGGCAGTTGATGACATTTTTACCTGTTTTGACGGCTGCGTCTTCGTCAACTTCCATGGGGACCAACGCCTTGGACAGATTTACATCGGTTAACGTTTGTCCTCTTTTGAAGTAGTCCACCAAGAGAGCAAGCAAGTCTCTATCAGCAATAAGGGATTTAAATTCAAGAGATACAGAAGATACAAACTTATCGATTTTCATTGTTTGCTCTTCCAAAGTATGCATGAACTCATCGGGATTTACCGAGTTTCTCTTCAACTCCTCAATGAAATGTCCTGTTTTTGTGGGTTCCTTGAAGCTAAACTTGTAAGTCATAACGCCCAACCCGTCAAGAATGAGGCTATGCTTTTCCAAGGGAACCACCCACAGGGGATAGTAGAGTTTTGCAAGAAACACCAGCTTTTCAGGTACATCCCGCAACAAACTAGTTTTTTTCCGTTGCATCTCAGCCATACATGCCATATACGCAACTTCGGCAGGATAAGTTAGACTTTCCTTTTCCGTTTGAACTTTAGTTATGAAGGGAAGAGTAATGTTTCTACTGCTCATTTTTGTTTGTCCCGCCTCAAAAACTTGAAGCTAATTAACTCATTCTGCAGCTGGCGCCCTCTGAAACCTTCCTGTGACGGTTGTAGCGAAAGTGGTTTCAAAGTACGATCCATGACTATTAGAGTATCTGTTTTGTTTTTATTCTTTTAGCTACCCCTATGAAAACTGTTTTTGAGCGATATCAATGTGACAGCTTTGTCAGACGAAAAAACAGCGGCAAAGAAACCAGTTAAACAATATACATTACAAAGTACAAATAAAAGCAAAAACCATTTACCTCACCAACCCCAACCTAAACAAAAAACAGTGAGACAAGACAATTATGCTGAAAACACAATTCTTCGAAGTCGGTAGACTCGCAACTAACTGCTACATAATTCACTGCACAGAAACTAAAGAGGCAATCATTATAGACCCGGGATTCGACACACCCCGAGAAGCAGAAGCAATATTCACCTATATCAACTGGCAAGGACTCAAACCAAGACTCCTCATCAACACCCATGGACACCCAGACCACACCAACGGCAACGTCACCATCAAACAAACCTACAATATACCCATAGCAATACACAGCGCAGACGCCCACATGCTCGGCACAACAGGAAAACCTACCGCCTACTACTTCGGTTATAGCACTACTTCCCCACCCGCAGACAAACTCATAAAAGAAAACGATATAATCCAAATCGGAAAACAAAACCTCAAAGTCATCCACACCCCAGGTCACACCAATGGTGGCATCGCACTCAAAGGCAAAATGCAAGCCTACACAGGAGACACCCTGTTTGCAGGCTCAATTGGACGCACAGACTTCCCAGAAAGCAACCCCCACCTCATGCAGCAGACCCTAAAGAAACTCCAAACCTTGCCCGATAGCATACTCATCTATCCAGGTCATGGTCCACCCACCACCATGCGTCAGGAAAAGCAAACCAACCCATTCCTTACAACCCTTTAAACACAAAAACCTCTCACATGTAGTCAAGTTCAACACTTCTCCAGTACGACATCGCAAGACATAATATTTAATAAAATGGCGAAGTCACCCTAAAACAAGAGCGCACTTCGCCATGTCTAAATCAACCCAGAAGCATCCCTCCCATAAACAGAACTTATCATTCCTCAAAAACCTCCAACTTACTTTACCCTTCAAGAAGAAGGGTAAGGAGGAAACTCTCCCTCCTCCAGTTTCCAAACCTATTCTACGAGGGCTCAAAATTGTAGAGCGCTATCCACTCTGTGAACCCTTTTCACATGTGGTCATTGTCCAAAACCCCAAAACAGGCGAACACAAATACATCCTCGATGAACTACAACTTGACCTACTGGAAAAAGACGTTTACCACCGAATCTTAGAAATACTTCTCGCCGAAATAGACTCCCCAAAAGAAGAAATTGGGGACCCACACAAATTTTTCGCCGAAGCAGCCAAACGAATAGTAAGCAAATATCGCATAAGCCTAGGCTGGCTCCCAGACGTATCATGGTCTAAAATTCTCTACCACGCAGAACGTGACCTGGTAGGCTTTGGAAAAATCGACCCTTTCATGCGCGACCCCAACATCGAGGACATCAGCTGCGACGGCGTAAACAAACCAGTATACATTTGGCACCGCAACTACGAAAGCATAGAAACCAACCTCAAATTTGAAAGCGACGAAGCCCTCGACAACTTAGTGGTTAAACTCGTTCACATGTCAGGCAAACATGTCAGCAGCGCCTTTCCCATCGTAGACGCTTCGCTACCAGGAAAACACCGTTTAGCCGTGGCTTACAGACGCGAAATTACACCTTTTGGAACAGCTTTTACCATAAGAAAATTCCGCGAAGACCCTTACTCAATAATTGATCTAATCAACATCGGCACCTTATCCGAAGAGATGGCAGCCTACTTGTGGATCTGCCTCGAAAACCGCGCATCCGTCATGGTTTTAGGTGGAACAGCCGCAGGCAAAACCACCGCCCTCAACGCTCTTGCATGCCTCGTCAAACCTGGCAGTAAAATTATGACAATCGAAGAAACAGCGGAACTTAACTTATCTCATGAAAACTGGGTTTCCCTCATTGCCCGACAAAGCTACGGCCTAGGCGGAAGCACCGTCGGCGAGGTCTCTCTTTTTGACCTAGTGAAAACCTGTATGAGACATAGACCCGACCTTCTTATTGTTGGCGAGGTTCGAGGTCAAGAAGCATATGTTCTTTTTCAAGCTTTAGCAACGGGACACGGCGGCATGTGTACAATGCACGCAGAAAATCTTGACTCTGCAGTGAAACGTTTAACACAGAAACCCATGGAAATATCCCCCGCCTACATCCCTCTTATGAACATTGTTTTATCAGTGCAGAGAGTTCACCTTGTAAGGAGTGGTGAAAAGAAAGCTTTCCGACGTGTACTCTCAGTTAACGAAATTGTTGACTACGAAAAATATGCTACCACTTTCAAATGGGAACCTGCGAAAGACGCCCATCTAAATTCTTTGGGAAACAGCGTACAGATAAAATCAGTAGCTGAGAGACTCGGTATAACTCCGCAAGACGTACTCAACGAGATGGATCGCCGCAGAGACGTCTTACGCTGGATGAAAATAAAAAACATCCGAAGTTACAGAGACGTAGCCACAATAATTGCAGAATACTACACAAGGCCCAAACAATTCTACGAGAAAATCATGACTGGAGAGGAGGTAACCACAGTTGCCGCTACTAGAAACTCTTGAAGCAATCTCTTTCCGCCTCTTCGGTCGCGTAGCTCCCGTTTTCCTAAAACGCGTTTACCAATTCAAACGTCCCCTAGAGAAAGGTTTAGTCAAAATCTATCCCGCCACCTACGTCTCCTTAATGCTCTTTATAGTGACGCTAACTGTCCCTGTTTCAATAATAGCCGCGGCAACGGCGTTAGTTTACAATTTTCTGCCTTTGATTATGTTGGTGCCTTTACCACTATTTGTTATGCTTGGTTTTATCGCCTTGCCTCTGTCTAAAGCCAGCGACAGAGCCTCCAACCTTGAACGAGAAATGCCTTTCGCTGCAGCATATATCAGTGTTATGGCTTCAGGAGGTATTGCACCCTACGCTAGCTTCAAACGACTTGCTGAAGTTGATCTTATGCCTGCTATGCGCGGCGAAGCCCGAGAGGTAATGAAAGACGTGGAAATTTTCGGCGTAGACCCTCTTACAGCTCTCGAGGAAGCCGCGAAAAAATCTCCACTAGATATATTCAAAGACTTTCTGGGCGGTTACGTTTCAACAGTTATTATCGGTGGTGACATTGGGCATTTTTTAGAACGCAAAGCTGAAGACATATTCAAAACACGTGCTCTGCGCGTTAAAGCAGCCGCAGAACGCCTCGGTATGTTACTAGAAACATTCATAATCGTCATGGTTATGATGTCGCTGTGCTTCTACATCCTCTTTGCAGTAGACAACATCAACGGTGGTAACGGTACGTCAATGTACACAGGCATCATTATGTACACCTACCTTTTCACCCCCATGCTTTCTATGTTATTTGTTTACTTGGCACATAACATGCAACCAAAAACGCCCCTCGTAGAGATGCGACCCTACAAAGTCTTCGGTGTCTGCAGCATATTCGCCATTGTCATATTCTTGTTGATGACAAACTTCATGGGTACAATTCCACTCCCCCTTTTCAGTGTGCTCCCAGAAATGGGCATTGACCTGCCTGCGGCAGTCGCAATTTCACTGTTCGTTGCCACCGCGCCTGCAGCCGTTGTTCACATCCGCTTGTCTAAACAAAAAAACAGTATGGAACAGGGTGTAACCAGCTTTCTAAGAGACCTAACTGAAATCAGGAAAACAGGTCTATCACCAGAAAAGTGCATCGAGAGCCTTTCAAACCGTGACTACGGATCCTTTAGCAAAGAGCTTCGCAAACTCAGTTCCGAAATTTCTTGGGGTATACCCATAAAAAAAGTGATGATGGATTTCCTAAAACGAACCCGCACTTGGATGGTGCAGATAGTCATGTTTCTGCTAGTGGAAACAATTGATGTTGGCGGAGGCACCATAGCCATGATTGAATCGCTTGCCCGCTTCAATAATCTCACGCAAGAGGTGGAAAAAGAAAAGAAAATGTCAGTCCGCCCCTACGTCATGATGCCCTACTTGGCGTCTATTCTCCTTGTAGCAACCACAATTATGATGATCAGTTTCACCACAGGCTTTGGGGCAAGCACCTTAAGCACCGCAACACCAAAAGACACAAGCACTCTAACCACGATATTCATAACTTCAGTAATTTTCCACAGCTATCTCATCGGCATAGTCGCCGGAAAAATAAGTGATGAATCCATATCCGCAGGTTTCAAGCATGCAGCAATACTTGTAATAGTTGCCTTGGTAGCGGCTAAAATTATTCCACAATTCGTAAAGTTCTAAGAGGCAGGTAGAGAACACGAAAACACGTCTACACAAATCAAGGATGTTACGAGTTAATAACCGAGCAGTCAGCCCAGCAATTTCCACAATCACTCTAACAGCCGCTGTCGTTGTTATGGTTCTCGTGGCGATGCTTTACACTAACAGATTTTTGGATTCACGCATGGCAGAAAACGAATTTAGCACCAATAAACAGTTTATGTTGACTACCAGTCTCCAACTTGACGATATAGCGTGGACAATGGGGCGCACCCAAACCATACGTTACTCTTGCCGTTTTGCACAAGTCGTTTTTGAGCCCGCCATACTTCAATATTCTCTTGAGATAAGTAATGACACAGGATGGCAACATGTGTTCACAGGGGAGACAGGAGTTATCCTGTTCAACATGCCAATCAGTGCTTACACAATAGGAAGCAACTATCTTGAACGTATCTTTCCATCCTCAAATGGTTCATTTATTCAAGATGGGCCATCTGCTCCCGTGAGCCATGTGTATGTTATGGAGAAATTACCTATGGCGGCAGGCAACTTCACCCGCGTTGTTGTTGTGCCTTCTATCCGTATGCTACAATCAAAAATAGGCACTCAAAATTATGTTAAATTCTATTTACCTATGCTGGAAGACGGAACCAACCTTTGGCTTTCCCAATCCATCACCTTAACAAGCAAAAATGTTACTCAATATGTGCTCAGCAGTGTAAATCAAGTCCGATTTAAAATCGAATTTCCAAAAGAAGCTGAAGGATTTGATTCTTCATTTTTTCCTTTCCAGAATACATTGCAGTTTGGCTACTACAGCATTACAGTGGAGTTACCGCCAAACTCAGTAGTGGAGATGTATGCTGGGGCGGTGAGTGTGTCAATGGGTTTGCATATATAGCATGGTTGATGATGATTATGGCGCAAATAACAATCGAATACATGATTTTGATCCCACTACTAATTCTGCAAATATTCCTTTTCCCCCTAACCGTCGGTTGGATAATGAACACTTGGGTAGATTCTCGCAGATCACTAGCGCTCAAAGAAACCGCTGACTATATCAGCAACTCGATTCAACAGATGTATTTCTCTTTAAATCATGCCTCCATATCGGCGGGTAATTTAGCTAGCAAACTAGACGCACCCCCCTTCATAGAGGGCTATTACTATGGTGGAAACGCCACAATACGGGAAGTTCTGGAGCCCGAGTTTAACGGAAGCAAAATTCTGGAAATAACTCTCAAATTGATCGGGCTTGAAATTATGGTCTCCTCGGCAGTTATATTGGGACACCATGCTGAATGGTGCAATTCATTTTTCATTAGCAACTCTACCACGGCATGTGTGATAGGTGAAAAATTTCCGAATGGCACAATCTTAATGCATTTTGGTACTTAATGGCGGAACTTACTATGGCAAGTGCTTCAGTGGATCATATGGTTTCAATCACAATTTTCTTAGCTGCGATACTGCTTTTTTCGAATATTTTCAGTCAAACAATTCAGACGGCAGTTATCTATCAGCAACACCGATCTATAGCCACAAAATGTAGTGCTGTCCTCGACAGCTTGTTGCTTAACCCTGGAAACCCAGAATATTGGGCGCTCGAAGATTCAACTCCCTCCACCTTTGGCTTACAGGATCCAGAGTTTAAACAGTATCACCTTAATCCGTTTGCTCTCATGCGACTTATGCCTGCTAATGATAATCCAGTTTACTATCCACAGTTGAACACAACTTACAGTAACATAACACGGGGGTTCGGGCAATCGCTTTTCATGCCCTACAATAAACTGGTCAATTACTCTACAGCATCTATGTTACTGGGGTTAAACAACACCTATGGTTTTAGCTTAACCCTAACACCTATAGTCTCAGTCAACATAGCTGAGGTGGAACCAGAGCAGCCAGACCAGTTAAAGTTGCGAATACTCGTCGTCGGAGCTGGTTTCCCTTTGGCTGGTGCTCCTCTCAACTATTGCTTTTTCATGGTTACAGGAAGAGCCCAAGGTTCCTATCCTGCCTATTCAATTAAGTACAATGCCACTTTTACAGATGATGCTGGCGTAGCTTATGTGGTGTTCAACGATTTTGACCGGCAATCATCTTTCCTCTTTATGGCATATGCACACTTAGGTGGTTTAACAGGCATAGGTTACTACGGTGACGTCACCTATAGAGAAAGCTTTGTGATTCCATTCATATCTAACTTTGAAACAGGAGAAGTCATCTTAGCCCACAGCTGGGATGTTCACGCAGGAGATAACCCTGCCGAGATAGCTTTCAACGCCACATTTGTTTTGCTTAACACTGACTATACTTTCCGTGAAATGCCACTTGATAACGTTACCGGCAAAGTTGTGGGCAAACTCAACTATGGACAAGACCCACAGCATGCCTACGCTAATTTGACTATAAACACCAACAGTAGTGGCATTCTGATTGTAACTTACAGCAAAAGCGCAAAAGATACCGGCGTAGTGATAATGCCTTGGGGCATAAGTTCTCTAGCTTTCCCCGTAACTTTCGGAGGAGACCCTTCAAATCAAGAGTGGGTTGCCACTGATATACGCCAAGTTACAGTTAACGAGATCGCTTATCAAGCGAAGCTTTCACTTTGGAGTTTAGAGGGCTCTCAGGTGATTGGCTGATGATGCGCACAGTTGAAGTTCTCATTATTATAATAATCATCACGGGCGCCTTCATAGCGAGTTCTCAATTTGCCGTGCTCCCTTGGCCTCGTCAGATTTCCCCCATCAATCTTCGACGTTTGGCGTTAACTACCCTGCAAATTTTGGATTCAAATTATGATCTAAGCCGAGCAGCTTTTGATTTAGGTAATGATACACTCTGGGATGGTCTACATGTGGCGCTTTCAGCTGCCCTACCCCCAAACGTTTTGTACAACTTGACAATTTACGAAGTAAACACCTCTAACCCACAGGGAGCCACACTTTACAATTCTTTGAGATCAATTTCAAACGCAGAAAATTTAGGGGTAACTTCTGATGTATCTTCTTATTTGGCTACCTCTTCTAATGTGACTTTTAATGTTACTCCTGAAAGGATAGGGGAACATAGCGGCGACGGGACACTATACATACTTAACTGTAGCGATACTAACAGCTGGTGGACTGCCGGTTACACCTCCAGCAGCTTGGCAACAGACCTGTACAACCTGTTGTCACCTTTCTTTGTGAACACCATCTTTGTGCAAAACACCAGTCAACTCGGCCAACTCCTGAATGGAACTGCACTATCAGGTGAGACATTCAAAAACGCAGTTGTAGTAAACACTTTTGGAGAAGCAGTGCCTATTCCAGACGGCTATTATTCGAGCACCGGCGTCGGATATGATTCTCCAAATAATTCTTATGCTTTGTATTGTTACACTTTAGGCCAGAAGGTTTTGCAATACAACTGGACATGGGTAAGCATAGTTGGCTACCCGCTGTATTACGTTGGGAACACTGCAAAATTTTCTAATGACCAAAATGGCTGGGGCATCTACGGCATAAAACAGGTAGGTCCGGCAGCACTCAATGCCTTTCTTCAAGGACTAGATAACCAGACCTATACTTTTTCTTCAACTTCAATAACAGGAAATCCAAGCGGCGTCATGTATTTATCTCCTCAAGCAGTGGAAAACTGCAACTACTATGGAATATATCCTGCTCCCTATCAGACAGCCAGTCGTTCCCTGCCAACAAGTATAATCACCAAGTATCACTTGAATGTGACAACCAAGATTTTTGACACCGTAGATAATTGGAATCCAGGCGCAGTTTATAGACACGAAATCACTGTAAACGGCACGAAATTTTTCAAAGGTGGCTTTTTGGCTTTAGGTGTAACGCGAACACCTGATATAAGACTTACCGCGCTGGGTCTGCTTAGTGATTACAAGCCGAGAAATTACGCATCTGACTATACTGAATATGGGGTGTCACGTTTGGTGATTTTGCAACTTGGCTTGTTGGGAGGTGTATAGCAATTAACAACAACGGTCAATTTTCCATAATCGCGGCTTTATTCGTAGCAGTAATTCTCGTTTCCTCAGTTATGGTGACTTACTCATCAATACGTTACAGTTCTTTCCAAAACGAACCACAAATTCTAAACGCTATAGATGAGACAAACCAAGCTCTAAAACAAGTTTTAGGCTTCACTGTCGGCTACTATGGCTCAGTTCTACAAGTTACAGGGAACTTCTCTTACGCTCGCAATCTCGCCACCAACTATCTGAACAGCGGTCTAGCAAACATTGCCAATATTCACCCAGAATGGGGGGCTTCTTTTAATGTGAACCATTTAGATTTGCGGACTACCTGGTTCACAAACTCCAGCTTCAGCGAAGGAAACACAACTGTTACCTACGCCTTGACTAGGTTAGGTATAAGCGGAGTTACATATTCAACCTCCTGCCGCCTAGACGTTAACATCTCAGACTCTATAGAAGGTCAACTTCGACTAACCGTATATGGAGACGGAAATCAACCGCTGAACAATTTAGGCAAACAGTGCTTCAAATTTTACCGTTACCGCTACTCTGACCTTACATGGGAGACTGTGAACCCGCCGAGTGCACCCACATCTTTTGCAAACGGTACATACTTGATTGATGTACCTCCTGGAATCAGCTCCCCTTCTTACTCTGTACAAGTTATGGATACACGGGGCATCTCAGTTACAGCATCATCGTTTAGCCACTACACAGCATCGTTATTGTTTAACAGCACTTTTGTGGAAGGCGACTACGTAGACACTTACATAACAGGTGTAGGTTTACATAGCAACTTTACAGCGCAGCAGTCAGCGCCTGACGGCGTTTATGATGTCTTAACAGAAGAAAACGTGGACACAATTTCACAGGATTACTATCCTTCTGCCTCAGTTACTCTTGGATCAACAACACTATACAACGGAACCCTTTCTGATTTGCAAAGCGACAATGAAGCATACATGCAGTTTCACTCTTACGGTGTTGCTTTCTCTGGATCAGCTACTTTCGGATATACAAATGGGGGCGGGACCTCCAGAAGTATAGAAGATACAATTCGTGGTTCAGTCTTTCAAGTTCCCACAGGGGGACAAGCCCAAAGCATATCAGTTTACTTATCGTGTAATAACAGAAAAGTTAAGACAGCAATCTATTCTAACGCCCACACTCTGATTGCCAGCACAGAAGAAAAAACGGTCACAGCAACAGGCCAATGGGTTACCTTCAATTTTGCAGATCCAAAACCAGTTTTGACCGCCAATACAACCTATTTACTTGTCGCGTGGTCTGACTCCGGAAGTGGAAACGTCTACATGTACTCTGTAAGCGGTACTCCAGATCAAGGGCATCGCTTTAACAAAGCCTACGGGAGTTGGCCCACTTCACCGAGCTTTTCTCATGAAAACACAATGTACTCAATCTACTGCACTTACACTCCTGCAACAGCATACAAATGCGAAATCGAGTTTTCAGGCTGGTCAGATACAACTAACTGGGAAGAAATAGTTTGGGCTATAGACACCTCTGCCACCACAGACGTAGACACAGTCTTCCAACTCTTCAACTTCCAAACAGAGCAGTATGCAACCAGTGGGGATGGCTATTTTACAGCAACTTTAGACACAACTGACTTGAAAATAAACCAAATAATTAACACAAACCCAACACAGTTTAGAGATGTACTTGGCGGCTGGAAAATAAAATTGACCGCCGTAAAAGTGACAACTACACAATTTGACGTCAACGTTGACCTCGTCACCTTGAGACCGTCGGGCGCTGTGTACAAACTTGACCTCGAAGAACATTGGACAACTCTAGATGTTGATTATATGAATCCCAGACCAACACTCTGCATAAAAACGGGTCCATCTTTCGCTGCAGACCTCAAGGTTGACGTCTGGCATAATGGCTTTTGGCATACCGTCTTGAACGGACTTGCTAGCAACTCATGGAACAACGTCTCCATTGCGACGTACTTGGGCTCGTCAGGATTCACCATACGTTTTAACACACTCCAAGATGAGGTTCCAAATAGTTGGCAAATCGACTCTGTATTGATTAGACCTGAATCAGACCAAACACTTTTCACAAGTTTAGATGATCCTGCTGCAACAGTAACAGTTGAAGTTCTCCAAAATGGCACAATACGGTGGCTGGGACAAAACCTGCAACTTACATCTGAAGCCATTCCAATTCCGCCTATTCCTGTGAGGGCCATTCACGTGAACCAAACTATGCTTGACGGCAGAAACGTGGAAGTTCCTTTTCAAGTAGAAGATTGGGCTTCAGGATACACAGTGCCACTGGGCTTGACCAACAACGTCACGGTCTTCGGCAACAGGCAGATGATAGTTTTCCTTGTAAACACTCAGGTGACAAAGTTCACAATTTGGTGGAACGGCAGCGACCAAGCAACCCAAACACCGTTAGCTTTCACTAATACCTACTTCAACGATGACCCTGCTACTAGAATATTGAACAACGGTAAACTTCGATTAGAATTCTCGTCTTCAGGCTTCACTATAACCTCAACAGCAGGCACAGAAACAATAATCGCCAAATTAATGCGGATAAACAACGAGGAAGATAACACTGACCCAGAGTTAGCATACACCATATACAACGGCACAATCAGGGACATTGTTCAAGGTGAAGCTGAATATTCCAGTGGCGCCAACAACTGCCCCAACATCTATTCTCATATAGTTTTGACTTTGCCCGTCAACGTCACATACTTCACCTATCAACTACGTTTAATATTCATCAGTTCAGCACAAGCTAGGACGCTAACCGACCTCTGTCCTGTTAAACTTTTCTCAACTTCTGCTATAGACATCCAAACTGAAAATGGAACATACCACAACTACCCAAAAGTGGTCAATGGCAACGGAACTTTCATCAACTATAACCCTCAAAACACACCCTTTACAACTCACCATTGGAGCCAATTCACCGATGATTTTCCTGTCACAAAAGGCGCCGGAATTATGTTTACTCATTCTGCAAACCAGAATCTTTATGCCTTTGACCCACCATGCGCCACAACCATCACAGGTTCGCTAAACGTCAGCGTCGGTCTAGACAAAACAATCGAACTGTCTCCTGTGACACAATCTCTCGGACAAGTTTCTTTATTTCCCACTCCCAACGGATACGAAATAACTTGGATTGGTGCGATTGTGACTTTCAATGCAGCAGTTCCGCCTATATTTCAGCCCAGCGGAACCAAAACGGGTTTGTGGATACTTGTAGAAATTCCCCCACAAATTACGATAACAACAAGCAACTAAGCTCTAAAGAAAGAACATATCATATTAATACGCCAACGTGTCACACATTATAGAAACCCCAACCAAGAGGCCCCAAGATTGCAACTAATCTTTGCTGCTACACGAGTAGCCGTTACATTAGCCTTTCTTCTTTACTCTTCGTGGAGCGACTACAAAACCCGAGAAGTAAGCAACAAGGTCTGGGCACTATACGCACCAATAGCCCTTGTCCTCTCCCTAGTTGAATTCACTCTCTACGACAAAGCTATATTTCCCACTTTCGCCCTGAGCGCTAGCTTAACCATTGTTTTCGCTTTGCTTCTGTTCTACACAGGCGCTTTTGGAGGGGCTGACTCCAAAGCTTTTATGTGCATCGCATTAGCTCTTCCCGTTTTCCCCAAAATTCTCCTCACGCCACTTTTGCCGAATGGTCTGTCTCCAATTTCACAGACAATGTTCCCTTTGACTATCCTCAGCACTTCTGTTTTAATAGCAGCAGCAAGTGGACTCTACTTACTGTTACGCAACATCACCAACCGATTTACTACGGGTAAACCTCTCTTCCAAGGCACCCTTGCTCAGGAATCAATTGGCAAAAAAGTGATAGTGCTGATAACAGCACAAAAATTCCCACTTAAAACTTTGAAGGAAAAATGGCATATTTACCCCATGGAGGACATCACAGAAGAAAGTGACCAACACCTACCCTTGCGAAGAAAACTCGCAGTTGTGCCACGAGACGAAGGCAGAGACGCCGTTCTGGAGCGCCTAGACAAGGCAGTCTCAGCAGGAAAAATAGACGACGCTTTCTGGGCTACGCCGGGTTTGCCTATGCTGATTTTTGTGACGGTTGGATTAATAATTGCGTTGACCTTTGGCGATATAGTTTGGGTCTTGGTAAGCCTCTTGTTGAGCTAAAACAAAAAAGCGTTTTAGAAGTTGTTTTTGCTTTTTTTGGCGTACAAGAAAGTGGCGATAACCATCAAAACAGATCCAAGACTCACAATTGGAAATGAATACGCTCGGTAAGGGTAGGTTAAAACTGCCTGTAACTCCATCTTGCTTGCGACATAGGAGTAGCAGAAAGTGCTGACAGTGAACAATGTAATGGCTATGAGCAAAAGAATTAGTTCCGTCTTAAACTGCATATTTTTGTTCCTCGGTCTGTTCTTATTGGTAGTTCTCCCTACTATGGGAAAACATTATTTTAGCTTTGCGGTAAAACAAGACTACGGGATGAGTCTTATTTGAACACCGCCGTAGCTGAAGTCTTAGCTTTTCTGAAACGGAAACCAAAAAAAGAGCTCAACGTAGTGGTCATGCCTGATTTTTTCCTTGACCGTATCATAAACCTAAACTGCAATGCAGCAACCTTTCACTCATTGGTCACCGCTATTATCAGAAGAAAGGGTGGAAGCCAAGATGGCATCCCGCAAAATGACTTGCGTGGCGGCAACGCAGTTAATGTAGCGTCAGCTTTAGCTGCCTTGGGCGCCAAAGTCACACCTATTGTCTGCACAAACAAGTTTGGGCTTCAACAACTTCGCCGTATCTTCAGAAAAGACACAGTTGACACATCACACGTCAAAATCTTTCCTAATGCATCAGTTACCACTGCATTGGAGTTCCAGGAAGGCAAGAACAAAGCAAACGTCATGCTCAGAGATGTAGGTTCGCTTGCAGATTTTGAAGCTAAACACCTCACAGAAGAAGATTGGAAACTTATAGAAAACGCCGATTATGTGTGTTTATTTAATTGGGCTGGAACACAGAAACATGGAACCGACTTGGCTGACACAATTTTCAGCCGAGTAAAAGCCGCAGGTAAAGGCAAAACATACTTCGGCACTGCAGACCCAACCCCAAATAAACCCTCAATTCCCAAGCTAATAGAAGCCGTGCTGAAATCCTCAAATGTTGATATACTGAGCTTAAACGAAAACGAAGCCCTCATCTATGCTTCAATGCTCGACTCAACCATAAGTAAGAAACACGGAGAATTCTCAGAGAAACTAATCCTTAAAGCAGCCGAAGTACTTGCTACCCATTTGAAAGCAAGAATCGACATTCACACTACACGGTTCTCCCTCACAAAAATAGATAATCGAACAGTTACAGTTCCAGCTTTTGAAGTAGATATTTTACGTACGACAGGGGCAGGCGACGCTTGGGACGCAGGCAACATAATAGGCGACGCTTACGGTCTCTCAGCTGGAGAGCGAATAACCTTAGCGAATGCTACGGCTGCGTGTTACCTATCAAACCACGCGGCAACACATCCCTCGAGGCAGCAACTGATACGTTTCTTAAAGATGCGCAATAGCCAAATTTTTAAACCCAATTGCGCCTAACCATGAAGTGTTCAACCTTAACTTGAGGCAGAGAATGTGCGCAAACTATTTGGCAGCTCAGGGGTGCGCAGTTTAGTTAATGTTGCTTTAACACCTCATTTAGTCTCAAACATCGGATCAGCCGTTGCTACGTACTCCAAAGCCAAAAAAGCTGTTGTAGCACGTGATACACGTATGTCAGGCTTGATGCTACAGGAAGCATTAGTCGCGGGGTTAACCGCAGCAGGTACCAACGTATCCATACTTGGAATGATGCCAACTCCTGCTTTGGCCTATTTAACAATGGCACTGAGGGCAGATGTTGGTTTCATGTTAACAGCTTCTCATAACCCACCAGAATACAACGGCATCAAAATCTTCAGCAGCGATACCTTGTCTTACACCGAGCAAAGCCAAAATTTAGTGGAACAAATAATCGCTAACAACTCATACAATTTAGTAGACTGGCAGAATATTGGCAAAACCTCTAACATAGATGTTAGTTACGCCTACATCGAAATGCTCAGACAAGCCGCCAACCTCCAGAAACCTTGGCATATAGTGATTGACTCTGGCTGCGGCGCAACTTTTAACGTCGCTCCTGTGGCTCTACAGGCGTTAGGTTGCAAGGTGACTACCCTGAACGCTCAGCCGGATGGCTATTTTCCCGCTCGCAAAAGCGAACCCACAGCAGAATCTTTGACAGATTTAGCTATGACAGTTAAGGCTTTGAGTGCTGATTTAGGCGTGGCTTTCGACGGTGACGGCGACCGCGTAGCATTCATTGATGAAAACGGCGCCTTTACGGATTTTGATCGTGTACTCGCCGCATACACTGCCTATTTATTAAAGAAACACGGCGGTGGTAAAGTTGTGACAACTGTTGAGGCATCTATGTGTATGGAAACGATGGCGGAGAAGTACAAAGGCAAAGTTGTTGAACGAACCAGAGTGGGCGACATTTACGTTTCGGCAGCCGTCAAGCGTCACGCTGCAGTTTTCGGCGGAGAACCATGTGGAGCTTGGGTACATCCACGTTTTAATTTTTGTCCTGATGGTCCATTGTCTGCTGTGCTGTTAATGAAGGCTCTAGAAGAGGAAGACAAAAGTTTGCGTGAGTTTGTAGCTGAAGTTCCACATTATGTGACATTGCGTGAAAGTATTGCTTGTCCAAACGCCTTGAAATACAAAATCATAACTCACATGGAAAAAGTTGCTACGTCAACGTTTGGTATCGGAGAATTGTCAACTGTTGACGGCGTTCGTTTAGCTCTCAAAAACGGCTGGCTGCTGATTCGTGCATCCGGCACTGAACCCCTGATTCGGTTGACAGTCGAGGGCGAATCGTTAAAAGTTGCACAGGATATAATGAGCAAAGGAATTGAACTAGTAAAAACAAAGATTGGAGATGCCACATGAAAGCTGTGCTGTTAGCTGCAGGTGAAGGCGTACGACTTCTGCCAATAACGGCAACTCGACCTAAACATCTAATCCGAGTTGGCGGAAAGCCGATACTGCAGCACTGTCTGGAAGCTTTGAAATTTTGCGGTATAACGGAAGCCGTGATTGTTACTCATTACATGAGCGACGCAATTCGTAACTACTTCGGTGATGGCGCAAAATTCGGTTTTAAAATTGACTACGTAGAGCAATCCGAAGTTATGGGTACAGGCAACGCCGTGAGTGTTACAGAGCCACACATAAAAGACGATTTTGTGGTGGTTTACGCCGACCTCCTTTTCGGGCGACAAACACTGCAAGCTGTAATGGACAACTACTACCAACAGCAAAAACCTGACGCCGTTATGGCAACCGTTCCTGTTGATAAACCTGAAAGCTACGGCATAATCGAGTTAGACAAAAAAAATCACGTCAAACGAGTGGTCGAAAAGCCCAACCGCAAAGAAGCTCCCTCGAACTTGGCAAACGCAGGTATTTACATTTTCAACAGGGAAATTTTCGCTGTGCTTCAAAAGATCAAAAAGTCAGTTCGCGGAGAATATGAACTCACCGACGCAGTTACCCTCATGATTAAAGACAAAAAAACCGTTCTAGCAACTAAACTTTCAAAGGATGACTGGTTTGATATTGGACGCCCTTGTGATTTGTTAGACGCAAACGCTTGGGCTCTGAAACGAATGGAACATAAGGTTTTGGGCAAAATAGAGGAAGGCGCACATTTGCTGGGTCCTGTAACGGTGGCTGAAACCGCACGGATTCGTTCAGGCGCTTACGTTGAAGGTCCTTGTTTTATAGATGAAGACGCAGACATTGGTCCAAACTGCTTCATACGACCGTACACCAGCATAGGTAAAAACTCCCGGGTAGGCAATGCTTGCGAGGTTAAAAACAGCGTGATTATGGATGGAACCCACGTGGGGCATCTGTCTTATGTAGGCGACAGCATTTTATGCGAAAAATGCAATTTAGGCGCAGGTACAATAACAGCCAACCTTCGCTTTGATGATTGCAACGTAAAGATGATGATTAAAGGCCAGTTAGTAGATACAGGACGCCGAAAGCTGGGCGCCATACTTGGCGACAATGTTAAAACTGGCGTTAATTCAATATTGATGCCTGGCATCAAAGTCGGCATCAACTGCTGGATTGGTCCGAACGTTATGGTTGAACGCGACTTAGCAGCCGATACTTCGTTGATTTTGAAGCAGAACTACGATAAAAAAGAAACAAGAATAAGTAATAGTGCTGCAGGAGAATTTGGTGAGTCTGCATATAAATGACAGCAAGTTTAGTTTAGCGATAACTGCTTATTGGCACCGATCTAAATAGCTCTCGTTGAGTAAACGGCTACGGCGTAGTAGACATTTAAACCTCTTTGACATTTTTACGTTCAATTCAGGCTTATAACGTAAACGTGGTATCCATTATCTCTGATTTAGTTGATTGTGACAATATTGGGTTGTAAATCCCCTGCTATTCCCAGACCTTTTGCCTCTCTAACTTGAAGCATACAGTCAACGCCTGAAGCTTCGTTGAGGCTTTTGTAATCCGCCATGGAAAGAAACGCAGCATCAATAGAGACAGGAGAATCACTGGCGAATATGCCAATGTCTTTCATCATTATTTCTCCTGGATTAGGCAGACAATCACAGTAGCGCGCGATATCCTTCGCGAAACTCAAATATGAAACCTTGCCTTCCTTGAACGTGGAAAGAACGCCGTAGGCAGCTGATGCAAGGGCGCAACTCAGGTTTTCTTTACAAACAAATTTTATGGCTTGCATTGGACAAGCTTCAATACAAAGCGGGCACCGCATGCACAGCGGTGAGGTGTTCCGGGCTTTTCCCTCGATTATTTCGGGTAAATGCATTTCACAGGTTTCTTTGCATACACCACATCCAGTACACTTCGAATGGTCAATTTCTAAGCCTACCACACGGTGCTGGCGAAGTTTACCCAAATGGGACGTGCAGCCCATACCGAGATTTTTTATTGCACCGCCAAACCCGCTGAGCTCGTGCCCTTTATTATGGGAGATGACTATCATGGCATCTGCTTCAGCTATGGCTCCTGAAACTTCAATTTCACCCAAGATGCCTTTGGTCTTCACAACGCGATAATTTTCACTTTTGAGCCCATCCGCAACAATAAAAGGCGCCATGTTAAAGCCATTGGTGAGCGCTGTCATCATATGGTCATAAGCGTTGTGTCTCTGAGCGCGATAATATGTGTTGGAGTCTGTGAGGAAAGGTTTCCCTCCCACTTCTTTGACTTTGCGAACTACTTCATGCACAAAGAACGGTTGTACATAGAATGGGTTTCCCAATTCGCCGACGTGAAGTTTTATGGCGACGAGATCACCTTTCTCTATGACATCAAATGTACCTGCCGTATCGCAGAGTTGCTCAGTTTTTTGAAGGAGATTATTCGAGGTGTTCCATGGAACAAAATACACTGTCATGCTGGTTGTCTCCAAAGTGAATTTTCTATGAATACTGTGGAAGCATTTAAAGACTTTTAACTCTTCAGTTTCGTCTTTCATCTTAGTTTGTGTTTTTTAAGTGATAACTGACTTTTCAACGCCATTTTTTTTAAATAACAATATAAATAGTTGAATTGCACATTCCTTCAGATTAGATGGAGGTTAAAATGTGTCCTTAGCGCAAAGAAAATTCTTCACAGAAGTTGCAGCGCTGGCTGATAAACATGTAACAGTTGTAACCACGGCAGGTAAAAAATTCACAGGTACACTTCTAGGCATTAACCCTGATAATCTAAGCCTCGTTATTGCGGAAGCAAAAGATGAAACCGCCCAAGTTTCACATCGTCTGTTTCTTAACGGTAGTGTCGTGGCTCAAATCTCCAGCACAGAAAAACCTTTTGACCTCGCGGCGTTAGCTTCAAGACTTGAAAAAGTCTTTCCAACAATGGTGAAACTATACGAGGATAAAGGTTTCATCTGGGTCATGGATAAAGTGAAGCTTACCGAACGTGGTGTTGTAGAAGGTTCTGGTCCCGCAGCTGAACGTGTTCAACGAGTTTACGAACAATTCATGAGCGAAACCAAAGCTTAAATGAACCAGCGCAGTGCTTGTTCTTCTTTTTTCTTTTCTTCCTGTATGTTTCTGACTAAGCCGAAAGACTCCAGTTGTTTTTTGGTTTGCTCAGCCGCAGGCTCCACACGGGTCAAATCTACATTTAGATTTAAGAATTTGTTAAGCAGAATTAACGCTTGTTTTGTGGCAGCAGCGTCAGGATACATACCTAAAGTGTCTACCAGTAAAGCAAACCCTTTAATTCCCCTTATTCTGCTGATACCTATTATTATGCCTGCGATGCCGAAAATATGACCCACCATAATTTTGGTTCCCAAATCCAAAACTTCCTTTAATGTTGCTTGGTCCGTGGCTGCACTGTAGACTGCAGGTATGCTGTCCACTTTTTCTTTTTTAAAGCCGCCGATGCTAATTATAAGTCTACATCCCAGTTCCTCAACAAGGTCTAAAACTTTTCCTACTAACTCGTACTGACCTATGGTGGTGAGAGCTTGGGTGTTGCCGTGCCAAATGATTAGGTCGCGTCCTCCATCTTCCCGTTTAACGTAGTAGAGCTCGTTTATAGGTGACCGCGCAGTACCCACGCCGGTTATAACAGCGAAATCTTGGAAACTGGCAGATATGATTTCGGCGAATTTCACGGCTTTTAACTCATTTATTAGGTGTAGTGCAGCTATGTTGGCGACAAAGCCTATTCCTGGTAGCCCCTCAATGAGAACGGGGTTGTTAAGTTGGGGTTTTTCGTAGATTTGAATTTTGCAGCCCACGGTGATTCACCTGATATCTGGGGTATTAGTGAAGTCCTCTTGATATAAGCATGACTAATTTCAAAAAACTAAATCACGTCCATGTGGACTTTAAGAAAAGACATGTTTTTCTGAACTATCTTTTCTTTGACCTCTATTTTAAAAGAACGTGAATATAGTGGACTTTGAGTGACTATTGTGTGGAATTCCCCATTCTCTCCCAGCGGGTCTACACCCTGGGTTTCCGAAAGGAATTTTTTTGCTGTCTGGTTGCTAAGAGTGAAGCCTAACCATTCTTCGCCCATTCTTTCAGTGTCTACACCTATTATGGTTGCTTTAAATGAGTTTGATTTTCCAAACATTTCTTTGAACAGCTCTAACGTATTCCTTTTCCACAACGGCTCAAGCAACTTTATGTTGCCTGCGCGTTTACATCTTTCAGTTAACCACCTTACGTGTTGTTCAACGTTTATGTCGCCTGCCACAAGCGCATCAGCTTTTAGGCCACGAAGCGCAGAGACAAGCACTTCCCCTTCTTCATCTAGATTCAGAACGGTTAATGGTCTGTTCATGACTCTAGCAAGTGTTCGCACGGATTCGTAATTTACCGCGTGCGGCGAGGCAAAACTGGGAATCTCATAAATCAAGTGTTCAACTTGGATCCCCTCATTTTGGACTGTTTGTATTGAGAAAACCGATTCTTTCCCGCCTGAGAATAAGCATACCGCTTTCACTTCAAACACTCCTTGCTTTGGTATTTCAGTAATGAGTAAATAAATAGCTGGCGATTGCCTATGTGATATATGACCCTTTTTTCATCTCAGTTTTGATAACATCATATTAAGTAGAGAGTAGGTTTTTTCCTGCACCAGTACAAAACAAACAACAAAATCTGAACAAAAAATAGATACTGTTTTCTACAAGCACAACAACACAATCAATAGATTCACAATGAGCTTCGAAGTCAAAGAAAAAGACCTGCTCGCAAGAATAGGCAAACTCAAAACCAAAACTGCCACGGTAGAAACTCCTCTCCTCTTCCCGGTAATAAACCCCAGCATCCAACCCATATCTACGCCACGCCTAAAAGAGCACTTTGGCTTCGAAGCAATTATAACAAACGCCTATATTCTTTACAAACGCTACAAAAACCAGCCTGTAGACCAAACCTTACACAAATTCCTAAATTTCAACGGCGCAATCATGACCGACTCAGGTGCCTACCAAATACTTGTCTACGGAAATGTCGCAGTCAACCAAGCACAAATCGTCAATTACCAAGAGCAAATCAACAGCGACATAGCCACCATACTCGACATCCCCACAGGATGGCACGTCAAAAAAGAACAAGCTGAACAAACAGTTGCAGAAACCCTCAAACGCGCCAAAGCTTTCTTCAAACAAAAAACCAGAAACGACATCCTCTGGGTCGGACCAGTTCAAGGTGGCAAATACCTAGACCTCGTTGCAAAATCCGCCCAAACTATGAGAAAACTCCCATTCCCAATTCACGCACTAGGTAGCCCAACAGAGGTTATGGAAAGCTACCGCTATGACGTCTTAGTAGATATGATAATGACCGCAAAAATGAACCTCCCCCCAGACCGCCCCCTCCACCTTTTCGGCGCAGGACATCCACACATGATGGCGTTGGCAACAGCCATAGGTTGTGACCTATTTGACTCGGCAGCATATGCCCTGTACGCCCGAGAAAACCGCTACATGACCGAAAACGGCACTTGGAAACTTGACGAACTGACCTACTTCCCCTGTCAATGCCCAAAATGTGCAAATTCAACTCCCAAAACAGTTCTGGAGTTGCCCAAAAAAGAAAAAGAAATCTTCTTGGCTGAACACAATCTACACGTCTGCGTAGCAGAACTAAAACGCATCAAACAAGCTATCCGCGACGGCAGACTCTGGGAACACGTAGAAATGAGAGCCCACGCCCATCCCGCGCTGTTATCAGCGTTTAAGCGGGTTAAAAACTACAAAGCCTTCATAGAAAAATACAGTCCAACAACCAAACCCAGCGGCCTCTTCTTCTTTGATGCCATCGGATTATCACGCCCCGAAGTAATCCGCCACGAAAAACGCCTCCGAGAAAACTACTTACCACCTGAAAACGCAAAAATTCTTCTGCTGACACCACAAACGCGAACTAAGCCATTTCATAAGGCAGTAGAATTCAAAAAAATTCGCCAAGTCATAGCCAGAGTCGAACAGAATTCATTCGACAGTAAAGTGCATGTGTGCTTCTATGTTGCGCCCTTTGGGGTGGTTCCAATCGAATTGACTGAAGTTTATCCACTCTCACAGCATGAAACGGCAATGCCTCTGGATTACGAGACCACCAATCATGTTGCCAGTCAGGTTTCCCATTACATAGAATGCGCTAATTATCAATCCGTGATACTAATCAACGACTCCGAAAACTGGGAAAACGCCATCCAGAAAGCCTGTAAAACCGCCTGCAAAAACAAAGGCATACCCTTTGCCTCAATTAAGGCTAAACTGTTTGATAGAAAAGACATTTTAACTCCATTGGAGAAAATTCTGAAGACTAACCTGAGCGAATAACCTTGATACGGGCAGATCTACATATCCATACCATATTTTCTGACGACTCCAAAACCACTCCAAAAGATCTAGTTGAAAAACTCGTCGCCCACCCAACCGTAAAAGTAGCTGCTGTAACCGACCATGACTCTGTTGAAGGCATAGAAGTCGTGCGTCGACTCGCTAAACCATATCCTGATATTTTGATAATCCCAGGAGTCGAAATCAGCACACCCGAAGGCGACATAATAGTTTTAGGCACAGAAACGCTCCCACCCAAACCGTGGACGATACAAAACGTGGTCGAATTCGCCAAAGACCGCGCCTACGTCAGCATAGCAGCCCACCCTTTCCGTGAATGGGGCCTTGGCGAGTTGACACTAAACAGTAACGTAGACGCCATCGAAGTTCTCAACGGCGCGTCTTCTGCACAAGCTAACAAACGAGCCGCAGAACTTGCAAAGTCCATGAATGTGCCCGGCGTTGCTGGCAGCGATTCACACCAACCCTCAGAACTCTACAGCGTATACACTGAAATCCAAGCTTCTATGAAATTAGACGAAATTTTGAAAGCTATACGGAAGGGGCTTGTTGCTGTTTCACAAACTGAAAAGTCAATACATTTTTAAAAGAGCTCTCTCCATGATTTAATCGATACTTCAAAAGTAAGGATTGAACCTGATTGCGGATTGAATTTTTAGGTGGAGCACGCGAAGTCGGCAGAATCGGCATAACAGTGAAAACTGCGAAAACCCAGTATCTTTTAGATTACGGTGTAATGCTAGAGCGCCAACCAGGTTTCCCTATGCATGTTCCACCTAAAGATGTTGACGCTATCATTCTCACACACAGTCACCTTGACCACTCAGGAGCAGTTCCCATTTTTTACATAGAAGGCAAAAGACCACTTTACACCAACAAACTCAATTTAGAGTTGACCCAACTTCTTATTCAAGATTTCATTCACCTTTCAGGCTACTATCTGCCTTTTGAGTACCTCGAATTGAAAACGATGATGCGTTGCAACAAGCATGTTGACTATGGAGTATCTGAAAAAGTCGGCGACATGGAATTTCAGTTGTTGAACGCGGGGCACACCCCTGGTAGCTCCTCAGTACTCGTAGAGGGAGATGGCAAAAAAATTCTCTTCACAGGCGACTTCAATACAGAAGATAGTAAACTACTTGCTGGCGCAAAAATTGACTTCGAAGACTTGGACGCGGTTATAATCGAAAGCACTTATGCTAACGAAGACCATACCCCCCGTCTTGAATTAGAGAAACAGTTTGTTGACGCATGCACCGACGTTATAGATAAAGGCGGAGTTGTGTTGTTGCCTGCCTTTGGCGTGGGCAGAGCTCAGGAAATTGCGACAGTTCTGCACGCCCACCATTTTGAACATCCCATTATTTTAGATGGAATGGCGCGAGAGGCAAGCCGCATTATATTAAATGGGAAAGATTTTCTCCGTGACCCAAAACTCTTTGTGGACACTATGCACTCTGTTGAGTGGGTTGAAGGGTGGCGTGACCGCCGCCGAGCCATCAGGACACCCAGCGTCATAGTATCGCCTGCTGGGATGCTGAAAGGTGGGCCTTCACAGTTTTACATTTCCAAGGTGGGCAAAAAAGCTAACAACGCTGTTTTCCTTGTTAGTTACCAGATTCCAGGAACCCCTGGACGCGAGCTTTTAGAAAAAGGCGTATGCACGATTGATGGAAAAATACGCAAAATTAAGGCAACAGTAAGACACTTTGATTTTTCTAGCCACTGTGGGGCAACACAGCTCAAAGAGGTTTTGAGAAAGCTGGGCGACACGCCAAAAGTTTTTACAGTCCACGGTGATGAAGGTAACTGTGAACGTTTGGCAGCTTGGGCTAAATCTGAACTGGGTGTAGAGGCGGTTGCTCCTCGAACAGGAGACTCCTTTGAAATATAAAAGTGGAGCACCGCTGCAGATTTTTCCCTTTTCTTTCTCAAGACCAGTCTATGCCAATTTTGCGGGGTTGGCATATGCATAAATAGCGTTTCTCCTTCTATAAGTGGACATGAACAACAAGATCAAAACAATCGATATTTTCCCTCTGGTTATCATGGGTAGTCTTTTTGTTTTGATCAACTGTTTAGCTTTGTTGGTTTCGGGACCCTTCAAAGAAGCTGGAGCAGTTGCTTTTGTAGAGGCAACAAATCCTCTTAACTTGGTCGAGTTCTTCATAATTCTGGTTATTTTCACCGCTGCCATATTATTTATTGCTAAATATTGGAAGAAAGATGTAATCCAGTGGATTATCTTGGGCGCCACTGTTATCCTGTGTTTTTACGTTTTCTTTCTACTATTAGACATACCCTTGCCAGAAATTTGGGCGTTAGGTTTGTCTTTGGTTGCCGCTGCGGTGTTGCTTGGGTTGCTTGTCAAGTTCCCTGAATGGTACATTGTAGATACAACAGGGGTCATCACAAGCGTTGGTGCCATAGCCATGTTGGGTATCTCGTTGAGTGTTTTGCTTGTAATCATTTTACTTATATGTATGGCGGTTTATGATGCAATTTCAGTTTACAAAACCAAACATATGATTGACCTAGCTGATACATTAATTGATTTGAAGTTGCCCATTTTGTTTGTTATTCCCAAGACCCGCCGTTATTCTTTGCTTGATGACACAAAGAGTTTAAAGCAGAAACTCAGCGAAGAAGAAAAAAGAGAAGCGTTCTTTTTGGGAACAGGAGATGTGGTAATTCCTGGAATTTTGACTGCGGCAGCCTACCACAGCGTACCTAACGGTTTAGGAATTGCATTATCTGTCATTGCAGGAACTCTTGTTGGTTTTGTCGTCCTTATGACGTTTGTTCTTAAAGGCAAACCTCAAGCCGGATTACCCTTTCTTTGTCCAGGAGCAATTATTGGTTATTTCATTTCGAGTTTCATTTTAGCTGGAGAATTTGCAGGTTTAAGTCTGATTATTCCAATTATTATCTAACTTTTTATTGCCCGAACCATTCCTTAAAAACAGCTGGAATTTTATTTGGGCTAGCCAGCACATTCATGCCGTCCATTTGCTCTAGTTTTCGCACATTGTCAGCATCTTCTTTTCTGATTCTCAATTTCATCTCTTTGCCGTTTGGAAGTCTAGTGTAAAGTGTCTTTTCTTCAAAGTCAACTGGCACAACATAAACAGGAGTAAATGCTTTCAAACTCATGATCGCCGCGTTAGTGAGCATGGTGTCGCCGATGCCGCAAGCAATTTTTGCCACAGTGTTTGATGTGGCTGGTGCAATAAGAAGGAACTCGTACTTGTGCATCTGCATCCAAGCTGCAAGGAAAGGCGAGTTGGGGTTCATTTCTACCATGTATTTAGAAAACGCCTGTTTGACTTCCTTTTCTAGGTTATAGTATTTGAGAACTGTTTCGCCTGCTTTGGATATGAAAACTTGGATGTCTATGGTATTTTCGTATTCCTTTTTGACCTGCTTCATGATTTGTATGAATTCTTCAATTTTGTCTCCTGCTCCCGTGATTCCCCATGCAACTTTTAGCTTTTTTGTAGCCGCGTTTGTGGTGGTCACTTTTGTTCTCTCCCTCTGTCTGCATAATCGTTCAAGTATTGTGCGAAGTGTTTAACCGTTTTTTTCAGGCTTCGATAGCCTTCTTCGTCTTGTGTTACTTGGTCAAGGGTGTCTTTACTCCAGAAGGTTGCTCCAACGTTTGCTCCAAAGTATCCGCCACTTACAGGTATAATTCCGTTTAAAATGTAGAAAGTGTGAATCTGCATAAGGGCGAGTTCTTGGCCTCCTGCTCTGTCTCCCCCAACCGCGATGCCCATTCCGATTTTGCCTTTAAGTGCATTTTTGTCGGTGGCTACCGCAGCGCGGCATCTGTCCATTACTGCTTTGAGTTGGGCGCTTACGCCGCCGTTGTAGACAGGGGTAGCTAAAATTATGCCCGTTGCTTCCGTAAGAAGAACGTACAGTTCTTGTAGGTCATCTTGAAGAACACATTGCTTATTTACAAGACAATAATCGCAGTGGGTGCAGTATCCAACGTCTTTTCCTCTTACAGTCCAAAAACGTGTCTGGAAACCCTGTTTTTCCAAAATTTTTAGTGCTTCCCCCAAAACATACTCAGTGGCTTGCTGTCGTGGGCTACCGCTGACACCAACAACAATCATACCTATCAGCAATTAGTATTCACCCAAACACATTAAACCTTTTCTTGTTTTACCTGCACCTACTAAACATGATTCGATCCTATTCTCAATTTTTTGCGGTTTTAGAGAGTTTTCGCACAAAAAACTTCCTAATTTCCTCCGCTACAATCACAGCAACTGCAAGGGCCAATAGAAATAGCCAGTCTGCAAAGCCTAGCGCGGTTGTTCCAAAGACCTTTTGCAGTAGTGGGACATAAACCAAGAACGATAAAATAGTAAGTTGGGCTGTTATGCCAAAAATTATCCACCGATTAGTTTTCAAGCTAGTTTTAAATATGGACTGTTTGCTAGTTCTGCAAGCCAAAACATTACCCACTTGACCAACAACTATGCCTGCAAACGCCATGGTGACCCCTTTTGTGTAAACTCCCGCGGTATAAAATGGACTTGTTTCCGTCACTGGCATTCCAAAATACCAACCGCCTGCACTCCATGCCCCTAAGCAACCAATCATGGCGCCTACAGCAATTATCACGCCCATGTAAAGTGAACGCGCCAAAACGCCTTTTGTGAATAACCTTTCTTTGATGCTCCGCGGTGACTCTTCCATTATGCCTTTTTCTGGTGGTTCCCGACTCAAAGCCAAAGAAGGAATAACGTCGATTCCCAGATCTATGGCTAAAACCTGCACAACCAGCAATGGTAGCGGTATATTTAGCGTAGCATATAAGACATAAGGAACAAGTTGCGCCCAGTTATGGGCAAAGACGTACACAATAAACTTGCGTAAGTTCTCATAAATAGTCCTACCTGACTCTACCGCTTTAACGATCGACTCAAAACTATCATTAAGCAGCACGATGTCTGCGGCTTCGCGTGCCACATCAGTTCCCGACGCACCCATCGCCACACCTATGTTTGCCTCCTTTAATGATGGGGCGTCATTTGCGCCATCGCCTGTTACAGCGACAACTTCCCCTTTTGCTTTAAGCACCTTTACGATGCGAAGTTTTTGCTCAGGAGAAACTCGCGCAAAAATAACGTTCCCTTTCCTAACCTCTTCCACAATGGCTTCATCGCCTAAATTCTCCAAATCTACACCGCGGATAATTTGGCAAAACGGGCCATCCAAAATGCCTACTTCTTGGGCTATACTTTGTGCCGTAGGACCATAATCTCCAGTGATTATCACAGTTTTTATGCCTGCCCGCTTCGCTTTCAAAACGGCGTCTCTAACTTCCACCCTTGGCGGGTCACGCATCCCGGCTAAACCGACAAAAACCATCTCTTTTTCAAAATCAGAGTCTTTGCTGTCTTGAGGTGCTTTCCTCTGTTTGTAAGCCATAGCAATAACACGTAAACCCATGTTGGCAAATTCGTGAATTCTTGACTCAATCAACATCACCTTTTCTTCAGTTAACTCTTCAACTTTGCCATCGGCAAGAACACGGTTACATAGATCCAGAATAACCCTTGGCGCACCTTTAGTATAAACATAAATGTTCTCTCCATGTTTATGCACGGTGGTCATGCGTTTCCGTTCAAAACTAAACGGGAAAATATCCAAAATAGGTTTTTCCGCCAAAGCATCTTCAACGTTAACGTCAGACTTCAACGCTGCAACAAGTAAGGCACCATCAGTTGGATCCCCAATAATAGTCCAGTTTTTGTTTATATCCGAGGGGGGAACAACTTTTGCGCTGTTGCAAAGTGCAGCAATTTCAAGCAGTTTTCCGATAGAAGCAACTTCTTCCTTATTTAAGGGCTTACCGTTTGAAGTAAACTCGCCCTCAGGAATGTAACCAGTTCCTGAAACATCCACAACTTTATCTTTAACCCATAGCTTGCTGACAGTCATTTCTCCTTTGGTTATAGTGCCAGTTTTGTCAGTACATATTACTGTGACACTGCCCAACGTTTGAACTGCAGATAACCGTTTAACCAAAACATTTTGTCTCACCATCTTTAAGACGTTAATAGCTAAGGCACTTGACACCGTCACCTGCAATCCTTCAGGGACACAACACACCATCACACCAATCATGAAGAAAATGCTCTTTGAGATATCCACATGTAGCCACAAAACGCTAGTAAATAAGAAGACGCTCCCCACCACAAGCGCTATTATAAAATCGTACTTCGCAGCTAAGGCAATTTCTTTCTGGAGCGGGCTATCTTCTTCCTGTATTGTCTGAGTTAAACTGGCAATTTTACCAAACTGTGTCTCCATGCCAGTCGCATAAACAACTGCTTTCCCCTGTCCCTTGGCTACACTGGTGCTCATGAAAACAAGATTCGGTGAATACAGATACGCTTTCTCAACTGTTTTCAAGGTTTCTGCCATTCTTGGCTGTGGCTCTGATTCTCCAGTTAAAGGAACATTATTTGTCCACAAGTCAAACGCTTCAATTAGCCGAGCGTCGGCGGGAACACGGTCTCCCTCCTCCAAAAATATGATGTCGCCAGGGACAATCTCCCGCACAGGAATCTTCTTTAGTTCGCCATCACGTATAACCTTGGCGTACTGTGGCATCCAACTTTTTAGGGTTGCCATGGCTTTTTCTGCCCGTGACTCTTGGAATAAGCTGAAAAAGATGTTTACAAAAACCACTGCCAAAATTATTATGCTCAGTTCAGGATTTCCGCTGACAGCCGAAAGAGCGCTGGCAAAAAGTAGCAGTATGCCAAACAAGTCCCTAAAATGTTTAATGAACTTGTAAACAAAAGGCGTCTGTCTTTTCTCGACAAGCGTGTTAAAACCATAGGTTTTAAGACGCAGTTTAGCTTCTTCGCTACTTAATCCATTTGGTGGAACGCCAAGATGGTGCAAGACCTCGTCAATCGGCTTAGAAGCAGCTTTTTCCAAAGTAACTCCGCCAAAACCTTGTGTGAGAGCCTGCTATGCGCTCCAGTAACATCTACGGATAACTATAGGTTGGAATGGTAAAACAGCTTTAATGTTATGTTTTATTTGAGCCAATTGGAAGCCCATTTTTATCATCAACGATTTCTTCTTTTCTATAGAGCTGAATTTTTAGCTTTTAAGGTTTGTTTCCTCCAAAAGGAAGCGGCCACATTTTTAAATACATCGGAAATAAATCTTGAGCAGCGTCGTTTCAAGTGCCTCATACCAAGGTTTTCAGAATCAACTGTTTCCTAAACATCTGCCATAAAGTTAATAGGCGACAGTTTCAATTTCCATGTAGCTTATCTCGTATAACGAGGCAAATAGAAAACGCCTTAGTCTGTAAGAGATGTAACTTAACAGATTAAAGATCATTCATTAAATATGGAGACTGTACCGTAATGGGTCGTTATAGACAAACTGATGAAATAGTCAAACTGATGAACAATCCCGAAATCATCAGGAACACAAGTATTATAGCCCACGTAGACCATGGGAAAACTACCTTGTCTGACAGCCTTCTCGCTGCTGCAGGAATAATTAGTACCCAAACTGCTGGTCAGAAACTGTTTTTGGATTCGTGGGATCTTGAACAGAAACGCCAAATGACGGTTTTTGCTTCAAACGTTAGCCTTGTTCACACATACAATAATCAAGATTACCTTATTAACCTCATCGACACTCCTGGACACATCGACTTCTCAGGAGCAGTCACACGTAGCCTCAGAGCAGTTGACGGTGCGCTTGTAGTAGTGGACGCAGTGGAGGGTCCCATGACTCAAACCGAAACCGTGCTTATGCAAGCCTTGAGAGAACGCGTTAAACCCCTACTTTTCATCAACAAGGTTGACAGACTCATTAAAGAGATTAAGTTGACGCCTCAAGAGATTCAGCGCAAATTTGCCAAGATTCTTTTGCGTGTTAACTCGCTTATCGAACGTTATGCTCCTCCAGAGCATAAGAAAGACTGGCAAGTCACCGTTGAAGATGGACGTGTGGCATTTGGTTCAGCTTTGCACAAATGGGGTTTAAACATTGATCATATGAAAATGAAGAAGGTCAGTTTTCAAGACATCATAGACGCGTATAGCGGTGAACCACAGGATGTTGGTAGAAAGGTTGATGAGTTAAGCAAGAAAGCCCCCTTGCCTGAGCCTATATTGGACATGTTCTGCAAACATTTGCCTAGCCCGAAACAGGCACAACCGTACCGTCAGAGTCAGATTTGGCCTGGTGATGTGACGAGCCCAGTTGGTGTGGGGATGGCGAAAGTTGATCCTAACGCCCCTCTCCTTATGTGTGTATCTACCATTGAAGTTGACCCCCACAGTGGAACTGTTGCTATAGGCCGCGTTTTTAGCGGTGCAATAACAAAAGGTAAAACTGTTCAACTTGTAAGTAGTCACCAGAAAGGCACAATACAGCAAGTCTTCATGAGCATGGCAACTGATAGAGTTATCGTTGACCGTGTGCCAGCGGGTAACATAGGCGCCATTTCAGGTTTACCTTCAATTCACGTGGGTGAAACTATAGCCGAAGAAGGCATCGAAGTGCACTCTTTTGAAGGGTTAAGGTACGTTTCTGACCCCGTGGTTACGGTGGCAGTTGAACCTGAAGACGTCAAAGACTTGCCTCTATTCGATAAAGTTATGCATAAACTCACTGTTGAAGACCCTAACCTGCATTTCACCATGAACAAGGAAAGTGGGGAATTTCTGCTTTCAGGTATGGGTGAGCTTCACTTGGAAATCACAGCTTACCGTATGCAGGAAGCAGGTCTGAAAGTGAAACTCAGCAAACCCATAGTTATCTTCCGTGAAACCATTAGTCATGATTATCGTGGTCCACCAGTTATGGGTAAAAGCCCCAACAAACATAACAAGCTCTGGATAACCATCGAGAAATTATCTGATGAGGTTATTGAAGCAATAAAATCTGAGAAAATTACTGATATGCAAAGCAAAGATGAACGGACCAGGATTCTGCGTGAACTTGGGTGGTCTCCTGAAGATGCCAAAGGTGCCGTAGCCGTCGAAGAGAGCAACATCCTAGTTAACCGCATTAAGGGACGACAATACGTGGATGAAATTATCGACCACGTCAAAACAGGCTTCCGCGAAGCAGTTCACACTTCACCGCTAGCAAAGGAACCCGCGTATGGTTTGAAAATTAACCTTGAAGATGTTACAGTCCACGAAGACCCAGTTCACAGAGGTCCTGCGCAAGTTATCCCTATGACCTGGCGCCCAATTTACTGTGCCATTCTGCTGAGCGACCCCAAGTTGCTGGAGCCCTTGATGAGTTTTGAATGCAAAGTGCCAAGCGAATTCGTCAGCTCTGTCATCACGCTTCTAAACAAGAGACGTGGCAAAATCTTAGATATGCCCTCAGAAGAAGACATGATAATCGTCAAAGCTGAGCTGCCCGTTTCAGAAAGTTTTGGTATCGCGGATGAACTCAGAAGTTCAACGCAGGGTAGAGCTTTCTGGGCTACTCAATTTAGTCGTTGGGCACCTGTCCCCGAACAAATGCAAGCGGAAACCATAAAGAAGATTCGTGAACGCAGAGGCTTATCGCCAATTCCGCCTAAACCTGAAGAGTACTTCGAAAACGAGTAATCTTTCTCTTTTCTTTTTGTTTTTATACTGAACCTTTTTGTGGTTAATGTAATTTTATGTAAAAAAGAGTTGATGGGTTATCCTTTTAGGTTATTTTTTTAGTTATGGTGTTGGTGGTGGCGGTGGGATATAACTTCGCGGGGTTATATGAATTACTGTTTTCTTTCTTTTTTGCAGGATAACTACAGCGCCCACTATGATTAAGACTACGGCTATCAATACGCCTATTATAATGTAGAGCATTGTGCCACTGAATAAGCCTCCGCCACTTATGCTATTTAAAATAGACATGACTTCATTTTGGCTTTGAGAACTGGCACCGTGATAGACTAAGACGTTGAAGTAGTAATTGTCTTTGATGAAAACTATGTCCCAGAGGTATGCATCTTCTTGATCATCGTATGCTTTGGCGAATCCTGCGGTGGAACCCGCTAACTGCATTGTTCCACTTTCTTGTATTTCATCTGTTAAATCTCTGTCAAACAAGTATTCCGCCTCGCTCTTCAGGTCTGAACTAGAAAAAGTTTTGCTGGGTGCTCTCTCGTAATATATTCTTACTTCGTCGTAATTTTGTGAATTAACATACTGTAGCAAACCTGCTCCTGCTTCGTCATATTCAGATGGCGCCTGCGGGTATAGTTTTTGGCTTTCTAATCTCCAACCGCTGGGTATACTTACGTTAGGCGGGGTGAGTGTTTGTGCTGATGCAAGTGGTGTTATCGCCAGAGAAAATATAAGCAGCAACAAAAACGCTGTTCTGTAACTTTTTTCCATTTGTTTTCCATCCCTATGTTGTGAATATGCAGTTGGTTTTCACATAAAACTTTTGTTTTGCCGATGAATCAAAAGATTTGCTCAAAAAAATTCTTACATTAAATTGGGACGGACACCTTTCAAATAAAATTGTAGTTTGGTGGTGGGGCTGCCCGGATTTGAACCGGGGTCTATAGAGCCCAAGTCTACAAGCCTAGACCAAGCTAGCCGACAGCCCCTGTTTGTAGATTTCAGAGAACATAATTTCGCAAGCACCATAAAAACCTTAGCCACGCCATTGGGGCGTCTAAATCTCCTTTTGATAGCAAGTTTAGGTGCTGCTTTGTTTCACTTCATGGTCATAAGGGTTAGAATATAGGTTTAACATTGTCTCAAAAAGAGTTTTTCTATATTCTCAATAAAATAGGAAGACTCCAATAGTGGCAATATTCAAGAAAACTGCGGGCAAACTGTCTTACCCCTATTGATAATCTAATTGTTTTCTGGAAGAATTGGAGCCTCGAGCGGGCCTTGCTCCCGCGGCCTGCTGCTTACAAGGCAGCCGCTCTGCTGGGCTGAGCTATCGAGGCGACCAACGGTGCCCAGAATACTCCATACATGAAACATTATACAAATAAAAGTTACTGCTTCTCACTTCCCTTTTTGGTCAGTTAAAGAGTAATTTGTTTTATAAGTGATGTTTACTTCTTTCGTGAAAAAAGTTTTTTATGGGTAAAATCTAAAGAGATGTAGCTGTGTGAAATTGACTAAAAAAGTAGAAAAATACGTGATTATTGTAGTCTTCACGTTATCATCTCACGTGTTATTGTAACAGCGATCACGCTCATAATTTTTAATTTGCCATGGCAAATGCGCTTTATGTAACCACCGTAATGATTGCTTGCTACTGTCTAGAAATTTTTTACCAAATTAAGAAACGTAGACAAAACTTTCTTATAGCCCAATTTATGGAGCGCACAGATTTTACACTTTTTCTTGTTGCGAGCTATGTTTTGGGGCAGCCTGAAATCAAAGCGTTACTTCTTGCATTTTTATTTTATCTTATAGCCCAAGCGCATCTGGGAGTTAATGAGCTTATCTACGTGGTAAACGATGAAGCTAAACAAATGAAAACTATGTTCTTTATGGTCTGAAAAACTGCTTGCTGGATATTTGTTTTCACAATTGCTCATATTGCCACCACTCTGGTTTTATTAACTTATATGGGATTGTTTCGTGTATAGGATTTGTTGTCGTTTTCTCTTTCCTAATCAGGCTGGAATTGCATACTCCAAAAAAAGCTGCACTTGCAGGAATGAAAGTGTTGCCTCTTTTTCGTATTGCGATGCGGATTTATGCAATTTCGATAATACTAGAATACATCATACTTTGCCGAACTGCTTGAACCATAAAAATGTTGAAATGTATGCATGCCTTTATAAGCAGGGGCGTAACCATACTATGAACGTGCAAAACTAACTTTTGCACGAGTAAATAATAGGAGTTGAAATATCTAAATGTACAATAACCGAGAGATGCACAAGGCAACCTGTGCTGACTGCGGAAAAGAATGTGAAGTTCCTTTCAAGCCAGACGGCACCAGGCCAGTTTACTGCCGAGAGTGCTACTCAAAACGAAGACCCCCACGCAGATACTAAGCTTTTAAGCTAACTATCTTAAACTTCGTTAAAAAACAATTTTTCTTTTTTTTATTTTCTATGATTTTATGTTAAACGTTCATTCAATTTGAAGCTACGTAAAAACATTCTTTAGAAGGCTAACCCTAATATAGGGAGCATATAATTATACTCTGTTCTGTCGGAGATAAAATAAAACGAGCCAAGCGTGTATACACGTGGACTTTGTTTTTTGCAGGTTATCTTGACGGACAAACGGGGCAAAAGGTAAACTTGAAAAAAAATAATTTAGGCGAACAACTTGCTTTTCTTTCAGTAAAACACAATTGTTATGTTGGTGACCTTTTCCGAGCTTTGCTTTCAGCAAAAAACAGCGGAAAAAGTACTTGCGATGAACTCTCAATTAACCATCGAGGCAAAATAAAGAAAGAAAATATTTTTTTGATAACAAAAAACAGCGAAGTAATAATGCAGTTTCGAGTACTTGAAGAAAGTCTGATAGACAAGGACATACGTTTTGAAAGCTGGATGCAAACCGATAAGATACGCAAACAAGTTGCTAAACAAAACATGACTCATCGTTCAACAGCCATTGGGTCACTAAGGGTTGGTATGAAAAAAGTTAACTTAGATGCTAGCGTACTCGAAATACCCGCGTCTACGTTGGTTCACACACGTTTTGGTGCTGACGCTGTGGTAGTTAATGTTTTAATAGGCGATTCAAGTGGAAAAATCAAAGTTTGTCTTTGGAATAAGGCGCCAGAAACTGTTGCCGTAGGAGATATAATAGCTATAAAAAATGCGTCCGTGTCTTCTTTTAGGGGAGAAAAACAATTACGTATCGGCAGAACTGGAATTATTAACGTACTTGAACACAGAGCCACCAAGAGGGAACAAACTAATGTTTCTAAAAAAGTAATCTACACGTAGTAAGTTGTTTTGCTATTTTCCTCATTTAGTAAAACGATTCTCCGATGATTCATCAAGCGCATCCAACCTGAATATCAAAGTATTGACCCGCCTTTTCCATGGACTATTAACCGAGTGGTTTTTAGTGAAAGTGAAAAAATATTCCCTTGTCAGTTCTCTAACTTTAGGTTCATCGGCAACGTACTTCAAATGCAGCAATTCATGAATCAACGCAGCCTGTGCTCTGTTTCCCGCATATGCCATGAACGTTTGCTTGCCAAATTTTTGTGTGAAAAAGAGGCAAACCTTTATAGGTTTTGGGTAAATGCGGATTTTTCCTCTGTTGACATCACAGTTGCCAGCAAGACACTTACCATTTTTTCTGCGGCGTGGAAAAACTTTAATATCAATACAGCTGACTTTTTGCTCTTCAATTTTTTCTTTTTTGAGCATCCAACAAAGAAATTGTTGAAATGAAGCCAACTCTAAAGACTTAACTACAAAGCGACAATACTTCAAATAGTAGCTGATATGCTTCTGAGCAGAACAACCAACTCTAGGTAAGTCAATATTTATTGTCATTTTACTTGAAAGCAAGCCTGTTGACGCATCTGGAAACATAAGTGTGACAAATCAGCTCATCATATTTACATGCTTTTAAAGTTAAAAAATCCTGTTGAGCCATTTTATATTGCGGAAGCTTTGAATATATGGATCAACATACTACAACTTGAACATCGAACATCGCTGTTTTTAGGCTTGTTAAGACCCAGACGACACAACCAGTTTTGCCTGCGCCATGAGGTATTACCTCTAGTTGCCTAGGTTGATTTGTTTTCTCCTCTTTTTTTGTTGTTGGTTACAAAATTTTTCTTTTTTGTCCTCTTTCGCATAGTACAATTAACGCGCACTGAGGACTTACATTTTCTACAGTTCTTTACTAACCCTGCTCGAAGGATACACAATATGCTTTACCTCTATTGATTTTCTCATGAAAAGAATCAGTTATCAATGGGTCAACGCCCAACGCATTAACGAAACTCTTCACTTCTAAAATGAAGGAACATACTTATAAACTCATTTAAAATTTTTAACAAAATTTTATGGTGATCTAAAAATATTTAAAAAAAGACACGTATAAAAATTTTTAAATTATAAAAATCACATTTTGTTAGTAATGCGTTAATATAGTTGGCTGCACATTCTTGTAGTATTAGAATTCTTTAGAGAAAACGCCAACAAGCAAAAAGCCTGCGCTTTTCTTAGATTATTCTGATAAACAAAAAGGGCTCCCTCCTGAAAAAGGAGTCAGTCATTTGTGGTGTTGAAAAAATGGGAAAAAGAAAAGTTACTAATGAAGGAAAACTTGACCAAATGGTTCTGCCATCAAAAAACGATGTTTTAGGCATAGCAATAAGGATGCTGGGTGCCGACAGAATAATGGTGAAATGCCAAGATGGAAAGGAAAGATTGTGCAGAATTAGAGGCAAACTGAAACGGCGGGTATGGATCAGAGATGGAGATATTGTTTTGGTGTCGCCTTGGGAATTCCAAACAGATACGCGAGGTGATATTTTTTGGCGTTACAGGCAAAACCAAGCAAGTTGGCTACGGGATCATCACTACCTCACAATATAGAGTCAGAAGGTACATCTACGCTGTTTATCCTGAAATGTCTTGAATGTTGCAACACATTCAACGTTGGCAGTCTTAAAGATGGTGGAGTAATTTCCTGCCCTACTTGTGAAGCAGAGTATAAAGTATTGATTAAAAACGGCAAAGTTGAACTAAAAGAGTTCCTTTACGAAAGCGAAGACTTCGGCGAACTGTAAGACCATTTTGAAGCCCTTGAGTATAGAAGCGTGTACTCTCCGCCGATAAAAAAATAATCTATCCTTATTTGAACCCCTCTCTCTGTGTTGAGCGAATTATTAGGCTTTATGAGATAAAAAGAAAGTTAGGTCGGTGGCCGAGGTCTAGTTCCCAAGATTACTTCAACAGTTAGTGTGGCGTTGTTCCTGACAACTGTGATCACTACTAGATCGCCAGGCATAGTTTGCCCCTCCAGATAGCTGCTCAGGTCATCGCTGTTCTTTATAATTGTACCGTTAATCTCAATTATGATATCGCCGCTTTTCAATTTGCCTGCCGAAGGGCCGTCAGGATAAACTGTTCCCACATACCTGCCGTAGGTAACATTTACATTCAATTCTTGCGCCAAAGCATAACTCATGTCGCTCCTGTTCGGCGGAGAAGCTATGCCAAGATAAGAATGAAAAGGATAAGACCCTGAAGTCACCAAATATCCAATCTCTTTTAGTATTGTGTTTGAAGGTATGGCGAAACCTAAACCTTGCGAATCAGAAACAATCGCAGTTGTTATACCAACAACATCGCCGACGGCGTTCAGCAGAGGGCCTCCAGAGTTTCCAGGGTTGATCGGTGCGCTAGTCTGAATGACGTTTGCGATAAGGAAGTTTGTATATTCCTCTTGGATTGAGCGTCCTAAAGCACTAACTACGCCTGTGGTTAACGAACCTACTAAGCCGTAAGGGTTGCCTATGGCTACGACTTGATCTCCAACACGCAGAGAAGAGGAGCTGACAATTTGAAGCGGCTTAAAAATGGTGGGGGGAGCATCGTTAACAGAAAGCACAGCCAAATCAGAATAAACATCATCACCAAGAACGGTCGCTGCGTAGCCCCGCCCATCAGAAAAAGTCACACTTAAATTAGATGCCTTGTAAACAACATGAAAATTCGTTATCACAACCATTTTACCTGAGTAGTTATAAACAAAACCTGAACCCTGTACCTCTCCGTCGCCACTTGTCCCTTGAACAAGAACTACTGAATCGCTTACTTTAGCGTAGAGATCAGCTAAATACTCCGTTCCATTTTGGTAGATGTTTATTGTTTGGTTTGTAACCGTTTGACTTTGGGTACCACTCAGAACGGCTATTTGACTTTTCAAGGTGGAAACTTCGTTGTTAAGGGTGCTAATTTGTTTATAATTTAAATAGAAAACGGCAAAGCTGCCTAAGAGTAGCCCCAATGCAAACATTAACGCAAGGGAACTGGCAGATGCTTTTTTCGAAATTCCGAAACGGAACATACAGTCAATCCCTCAGACATGCATTGAAAAGACGCGTAGATAAAAGTATTCCCAAAAAGGATTTACCGTTTGAAATTATTCTCTCCGATCCACGATGTCTAAGGCATCAGGACCAGTGCCGATTAGCGTGACGGGAACGCCGGTGTGGTCTTCGATTTCTTTGATAAACTGTTTAGCCTCAGCGGATAGCTCATCGTAACGTCTTTTGCTAGTGCATTCAGGAAACAGAACATCCAGTTTTGTTAAGGCAGCTTGGGTGGCACCGTTAATTTTTGCGGTTCTTTTTGCCAAGTCAAAATCAAAAGGTGCACTTCGTCTGTCGCGGCCTGTACCCGCCGCCCGTTCAAACCAGCCACGTCTTATCGCTTCTTCTTTTGTGATCTCTCCAGGTAGAGGTCCTCCGCCCACACGGGTTATGAAGCTTTTGTAAACAATAATTACGTCATCTACACGTGTAGGTCCAACACCTGCTTCGGAGGCGATAGCCGAAGCTCCAGTGTCTCTTCCCGTAACGTAGGGGTAACCTCCACCTAAGAACAAAGAAAGCATAAAGCCTTGTGTGCCTTCGAGAAGGATTTTTTTACCAGCGTCTATTCCAGCATTGATTTCTGCAATTGTATCTTTCACGTAGGGCTGTAATTCAGGTATATCTTTGGCAAGTTTTGCAGTGCGTCTCACTCGTTCTTCAATTGCAGGACCAACACCCCAGCCTGTGGTGCCGATGCTTTTGTTGACGGCGCTGGCTTTGTCTTGTGCAGCATGTTTCTCCTCGATTATGGATGCTTGCTGGTCTATGGCTATTCGGTTATGTACTTTAGTGAACTCCACTTCTTCCAGAAACTTTGCAACATGGACGTTTGCGCCCGCAGCTATAAACAAGTTGCAATTTGGATTTACAAAGGCAGCAGGCACCATGTGAAGAGCGTATTTTTGTCCTTCAATCCAGACTGTGTGAGCTGCGTTCACAGAGCCCGTTCGTACGCAATAATCCAAATTATCTTTCAGAGCAAGATAGCTGATTATTTTTCCTTTGCCTTCGTCGCCCCAGAAAGCGCCAACGATAACTGAACAAGGCATCTTAGTTCACCCCTGAAAGGGGGTGTTGTGGCTTATTTAAAACTGTTGGCTTTTTTTATGTGAAATGGAGTATTTAGCCAACCAACAGGGTCTAAATTCAGTTTTAGTTTGAGACAATTTTTAAACTAAAAATTGGGCATCAAAGTGGAGTTGCCCGCGCTTTCAATTTTTGTAGTGCATACAAGAAAGCTAAAATTGAAAAACAATCTCTAAGGAGAATTATAGACTTCGCGGTCAATTATTTCCAAAAGTTTTAACACGATTTTCCCTTTAATCTTCTTCTCCTTTTCTGTCACCGATTCGTGAGCATGACAGATAGTGTCTGTGGTTATGCCCTTCTCTTCATCATAAATGATAGGGTAAAGCTGACAACCTAAAGGACGGGAAAAATAGATATTGCACTGTCTTTTTTTGAGGTTATAAAATACGCAATAGCCATTTCGATTCTGTAGTACTGCGTAGCCTGCTTCGTCGTAGCGTACAAACAACTTTCTGGAGTAACCTTCCGCCTCTATCCTTAGTATGTCTTCTTTGGAAAGCAGCATTTCAGTTTCTCGGCAGCAAACTCCACAACGTGTACAACGCATACAAGACTCTTTGAACGGTGCTATATTTCAGTTTTTTTAGAATAAAGTTAAGGCTTATTCAATCAATTTTATTTACAAGTACGAAATTGAGCAGCTCTGCGTAAGCAACATTTCTAAGAGAGATGTGAGAAGGTTTTTGGTTGCCGTAGGGAATGTATTCAACTTGGTTGCCTTTTCCTAGTGTGCTGCCTTTTTGAATACCTTTCAGCTTAACATTTATTATTACTGAACCATCTTTGAGGTGAAGGTTTACATGTTTACCTATGAAGGATCTGGCGCTGTTTATGCTAAAACTTTCCATATTGTTCACCACTCGATTTCTCTGTGAGATAGCTGTGCCCAACACTGTTTGCAGATAGGCAATTTTTGACCTTTAACCATGATATAAAGTGTAATATTTCCACTTTTGCAGGTGTTTTTCCATGGGTTTTTGCAATATTCCATTGTTTACCCTCCAAGCATATATGCGAAGCTTGTTTAGTTGTGTGTCCTTTTAAAATTGGTTCAGAAGCAACTAGTTGCTGCAGGGGAGAGAGGTGAATTAAAGTGAAAATATTTCTCCAGATAAGACAAGTGTGTTCACGTAGGTAATTTTGAATTTGGTTACTGTTGACCCATTGCAGTTTTTGGTTTGTTAGTAGGCGGTTATATTCTGAAACAGTAACAAAAGTTTTGGTTACATGCTATTTTTATGTTGATTACGGTAATATTACATTTTGAATCCATTTTTGCTATAGTGTTACCCTCTTTTGTTTTCAGTGTTTTGGCGTTTATGGTATCAAAAGCCTTTTAACTAACCTCTTTTACTTTCTCCTTGTCCGTACAGTTTTGGCTATTTTGATTCCCAACTCTTGCTATTTGGTTAATTGGAGCATGGCGAGTGTCAGAAGGCAATGACATAATTGTGTACTAAAAAGAAGTGGGTACAAACTATGATTGTTAGATTGATTGCCTCGCTTTCAGGATTTTTGCTGTATGTTAG
>Ga0185342_1000059_pt1 | contig 70594 bp, 84 predicted proteins | sample ConPoolayeEmetaG_FD_128045 | JGI IMG/M metagenome (GOLD analysis project Ga0185342, IMG submission 128045) | Hot spring microbial mat communities from California, USA to study Microbial Dark Matter (Phase II) - Cone Pool mat layer E metaG... ... | reverse complement strand
TGTCAAGTACCCCTTTTCTCAAGAACACTTTCTACGAATTTTAGCTTAAATTGAACCGGTGACATTTTTAGCTTGATCTGTATCCTATCGTTATTGTAATAGCTTAAGTAACTGAAAATATATTCCAATAGTTCTCCCAGAGTATCAAATCTGTTGAAATCCCCGGATTCCGTCTTGAACCTGGAAAAGAATGACTCGCTCCAACTGTTTTGCCAGGGAGCCCCCGGATCACTGACTGAGATTTTAACTTCTAAGCTTTCCAGGAAGATAATGCAGTTTTCGGAAAGATACTCCCGTCCGCGGTCGGAGTGGAATATCAATGGCGGCTTTTTTGCTTTCAAAAGAGCCTCTTTCAATGTTTTTAACACCAGATCGGAGTCATGATGGTTTGAAAGGTTAAACCCGACTATTTCTTTTGAGACTATATCCTGGATTATGGCTAAATAGATGAATTTACCCTGATATTTAATGTATGTTAAATCACTGCTCCAGACATCACCAATGTTGTACTTTGTAAGATCCGCATCTTTTAGAAGATTTGCGTATTGATCCTGAAAGGAAGGATCCGTCTGGGTTATATATTTCTTCTGGTACCAAAGCCTTGGAGGCTTAATGTTAAATTCATGCATTACTCTAAGGATTCTTTTTTTGTTCATCTTCAGGTCCAGTGCCAGCCTTCTGTGTCCGTAGGCAGGATTGGTTATATGATTTTCCTCAATTTTCTTTTTGACATAAAGATCCCGGTCTGTCATTTTGCTTTGATGATAGATGTTTTTATGGTTAATATTCATACAATTGGCAATCAGTTTTTTATTGTTTGATATTTTAACGATTTCTATTTTTTTTCCCTCTCTCAAGCTCTAAAGTGATAATCCCAATTATTCTTTTTAATTCCTCATTCTCTTTTTTCAACCGATTGTATTCAAGTATTGATATTTCTGGTCTTGCCTGGCTTGAGAGCCAGGCATAGATTGTTTTTGTTGATACTGCGTATTGTTTGGCAGCGTCATTAACCGTCATCCCGTTTTTAACTTTTTCAACTATTTCATTTTTAGTTTCCAGTGGTATCCGTTTGAACATATTCCTCCTTTATTAAATATTAGTTTATCTTAGAATATGTTCTTAATATACGGGGTACAGCCCAGGAAGTGTCAAATCCAACTTGATATTTCTTCCTCTTTTGTTTATGTTTGGAGTTGGTTTATGACGCCAGAAAATCCCTCCTCCCCGCTGGCGGGCAAGTAAAATTGCTGGATTGAGGGACGGAAGAGGGTCTCTCAATAGACCGTCATTACCTCAATTTTCAAACAACGGCACAGTATTCCAGTAGTTGATTGTATGATCGCCGTTAACAGAGATGCGGATAATCGGGTGCGACCAGGGTCTGCCTTCTAAACCTTCTGGCAATTTGTAACCCTTGTCTTCCCACAGCCATTGGTGTGACTCACCATTTGAATGTAGCGAATATGTAAATTGACCCCATGTCTTATCAAGATCTTGCACTGCTCGCTTCAGATACTCCTTAGCGATAGTCTCTGCTTCAGCCTTAGTAATTTTTGGCAAGTTGCCAGAATCAGAAACACAGGTAATACCGTCGTTTTTCAGAGCGTCAATTTCATTAGGTCTCAAACCTCGGATACTGACTGAAGTAACGATATGACTTTTGGTATCGACATGATATTCGTAGGAGACACACTGTCCGTTAAGGACTCCTTTTTGATCATAAACATTGACCTGGCGCACCCAATTATCAACTTTCTCAATGTTTTCTCCATCTGATAGTTTGGTAACCCTACCGACCATAAAATACGGTTGCGGGAGAGTGGTGTTAACAAACGCAAGCTCCAGGCTCGGTTCCGCCATAAAAGCTCTGATTGCTGCCATATCCTCGGAAGTATTATCAACAACCTTGTTAGTAGTCAAAAGAGGGGTTTTAATACCTTGCTTTTGCAAAACAAATACTCCTGCGGCAACCAGGATAAATAGAACAATGATAATTTTAATCCTCATATTTCTCACCCCCTTTACGGATAAGGCGGATAATCAGTCCAGCCCTCTTTTCCTTGAACAAAATAACGACCATCGGCAGTATTACAAACCCTGGGATGCCCAGTGCGCCTGGAAGCCTCCTCACTGGTAACTTGACCACCATCATGTCCAATAGCTTTAAGGCAATCATCATAGTTTTTCACCCAGCTATACTTAGCTTGCATTTGCTCTTTCCATGCTGGAGCAACATCTCCTCCAGGAAGAAGCTCTGGGTTAAAAACAAAGCTCTCACAGCGACTACCACAAGATTTGCCTTGGTTAAGAAGAATATCAGCTATCTGCCAGGCAGACATGCTTTGAGAGATTTCATAAATACTTTCAGTGTTGATTGTGTTTTGACCAATTCTCAGAGAGTTCTCATTTCCAGGAGTAGTGTCCCTGGTGTGCAAAAGAGCGTATTTGAGAGCTTCTTCGTCTTTAACCAAGCCATAATAGGCAAGATTCCCTGTTACTGCCAAAAGAGTGTTTTCTTTGCTAACCTTAAACTGAACAATAGGAGCGTTTTTACGAGGAGCTGCAAATCTATCCTGAAACGATTTATACCAATATAAGCCAACACCAAGCAGCAAGAGGGCAACAAGCAAGAACGGAGCGATAATACGAACCTTATTTTTCATCTTCATTGTCATATCTTGATAGGGTTGGCTATGTTAACTTCGCTTGGGGGAGAAAGTCAAATCCAAACAAAAAGCTCCCCGCCAGCGATAGCCTTTCGGCTACCCATACCCCTTTCGGGATATGACCTTCGCAGATGCTCTGACGAGGAGCTTTTATCTGCGAAGGTTTTAATTGCCATGCCCTTTTAGGGTTTAGGCGGTTAAATTGTTAAATTTTACGGCTTATCTCTGCCGTGCATAAGTTTCAAAATATCTTCTTTTTTATAACGACGGTCTTTTCTTTGACCAAAACGAATAGACTGCAAAATCCCCTTTTTATCCCATTGACGAAGAGTGTTGGGATGAACACTAAGTAGTTTACTTGCCGCTGATAATGTTAAAAGCTGTGGAACGGTTTGGTCAGTCATAATTGATAGCAGACTCGCTATTTGTTAACATTAGACTACAATAAGCAACAGTTTATTGCAACTATGACGATAAATATAAACATAGCAAAACACCAGGCTATAGCTAAAACCTGGCTCGTCCTGCAGGAGATTCAAGAACTGGAAGAACTTACAAACAAGAGCGATGCTGTTTACCATCTGCCATCAATACCAACTAAACTCTACCTGAAAGAATACAAAAAGATATTTGGGGAAGATGTTGATGAGCAATATATATTTCAAGAGAGAGCAGATATTCTAAGCGGTCTTGAAAAAAAGGACATAATCAGTTTTGAACCCGAAGATTTTCCAGGAAGGATAAGTTTTACTGTCACCCACCTGTATTACAACTATTACAAAAAAATAAAAAGGCAATTTAAGCAGATACTTCCAGACATGGTTGAGCAGGAAAACATTCTGGAATGGAAAGACCTCAAGTTGAACTTATCGAAGGGAACTTTACAATATAAAAACAATCCGCCAAAAGATACCTCTCCAAGCGAAGAAGAAATTAAATTCCTTGCACTTTTGATGCGTGCCAAAAGGATCGTAGAATATACCGAGATAGCAAGAGAGCTTAAAATGAACTGTTATCACTCAGGAGTTACAAACGAAGATATAGCACGAAATGTGCAGTATTTAAGGCGGGACATTGTGCCAATTTTAGAAAGTGTGGGCATGACTCGAAGTGAAATTAAAAGAATGATTGTATCTATAAGAAATCGAGGCTATAAACTCCGCACAAAATAATCGTTTTCCAATCCACAAAACTATTTCATAAGCCGTTAAATCTTCCCAGAGCAACCCGTTGAGGCTTGCTGTCATATTGGTAAAAATGTGGGTAGTTATCAATTTCGATAACTATCACTATGACGCAGCAAGAATTAAACGAGCATTACTATCAGACCAGCGATCTATCTCTCGCCACAACCCTCTCTTTATTTGCGCCGATAGAAGAAATTGATCGTTTTACTAATCCCCGCAAAGCACTGTTTATCTTCCGTAAGACTCCTGAACTAGAGAAGCTAATTGACCAGTATTTCAGGAACGAAATAAAGATTTCGCCACAAACTTACTTTAATCAGTTGCGTGTCGTGAAGGCACGGCTCTATGCCAACGAATAAATATGATAAGCAGAAATTTATTACTAGAACTAAAACAAATCTTAAAAGAAGACTTCGGTCTAGAGTTAAGTCTTCAAGAGGTTACAGAAATTGGCGCTACTTTGCTGGCTTTCGTAGAAACTTTACTAAAAATCGAGGCGGTAGCTGAAGGAGGCAATAAACATGTTTGACGAAAATCTAAAAAAACTTAATAAGCAAATAAAAGATAAAAATGACCAAATAATTATCTTCATTACTAGGGGTTATATTCAGGAATTTGTTGAATCCAATTACGGCAGGAAACTAACAGATGCAGAGCTTGAAGAACTTAGTTGGCTCGTTTGGGAAGAGGGAGACTACGAGCTCATGTGTTGGCTCGATACAACCATAAATCAAATTATTAAAGAATCAGAGTCTAAAAATAACCTTGAAGCCAAAGGAGGCAACCATGACTAAAAAAGCCATCATTTACTGCCGAACCGCCTGTAATGATCAGAAAAATAAAAAACGATTTCTCTTGGGGCAAGAAGAAGTTTGTCTTTCCTCCATTAAAAAAAGTGATCACCTTGAGATGATTGGAGTTATTGTCGACGACGGTGCTGGTAGTGATGAACAAAGAGATCGGCTTGTAAAGTTGTTTGGAATGTTAAAGAAAAAAGGGGCTGAGGTGCTTATCGCTTATGATACAACCCGCATAAGCAGAGATTACAACGAATACAAGAGTTTTAAAAAGTCGCTGGAGATAGCAGGTATTGAACTTGTTGTCGTAACGCCAGACCTATATGAGATTGGTGATCGAGCGATGAAAGACTATGAAAAATATAGAGAAAAAATTAGGCAGCTAAAAAAGCAAGTTTAAACAAAAACCTATGAATAAAAATAACAATTTTTACATCTGGAGCGCACCGATCATAAAAGATGGACTCTTAGTAGAAATAAGTTCTGTTGACTGGCAAACATTAACATCTCTGGCTGCATATACCGACGAACAGGGAAAGTGTAAGCCATCTTTAGAAGATCTGTGTGCTGTTTTAGGGCTGGCTGATATTGCCAGCGTGAGTAAGCGATTAACCAAGCTGGAAAAGAAAACTTTTGAGGGGTTACCAGTGGTCACCATTGTGCGGGGCAAAAAACTAAACAAAAAAGGGGTGTGGGTTTATTCGAACAACGAATATAAACTCCACCCAGCCATATTAGCCATCTTTAATATTGCTCTCGCAAGGAAAAGCCACCAAACGAGAGAAAAAGATTAACGCTGAAACAGGCTTAATTTGAATAACTATGATAACTATAGACGATATAACAATAAAAATAAGAATGCTAAACCGCCCCTGGCTTTTAGCCCAAGCAACGGTCATTTTCTTCGACATTCTCGAAACGAAGGGTTGGAAAGTCTTGCGCTCTACTAAAACCCACCCTCGATTTCAGGAAGAAATCTGGATTCAAGCTCCTAGTTTTTCAAAAGGAGTAATAAACGGCAAAGAAGTCTGGGATGAAATTATCTGGGTTAACGACAAGAACCTTTATAACCAGATTGAGGAAAAAATCTACAATGCCTTCTTCGTAAAACGCAACAAGGAAAACGGAGAACAAGGAGCGGTTGAAGCGATGGAACAGGAAGAAAAAATCGATGTTTCTAAAGACCTTGATGAAGATATTGATCCTGATGACATACCACTATGAAAAACACAAAGGAACTTTTTATAAGGCTTTATACAGAGACTCTATATAGTAACTTTATTGTCCCTTTAAGAGGAAGTAACTATATACAGTTACTATACGGTGACTTTAAGGAAAAATTGGGTTTTTTCTTCAAACAAACGCGGCAACTCGTTTGGCAAGGAGACACAAACGGATTAGGGCAGATTTCGGGCAGAATTAGGGCAGTTTTTCAAATTATCCCGCATAACGCTGCCTCAAAAATGTCCTCAAGTGTCCTCAAATGCCCTCAAAAAACCAAGGTATTGAGACGGAATGTTGAAGCTAAAAAATGCCATCAGCCTGTCATTGGTTTGTCATCAGAAAAATACCACCAAATGACCACTGAAATACCACCAGAATTAAAAGTGATAGACGAGTCTAAAGTCGGTGTGGATCGGTGTAAATCGGTGCAATTTTTAACCACTCCAGGCATAAAAATGAGTGCGAATGGGTGTAACTGGGTGCAGAAAATCGGGTCGATTCGGATCAAATCGGATCAGAAAACGAGGGTAAAATGCTACCAAATGCGTCCAAAAAACAGGGCGACCAAAGGCGACTGAAGACAACCAAAAATAACCCTTTAACTTTCCAGCGATTGATATTGCTTAACAGTTCGTTTATGTTGTGTAGCTAAACGAGATAAAACCTATGAAATCTGTCCTACTCTGCCGAGTATCGAGTCGAGAACAAGAAGAAACAGGCTACTCGCTGCCTGCCCAAGAGAAGCTACTCAAGGGCTACGCCGAGAAGCTGGTCTTTGGAGTAACTAAAATCTTCTCCATCTCTGAATCGGCAAGCGGGAGGAAACAACGAGAGATCTTCTCCTCCATGACGGAGTATGTTAAGAAAAACAACATTAAAATTATCATTTGCGAGAAGGTTGACCGCTTAACCAGAAACTTCAAAGATGCGGTGATGATCGACGAATGGCTGGAGGAAGACGAAGAACGCCAAGTCCATCTGGTCAAAGATTCCCTTATCCTCCACAAAAACTCCCGCTCCCAAGACAAACTTAACTGGGGTGTGCGCATTATCTTTGCCAAAAACTACATTGATAACTTATCCGAGGAAGTAAAGAAGGGGCAAAAGGAGAAGCTGGCACAAGGATGGCTACCATGCCGACCTTTGCCAGGATATAAGACTGTTGGCGAGCGTGGACACAAAATCCATGTCCAAGATGAAACCACCGCTCCTCTAATAAGCAGGTTCCTTGAACAGTATTCAGAAGGAGACTGCTCGGTCAAAAAGCTGGCTGATATAATGTTTGAGGCGGGACTTCGCTCGTCAACAGGAGGCAGAATCTACAAAAGCCGAGTCCATCAGCTCCTCAAAGACCCGTTTTACATCGGGAAAATCAGGTGGAACGGCGAGATTTATCAGGGCAAACATGAACCCTTAATTAGCCAAGAGATTTTTGATAAGATACAGTTAGTGCTGGCTGGTAAAAATACACCTAAAATAAACAGACATATGTTTTTATTTAAGCAATTACTCAAATGCGCCGAGTGTAAAGGCACGGTCACCTGGGAAATTCACAAAGGGATCATCTATGGGCATTGTAATCACTACCGCAACTGTTCCCAGAAGAAATGGACAAGAGAGGATGTGATTGAGAACCAGCTATTAACAGGCTTTGAAGGACTACAGTTAAAAAACAGCCATATTGCCGAATGGCTCAAGAAGGCACTCAAAGAAAGCCACCAAGATGCTACCAACTACGAAACAAGCAGTCTCAAAGAGCTGCAAGACCGCCTGGCACAAGTTGAAAAGCGCTTAGACCGCCTCTACGACGACAAACTGGATGAGAAGATTACCAAAGCCTTCTATGACCAGAAGTATAAGCAATATACCCAGGAGAAGGCAGACATTGTGGCAGCGATTGAGAAACATACCAAAGCCAAGAATAACCACTTTGATTTGGGGATTAACCTCTACGAACTCTCCCAGAGAGCCAAAGAAATATACCTGCGAGCCAAAGAATGCCACCTTTTGGAAGAACAAAGACGACTTATCAGTCTGGTATTTACCAACATGACCCTAACCCAAGGAGTTCTGGCTTACGAGTATTCCAAAGCCTTTAAGCTCATACACAATGCAGTGCTTGAGACTAACGGTTCGAAAGTAGCGAATTTGGCAAAAAATGGAGCGAAGATTTTCGAACCTAACGAATTGCCCAATAAATCAACCCAAAAGGGGTCTTTGCGACCCTCTCGTCCTACTTGGCTGCGGGACTAGGATTCGAACCTAGATTGAACGGTTCAGAGCCGTTTGTCCTACCATTAGACGATCCCGCATTATTAACTCTATTATTTTATCATTAATGGCATGATTTTGGCTAAACTTACAGTATAATAAAAATAAATGAAGATAATTGAAGATAAAATTTCATTAAGCGAATTACAGAAGATGGCCAAGCAAAAGTTTGGTAATTTGGTTAAAGCCGTGGTTGATATCCAAAGGGAAATTATGGTCGTAGATGGCGATTTGCATAGCGATGAAGAAAGTTGGCTTTTGGAAAATGGTTCAAAACAGGAAAATCTTTGGGGAATTAATCTTTACCCTTTCAGTCAGCATAAGGATTTAATTGAATTTGATTCACTGATTAACCTTCGTCCGTCACAAGGCAATCTTAGCAGAGGGGTGGATAATCCTATTGTTCGTCAAAAGATTATTAAAATCATCAAAAAACTTATAAAAAAATGAGCTATCAACACCAGTCTTTAATGAGAGGTAAATGGAAAAAATTAACTTTTTTGGAACAGATGGCTAATGTGGGAAGTGAAATAGAGAGAGCAATTTTATGGAAACAGAAGGGTAATCATGATTACAGCCGGCAGGCCTTTTTTCGAGCCTTAGAACTTCTGGATTTTACTCTTGATGACAGGAAAAATTTAAAAAGACTAAAAGAATTATGCCGACTGCGTGAAGCCCTTGTGGATTATTTTGACGGCAGTAACCAGTTTTCTTCTTCCGATAAACTTTGGCACAACTACTTTTTTGCTTTTAACTGGGCAGCGCAGCTTAAAAGAAAAAAAGTTAATCAGGGTGAAAGTATAGATTTATAATAATGAGATTATGGGAATAATTTTTAATCTTTTAATCGGTAGTTTGGCAGTCTTGATTTCGGCTTATATTGTGCCGGGGATTAAAGTTACCGATTTTTTCACCGCCCTGGTTGTAGTCGTTGTTTTAGGTCTCTTGAATATGTTCATCAAGCCTTTTTTAATTCTTTTTACGCTACCGATAAATATCTTAAGTTTAGGCTTATTCACTTTGGTGATAAACACGATTATTATCCTTTTGGCCAGCAAAATTGTGTCCGGTTTTAGTGTCCAAACTTTTTGGTCTGCTTTTATCTTTAGTTTAATTCTGGCTCTGGTAAATTATTTTCTCCATTCTTTGATTCACTGATTTCTGCTAAGATAATGGTGATGCTAGAAACGATTTTTAAGGCAGTTTTTTTGGGTGTTTTAAATGGCTTAACCGAGTTTTTACCTGTTTCTTCCACCGGTCATCTGATTGTTGTTGAGCATATCTTGGGAGTTTCGCAGGAAAGATTTGGTTTGTCTTTTGATGCCGCCCTACACTTGGGTACGGCGGCGGCGGTTATTTGGGTTTTTTGGAAGAGATGGATGGAAATTATAGAAGGGTTGATGACAACGGTTAAAAAGGGAGAAATAGTTGAAAAAGGCAGATTGGGTTTTTTTCTTCTTCTGGCAACGGTGCCGGCGGCCTTAATTGGTTTAAAGTTTGAAAAGATAATTGAGAGTGCTTTCCGCAAGCCATCGTTGGTGGCGGCAGCCTTAATTGCTGGTGCTATTCCCATTTATCTGGCAGAAAACAAGGGGAGAGAGAAAATTAAGGAGCTTAGCATGATTGGGGGTTTTAAAGCCTTAATAATCGGACTAGCCCAAAGTTTGGCTTTGATTCCCGGTGTTTCTCGTTCAGGCATTACCATCAGTATGGGAATGTTTTTGGGTTTTAGTCGGCAAAACTCAGCAGAATTTGCTTTTTTATTATCTGGACCAATTGTTTTGGGCGCCGGCGGCAAAAAATTTTTAGACGTAATCGGTGAATTCTTTTCCGGTAGCGTCAGCTTGGATGAAATTAACTTTTTTATTCTGGGAATCGTCAGTTCAGCCCTCGCCGGCTGGCTGGCCATTAAATTTTTACTAAATTACCTCAATCGTCATTCGCTGAATATTTTTGTTATTTATCGTATAATATTGGCCATATTTATTTTTATTCTTATAAAATAAATATTTAGAGATTAAAAAAATGAAAGCCAGTAATATCAAAAAGGGAACAATGATTTTATTCCGGGGTGAACCTCACCTGGTATTAGAAAAAGATTTTTTTAATCTGGGCAGAGGCAGAGGTCATCTTCGGGCTAAGCTTAAAAATGTGAGGAGTGGAGCTACCATCCGTTTTACTTTTAATTCGGTGGAGTCGGTAGAGGAGGTAGTTTTTCAAAACCGTCAACTCCAATATCTTTATCAGAGCGGCAGTGAACTTTATTTTATGGATCCAAAAACTTTTGAACAAATCAGCTTTCCTAAAGACTTAGCTGCTGATAAAACCCATTTTCTTAAAGAAGGTGAACTATATATGGTGACTTTTTATGAAGAAAAACCATTAGGGATTAAATTACCACCAAAAGTTACCCTCACTGTGACGCAGGCAGAGGAGGCGGTTAAAGGAGATACCGTCACCGGCGCCACGAAGACGGTTACTTTAGAAACGGGTTTTAAGTTAAGAACGCCTCTTTTCATTAAACTAGGCGATAAACTGATCATTAATACGGAAACAGGAGAGTATGTGGGGCGGGTATAAGCTTTGGCCAATAATTGGTGGCGTTAGTTTATTAATTTTTCTTCTTCTTGACCAACTTTTTTTTCATTCAAAGGAAGTTTTGCTTTCCCCTTGGGGAGGAGAAATTTTTCAAAAATTAACAAGGCGGAAGATTGAAGTCGTGGGTTTTTTACCTTATTGGAATGTGGTTCCAGAGCTTCAGCTCAACTTTTCGGCTTTAGATCAATTAATTTATTTTGGTTTAACGGTGAATAAAGACGGTTTGCTTCAAACCGTTCAGAATGGAGAGGCCGAACCCGGCTGGCGGAAATTAACCAACGGAACAATGACTCAGATTATCGGCGAAGCCAAAAGAAAACATAAAAAGGTACTTTTAAGCCTTGTCTTATTCGATGCCGAGATTATGGATGATTTACTTCAAGATAAAGAAAAAAAACAAAGCTTAATTGACGAGGTTTACCATCTCGTTCAAGAATACCAATTTGATGGCGTAGATGTTGATTTTGAATATTTTCCAGGCAGTGATAATCTGGAAAATTTTGGCAGACAATTTAATCAGTTTTTAAGAGAACTGAAGGCAGCTTTAAATAAGGATAAAAATAAGAAGATTTTATCAGTGGACATTTACCCTAAAGCCTTTATTTATGGTTGGCCTTATCAATTACCTGAACTGGGTAACATTGCCGACCAAATTATAATTATGGCTTACGATTATACTCAAAGCAACAGCCAGAGAAGCGGGCCAATAGCTCCCCTTAAAAGTCAAAATGAGAAAGAAATGTCAGTCGTACAAACCTTGCAGGCAGCTTTAAACCAAATTGAGAAAAAAAAGTTAGTTTTGGGTATTCCTCTTTATGGTTACGAATGGTGGGTGGTTAATGAAGCACCGCGCAGTGCTACTTACTGGCGAAGTGGCGAAGTTGCCAGTTATAGTCGGGTTAAAGAATTGATTAAAGAAAAAAAACTAAAAGTTGAGTGGGATGAAGTAGCCTATTCTCCTTGGTTAAACTACCGTGATGGTTGGCAGCTTAAACAGATTTATTTTGAAAATCTCAAATCATTGAGCGGTAAAATTGAATTGGCACAACAACTAGGTTTATCAGCAATTGCTTTTTGGGCCCTGGGTTATGAAGGTAAAAATTCAGAAATTTGGGATTTATTGGAAAAAAAGTTATAATAAATTAGCAAAATTATGATTTTTGTTAATTTTAAAAGTTATCAGCAGGCTTCTGGTGTTGAAGCTCTCAAACTAGTTAAAATTTGCGAGTTAATTTCTCAGCGCTTTAAAGTCCCCATTATTCCTTGTGTTCAAAGTTTGGATTTACCGGCGGTGGCCGACAAGACAAAGCTTCCGGTGTGGGTTCAACATTTTGACCCGTTTAGTTACGGTCAACATACAGGTTATGTGATACCCCAGCTCCTTAAAATTCGCGGTGCTTCAGGAAGTTTACTTAATCATTCAGAACATCCTTTAAATTTTGCTGATTTAAAAAAGGCAGTGAGTTTAGCAAAGGCAGTAGCTTTAAAGACTTTGATTTTGGCCGTCGATTTAAAAACTGCCAAAACTTATGAGTCTTTAGCTCCCGATTATTTAGGTTTGGAGGAACCTTCACTTATTGCCAGTGGCACGGCGATGGTGAAATCAGAAGGATTGAGAAAAATGATTAAACAATTTGTCTATCAGACACATAAGGCTATACCTATTATCGGTGCTGGTATCAGCAGTGCCGCAGATATCAAACAAAGTTTAGCTTTAGGTGTTAAGGGTGTTTTGGTGGCTTCGGCCGTGGTTTTGGCTGAAAATCCCAAATCGGTGCTGGCGGCGATGGCAAGAGCCTTTTCTTGATCTTTAACTTGTGGCTTGTTATGATTTGTTTGTGGAGCGCCTCAAAAAAGAAATTTTAAAAATATTTTACTTTCCCTTAGTTATTCTAACTTTTGGTTTTGTTTTTGTCAGTTTCTTTAGTCTTAAAAATGGGTTGACTTCGGAAGATGAGGTTTTTTTAACTGACGGCAGTTTTGATGTTTCGGCCCAAAAAGGTTATTTTAATAATCAGTTGGTTTTAGGGCCTACGAAACCTTATTTATTTTCGGCGGAGCAAGAAAATTTAGCGGTGCTTTCGGCGACGAGTGGCGAGAAATGGATTGACGTTAATCTGACCACTCAAGTCTTGACCGCTTTTGAACCGGATGGTAGAGTCTTTATGCAGGTTCCAATTTCCTCGGGTTTATGGGCGCCTACACCTACCGGTACTTTTAGAATTTGGATAAAGTTGCGTTATGCGCTGATGCGTGGTGGCTCTCAGGCCTTGGGAACTTATTATTATTTACCCAATGTGCCTTGTACTCAGTATTTTTATAAAGGTTATGGTTTACATGGTGCCTACTGGCATAATAATTTTGGTCACCCCATGAGTCATGGTTGTGTAAATATGGCTCCAGCTGATGCCTGCAAGCTTTTTGAGTGGACTTCCCCACCAATTGCGGCAAATGAAAATATGGTTAAACCTACTTCTCAAAATCTGGGGACGCTCGTGGTGATTCACTATTAATTTTGTAGTTGACAGCTAGCACTCTATTTGCTAAACTGCTAATAATGGCAATTATTCTGGATAATTATCTCAAATCTAAAGAAAAAGAGACCGGAGAAAAAAAAGTCCCTTTTGCTCCGTTGCGCGACGATATAATTTTTCCTTATACTGAAGTAATTTTAACCTTTGGTCGGCCAAAATCGGTTGCCGCCGTCAACGCCGCTTATGCCACCGACAAAATTATTTGTTTGAGTGGCCAGAAAGACAATCGGATTAATGATCCCAGCTTTGATGACATTTACAAAGTTGGCTGTTTGTGTCAAATAAAACATCTTCTTAAGGATGAAAGTGGTATTAATGTTTTAGTTAAAGGTTTGACTCGGGTAAGAATTGAAAGTTTGGAGCTTAAGGAAAATTTACCTTTGGTGACGATTACCCAAATTCCGGAAATTGTGGAGGAGTCAGATGAAGTTACGGCTTTGTGTCGCCATCTCACGGCGCAATTTAGAAGAGCAGTTAATCTTGGTAAAGGTACAGAATTTTCTGTTTTTTGGAAATTGATGTCGGGCATGGAACCTTCTGAACTTGCCGACCAGATTGCTTCCACTTTAGAAATTAAACCTGAGGAAAAACAGGTGATTTTGGAGATTACTGATTTGAAAAAAAGATTGATAAAAATAGATGAATTTTTAGATAAAGAGATTAACATTCTAGAAATAGAGCAATCTATTGTTTCCAAGACGCAACAGAAATTTGATAAGAATATGAAAGAGGCGGTTTTGCGCGAACGACTCCAGACCATTAAAAAAGAGTTGGGTGAGATGGATGAGGAAGATAAGGAAATTGCTGAGTTTCGCAAGAAAATCAAAGAATCAGGAATGCCACCGGCTGTGATGGAGAAAGCAAAAAAAGAATTAAAGCGCTTGGCGGAAATGCACACCTTTAATCCTGAAGCCGGTTATATTCGCAGTTATTTAGAATGGTTGGTGGAAATGCCTTGGGCAAAGGAGAGTGCCGATAATGTTTCGTTAAGTCATGCTGCCGCCGTCCTTTCCGCCGATCATTACGGCTTAAAAGAAGTTAAGGAGAGGATTTTAGAACATTTAGCGGTGATGAAATTGAGAAAAAGACAAAGTCAGTTAAGACAGGTTAAAAAGGATAAAGTTAACAGTGGTACCATTCTTTGTTTTGTGGGTCCGCCCGGTGTGGGTAAGACTTCTATTGGTAAATCAATCGCCAAAGCCTTGGGAAGGAAATTTATAAAAGTTTCTTTAGGCGGTATTCGTGATGAGGCAGAAATTAGGGGTCACCGGCGGACTTATGTTGGTGCCCTACCCGGCCGCATTATTCAGGGAATAAAAAATGCCGGCAGTAGAAATCCGGTTTTTATGCTCGATGAAATTGACAAGGTTGGTATTGATTTTCGAGGAGATCCTTCAGCTGCTCTTTTAGAAGCCTTAGATCCCGAACAAAATAAGGACTTTTCTGATCACTATTTAGAAGTGCCATTTGATTTATCGAAAGTAATGTTTATTACCACCGCCAATGTTTTAGACACGATTCCGCCAGCTCTTAAAGACAGATTGGAAGTGATTCGCTTTTCTGGTTATACCGAAGATGAGAAATTTGAAATTGCCAAAAAATATTTAGTAAGGAAAGCCCTTTTAGCTTCTGGTTTGAGTCCCAAGGAGGTCGTCTTTGAAGACGAAGCCTTGCGGAAAATTATTCGTCATTATACACGCGAGGCGGGAGTAAGAAATCTCGAAAGAGAACTAGCTAAAATTAGCCGTAAGATCGCCCGTAAAATTGCGGAAAAACAAAAGGTTAAAACCAAAATAAGCAGTCAAGATTTAAGTAAATTTTTGGGACCGGCGGCCTTTAATCATATGCAAGCAGAAAAAAAGGATGAGAGTGGGATGGCAACTGGTCTTGCTTGGACTCAAGCCGGCGGTGAGATTTTATTTATTGAAGTAGCGCTGATGCCTGGCAAAGGTAAAATTATTATTACGGGTCAATTAGGAGAGGTCATGAAAGAATCATGTCAGGCGGCTCTTTCTTATTTACGCAGCCATTGGCAAAATTTTTCCAAAAAAAATCTTCAAGTGAAAGATTTCTCAAAAATTGATATTCATATTCATGTACCGGAAGGAGCGGTACCTAAAGACGGTCCTTCGGCAGGTGTGGCCATTGCTACGGCTTTATATTCTGCCTTGACAGGTAAAAAGGTTAAAAAAGAAGTGGGGATGACAGGGGAGATTACCCTAAGGGGAAAAGTTTTAGAGATTGGCGGTGTTAAAGAAAAAGTTTTGGCAGCCCATAGAGCAGGCTTAAAAACAGTTTTGCTACCCAAAGATAATCGGAAAGATGTAAAGGAAATTCCGGCTAAGATAAAAAAAGACTTAAGGATTATTTTTGTGGAAAATTTAAAAGAAGTTTTTGATCAGGCGCTTGTTTAAATTAAATTTCTTTTTTTAAGATTACCTTATCATCTTTGGTTGTTTCCGGTTGGCCAAGGTATTTAACTTCAGATAAAAGAAAATTTTCGCAAATAATTCCCTTAACCGAAAAAGCTTGATTGAGTTCTTCTTTAATTTTTTTTTCAATTTGGGGTTGATAACTGGTAATCTGATTAAGACTCACTTCGGCCAAAATTGCCCGCACTTTACTGCGCGTTAGCGGACGGACAACTTTGGAAACAAAATCCTCGCCAATATTTTCCCAAATCAGTGGTGCTTTTGCCCGATCCAATCTCACTAAAACCGAGCCTTCAATTTGAATATTTTTCTTATCTTTGGTCACGGCATGAATAGGTTTGTCTCCTAGAGCTTCTTTTTGGTTGAGATCAAAGTTTTCCTGAATGGGATATTCCAAAGTTTGGGCATTAAAGAGTTTGGCGATTTGCCAAAAAGGGATTTTCAAATGCAAACCCGGTCCCCAGGTTTTAGGAAGGACGCCATAACCACGATCATAGATGCAGGCTACGTGTCCCGGGGGAACAGAGATGAAGAAACCGCCAACAACCTCATCAACCAAAAAAGAAACTACCAGCTTATCAAATTCCATAAATTTTAAGTTTTTGCTTGCGCTTTATTTAAAGCAAAGTTCCTCAATTTCTTTCCAAGATCATGATATAAGAAAATTATTAATTTGGCAAGCATCATTATAATCGAGAAACCCAAAGTGCTGATAATAAATAACTTTTTTCCGGCAGGCATGAACATAAAAAAGAAAAAAGAGAGAACCGGGAGAAAAAAAATTGTTGATAAATCACGGCGAGTCAGCGGAAAAGGCGAACTGATAGCGCTGAGTACCTCCGCAAGAAATAAAAAAAGGGATTGTAAAAAATTGAGAAATATACTAGGTTGACTTAAATCATATTTGCCCAAAAAAACAAGATTGAAAGGTTCTTTCGGTTGAGGAATAAACTTATATAAAAGATGAAAATCAGCGCCTTCAAGACCAGTGGAAAACATTCGGTAGAGCATTAAGGCCACCAAAATTTGGAAAATAAGATCAAAGGCTGAAGCTGCCACCGGTCCTGGTTTGGAACGGAAAAGAGCTTTAATAGCTTTTCTTTCTCCTATAGGATCGCGGACAAATTGCTTTTTTATTTCGGCTACTTTTTCGGCAATTTCTCTTTTTTCTCTTTCCGAACGGTCACTGGCTAAAGAAATCGGCAGCCACAAGAGACGAAAGGCAATGGTAAAAAGCACTACCGCAATGCCCATGTCTACTTTTTGAGGCATCACGAAAGCCAAACCGTTATAAATGGCTACCAAAAGATTAAAAAGGGGTTGATAAAAAAGTTTAACAAAAAGTGTCACCAGAAACATTGAGATTAATTTTAAGGTTTTAAAGTGCCTCTGTCCAGAGTTTAATAAAAGAGATATAAGTATGGATTTAGTATGTATTTTTTGCAGATTGCAAAGCTCTGGCTTTTCGTTTAGAATCAAAAAACTGCAATGGTTGCCCTTTTTAATTTAATCAATAAACAAATAAAAGATTATCTTTTGCGAAATAAATTAGATAGGGAGTTGAAGCGCTCACCTTTTCAGCCCTGCATTACTGTTTCGCGGGAAAATGGTAGTGGTGGTCATGCGATTGCTTCTAAAATAGCCAAAAAACTGGGTTTTAAATATTACGATGAAGAGTTAATTGATTTGATTGCTAAAAAAACCCACCTTAAGAAAGAATTAATCAAATCGGTTGACGAAAAAACCCATGACACTATTGAGACTTTTGTAAGCAGCTTTTTAGGCTTTCCTCCTTTACCCGAACATGCTTATATTAGAGCTTTAACCCAGATAATTTTGGCAATTGCCCATAAGGGAAAAGCAGTAATTTTAGGTCGCGGCGGCAATTTTATTATTCCTCCGGAATCTACCTTAAAAGTAAGAATTATTGCGCCTTTCAAAGTCCGCTTGCAAAATTCCCTCAAATTTGAATACCCCGGTCGAAGTTTGGCTTATGTTAAAGAAAAACTCTTAAAAACTCATTTGGAGCGGAAAAACTTTGTGAAAAAATATTTCGGAAAAGATATCGGTAATGCCAATTATTATGATTTGGTGATTAATACGGCCTACTTGAGTATTGACAAAGTTGTGAATTTAATTATTGCTGCTTTCAAAGAAAAATTCTCCTTAAAAAGTTAAGCGGGAGAGTTTTTGACTTTTCTCTTTTTGGCTACCTTAAGTTCAAGTAAGGCTTTGCGCAGGGAAGCTTCAGCCAAGGCAAAATCGCGTTCGGAAAGCTTTTCTCTATCAGCCAACAGTTTTTCCGCTCTTTCGCGGGCTGCGGCTGCCGCTTTTTCATCAATTTCCTCACTGCGCTGAGCGGAGTCGGTAAGAATTGTCACCGTTCCTTCCGGATTGACATCCATAAAGCCCCCGGTGATGGCAAATAAAGTTTCTTTATCCTCTGTCTTAATTTTAATTTCGCCTGCTTCAAGTCTGGTAAATAAAGGAGCATGGTGAGGTAAAATTCCGACAGTGCCTTCGCTAGCCGGAGCCACCACCATTTTTGCCAAACCGCTATAAATTAGACCTCCCGGCGTAATAATTTTGACTTGAAGTTGATGCATGATGCTGTTTTTATAAAGTTTTGGCTTTCGCAACAGCTTCTTCGATTGTACCTATCATATAAAAAGCTTGTTCGGGAAGCTCGTCATGTTTACCTTCGAGGATTTCTTTAAACCCTTTAACCGTGTCGCTGATTTTGACATATTTTCCCGGTGTTCCCGTAAAGGCTTCGGCAACAAACATTGGCTGGGTGAGGAAACGTTGAATTTTTCTTGCACGCGAAACAATAAGTTTATCTTCGTCAGATAATTCATCAATCCCCAAAATTGCAATAATGTCCTGAAGATCCTTATATCTTTGAAGGACTTTTTGAACTTCCCGCGCTACTTGATAGTGTTCTTCTCCTACCACCTGCGGGGTTAAAATTTTTGAAGAGGAAGCGAGGGGGTCAACTGCAGGATAAAGGCCTTGTTCTGCCAAGGAGCGCTCTAAAGAAATAGTGGAGTCAAGATGAGCAAAAGTAGTTGCCGGAGCCGGATCAGTATAATCATCAGCAGGCACATAGACGGCCTGAACAGAAGTAATGGAACCTTTTTTGGTGGAAGTGATTCTTTCCTGTAAAGCGCCCATTTCTGAAGCCAAGGTTGGTTGGTAACCCACAGCCGAGGGAATTCGGCCCAGCAGAGCAGAAACCTCGCTACCAGCTTGAGAAAAACGGAAGATGTTATCGATAAAGAGCAAAACGTCTTCACCTTTAACATCACGGAAATATTCTGCCATAGTTAGAGCAGTCAAACCTACCCTTAATCTGGCACCCGGCGGTTCATTCATTTGTCCAAAGACCATCACCGTATTTTTTAAAACACCGGCTTCTTTCATATCATAATAAAGATCATTGCCTTCGCGCGTCCGTTCACCTACTCCGGCAAAAACAGAATGACCTTTATGTTCCATGGCAATGTTGCGAATCATTTCCATAATAATGACAGTTTTACCCACTCCTGCTCCACCGAAAGCCGCTACCTTCCCACCTTTCAAAAATGGAGCAATAAGATCAATTACCTTAAGACCGGTTTCCAGCATTTGAGGTGTAGTTTCCTGTTCTTTAAGTGATGGTGGCCGTTTATGGATTGGTTCTAAATGTTCAACTTTCAGGGGCCCTTCTTCATCAATAGTTTCCCCCAAAACATTAAAAAGCCTGCCGAGGGTTTTTGGTCCGGTAGGGACTGAAATTGGGGCACCGGTATCAATTACTTGCATGCCTCTTTTTAAGCCATCGGTTGGAGACATGGCGACACAACGGACTTCCTGCTGATTTAAATGTTGTTCCACCTCTAAAGTAATGATTTGTTTGTCTTTTTTTACCTTCAGGGCATGATAGAGAGGGGGTAGTTTTTTAGGGAAGCTAACATCAACCACTGCCCCAATAATCTGGGTAATAACGCCGACGTTTTGATGATTTACTTTTTGTTTCATGATGAATTTTTAATAGCCAAAGTGGCCGTCGCCAAATCGGCAATTTGATTGGTAATTTGCAACTGGCGGGCTTTATGATAAGAAAGTTCAAGTTCTTTAACGATTTCTTCAGCATTTTCAGAAGCATTTTTCATAGCTACGAGCCGGGCTGAATGTTCTGCGGCTTTGGCTTCCAAAAGATAATGATAAATTATCAATTCCACAAAATAAGGAAGCAACCATTCGGCAATAACTTTGGCTGAGGGTTCAATAAGATATTGTTTTTTGCCAATTTTTTTGACTGTTTCCACGGTTACCTTTGTTAAGTCAAGCAAGCCTAATTCTGCAGCTAAATTTTCTAAGCGGACGGGTAAGATTTGGACGATTTTTGGTTTTTGCGAAAGCACTGAAATAAAAGTACTGAAACTTACCCAGGCTTTGCCAATTTCTCCCTTAAGATAAGCATTGATCAAGAAGCGGGAGACTGGCAGCGTGTCTTCAAAAATGAACCTTTCTTTAATTTGAGGAAAATCCGCCAGCACTTGGAAATGGGTTTTGCGGAGAAATTCCCTTCCTTTTTTTCCGATTACCAAAAAACACAGATCTTCGTTGGGGTTTTCGTTTAAAAAGGAACGCAAACGGCGGAAGAGGTTGGCGTTAAGACTTCCACAAAGACCTTTATCAGTGGTAATGATTAACATCACACTTAACCGGCTTTTATTAGGTAAAATCAAGGGGTGTTTAAAACTCACTTCATTTTCCAGAAGAGAAAAAAGCACGTGGTGCAAAGCTTCGCTGTAGGGTCGAGCGGCCAGTGCTTGTTCTTGAGAACGCCGCATTTTTGAAGCCGCTACCATTTCCATGGCTTTTGTGATTTGAGCAATATTTTTAGCCGTCCGGCTGCGTTTTTTAATAACTTTAATATTATTCATTTAGCTTAATTTTGTTTAAATTCTTCTTCATAATTCTGCTTAAATTTTTCCAGTAATTTTTGCAATTCTTTTTCAATTTTTTCATTTAAAACTTTTTCTTGGGCAATTTGCGTGAGCAACCGTTGATGACTTTGATGGCTATATTCTAGCAACTTTTTTTCTGCCGCTTTGATTTTAGAAACCGCAAAATCGTCAAAATAACCCCTAGTGACTGCCCAGATTACTAATATTTGTTCTTCCACTGGGTAGGGTTCTTCCCAGCCCTGTTTGAGGATTTCGGTGATTCTTAAACCGCGGTCGATTTGGGCTTTGGTGGCGGCGTCTAAATCAGAGGAGAATTGGGCGAAAGCAGCTAACTCACGATAGGCAGCCATTTCGAGACGGAGTTTGCCTGCCACTTGTTTCATGGCTTTGATTTGGGCGTCACCGCCTACCCGCGAGACCGAGAGACCGACATTTATTGCCGGCCTGATGCCATTATAAAAAAGATCCGTTTCCAGATAAATTTGACCGTCGGTAATAGAAATAACATTGGTAGGAATATAAGCTGAGAGATCTCCGGCTTGGGTTTCAATAATAGGAAGGGCGGTTAAGGAGCCACCACCATACTTTTTGTGGTATTTACAAGCACGTTCCAGCAGGCGGGAGTGAAGATAGAAGACATCTCCAGGATAAGCTTCCCGTCCGGAAGGGCGGCGCAATAGCAGGGAAAGTTCTCGATAAGCCCAAGCATGTTTTGATAAATCATCATAAATTACCAAGGCATCTTTACCCTTTTCGGCAAAATATTCACCAATGGCACAGCCGGCATAAGGAGCCAAATACTGAAGGGCGGCGGCGTCGGCGGCTGAGGCTGCTACCACAATTGTATGATCAAAGGCAGTAAATCTTTCCAACGTGGCAATTGTTTGGGCAATGAAAGATTCTTTTTGACCAATAGCAACATAAATACAAACAACATCTTTATTTTTTTGATTAATAATCGTAGTGAGGGCGATGGCGGATTTGCCGGTAGAGCGGTCACCAATAATTAATTCTCGCTGTCCTCGGCCGATAGGAATCATTGCATCAATTGCTTTAATGCCGGTTTGCAGGGGTGTGTCTACCGATTGGCGTAAAATCACCGAGGGCGCCACTCTTTCTAAAGGGTAAAATTTGCTTGCTTGAGGTGCTGGCTTGGCATCCAGAGGTCTACCTAAGGGATCAATTACTCTGCCAATCAGTTCTTCCGAAACGCCAATTTGCAGGATTTTGCCAGTGGCTGTTGCTAAATCGCCGGCTTTAAGATGGAGCGACGGCCCTAAAATGACTACTCCTACTGTTTCCTTTTCCAAATTAAGAGCCAAACCAAAAGTTTGTTTATCAAATTGGACCAATTCATGATAACCGATGGTTGATAAACCAGAAAGTTTGGCCACGCCATCGCCAATTTGTAAGATTCGACCAACATTCTTGACCACCGGCCGCGTTTGAAAATCACTTAAAGCTTTTTCCAAAAAAGAAGTCAAATCTTCCTGTTTAGTTGTTTTCATGGGTAATTTTTTCCTTTAACTCTTCAAGGTAATTGTTTAGTGAGAGGTCAACGATTCTGTCGGCGACGCGAATAATAAAACCACCAAGAATGTTTGGATTAACCTCATTGATGATGGTTAATTTATGACCAAACAGATGAATTAATTCCTTTTCAATTTCAGTTAATTCCGCTTCGCCTAAAGGTTGAGCTGAGGTTACCACTGCCGTATTTTCCTCTTCGATTTGTTGAGCCTCCTTTTTCAGAATTTTTAGGATTTGGGGTAAAAGGTGAAGCTTACCGGAGGTCCTTAAAAATTTAATAAAACCAGTAACAATTTTTTCGACTTCTTCCATAATTAATTAAAATTTACGCTTTTTAATTTTTTTAATTGGTGAGCAAAAACTTTCTTTTGTTCTGTTTCGCCCAGAACTTCTTTTAACGTCTTTTTCGTGAGCTCAATCACCATTTTAGCCATTTTAGCCTTGAGTTGTTTTTCTTCTTCATAAAGCTTTTGTCTCAAAATTTCTGCCTCTTTAGCCGCTTCTCTTTTGGCTGTTTGCCGGGCATTTTCAATAATAAGGGCGCTTTGTTTTTTTGCCTCAATTTTTGCTTGATTAAGCAATTTTTCCATGGCTTCCTGGGTTTTTTTCATTTCCAATTTTTTCTGAGCTTCAAGCTTTGCCTTTTCTTTAAGGTTTTCTTCAGCGGCCTTTAACCCTTGAGAGATTTTTTTTGCCCTTTCTTCAAACAGACGCAGAAGTGGTTTATAAAGAAACCTTGAGAGAATAAAAAACAAAAGTCCAAAGTTAATAATTTGGGCTACCAAACTTATGAGATTAATACCGATTTTTGCTAACATGGTTGAAATTAAGTAAATTTAAGAATTAATGCCACCACCAGCGCATAAATTGCTACCGATTCGGCAAAAGCAATTCCCAAAATCATTGCCGTTTGGATCTTGTCTGCGGCTTCAGGATTGCGGCCGATAGCTTCCAGACCTTTGCCCGCAATGCGGCCAATAGAAAGACCCGGACCAAGTGCTCCAAGACTAATCGCAAAGGCTACCGCAAGACTTTTTAAATCAAGAGTTTGGTTGATAATTTCTTCTGCTGTCATAATTCACCTCCTTTCAATTTTAGACTTCATGGCTTGTGGCCACTCTTATAAATACTAACGTAAGCATCGTAAAAACAAAAGCTTGAATAAGACCAACAAATAATTCGAGGCCAATAAAGGGCATCGGTACAATAAAGGGAATAAGAAAAGCCATGACGGTAAGAAGAACTTCACCAGCAAAAATATTACCAAAAAGACGAAAGGCAAAGGAAATAATTTTCGAGAACTCACTTAAAAGTTCCAAGAGACCAACAAAGGTCTTAATTGGGTTACCAAAGTTAAAAAATTTTTTTAAATAATGACTGCCCAAATTTTTTAAACCCAAATATTGAATGGTAATGACCGAAATTAAGGCCAAACCCAAAGTGGTGTTGATATCAGCGGTAGGGCCTCTCAAAAGAGGTTTTAAAATTTTTCCCTCTTCTGCTTCTTCCCAAATACCGATACTGCCAAAACCAGGCAACAATCCTAGCCAGTTGCTAAAGAGAATAAAAATAAAAAAAGTCATTGCTAAAGGAAAAATTTTACTGGTTAGCTCACCGGTAATGCTTTCAAAAAGCCGATAAAACATCTCAAGAAAAGTTTCGACGATATTTTGTAGGCTTCTGCCCTTGGGGATTTTTTCCAGCTTCCGGCTGGCAAAAATTAAGACAAAAAACAAAAGGAAGAGACTTAAAATTAAAGAGGCAAAAAGTGAGTTGGTAAGAAGAAAGCCGTCGATTTTAAAAATAGGTTCAGCCGCCAAAGAAATATCCATAAATATAAACTTTCTTTTAATCTAAATTGGTTCTTAAGATACTTGCCCGCCGTTTTGGGCGGGATAACTCTTAAATTTTATCACTAAAAATTAATTTTTTCATTAGTGATTTTCTCTATTATATACTATTCTCTCTAGATAGAAAATATTTAAAAAGGCGTTTCCAAATCATTTAAATTGGACGTTTCCGTTTTTTCCAAACTTTTAAACTCATTTTTAATTTCTTCAATTTCATTTTCAATTTTACTTAAGCGTTCTTTGAGAAGTTTAGCCAAAGCCAACCCCCTTTTAAATTTAGGAATGGCCTTTTCTAAATCAAGTTCGCCATTTTCAAAATCGCGGGTGATTTTCTCCAATTCAGCAAAAGCCTTCGATAAATTGATTGGTTTTTGTTTTTTTTGATTCATTTTCCTAAGGATTTATGGCTTTAACTTTTGAGAATATTTTACCATCAAAAAGAAGAGTTGAAATCCCTTCATTAAACTTTACCTGCTTGATGGTTTTAATAATGTTTCCTCCTTTATCAAAGGTAATACTAAAGCCTCGCCTCAAAAGCGAACGATAATCAAGATTTTTTAATAGCCTTAACAGATTGGCTAAGTTTATTTTGGCTTGTTTAATTTTTTCTTGAAAAAGGGCGAATTCTTTGATGAGTGAAGAGAAAAGATTTTGAAAAGCAGTGATTTTTTGTGTTAAAGCGCTTTTCATACGATTCGTCAGTAATTGAATAGTTTGTTGTTTCTCGCGGATGAGTTGATGAATTTGGTGTGCCATAAATTTAACCGAATGATTAATTTGTTGCCCAATTTCTTGGCGATGGCGGACGATGAGTTCGGCGGCATTGGAAGGCGTTGAGGCGCGTAAATCTGCCACCAAATCAGCAAGAGTGATATCTTTTTCATGGCCAACGCCACAGACTACCGGTATCTTGCTGGCAAAAATGGCACGGACAACACGTTCATCATTAAAAGCTTGAAGGTCCTCCAAGCTACCGCCACCTCTCACTAAAACCAAGAGATCAAGATAAGGCATTTGTTGATTAAAGTAAGCAAAGGCTTCAAGAATTGAACTTACTGCTTGGCGACCTTGAACACTTACCGGATAAAAATAAATCTTCAGACCGCCCATACGGGCAGTCAGAACTTTTACAAAGTCAGCATAGGCTTGAGAATTTTTGGCGGTGATAAGACCGATTTTTTGGGGAAAAAGAGGCAGGGGTCTTTTTCTTTCAAGAGCAAATAAGCCCTCTTTTGTTAGTTTTAATTTTAATTTTTCAAGGGCGAGTTTTAGGGCACCTTCACCGGCCGGGATGATTTCGTAAGCTCTAAGGCTAAACTTACTGCTTTTTTGATGAAGAGTAGGTTCTCCCCATACATGGACGAGCATTCCCTCTGCTAAAATTTCAAAATTAGTAATTTGATCCAAAACACCAAAAACATTAAGATTGGCTTCTTTATCTTTTAAATTAATGAATAGCCATTGGTTTTGACTTACTTTAATTTCGCTGATTTCGCCCTCAACGGTGACTTCGCCGACTTGGTTTAGATAAAGACGGATGAATTCATTAAATTCGGAAACACTGAAAATTGGTTTAACTTTCATTTTCCTTTCATTTTACCAAATTAGTTTTTAAATGAAGTTTTCCAAATTTTATCTTTGGGTAAAGTTAGGTTACCTTTGAAATGTTAATGATTCCTTATGGTTGGTTTAAAACGGTGAGATGAGCTTACTTCCTTGGATATAAAGAAAAATTTTAAGAGGCAAAAGTAGGCACTTTCCCGGTATTGATTTTCATTCCCAGATCAGTATAGCTTCTAAGACTCCTCATGTTACTTATTATTTTACTTTTGGTTATTTAAGTTGAATACACAGCCTTTATGGATTATTTACCTAAAATTTAATAAAATAAAGTATTTGCCGCCATCGTCTATCGGTAAGGACACTGCCCTCTCAAGGCAGAAAGGTGAGTTCGATTCTCACTGGCGGCACTTTTTTTACATACTAAATACATCTTGACGCAAAGGAAGAATTTTACTAGAATGAAATAATCTCCTTTTAAAAGTTTGCAGAGGGAGATTATTTTTTTACACCATGACTAACAGAAATGATGAGGTTTTCTTAACCAAAAAAGGTTTAGAAGATCTAAAAAAAGAACTTAAAGAATTGAAAGAAGTCCGCCGGCCGGCTCTCGTTGAGAGAGTAACACGGGCGCGTGATTTTGGTGATCTTTCTGAAAATGCCGAATATGCAAATGCCCGAGAAGAACTTTCTTTTATTGAAGGGAGGATTGCCGAACTTGAAGACCTTTTGATTAAAGCGAAAGTGATTCAAGATAATAACCAAGGTTGTCATAAAATCGTGACTTTAGGTTGTAAAGTGACCGTTGAAGTTGCCGGCCAAAAACATATTTTTACGGTGGTGGGTGAATGGGAAGCCGATCCCAAAAATAAAAAGATCTCTCATTCTTCACCTTTAGGCAAAGCCTTGCTTGGGAAAAAAAGCGGCGATAAGGTGGAAGTGGCCGCACCGGCAGGAAAAATCACTTATAAAATTATTAAAATAGAATAAAAGTTCATCATTATTTTTACCAGCCATTTTGTTATTTTCTAGGAGACTGGTTGAGAGTTTTAGGTTGAGGCTATAATAAATATAGTCTTATTTTATTTATACATTTTATTTATGCAACAACCTTTAGAACAATATCGTCAAATCAGACTCAATAAATTAAAAAAAATAAAAACCTTAGGAGTTAACCCTTATCCTGCTCGTTGTCAAAGAAGAGAGACGGTTTTTGAAGCTAAGCGAAAATTGGGTGAAAAAGTGGCGGTAGCTGGCCGACTAATGGCTTTACGCGGCCACGGTAAACTTAAATTTATTGATTTAATTGACGAAACTGGCAAAATTCAATTGGTTTTTAAAAGCGATAAATTGAAGAAAGCCCAATTTGATTTTTTATCTTTGCTGGATTTAGGGGATTTTTTAGCGGCTCAAGGAGAAGTTTTTAAAACCAAGACTGGTGAAATCTCGGTTTTGGTAAAAGATTATCAGTTATTAACCAAAACTCTTCGGCCATTGCCTTCTTCCTGGTATGGTTTAAAAGATAAGGAGGAGCGTTACCGGAAGCGTTATTTAGACTTATTAATGAATCCTGAGGTTAAAAAAGTTTTTGAAAAACGGTCTCAAATAATAAAAGCTGTGAGGGAGTTTTTGGATGCGAGGGGTTTTTTGGAGGTAGAAACACCTACTTTACAACCACTTTATGGAGGTGCCAACGCTCGACCTTTTATTACTCATCATCACGCCTTAGATTTCAATCTTTATTTAAAAATTTCTGATGAGCTTTATCTTAAAAGATTGATTGTTGGTGGGTTTGAAAAAGTTTATGAAATTGATAAGGATTTCCGGAATGAAGGTATGGACAAAAGGCACAATCCCGAATTTACGATGATGGAATGCTACTGGGCTTATGCCGATTATCAGACCATGATGAAATTAACCGAAGAACTTTATGAGTTTGTTGCCCAAAAGGTGCTGGGTAAGACAAAAATTACTTATCAAGGAAAAACGATTGACCTTAGAATTCCTTGGCAAAGAATTACCATGACGGCTGCTTTGAAAAAATATGCCGGGATTGAAGTAGAAAAATTATCCGATGAGCAGCTCAAAAGACTCTTAAAAGAACATAAGCTGAAATATGAGGATAATCCTCAGTTAACCGGAGTTAGTGCCGGTTTTAAGCGCGGGATTGCCATTGCCACACTCTTTGAATTAGTCGAACCAAAACTTATTCAACCGACTTTTGTTACCGATTTTCCCAAGGAAACCTGCTCTTTATCCAAACAGAAAGAAGATAATTCTTTGCTTATTGAACGCTTTGAGCCTTATATTAATGGTTGGGAGGTGGGAAACGCCTATTCAGAATTGAACAATCCTTTGGTGCAAAAAGAATTTTTTGAAGAACAAGTAAAGGCTAGGAAAGCGGGCGATGAGGAAGCTCACCCTTTGGATATTGATTATCTTGAAGCTTTAGAGTACGGTATGCCGCCGACTGGTGGTTTAGGTTTGGGTATTGACCGGATGGTCATGTTGCTGACCAATCAACCTTCAATCAGAGACGTAATTTTGTTTCCCACCATGAGACCGGAGGAAAAACAATGTCTATAAAAAGAGACGAACTCAGCGCTTTTTTTAATAACTATTTTGGTGAAGAACTGCTGGCCACAGCCAGAAAGATAGATGAATACATGCCTAATGGTTTACAGTGGCAGGGCAAGGAGGAAATTAAGACTTTGGTTTTAGGCGTTAGCGCCAGCGAAAAGCTTTTTAAGCAAGCAGTCAAAAAACAAGCTGATGCTTTAGTGGTTCACCATGGTTTGGCTCTTGATGTTGCCTATAATTTATTTTCGCCATCCCTACAAAAAAGATTAAAAATCTTAATGGAAAATAATTTATCTCTCTTTGGTTACCATTATATTTTAGACGCCCATCCGCAAATTGGTCATAACGCCCAGATCATCAAAAAGCTTGGTGCCAAAAAAACAGCAATTCCTCTTTATCAAAACTGGGGGTGGTTAGGTGAGTTTAGTCAGCCTCAGACAATTGATTCAATTATCCAACGTTGTCGGCGCTTATTTAAGCAAGAAATTTTTGTTGCGAGGGCAAAACAAAACAAAATTAAAAAAATCGGCGTGGTTTCTGGTCGGGGCGTTCCCTTTGCTCAAGAAAAAAGAGAATTAATTGAAAAAGGGGTGGAGGTTTACCTTACGGGTGAAATTAGCGAGTGGAACGTTGCTGAGTTTCAAGAACTCGGCATTACTTATTTAGCCTGCGGGCATTACCAGACCGAAAAATTTGGGGTTTTGGCTTTAGCGGAAATTATCAAAAATAAATTTCCGGAATTGACCGTTGAATTTATTGATATTCCAAATAAAATATAGGTTTTTCTGAGTCGCTGTTTGGGATAAAATTGATGATTACCAGAAAGCAAGCTTTAGCATTTTTAAGAAGCCAACAGCTTAATCAGAAAATAATTAAACATTTGCTGTGTACGGAAGCAATGATGAGAGTGTTGGCCAAAAAGTTCGCTCCTTTAAAAGAAAAAGAATGGGCTTTGGCTGGTTTATTACACGATGGTGATTATTTGCCGACGGTACCCGTAGAAGAGCAGGGAATAAGAGTCAGTCAAATGTTAAAAGCGAAAGGTTATGAAATTCCTTCTCAAGTTGCCTATTGCATGGCAGCTCACAACTGGTCTCATAATGGCGTTGCTCCCCGTAGTAAAATGGACTGGTGTTTATTTTGTGGTGATTCGCTGACAGGATTGATTGTAGCCACGGCGTTAGTTAGGCCAGATAAAAGTCTTAAATCGGTAACCGTCGCCTCAGTTTTAAAAAAATTTAGACAAAAAGAATTTGCTCGGGGAACAAGAAGAGAAGATATTCTAAAGTGCGAAGAAAAATTGGGTTTAAAATTAGAAGAGTTTATAGCTTTAGTTTTGTTGGCAATGCAACCAATTGCTGATAAGCTCGGGCTTTAAATTTCTTAAAAATGAAGAAAATTATTTTTCCCGGTGTTTTAGGTTTGGCTTTGAATAAAGAAGGAAAATATTTGCTAACCCGACGACATGAGCCAGGCAATCAGCGAATCCATCAAAAATGGCAGTTGCCTGGTGGCGGTTTGGAATTTGGTGAATCAGTGGAACAGGCTTTAGCTCGGGAAATGGAAGAAGAATTACGACTTTCTTACCGCCTTCTTTCTCCCTACCCCATTGTTAAGACCCATGTTTATGATTATCCCAACAAAAAAATTCAGGTGTTGCTTTTATGTTACTTAATTGACATTGGTGGCCAAAAACCGGTTATTGGTGATCCGGAGACCGGCGAATTTGGTTGGTTTTTTCCCAAAGAAGTCCAAGAACTGGATTATCTGCCATTAACAATTGAATTTATTAACGAGGCGGAAAAAATTATCAAAAAAGAGAAAATTCTGGAAATGTTAAAATAATTATTATGTTGGCAATTAACTTTATTAGAGAAAATAAAAAGCTTGTCGAGGAAGCCTGTAGAAATAAAAATTTGGATGCGAGCGTGGTTGAACAGTTATTAGCTGCCGATAAGAAGCGGCGGAAATTAATTGTGGAGATTGAGAAAATAAAGGCGGCAAAGAATAAATTTGAAGCGTCGATTAAAGAAAAGCCAAGTTCGCAGATTCTTAAAAAAGCTAAAAAATTTAAAGAAAAATTAAATAAACTTGAACCGCATTTAAAAGAAGCAGAAGCAAATTATTGGGAACTTTTGCATAAAATTCCCAATCTTCCTGCCGATGATGTGCCGGTCGGTAAAGATGAAACAGCCAACGCGATTGTAAAAAAATGGGGTGAACTTCCCCGCTTTGATTTTATTCCTAAAGATCATTTGGCGCTAGGAGAAGCATTGGATTTAATTGATGTCAAGCGGGCGGCTAAGCTTTCCGGTAGCCGTTTTGGGTATTTAAAAAATGAAGCCGTGCTTTTGGAATTTGCTTTAATTCAACTGGCTTTAGAAATTTTACAAAAAAATTTTTTTATTCCCATCATTCCTCCTCAATTAATCAATTTAGAGATTACTAAAGGTTTAGGTTATTGGGAAGCGGGTGGCAGCGAAAATTATTATCAAACCGAGAATTTTTATTTAATTGGCACCGCTGAGCATGCCTTAGTTCCTTTGCATCAAAACGAAGTTTTAAATGAAGAAGATTTACCTCAGCGCTACGTCGGTTTTTCCAGTGCTTTCAGAAAAGAATCTGGTTCTTATGGTAAGGATACGCGGGGGATTTTTCGCGTCCATGAGTTTGATAAAGTGGAGATGGTTTCTTTAGTCAAGCCGGAAAATTCTAATCAAGAGCATGAAAAACTTTTAAGTTTAGCTGAAAAAATGGTTCAAGTGTTAGAATTGCCTTATCGCGTGGTCAAAATTTGTACTGGTGATTTGAGTTTTCCTGCAGCTAAAGCCTATGATATTGAATGTTGGTTTCCTGGCCAAGAGCGTTATCGGGAAACCCATTCAATTAGTAACTGTACTGACTTTCAAGCGCGGCGTTTCAATATTAAATATCAAGCGAGAAAAAGTGGCAAAAGAGAGTTTGTTCATATTCTCAACGGCACAGCTTTTGCCATTGGCAGAATGTTAATCGCACTTATGGAAAATAATCAAACTAAAGAAGGGTGGATTAAAGTTCCAAAAGTCCTAAGAAATTATGTAGGCAGGGAAATTATAAAAAGGTAAAAGTTTAAAAAGCAAGGTTTAAGCATTGCGCTTCAAAATTAAAAATTTAATCAACTTTACTTATCAAGAATTAGTCAGTGTTTATTCCCCCATTAATGGTGAAATTAAAATTTACAGGGTTTTTGGTGAGCCGCGAATGGCCATTGGCGGTTTACTCCAATCAGGAGGAATTATTTCAACAATTTGGCAAAAAGCTGCAGAAAGGATCGCGAGGCAACGTTTGGTAGTTAAAAACATTTTGATTTTGGGGTTGGGGTGCGGGACGGTGGCAAAAGTTTTTTCTCAAAAATTTCCGAAGGCAAAAATGCTTGGTGTAGAGATAGATCCTTTGGTAATTAAGTTGGGCAAAAGTTATTTTGATTTGGGAAAAATTCCTAAGTTGAAAATAGAGTGTGAAGATGTTCTAAAAACTGTTGATAAATTAATCCCGATCCTTAATGATAAAAACTTTAAAAAAACTCAACCATTAGCCCTTAAACATTTTGAGTTAATTGTAGTTGATGTTTATCTTGGCGAGAAGATACCTGAAAAGACTGAATCTTTAAATTTTTTAAGGAAATTAAAAAATCTCTTAAAACCGGCAGGTTTGGTGGTTTTTAACCGTCTTTTTTGGGATGAACACCGGCAAAAGACACAAAATTTTGTAAAAAGGGTCGAAAAAATTTTCCCTTTCGTTGACTTGGTCAGAACTCCGGCAAACTTACTTGTGTTTACGGCTACCAAATTTCAATAAACAAAGATAAAATAAACTAAATGTTTAAATTTTTAAGCAAACTTTTCGATTATAATCAGAAATATCTTAATTCTTTAAGTGCCATCGTTGCCAAGATTAATAGTCTGGAGCCGGCGATGCGCAGGCTTAAGGAAAAAGATTTTAGTGGTAAGACTGGTGAGTTTCAATCTCGAATTGAGCGGGGAGAAACCTTGGATGAACTTTTACCTGAGGCCTTTGCTCTTATAAGAGAAGCTATTTGGCGGACTGTTGGTGAACGTGCCTTTGATGTTCAATTAATGGCCGCAATTGCTCTTCATCAGGGTAAAGTGGCTGAGCAAAAGACAGGCGAAGGCAAAACACTCTCAGCGGTGATCGCGGCTTATCTTAATGCCCTTGAAGGCAAGGGTGTTCATATTGTTACCGTCAACGACTATCTCGCGCGGCGTGATACCGGCTGGTATGGGGTGGCCTTAGAACTTTGTGGTTTAAAGGTTGGTTGCCTTATTCATGAGCAGGCTTTTTTATTGGATAAAAATTATGAGGCAAAAAATGTTTTAGATCCCCGTTTGGCTCATCTTAGGCCAGTTTCACGCCAAGAAGCTTATCTGGCTGATGTGACTTACGGAACCAATAACGAGTATGGTTTTGATTATTTGAAAGATAATATGGTAGCTGATCTTTCTGAATGTGTTCAAAAGGGACACCATTTTGCCATTGTTGATGAGGTTGATTCAATTTTAATTGATGAGGCGAGAACCCCTTTAATTATTTCGGCGCCGGATACCGAACCAACAGATAAGTATTATAAATTTGCAGCGTTGGTAAAGACTTTAAGTGCGGACACAGACTATGTAATTGATGAAAAACTCAAAACTGCCAATCTTACGGAGCATGGAGTGATGAAAGTTGAAAAACGCTTGGGCATTCCCAATCTTTATGAAAAGGATTTTGAGACTCTTCATCATATCGAGAATGCCTTAAAAGCGCTAACGCTTTTCCGTCGCGACCGTGATTATGTGGTTAAAAATGATCAGGTAGTGATTGTTGATGAGTTTACCGGTCGGCTGATGTATGGTCGTCGTTGGTCGGAAGGTTTACATCAGGCAATTGAGGCTAAAGAGGGAGTAAAAATTGAACAGGAATCAAGAACTTTGGCAACGATTTCTTTTCAGAACTATTTTAGAATGTATGAAAAGTTGGCAGGAATGACAGGTACGGCGGCCACAGAAGCTGAAGAGTTTAATAAAATCTACAACCTTGAAGTGGCGATTATTCCCACCAACAAACCCATGATTCGCATTGATCACAATGATGTAATTTATAAAACCACACGAGCGAAATACGGTGCTATTGTTGAAGAAATCGCGGCGATGCATAAGCAGGGAAGACCAGTTTTAGTGGGTACCACTTCAATTGAGAAGAATGAAATTATTCATGAATTTCTGCGTCGCAAGGGTATTCCTCATCATGTTCTCAATGCCAAAAATCATGAGAAGGAAGCGATGATTATCAGTCAAGCGGGCAGGAAAGGCGCGGTGACAGTGGCCACAAACATGGCCGGCAGGGGAGTAGATATCATTCTTGGTGGTGTCGCGCCCGCCGAGAAGGAAAGCGAATTATTTAAACAATGGCAGGCAGAGCATCAAGAAGTGGTTAAGTTGGGAGGCTTACATGTGATTGGTACCGAAAGGCATGAATCACGGAGAATTGATAATCAATTAAGGGGTCGGGCTGGCCGACAAGGTGATCCTGGTTCTTCTCGTTTTTTTGTTTCTTTGGACGACGACATTATGCGTCTTTTTGGCGGTGAGCAGATAAAAAAACTCATGACTATTTTTAAATTACCAGAAAATATGCCTCTTGAGCATCCGATGGTGACGAAGGCCATTCAGCAAGCACAAGCCAAGGTGGAGAGTTTTCATTTTGATGCCCGTAAACACGTCGTTGAATATGATGATGTGATGAATAAACAAAGGGAAATTATTTATGGTCGCCGTCGTCAGATTTTAGAGAAAGCAGATAATCTTAAGGAACAAATTTTAAAAAATCTCAAAGAAGAAATAAGTGAATTGGTGACTGCTTACTCAACCGAAGGTTTTGTCAAAATTGAGTATCAAAAAATTGTTTTGGAATTTGCCAACATTATTCCTTTTGATCAAGTTTCTTTGGAGAGACTCAAAAAAGAATTACAAAAAATTCAAGAAAAAGAGATGATTATTAAAAAGCTTGAGGTTATTCTTGAGCGGGCTTATTTGATGCGGGAAAAGCAATTGGGAGAAGAAAACATGCGTCAACTTGAACGTTTTGTGATGCTTTCCACCATTGACCGGCTTTGGATAGACCATTTGGATGCCATTGATGATTTGCGTGAAGGGATAGGACTGCGCGGTTATGGTCAGCTTGACCCTTTAGTTGAATACAAAAAAGAGGCATTCGGAATGTTTGAAAGATTGCTTAATAATATTGATTATGAAGTTAATCGGCAAATTTTTCGTCTCCAACCCATTTCCCAGTTAATTGAAACAAAACCACTGAGGGTGATTGAAGGCCGTCAGGATATGGTTACAGCTTTAATGAAAACGCCTAAAGAAAGAAAATTAGAAGATAATACCCAAGCAGCCAATGACGAAGCTCAGTTGGTTTCAGTAATGACCAAAAGAGGAAAAATAACCTTTAAACCAGTGGTCAGCGGGAGTAAAATGCCGGGTCGCAACGATCCTTGTCCCTGTGGGAGCGGTAAGAAATATAAGAAGTGCTGTTATCCAAAATACGGCTAGCTTAAAAAATAATTATTAAATTTATTTTTTCTATTCAACCAAAAAAACTTCATCATCTTCTTTTACTTTTTGGTTAACCTTGAGACCAACTTCCTGTTTTGGAAGGGCAGTTTGAATTGCTTGATGATCCAACTCCATTTCTTTAAGAACCTGGAGGAAGTCAGTTGTTTTTCCTTTAAAATGAAGTTGATCTCCGACTTTAATCGCTTTAGTTAATTTCACAATACCCACGCCAATTTTATTGTAGTAATGAGTAACCTTACCTACTGGGATGTTTTTCATTGATTAATTTCACCCCCCTCCTTAACTCGCAACCATCACTATTTTATCAGATTTTCTAAGTTGTAGTAAAATTAAATATAGTGAGAAGAATTTTGAATTTAATTATTATTTTAGTGGTTTTATTTGGTTGTTTGGTTTTAGTTCGTTTTGCCCGAGCTAAATATTTTGGTAAAAAGACTTACGTCACTTTAGACGAAGTAGTTGAACAAACAAAAAACGATTTAATTTCGACTGGTGAAAAAATTAACAAACAAGTAGAAAAAGTTTTAGGAGAAAAAACAAGCAAAGAAAATTTAGTTGAAGAAATTCAAAAAGAACTTGAACAAAATGAAGTGATTAAAGAGTTGCAAAAAGAAGTCAATACGATTGTTACCCAAACAACCGAAAAAATTAGAGATTTACCAAAAAATGAAATGGAAAAAATCAAAAAAGAATTAAAGCAGGAAATCTGTAAAGACCTACTTGAAGAAAAAAAACCATGAAACAAGATTTAGAAAAAAAACTTTCCGATTTAGAGCAAAAATATAATTTATTCTGGCAAAAATTCAATTTACCTACCAAAAAGCAGCGTTTAAAAGAATTGGCTGAGGCAGTAAGTACTCCCCAGCTTTGGCAGGATAAAAAAAAGGCAGAAAAACTCCTAAGAGAATTGGGAAATTTAAAGGAAGAGACGGAGCTTATTGAAAAAATGGAGGAAAAATTTAAATCTTTAAAAGAGCTTTTAAAAACAACCCCTGAAGAATCAGGTGGCGATTTGGAATTTATTTCTCAGGAAGTCGCCAGTTTCGCTAAAGATTTAAAGCAGCTTGAGATAAAATTTTGTCTTTCTGGTGATTACGATGCTGGTGATGCTATCCTTTCAATTCATGCCGGCCAAGGCGGTACCGAGGCCTGTGACTGGGCAGCAATGTTGCAACGGATGTACTTTAAATATAGTCAAGAGCAGGGTTGGCAGGTAGATGTTGTTGAAGAGAGACCGGGAGAAGAAGCAGGAGTAAAAAGAGTAACCATGTTTATTAAAGGTAGCTATGCCTATGGTTATTTAAAAAAAGAAAAAGGGGTACATCGTTTAGTGAGACTTTCGCCTTTTAATGCCAATAATTTGCGGCAGACCTCTTTTGCCCTAGTTGAAGTTATGCCTATTTTACCTGAAGAAGAGGGAATTAAAATCAAACCTGACGATTTAGAAATTGTTTTTTCTCGCGCTTCTGGGCATGGCGGTCAAAATGTTAACAAAGTAGCCACGGCGGTAAGAATTAAACATTTACCTACAGGGATTGTGGTTGAATGTCAAACGCAGCGTTATCAAGAACAAAATCGGAAAATAGCTCTCCAAATTTTAATGGGTAAGTTGTGGCAGTTACAGGAAGTAGAAAGAGAGCAAAAAATTCAGAAGCTTAAAGGTGAATATAAAATTGCCGGCTGGGGCAACCAAATTCGCTCTTACGTACTTCACCCTTACAAGCTGGTTAAAGATTTACGTACCGGTTGGGAAGAAAATGACGCCACGGCAGTATTAGATGGCAAAATCGAGAGGTTCATTCAAGCAGAAATTTTGAAGACTTGAAGTTGCCCAACCGGGCAGTTTAAAATCAACAAGGAGGTTAGAAAGATGGAAAAAATCAACAACGCAAGCGACCAGTTAATTAAAGGAGAAGCATCAGAAGAAGAAAAATTAATTAAACAATTTGAATCAGAAATGAAATCAAAGACAAAAACTTCAAAAACTTTATTAATGATTATTGTCCTTTTTGCCCTTATTTTGGGTTCCTTGAGTGGTTATTTCCTTAGTCAAGGCAGACTGGTAGCTTTGAGTGAGGAAATTAAAAATGATGTTGCTAAAGAAGAAATTAAAGTTGGTTTAATGGTTGGTGTGCGGGATGAAAAGGATTTTAAAGATTCTGCCGAGGGCAAACTAGAAGTTGGTGGTATTGACGGTGAGGGTTCACACCACTTAGTAAGGCCGGGTGGGGAATCACAAAATGTTTATTTGACTTCTTCAGTGATTGATTTAGAAAAGTTTGTTGGGCATAAAGTTAAGGTTTGGGGACAGACTTTTGCTGCCCAGAAGGCAGGTTGGTTAATGGATGTCGGTAAATTAAAAGTTTTAGAATGATCCGCTTTGAAGATATTACCCATCAATTTGGCGACGGTACAGTTGCCTTGGAAAATATTAACCTGAAGATTGATAAGGGGGAGTTTGTTTTTATTACCGGACCTTCAGGCGCTGGTAAAACCACGCTTTTACGTTTGTTAATAAGAGAATTTCTGCCCACCCGTGGGAAAATTTTTTTAAATGATTTGGAGATAAACAAGTTGAGCAAGAAAAAGATTGCTTATTTGAGAAGAAAAATTGGTGTGGTTTATCAAGATTTTAAGATACTTTTTGATCGAACAGTTTGGGAAAACGTGATTTTGGCTTTAGAAATTGTGGGGAGAAGCAAAGCGGAAAGCCAAGTTAAAACCCAAGAAGTTTTAAAGTTGGTAGGTTTGACCGGTAAAGAAAATTTGTTTCCTCGCCAATTGGCTGGAGGCGAAATTCAAAGGCTTGGTTTGGCAAGAGCCGTCGTGATTGAACCAGAAATTATTTTTGCTGATGAACCAACAGGTAATTTAGATCCCCAGACTGCTTGGCAAATAGTTGAACTTTTACAACAAATCAACAAACAGGAAATTACGGTGATTATGGCAACTCACAATTTTGAGATTGTGGATTCCCTTAAGAAACGGGTGATAAGGCTTGAAAGGGGGAAAATTGTGACCGACGAAAAAAAAGGAAAATATAAAAAATAAATTTCTAGGTTTTATCTTTTTAATGTTTACCATACTTAAAACCACTTTTATACAAATTCGCAGAACTCCTTATCAGGCTTTAGCGGCGGTGATGGCTTTGACTTTAACTTTTTTGGCTGCGACAATTTTTACTTTTATTTTTTTTGGCAGTCAAAAAATTTTAAAATATTTTGAATCCGCTCCCCAAGTGATTGCCTTTTTTGAAAAAGGAGAAGATTTAAAAGAAGCAGAGATTGCTGATATTAAAAATAATCTTGAAGCCACAGGTAAACTAGCCTCTTTTAAATATGTTTCTACACGAGAAGCCGAAAAAATTTATAAAGAAAAGAATAAAAATGATCCCTTGCTCCTAGAGTTGGTTGATTATAAGATTTTACCGCCCTCCATTGAGATTTCTGCCACGCAAATTGAGGCTTTAGCCGGTCTTAAAGAAATTTTGGAAAAGCAACCCAAAGTTACCGATGTGGTTTTTTATGAAGATGTTATCAATACTTTAAGTCTTTGGATTAATAATTTGAGATTAGTAGGTTTGATTTTAATTAGTTATTTAACAATTCAATCAATTTTAATTTTAGTTCTTATTGTGAGTCTGAAAATTTTAATTAGAAAAGAAGAGATCGAAATTTTACAACTTTTAGGTGCTTCCTTTTGGTTTATTGCTAAACCCTTTCTTTTAGAAGGGATGCTTTATGGGCTTATTGCTGCTTTAATGAGCTTCGTAATAGCCACCAGTCTGCTTTTGTATACTACGCCCATAATTCTTAATTGGTTAGGAGAAATTCCTCTTTTTCCCATTCCCTTCTTCTTTTTTCTAGCAGTTTTGTTAGGCGAAATTATCCTTGGCGGGACTTTAGGAATCTTAGCTTCCTTACTGGGGGTATACCGGTTTATAAAATAATTATTTTTACTTCATGATTTGGAGGGGCAGCGTTAAAGAGAATAATGAGTAAAGTTTTATTTAAAATTATTATTTTTGCTTTCTTCTTGGGTTTTTGTTGCTTTTTGCCTTCATTAAGTCAGGCTGAAGATAACCATCAAAAAAAATTGGAAGAATTAGCTCGGCAAATTGAGGAATACCAAAATAAAATTAAGGAACTTCAAGGTCAACAAAAAACTTTAGCTTCAACTATTAATTATCTTGATAACAAAATTTATCTTACGCAAGCGCAAATTAATAAAAGTGAAAAAGAAATTGAAATTCTTAAAGAGGAAATTGATGGTTTATCACTTAAAATTGGTTTTTTGGATAAAAGCTTAAATGAACTTTCAAAAATTTTAAATTCGCGCATCAACGCCACCTATAAAACTTCTTATTTTCAACCACTTTATTTACTTTTTTCTTCGGAAACCTTTGCTAACTTTTTTACCAAGCTTAAATATTTACAAACAGCACAGGCTCATGACCGGTCGTTAATGATTCAATTGGAAAAACAAAAACAGAATTATGATGAGCAGAAGGAGTTAAAAGAAAAAAAACAAGAGGAAATGAAGGTTTTAAAACAGGCTTTGGAGACACAAACGGCGACTTTGGCTCAGCAAAAGAAAAGTAAACAGGCACTTTTGGAAGTCACTAAAAATGATGAAAGAAAATTTCAGGCGTTGCTGGCAGCAGCCAAGGCAGAAATGGAGGCTATTCAGGCAATTATCGCCGGCAAGGGTCAAGAAACAGAAGTAGGCAGCGTCAAGGAAGGCGAAAAAATAGCCTCCATTATTTTAGGGAGTTCGGCTTGTTCTACTGGGACTCATCTTCACTTTCAGGTGGTTAAAGACAATAACAATCAAAATCCTGCCAATTTTTTAAAATCACAGGAGGTAGATTGGGATTTATGTGGCTGGTGGCCGGAGTGTGATCAACCTTTTTCCTTTTCTGGTTCTTGGAATTGGCCCCTTAACGGTCGACCGCGGATTACCCAAGGTTATGGAATGACAAGTTATGCAAAGACCGGCGCTTACGGTGGTGGTCCTCATACAGGCTTGGATATGGTCTCGGAAGATCTTCAGGTTAAAGCGGTTAAAGATGGGATTTTATATCAGGGAAGTATTGCCTGTGGTGGTGGCACGCTCCGCTATGTTCGTCTTAAACACCTTAGTGACGGTTATGAAACTTATTATCTGCACGTTAATTACTACTGATTTTTGAATCTTCTTTCTTAAGATTGCTAAAGCATGACCAAGCTTCTTTCTAAATCTTTTGTCTTGTTGACAGTGATTTACTGCTGCGCTAAAGTTAATTAGATATTAAACAGAAAGGAGAAAAAATGACGAAGGAAGGAGGGGCAAGAGAGATAAATATTCAGCGAATCCCAGAAGAACCACTAAATCCTGATGAGGCAGCGTTACCGGGTGAACCTTATAGAGAAACTCAAGAATTACCTTTTCCAGGTGGTCCTTATAAAGGAGAAATAATACCCGCTGATTCTTACCATGAAGTTGATCCGCTAGCCGCTGGAGGTTATCCAGCATGTCAGGGTTAATTAATAAATTTTATCTATTAGGCCTCAAGATTATCGCTTTTTTTCTTTGTTTCTCTTTTTTTAACGAGACAGCTTTAGCTGCGGTGATGATTAATGAATTTAATTCTTATGGTGATACTGATTGGGTAGAAGTTTATCGGACAAACGATGAAGATATCTCTTTATATCTATTAAAGGACGAAGCAGGTAACAGCAAGAGTTTTTCTTCAGAAGATTGCGTCGCTCAATTTTGCACTGTTGATTGGAGTAATAAATTAAACAACAGCGGCGATGTGATAAAGCTCTTTTTAGTTTCTGACCAGACTAACTTTCTTGATCAAGTTGCTTATGGCGATAAAAATAATGATTTGATAGCACCAGCCAGTGGTCAGACGGCAGGCAGAAGCCAAGATGGGACAGGTAATTGGCTTTTATTCTGTACGCCTACCAAAGGTGCTTCCAATAATGAAGCCGTGCCATGTTCATCTCCACCTGCCTTTTCACCTTCTCCTTCCGCTTCACCAGTTTCTGCCGCCACCTACAAAATTGGAGAAGTTAAAGACAAAAATGGCAATAAACTTGCTAACGTCAAAATATATATTGATGGTCTTTATACCAATCATTATGCGCCGGAAACTTTTACTTTCTGTGATGGCTGTCAAGTTGGAGGTTTTGGCCGGCATACCATCAAACTGGAAAAGAATGGTTATGAAGAGTGGCTGGATGTAAGAGAAATTACCGCCGGTAACCTTTACGAAGTTAATCCGGTAATGAATGCACTTGCTATTAGTCCTTCTCCATTAGTTAACACTTCTGTTTCACCCTCAGTCACCCCTACTCCTAAAATGGCAACCCTGGCTGTTTCACCCTCACCTCTAAAACCAGCTTCACCTTCACCTTTACCATTTCTCCTTCCTTCAGCAGAAGCTTTAGTTTCTTTTTCGCCTTTGACTGAGGCGTCGAGACCAGCAGAAGTTTTAGGCGAAGAAACGCACTTTAATAAAAAATTATTGCTTCCTTTTGCTTTAATAGGATTAGGTTTGTTGTTTTTAGGGGTTGCTTTTGGACCAGGGCTATTTAAGGAACTTAAGGAAAGATGGTATACTCATAAACAATGAATTTGAGAGAGTTCTTTTTTTATTGGGGTCCGGTTTTTGCTTGGTGTTTGTTAATTTTTATCCTTTCTTCAATTCCTACCTTGCCCAAAGTTGGTTTCATTTGGTGGGATTTTGTTTTAAAAAAAACTGCCCATATGATTGAGTATGCGGTTCTTTATTTTTTAGTTTGGCGGGTGCTGGCAAGGCAGGGTACTACAAACAAAAAAATTTGGATTTTACCCTTTATTTTTGGAACTTTTTATGCTCTTTCTGATGAGTATCATCAAGCTTTTGTGGCCGGCAGGACGAGTACAATAAGAGATGTGGGATTTGATATTTTAGGGATGATGATAAGTTATTGGTGGTTAAAAAAGAAAATGAAAAGTGAAATTAAAGATTGAGGCGCAAGTTATCAAAGATGAAAATATTTATTTCTCATTCACCGGCGGAAACTCAGACTCATAGTTACCAAGTGCTTAAACTCGCGCTGAGACTTAAAATAAATGTTATTTGTCTTTATGGAGAATTAGGTGCGGGAAAGACAACTTTTGTGCAGGGTTTGGCTTGGGCGTTGGGAGTTAAAAAAAGAGTGCTTTCACCCACGTTTGTTTTATTAAGAGAATATCCTCTTCCCCGAACTTCAAAACTTAATCTTGTTGGTAGAGGCCCGACTTCAACTTCTTTAGGGCAATTTTCAATTTTAACCCACCTTGATTGCTATCGCTTAAAAACCGACACAGATTTAAAAGCCATCGATTTTAAAGAATTATGTTCTAACTCTAAAAATTTAATAGTGGTTGAGTGGCCAGAGAAACTGGCGAAGCTCTTGCCAAAAAAAAGAATCGAGTTAAAATTTAAATATCTTGATGAAAATAAAAGAAAAATAACCATAGTTAATTGCCAATAATCATTGACTTTATTTTGGCAATTAACCATTAATTTTGATTCTTTATCTTGATACTTCTGAGAATAAAAAAACCCTCATTAAGGTGGGCCGCCACTCGCTCATAAAAAAATATACTTCGCCAGATGAGCAGAAAATTTTATTACTACTTGCTTCTTTTTTAAAAAGTAAAAAAATTTCACCCAAAAAGATTAAAGAAATTAAAGTTAAACTTAAGGGTAATTCTTACACCAGTTTGCGTTTGGGTTGTGCGATTGCCAACACCTTGGCTTGGGCGTTAGGAATTAAGGTTAATCGCAAAGAACAAGTAGTACCTCTTTATGAAAGAAAAAGTTGAATCAGGTTATCAAAACCTTGAGGTTTTTTCCTCTCAGGAAAATTTTTTAGCTGCTTTTAGTGAAGGTTTAAAGCGTTTACTTAATGAAAAGGAGAGTAGACAAGGTTTTAATTTTTTTAATATTGCTCTTGCCAATGCTTGTCAAAATCAGCAAATTTTTCAAAATCTGCGGCCAGAATTAGCCAAAGTTAGTCAAGAGTTAATTTGGGTAGTTGATGGTAATCGGCAAGATCCCGAAGTAGAGATGTTTTTGAGAATTTATGAAATGATTGAGCGCGGTGGCTTAAATGCAAGGATAAAAAAGACTAATGGTTGGTTGGTTAGAGAAGAACCTTTGCGTCAATTCAAGAAGCCTCATGCGGCGGCAAAGGAAATTAAAAGTATTTATCCGCCATCAACTGAGAATTTTTTTGGCCGGCCAGGAATGAGAGAGCAGTTAATTTGGCGGGGTGATTTAGGCGGCAGAGAAATTTGCCTTTTTTTTAATAAATTTCCTTTTTATTACGGAGGACTTTTAACTGATGACATTAAGACTCCACACCTTCAATTGCTTGAACCTGCTGATGTTGAGTGGTACTGGCAGGCCGGCAGAATCTTAAGTGAAACAATGGGAGAGGTTTATTTTGGTTATAATGGTTATGGTGCCTCTTGTTCCATTCCCACTTGGCATTTTCATTTGCTTTTTCAAAGAGAAGAACCTTATCCGGTAGAGCAAGAAAAATGGCAGCATAACGGTGGCTCAGAACCATATCCCGTAGGTTGTTATTGTACGAGAAATGCAGAAGAAAGCAAAGCTTGTTTAAAATGGTTAAGGGAAAATAATATTCCTCACAACTTAATTCATAAAGCAGGAAAAAACAAGGGAAAAGATTTTTGGTTTCCGCGCCAATTTCAGGATCCTTTAAGAAGACAAGCATTTTCCGAACTCGGAGGGGAAATTATTACTTCCCATTTTGAACCCTGGCATGAGCAAGCTGAGGAGATCGAAGCCTTTTTGGCCAATGTTTCTTTGACCTCTCCTTTTTTGATATACTAAAAATAATGAAAGTTTTAGTTACCGGCGGAGCCGGTTATCTTGGTGCTGTCACGAGTCATGAGCTTAAAAAAGCGGGCTTTGAACCGGTAATTTTTGACTCATTGGAAAAAGGACACCGGGAAACAGTGGCAGAATTTAAATTGATTGTGGGTCAAACTCAAAACTGGCAGCAATTAACGCAGGTCCTTAAAGAAGAAAAAATCGAAGCTGTAATTCACTTTGCTGCTTACATTGAGATGGGAGAATCTATGAAAGATCCTCAAAAATATTTTTTTAATAATACCCTTGGGAGTTTATCTTTATTTAAAGCAATGCTGGCAAGTGGGGTTAAAAAAATTATTTTTTCTTCAACCGCAGGTGTTTATGGTAATCCTTCAACTTTGCCTATTAAAGAGGAGGCCCCAAAAAACCCTACAAATCCTTATGGTGAGTCAAAATTGATGGTGGAAAGAATTTTGAAATGGTATGATCAGATTTATCATTTAAAATCAATTATTTTGCGTTATTTTAATGCAGCTGGTGCCACGCTGGATCAGAAAATTGGCGAAAACCACCAGCCAGAAAGTCATTTAATCCCCAATTTACTTAAAGCTCTTATTGATCAAAAAGAATTCATTTTGTATGGTAACGATTATCCTACTTCCGATGGTACCTGCATCCGTGATTATATTCATGTTTTGGACTTAGCTTCGGCTCATCTTTTAGCTCTTAATGCTTTAAATAAAAACCATCCTAGTGATGTTTACAATTTGGGAACGGGGAAAGGTTATTCAAATCTGGAGATTATCGAGGCTGTCCAAAGAATTACGGGCAAAAAGGTGAAAATTAAAATTGGACCAAGGCGTCCCGGTGATGCTGCTGTCTTGGTAGCTGATGCCACTAAATTTCAAAAAGAATTTGGTTGGCGACCGCAATATTCCACCATTGACATTATTCTTAAAAGCGCGTATGCTTGGTTACAAGGAAGAAAAAATGAACCTTAAGCAGTTTTTATTTTTAGTTGCGTTTACTTTTTTCTTAAGCGGTTGCAGCTTGGTTTCTCAAAATCAAAATCAGATTACAGTCAGTCCGCCAGCAGAAGGAAAAAAATCAGCTCTTTCTCTTAAGGAGATCTTAAATTTAGGTCAAAGCGCCAAGTGCACTTATTTGAGCGATTACGGAGAAATAACCAGTTGGATAAAAGGTAAAAAAATAAGAGCTGAAGGTGACGTTTTTGCTGATTCCAAAGAAAATCAGGGAAATGGAGGCATGATTAATGATGGTGAGTGGCTTTATCTGTGGAATAACCAAACTCAAGAGGGAATGAAATATAAATTAACCGCTTTAAACAAACAACCGGGACCTTCAGTCACTCCTGGAGAGAAATGGCAGGATCCTCAAGTTTGGGCGGATGAAATTGAACAAAAATATCAAGTAAAATGTGAGGAGACAATTATTGATGATGAGCAGTTTAAGCCTCCAAGCGAGGTTAATTTTCAAGATTTAACCTCTGTCTTTGAAAATTTACCCTCGGTACCCAACCTGCCCTCGGAAGGTGCCGTTTCAGAGTAAAAGGTGAAAAAATTTCTTTTGAGCTTGCTTTTACCCATTACCATTTTTAACAATTCTCAAGCCGATGTCTACACTAAAGTCATTAATCAGGTAAATGGTGAGAATGCCTCGGTTTCGACAGAAGTAACCAATATCGTCAATCAAAATAAGACAGAAATCAAAAGCAGCCATCCTGGAGAAATTGAAGTTAAAATTAAAAACGAAAAAGTAGAGATTAAAGCAACGCCTTCAGCGCAGATAATTCATACTCCGCCAACATCAGTTTCATCAGCTCCAGTTTTAGAAAATCCTCCGCCTTCAAAAATCGAAAAAGAAATTAAAGTGACAAACTTTTTTGAAACCCTTCGCCGCCAGTTTTATAATTTTTTTTCGAGCTTATTGACCTTTTTAAAATAATACTTGACTTTTGAGCTTTGATTTTGTTTAAATATAATTCCTGCCTGGTTTGAAAAAATGAAACTCTTCCAGCAAGGTTACAGGCAGTTTTTTATTCTCGCTATTTCTTTGGGAGTTTTGCTGTTGTTTTTTGCTTTTGGTCAGCAAATAAGGGAAAAATTCTTTAGAGGTCAGCTTAAGGCTAAAAATGAAGAAGCGGGACAAATGGCTAAAGAGACTTCCGAAGTGAAACTAGAAAGAAGTTTTGAGTTTTTAACAACCAATGCTCAAGGTCGTCAGGCCAAAATTACCTATACTTTAATTTCCGCCAAAAAAACCAAAATGGTTGCCAACCAGGGCCAACCGGTAACGGCCCCTAAGGGTAAAGAAATTCTGGTTTTAGACGTGGAGATTGAAAATCAGGAAAAAACACCGCTCGCAGTTAACGCTCAAGATTTTATCCGTTTAGTGAAAGACAATGGTAAACGTTATGCACCGGAATTTTATAATAATCCTTTATCTTTGCCGCCAATTTCTATTCGTCAAGATCAAGTGGGTTTTTTAATCGATGAAGGGCAAACTTTGGTTAAGCTCCAGCTGGGCGAAATTGAAAAGGAGGAAAAGGAGACAATAGAAATAAATTTTTAAATCAATTTTATGGATCAATATTCAACAAGGGTTATTTCAGAGAAACTTATCGAAGAGATCAAAAAACATTTGAGGAATTTAAATTATGGCTCTTTAGAGCTTTACGTTAACGGCGGGAGAGTGGTGCAAATTACCAAAAGAGAAATAAAAAAGACTCTTGACAGAAAAAATTAATTGAGTTAATTTTGAGTTCAACGGAGATTTGCCGACCGCAAACGGAGGCATTTCGAGAAATCGAAATGCCTTTTTTAGTAGCCTATAACTTTAATTAGAGAAACTTAAAAAGAAAGGAGGTGAAAAAGCATGAAAAAATTAATTTCGAGTTTAATTCTGCTGGCGGTTTTAATTTTAGGAAGTGCCTCTTATTCTTGGGCAGCCTCGGCGGAAAACAGCAATACCGGCAAAAAATCTCAAAATGAGGCTCTGGCCTTTGACGGAGATTTTGCTGTGGTTTGGAATGATAACCATGCCAACCTCAATAACTTTACCTTTGCTGCTGCTAATACAGGCTTTAACTATATTGGTAGCGGTTGTCAGGTTTACCATCATCGTCATTGGTCTAATACAGAGCCTGAAATTGAGACTGGCAATGCTGAGGCTACTGCTAACACCACCAATTTTCAAAATACTAACCTTACGGCAATTGAAGGGGAAGGTGGTGCAGCTGCCTGGGCCAGCAACAGCGATACTGGCAGAAAATCAAATAACTCTGCCTGGGCCATTGCCGCTGATGTAGTTTTTGTTGGTAATTTTAACCATGCCCGGATTAATAATTTTACCGTGGCTATGGCTAATACCGGCTTTAACTCAATCAAAGGCAGAAAGGGTAGCATTAAGAGCGGTAATGCTGAAGCAGCAGCCAACACCACCAATACCCAGAATACGAATTACACCATGGTTAGCGGTGATGACAATTATGAGATTTTAGCCAACGGTGGTGTTGAGGCTAAAAATAGCCAGACAGGTAAAGGATCAGAAAACATAGCGATTGCCTTGGGGATTAACGCCAACGTCGTGGTTAACAAAAATCAGGCTAAACTTAATAACCACACGGTGGCTGGGGCGAATACCGGTTTTAACACCATCAGTGGTGGCACTAAAAGTGGCAGTATTGAAACCGGTGACGCCAGTGCTACTGCCAACACCACCAATACCCAGAATACCAACGTCACCGCAATCAGTGACGATGGTGAGGTGAGTGCCACAGCACAGAATGAGCAAACAGGTAAGGATTCAACAAACGAAACCATTGCCGTTAATGTTAACGCCAACGTCGTGGTTAACGAAAATCAGGCTAAACTTGATAACCACACGGTGGCTGGGGCAAACACAGGGATGAACAGTGAACAGGGTTCAGGTAAGATTGAAACCGGTGACGCCAGTGCTACTGCCAACACCACCAATACCCAGAATACAAATATGACAAGTATTGGTGGTTTAAATTGTTTACCTTCATTTCCTTGTGGAAATTAGGAAGTGAAAGGGACTTTGTGAGGGCAAGTCCGGCAAAACCGGACTTGCCCAAAGCAAAGCTTTAAAAAAAAGAAAACTGCCATGATTAATGAGATCAATAATTTTTAAGAGAATTAAAAACAAATTTTTTAAGAAACTGCCGCCAATTTTTTTAGCGGCGGTTTTAGTTTATCAGCTTTTCTGGCAGAGTTTTTTTCCGTGGCTGGTTTGGGCTCAGGAAATTAAACCTTCTTCCTCTCCTGCGTTGCAGACTGAAAACAATCAATCCTCTGGGGAAAATAATTCTCCTAATGAGGCTGGAGGAGATCAAACTCCAAATTTAGAAAACCAAAATGTAAGTGAAGTGGAAAATAAAGTAGAAGTTCAGGCAGAAAGCGGCAATAACACGATAAGTTCTTCTCCTTCGCATTCGGCTTCGCCATTAGCAGCGGAAGATCAAGTTAGCGCGGTTTCAACTTCAGTAACACCTGCTGAATTGGATGTTCAAGGTGAGAGCACCGGCAGTGGCAATTTAAATAAAACTGAATTAGACAAAAATTTATGTGCCACTGAAAGCGGTCTTTTAGCTGAGAATTGCCCTATGGATGAATTTTCCCAAAATCAAGCGACGATTTCTGGCGAAGAAAAAATAATCAATCTTAATCATGCTGAAGTTACCAATGAAGTTGATAGTACTGCTAATAGCGGTAATAATCAAATTTCAGGAGGAAACACTCAAGTAGTCACGGGTGAAGCCCTGGTTACCGCCAACCTTGTCAATTTCGTTAATACTAATATTATTGGTAAAGATTTTTGGCAGGCAATCGTTAATATTTTTGCCACTCAAGAAAATGATCTTGATTTAACACAAATTCAAGGTTATGAAAATTTTGAACCGGCTCTAATTTCGGTTTTAGCAACCAATCAATATACTACTGATGGGTTGGTTAATCTTGCTTTGGCTAATTTTTTGTCACAATTTAGGATTTACAATCAGAATAACGCTATCGTGGTTAATAATCTTGAGTTGCTTGCCAATAGCGGCGGCAATAGTCTTGTGGGCGATCAAGGCAGAATTACGACAGGAGAAGCAAGCGCTCAAGCCAATGTTTTTAATTTAGTGAATACGAATTTAATTGGTAGTGATTGGTTTTTTGGTATTATCAACATTTTTGGTCAGTTAAACGGCGATATTATTTTACCCTATGAGTTGGATTTTTTAATGCCGGAAAACTTGTCGGTAAATTCTAATCTTCCTCCTACTTTGACTCAAGCAAGCGGCGATAATTTTGAGAACACGGCTACCGCCGCCGCCGTTAAAGAAGTTAACCTCAATAATTACAATCAAGCACAACTGATTAATAATCTTGAAGTGATGGCTAACAGTGGCAATAACACCGCGACTGGTAGTGGGACTATTCAAACCGGCAATGCCACCGCTTTGGCCAGTCTTCTTAATATCATTAATACTAATATTTTTGACTCTCATTGGTTGTTGTTAGTACTTCATCATCCTGGTGATTGGCAAGGAAAAATTGTAGGTTGGTGGGGTTATAGTCTTAATATGGGTGAATATTCTTTAGTATGGGTAAAATTACCTTCATTAGGTGAAGATGTCCTGGGCGTGGCTAATGAAAATAAGGCTGCTGCCTCTCAAGTTGAAATTGTCAACGAGAACGAGGCTAAAGTGATTAATAACCTTAAGGTGACAGCTGATTCAGGTTTTAATCAAAGTCAAGGAGAAGAAGTAGTAATGCAAACCGGTAACGCCACCGCTTTAGCCAAAGTTGTCAATGTGGTTAATACGAATATTTTTGGTAATCATTGGTTTTTTTGCATGATTAATGTTTTAGGTAACTGGTTCGGCGACCTTATCTTTCCTCGTCCTGATCTTTCAGTGAGAATCATCAGCGAAAAATCAACAATTTTCCCGGGAGAGGAAATTAGTTACCTCATCACTTATCAAAATGAGGGCCGGCTGGCAGCCAAACAAACGAGGGTGATTGATACGTTGCCTGCGGGCATGAGTTTTTTGTCAGCTTCCCAGGGCGGCACTTATAAGGAAGGTAAGGTAGTTTGGGCTTTGGAGACTTTACCTTCGGGAAGAGGAGGGACGTTGAGTTTAACCTTAAAAGCCGAAAGTAATTTGAGTTCCGGAGAGGAATTAACCAATTCAGTATTAATTACTTCGGTGACAGATGAACCCCAAAAAGAGAATAATAATTCTTTAGCCACCGTCTTGGTTGCCTTACCCGCTTCCCTTGTTAACACTTCAACCTATAATGATTTTACTAACGAAATAAGTGAAAGCGTTACTAGCGAGAATAAACAGATATCTGAGAGTCCGGACTTGTTTACAGAAACCAATTCAGGATTATTTGCTTCTGCTGATAATTTTGAGTCACTTACAGAACCTTTAGTAGTTAATCCTTCGTTGCCTAATTTATCAGAAAAATCGACAAGGGGGGTTGCTGGTGTTTCTTGTTCATGGGCGAAGACAAACTGGTGGTTTCCCTTAAGCATTCAAGCTCTTTTTACCTTAAGTTACTTTCTGTTAACGAGAAACAGAAAATTTAGGTGGTGGTGGTTTGTGCCGCTTCTTGCCGCCGCTGTTTCTCAATTAGTCCATCAAATGTTAGGCTGTGAATGCACTTTCAATTCTTGGTGTCGCCATTATTGGTTATTTAATTTAGGGATTTTAACTGGTACCTCTCTTTATTATTATTTACCGTCGTTCTTGATTTTCGCAAAGGTTTGACCTTATCCCTCAAAAGTCCCTATAATAAGAAGTAAGATGATTAGACATTTGAAAAATCTATTTATCCCCCATGATTATAACAATCATAAGCCTAAAATTTTACATCTTTCTTCATTGATCTTTTTGCTTTTTTTATTTATTTTTTTTCAATTATCTATTACGGTTTTTCATCGAGTAAGACCGGGAGTTTTAGGTTTTGCCTCTAACATAGATGTTCAAAAAATCGTTGAATTGACCAATAAATTTCGGGCAGAAAAAGGCCTTCATGAATTAAAATTCAATCTTCAGCTTTCCGAGGCCGCTCAAAAAAAAGCGGCAGATATGTTTGCCAAAAATTACTGGGCTCATTATTCACCTTCGGGAACCACACCTTGGTGGTTCTTTGAGCAGGTGGGCTATCATTATTTATATGCAGGAGAAAATTTGGCACGCGATTTTGGCGACTCGGAAGCCGTAGTCAAAGCTTGGTTGGCCTCACCGAGTCATCGTGATAACTTATTGAGTCCACGTTATAAAGATATCGGAGTGGCGGTGGTTAACGGCATCCTTAATGGTGAAGAAACAACTTTAGTGGTGCAACTTTTTGGAACCAGTACCGCCGGTACACCAGTGGTTTCTAGTAAGATGAGCAACGAAGGCTTAAAAGAGACTGTCCCCCATCAATTAGTCTTAAGCGAAGGAAAAGATCTAAAAATGGCAAATAAACCCTTAATACTCCCTTTAATTTCTAGTTTTGTTTTAACAAAGTCTCTAAATATTAGTCTTTTAATTTTACTCTTAATAGTTTTACTTATTGATGGGATTTTTATTTTTAAAAACAAAATTATCCGGATTTCAGGGAGGAGTTTTATCCATTTTTCTTTTTTAGCTATAATTTTAGGAATAATTATCCTGATTGAAAATGGACAGATACTTTAAAATTAAATTGAGATAAATTATGTTAAAAGATTTAATTAAGGATTTTAAAAAGCATTATTTTCAATACTTCCTTTTATTAGCGGGTTTATCATTGGGTTTATTTTGTTTTTTTATTTTTAGAGGTTTACCTTTTTGGCGACTAATGGCGATCCTTTTTTTGGGAATTTTCTATTTTCTTTGGGGCTCGGTTCATCACTTATTGGCTAAAGAGTGGCACCTCAAGATTGCTTTAGAATATTTGTTGATCGCTGGCTTGGCTTGTTTTTTGCTATTATCAATAGTATTAAGAAGTTAGGAGGTTTTATGAAGGGAGTAGTTTTGGCAGGTGGTAAAGGGACGCGTTTATACCCTTTAACTTACGCCACCAATAAACATCTTTTGCCCGTTTATGATAAACCGATGGTTTTTTATCCGATTGAAACTTTAGTTAAGGCTGGTATTAAGCAAATCATGGTAGTTGTTTCCGGTGAACATGCCGGCCACTTTATTAGGGTTCTAAAAAACGGTAAAGAGTTGGGAGTAGAGCATTTAGAGTATGGTTATCAGGAAAATCCAGTGGGAGGGATTGCCGATGCTTTAAGCGTTGCCGAAAATTTTGCTAACAAAAAGCCAATTGTGGTAATTTTAGGTGATAACACCACCGATGCCGATATCAGTCGGCCGGTGAAGGAATTTAAAGAAGGCGCAATGGTTTTTCTAAAAAGGGTGCCTGATCCAGAGCGTTTTGGCGTGCCAGTTTTTGATAAGAAAGGCGAAAAGATAATTAGGATTGAAGAAAAACCTCAAAAACCGGCAAATAATTATGCCGTTACCGGTTTATACATTTATGATCACAAAGTTTTTAGTTACATTAAAAAATGTAATCCTAATTTTGCTGGCAGAGGAGAGTTAGAAATTACTGAGGTTAATAACTATTATATTAAAGCCGGCCAGCTACGTTGGGCACTGTTAGAGGGCTATTGGCGAGACGCCGGAACCTTTCAAACTATTTTTGAGGCCAATGAGTATTGGGCAAATAAAAGGAAAAAATAAAAAATGCAAAAAATAAAAATATGGCAGATTAAGAAATATCACAAGTTTTTCTGCCTTTTAGGCTTAGAAGTTTTTACTTTTTGTTTTTTGTTTTTAACAACGCGTCCCCTTTTTGCCCAAAATGAGATTTCTGATTATCAGTACCAGAATGAGAAATATCGTGAAGCCTATCAGGTTTATCTTAAAACTCGAGAGGCTTATTTAAAATATCAAACTCTGACTTCTCAAACAGACTTTAACAAAGCTAGTCAGGATTTTCTTTACTTGCGCGCGAAAGTGTTGCGTAATTACTTCCAAGTGATAAAAAAGATTTTGAGAGAAACAGTCGATATTGAACCCAACCAAAGACAAGCTTTAATCTTAGCTTTAGATAGGGAAATTGATAGTCTTGAAGCCTATGAAAATCAATTACAAAATCTTCAACAACCTACCCTTAATGACCTCTGGGAGATTTCTTTAAGAGTAGAGAGGAGGGTTAATTTTTATAAAAAATTAGCTTATCAAAGTCTTGCAAACATTATTTTGGGAAGAATGCGTTCTTTAAATTCCGAGAGCGTCGCCATAAATTTTTTATTGGAAGAAAAAATTAAAAATAATCCTGATAAAGAGGTTACACTTTTAAATCAATGGTTGCAAACGGTGAGAGATAAGACTTATCAGTCGCAAAAAAATCTTGAGAAGGCAGAAAATTATCTTGAACTCTTAAATAAAAGTGAGACCGGTCAAGATGCTTATAATTTTTATTTAAAGATTCAAGAAGAATTAGGTAAAGCAAAGGCAGGATTTTTAGAGAATCTTAATTTTCAAAGAGAAATTTTAATAACAATTAAAGAGTAACAAAGGATGAGAAACAATGAGGGAAAACTTAAGCAGTGAAGAATTTACTCCCTTTGGTGGAGAAAATTTACCCTTCAAAGAGATCGAGAAGGAAGAGTTACCAAGGGAAGAAAAAAATATTAAATTTAAATTTTTTTTAATGATTTTTATTATTTTTATTTCTTTTATTTTTCTTTTAACGCTTAAACGGCAGAATTTTAATTTTTCTCCTCAACCAAGTTGGTTGCCTTCGCCGGCACACTTTTCTCCTTCGCCAACGGCAACCGGTTTAGTAAATAATAATATTGAAGAAAAAATAGATCTTTTTGAAAAAAAATTAAAAGAAACAGATTTGCAACAAACCGAATTTTCTTTTCCCTTGCTTGATTTTGCCTTCAGTATAGGGACTAAACAGTGAAACCTCTCGCAGAAAAAATTCGACCGCAAACTTTAAAAGAGTTTGTAGGCCAAAGCCATTTAATAGGTGAAAATATGCCCTTAAAATTAGTGATAGAAAAAAAACAGATTTTTTCGATGATTTTTTGGGGTCCCCCAGGTTGTGGTAAAACTACTTTAGCCAAAATTCTTGCCCAAGAAGTTGGTTTGCCATTTTTTTCTTTATCTGCGGTTTCGGCTAGTAAAAATGATTTAAAGAAAATTATTGATTCAATTAATAAGGGCTTGTTTCCTAAAGGTACCGTAGTTTTTTTGGATGAAATTCATCGTTTTAATAAAGCTCAACAAGATTATCTCCTGCCATATGTGGAAAAGGGAACAATCACTTTGATTGGTGCGACTACAGAAAATCCTTCTTTTGAAGTTATTGGACCTTTACTCTCCCGGTGTCGGATATTTGTTTTAAAAGAATTAAGTGCAGAGGAAATAGAAAAAATTATTTTACGCACCTTAAGTTATCTAGGAGGTTTAGTTTTGACTAAAGATGCTCAACAATGGTTAATTAATGTTGCCGCTGGTGATGCTCGTCAGGTCATTAATCTTTTAGAGGCTGCTTGTCATCTTTTTGGAGAAGAAATCAAAAAAAAGAAAAAAATTACTTTGGAAATTTTAAGAACCACTCTTCAAGCTCCTTATCTTCGTTATGATAAAGCCGGAGAAGAACACTACAATACTATTTCTGCTTTTATTAAAGCGATGCGTGCTTCTAATGTTGATGCCGCCTTATATTATTTAGCGCGAATGGTGGCGGCTGGTGAGGATCCACTTTTTATCGCTCGTCGAATGGTTATTTTTGCTTCAGAAGATGTGGCCACGCCTACTGCTTTAGTTGTTGCTAATGCTGTTTTTCAAGCTTGTCAACAAATTGGCTATCCAGAATGTCAGGAAAATTTAGCCGCCGGTGTGGTTTATTTAAGTTTAGCTCCCAAAGATCGTTCAAGTTACGAAGCTTATCTTAAGGCCTTGGCTGACGTTAAAAAATATGGAAATTTACCCATTCCCTTAAAGTTAAGGAATCCAGTGACAGATTTAATGAAAAAAATTGGTTATGGTCAAGATTACGAAAAGTATACCCAAGAGGATTTATTGCCCGATAAAATTAAAGGCCATCGTTATTATCAAAAAAATTCAAAAAAGTTTAAATGAAAACGGGAATAGCAAATTTACCACTTCATTATGGTAAGACACCACCATGGTTATTTCAACAAATGGTAAGGTTGGCAAGAGAAATTATGATTTTTATGGTAAGTGAATTTGGAGTTGATGATTTTTTGAGGCGTTTAAGTCATCCTTTTTGGTTTCAATCTTTAGCTTGTGTTTTAGGATTTGATTGGCATTCTTCGGGAACAACTACAACTACTTGTGGCGCCTTAAAAGAAGCAGTAAAAGGTTTAGAAAAGGATTTAGATTTATTCATTTGCGGGGGTAAGGGGGCTGCCTCTCGTCGAACACCAGAAGAGATTTCTAAAAAGGCTCCCCATGATAAGCAGTCATCGTTGATTTATGCTTCTAAAATGAGTGCCAAGGTTGATAATAATGCTTTACAAGATGGTTATCAGTTATATCAGCATAATTTTTTCTTTACTTCCAAAGGTAAATGGGTGGTTATTCAGCAGGGAATGAATCTTTCTGGCCGGATGGCGCGACGTTATCACTGGTTGTCAGATAAGGTAGCTAGCTTTGTGGAAGAGCCGCAGTCAGCAATTTGCGGGGAGAAAAAATTAAAACCTTTAAATTTGGTGGCCAAAAAAAGCAAACAAACAAGAGAAATAATTACTTCTCTTGCAAAAGACAAACCAGAAAATAATTTAAAAAAACTCAAAAAGATTGTTTATAGTTTAAATTTACCCAAAAGACATCAGATTTTAGTTTCTGATTTAAAACGAGAGTATTTAAGTAGAATTTTTCTCACAACTTATATTAAACAACCTTCCAATTTTGAAGAAGTCTTAATGATCGAGGGATTAGGTTCCAAAACCCTTCGGGCGTTAACTTTAATTGCCGAGTTAATTTACGGTGCCAAACCCTCTTATGAAGATCCGGTACGCTACGCCTTTACTCATGGTGGCAAGGACGGGATTCCTTATCCTCTTGATCTGCAAACTTATCAAACTTCAATTAACCTCCTCACGCAGGCGGTGAGAAAGATTAAATTTTCCCCTTGCCAAAAAGATAAAATCCTTAAAAGATTAAGCGCCTTTAATTACCGCTAAAGGCATCAGCTTGGCAACCTTTTTGGTTAGACCGGCTTCAACTAAAGTTTCAATGACTTCCGTAATATTTTTATAAGCCTGAGGTGCTTCATCAGCAATGCGAGGGAAGGGCTGGTTATAGATAACCTTTTCCATTTGTTTTTTAAAATCTTCAAGCTTTATTCTTTTTTTTGCTTCGGTTCGTGACATGGCTCGGCCGGCACCATGATTGATTGAATCAAAAGTTTCGCTATTAGCTGCTAAACCTACCATGATGTAAGAAGGAGTACCCATACTGCCGGGAATAATTGCTGGATGACCGGTTGCTTGGTATTTTTTTGGATTTTGTTGGTGATTTGCTGGCAAAGCGCGAGTAGCACCCTTTCGATGGACTAAGAGATTTTTACCTTTATGGATTTCCCATTTAGCAATATTGTGAGCCAAATCATAAAGAAGTTTAAGTTCATTCCCAAATTCTTTTTTAAAGATTTGGCGAAGGTAATAAGTTATTAAACTTCGATTACAAAAAGCAAAATTGACTGCCGCAGCCATTGCCCCAAAATAAGCTTGTCCCTCTTTCGTGGTTATTGGAAGAGCAGCTAGGCCTTTTGTTGGTAATTTTAGCTGATATTTAGGAGCCAATCTCCAAAAAAGATCAGTATAATCAAGACAAGTTTGATGTCCCAACGCCCTTGAACCAGAATGGACCATTAAACAAATTTGTTGATTAAATAAACCAAAAGCAGTTGCCAAAGCCGGATCGTAAATTTCTGTTACTTTTTGAATTTCAATAAAATGATTGCCCGAGCCTAAACTACCTAATTGTTTGAGAGCCCTTTTTTTGGCTCTTTCACTTAAGGCTTCAAAATTAGCTTCTTTAAATCTGCCTGATTCTTCAATGACTTTAAGGTCGGCTTTTAAAGCATAGCCCTTTTTGACAAGATAGGTAACGCCTTCTTTAGTGATTCTTTCCAGCTCGAGGCTTATTTTTTCTTTTCTTTTTCCTCCAAGGCCTATGGGAATATTTTTTTCAATTTGGTGACTAAGATAAGAAAGAAATTGAGGTGTAAAAACTTTTTTTTCATAATTTATTCTCGAAGTTAAGAGCCTGACGCCACAATTAATATCCATACCTACTGCGCCTGCTGAAATTAAACCATCGGTGGCCATTACGCCTCCAATAGGAAGACCAAAGCCTTCATGAATATCAGGCATACCAATCACAGGCGAAACAACGCCTGGTAAACTCGCAGCTTCTAGAAGTTGTTTTAAGGCTAAATCTTGAGTAATTTGGGGTAAAAGTGATTCTTTGGCATAAAAAATTACCTCCGCTTGCATTCCTTGTTGTCTTTCTAAACGATATTTATTGACGCCGATTTTTTGAAAATTAATTTTCATTTTTAATCTTCATTATTTTAACACGCGCTTAAATTTTTTAAGGGAAAGGATTGATTAAGGTATAATATAATTTATGAAAAATCAATTTAAGAGCCCCAGCTGTGGTCGTTTAAGTCTACAGCAAATGGTGAGGGAAATTGTTGATTTTGTCAACCAAGAACCAGAGTTTTATTATCAACTGGTAATTGGCAGTGATTCTCATCAGAAGAAAACAGAAAACAAGAAGTTTTTAACGCTAGTAACGGCAGTGGTGATTTATCGTCAAGGTAAAGGCGGGCGTTATTTTTGGCATCGCCAAACTTTGTCCAAAGTTTACAGCCTCAAAGAAAAAATTTATGCCGAAACCATTGCTTCTTTAAATTTAGCCCAAGTTTTACTACCCTATCTGAATAGAGCTCTGAATGGCGAAAGACATTATGATTTGGAAATTCATATTGATGTTGGTCGAGTGGGTGCAACCAGAGAGATGATTAAAGAATTGGTGGGTATGGTTACTGGTAATGGGTTCACGGCTAAGACTAAACCTGAAGCTTATGGGGCAAGTAAAGTAGCGGATAAACACACTTAAAATAATGAGTTAAAATAGTTCTATGAGATTGTTAATTACCGGTGGTGCTGGTTTTATTGGTTCAAATTTTATCCTTTACTGGTTAGAGAAATATCCTAAGGACGAAATCCTTAATTTTGATAAATTAACTTACGCCGGGAATTTAGAGAATTTAAAATCAGTGGAAAAAAATCCACATTATCAGTTTATTAAAGCTGATATTTGTAATCCTCAAGCAGTTAACAAAGCTATGCGAGGTGTTGATTTGGTTGTTCATTTTGCAGCTGAATCTCATGTAGATCGTTCTATCTTAAACCCTACGGCTTTTGTTAAAACTAATGTTTTAGGTACGCAAGTTTTACTGGAAGCTGCCCTAAAACATCAAGTAAAAAGATTTCATCATGTTTCCACGGATGAGGTTTTTGGTACTTTAACTCTTAATTCAAAAGAAAAATTTAATGAAAAATCTCCTTTTAAACCAAATAGTCCTTATGCTGCTTCAAAAGCCGGAGCTGATTGCTTAGTGAGGGCTTATTTTAAGACTTATGGTTTACCAGTTACTGTAACCAATACCTCGAACAATTATGGCCCTTATCAATTTCCTGAAAAATTAATTTCTTTAGCAATTACTAATCTTTTGGAAGGAAAGAAAGTGCCGATTTATGGGCAAGGCAATCAGGTAAGGGACTGGTTGTATGTGGAAGATCATTGTCGGGCAATTGATTTGGTGTTGAAGAAAGGTAAAATTGGTGAAACTTACTGTATCGGTGGTTTAACAGGAGAAATTTCTAATTTGGAAGTGGTTTATAAATTGCTTAAAATTTTCAAGCAGCCAAAAGATCGTATAGTTTTTATTAAAGATCGACCGGCCCATGATGTTCGTTATGCTTTAGACTGGAGTAAAGCAAAAAAAGATTTGGGTTATCAGCCCCAATTTGATTTTGAAACTGCTTTGAGAAAAACTGTTCAGTGGTATCAAGAAAATCAAAGTTGGTGGCGAAGAGTCAAAAACAGGGAATATCAAAAATATTACCGACAATGGTATGGCACTGATTACTAAAAAATGAGCTATAATTTTTTTACCTTAGCCAAAATTAAGAATTATCCCTTCATTGAGGGAGTAAAAGTTTGTCCTTTGACAACTCATCGGGATTCACGAGGAATTTTAGTAGAAACTTTAAATCAACGTTGGCTAAAGGTTTTTAATAAGCAAAAATTACCCTTTGCTCAAACTTATTTTTCTCTTACTTATCCTAATGTCGCGCGTGATGAGGATCGGTGGCATTATCATCCTTACAAACAAGTTGATCGATTTGTGGTGATTCAAGGAGAAGTGATTTTTGCGCTTTATGATTGGCGTCAAAAATCTAAGACTTACGGCTTACTTAATCTTTTTAGAATGGGAGAAATTAATAAAGATGAAGGTTATTACCTTTTACTTATTCCCGTAAATGTTCTTCACTGTTTTTTGGTGATTAGCCAACGGCCGGCAATACTTTTGAATTATCCTACGAGTACTTATGATCCTAAAGAAGAGGGTAGATTATTTTTTGATCAGTTAAAGATAAAAGGAAAAGATTATTTTTCTTGGCAGCCTTTTCGAGCTCTTTTTACCCATAAAAAAAAGATTTTTAAATTAAATAGATAAAAGATGAAGTTAATTTTGGGTAGTGGTTTATCTGGTTTAGTGGGTTCTCGTTTAGTAGAACTCTTACAAAATAATTATCACTTTGATAATCTTGATTTAAATACAGGTATAGATATTACTCAACAGCAACAAGTTGAACAAAAAATTTTTTGTTCAAAATCTAATATTTTAGTTCATTTAGCTGCTTTTACCGATGTTGATAAGGCTTGGGAAGAGAGAGGGAATAAAAAGGGAAAATGCTACCAAATAAATGTTCTTGGCACACGCTATCTTGCGCAAGCCTGCCGAAAATTCAATAAATACTTAATTCATATTTCTACCGATTTTGTTTTTGATGGTCGTAAAAATCAACCTTATGTAGAAGAAGATAAGCCTTGCCCTTTGGAATGGTACGGCCAAACTAAATATTTAGCCGAAGAGGAGGTGGCAAAGTCAGGTTGTCGTTTTGTAATTTTAAGACTAGCTTTTCCTTTTAAGGCAAAGGCGGCGCCTCTAAATTTAGAACCAAAACCAAAAGTTGATTTTTTAAGGAAAATCATCGCTAGTTTAAAAGCAGGTAAGGTTCTTAAAATGTATTTTGATCAGATTTTTACACCTACTTTTATTGATGATTTGGTGAGAGTAATTGAGTACTGTTTTTTAAATCAACCGGAAGGAATTTATCATGCTGTCGGTTCAACTTTTATTTCTCCCTATGATTTTGCTTCTTTGGTAGCTGAGATTTTTAATTTTGATAAAAGATTGATTAAAAAAGCAAGCATAAAGGAATTTAAAACTAAAAATTTACGACCTCGCCAAGCTTATTTAGCGCTTTCAAATCAAAAATTAACTAGAGAATTTAAAATAAAAATGTTAGGGGTAAGAGAAGCTTTGCAAACAATAAAAAAACAACAAGAAGATCTGGGCGCCTTTGCCGTGTAAGTTTTAAAGACTGCTTTAAGCGCCATTTTTCAATTTGATGATGATTACCAGAAAGTAAAATCTTTGGCACACGCCAGCCTTTATAAACTTCAGGACGAGTATATTGAGGATATTCAAGGAGCTTTAAATTTTTTCCGTTGATTTTTACTAATTGAAAACTTTCATTTTTAATTGTCTCTCGACTTTTGAGTACTCCTGGAATTAACCGAACAACTGAGTCAACCACGACCATAGCAGGAATTTCTCCACCCGTAAGGACATAATCACCGATAGAGATTTCCTCATCGATAAGTTTACTTACCCTTTCATCGACCCCTTCATAATGACCGCAAATTAAAATTAAATGATCTAAGTTACTTAATTCTTTGGCCTTTTTTTGATTAAAAATTTTGCCTCTAGGTGATAAAAGAATAACTTTGAGATTTAAATTTTGCTTTTTGGACTTAAGCGAAGCTAGGGCTTTGGCAATTGGTTCAATCATCATGATCATGCCTTTGCCGCCACCGTAAGGTTTATCATCAATCGTTCTATGTTTATCTTTACTCCATTTTCTTAAGTCATGAATTTTAATTTCTACCAATTTTTTATTTATAGCTCTTTTGATGATACTTTCCTTGAAAGGGCCAACAAACATTTTGGGGAAAATGGTGATAATATCAATTTTCATTATTTGTATTCTAAAACTAAAATTAAAATAAGGCAATTAATTTTTTTATTGTGCTAAACTGAATTCACTGTTATACTTGCTTTTATGAAAATTGCTATTGTTGGTACTGGTTATGTTGGTTTGGTGACAGCCGCTGTTTTTGCCAAACTAGGACATAGAGTTTCGGCGGTTGATATTGACGAAAAAAAAATTAAGGCCCTGAAAGCTAACAAAATTCCCTTTTTTGAGCCAGGTTTAAAAGCAATTGTTAGTGAGGGCGTAAAAAAGAGTTATTTAAAATTTACTACCAGTTATAAAGAGGCCTTGGGGGGAGCGCAGGCAGTTTTTATTTGCGTCGGAACACCCTCAAAAGCCAATGGTGGTTATGATTTAAGCTTTGTTTTTTCTGCCGCCAAAGAAATTGCCAAAGCTTTAAAGAGTTACAGTGTTATCGTCATCAAAAGTACAGTTCCGCCAGGAACCACCGCACAAATTAGAGAAATTATTCAAAATAATACCCACATTTCTTTTGATTTAGCCTCTTGTCCTGAATTTTTAAGGGAAGGTTCAGCGGTAGAGGACAGTTTTCATCCTGCAAGGATTGTGATTGGGACAGAGTCAGAAAAAGCTAAGTCTTTGTTACTAAAAATTCATCAAGCCATTGAGGCACCAAGAGTAATCTGTGATATTAAATCTGCTCAATTAATAAAATACGCAGCCAATGCCTTTTTAGCCACGAAAATTTCTTTTATTAATGCGATAGCTATCCTTTGCGATAAGATTGGTGCTGATATTCTTAAGGTAGAGGAAGGTTTAGGTTTAGATCCGCGGATAGGGAAGAGTTTTTTACAAGCAGGCTTGGGTTACGGCGGCAGCTGTTTTCCGAAAGATATCCAAGCTTTAATTGTTTTTGCCAAACGCCAAGGTTACGATTTTGATTTTCTAAAACAGGTAGAATTAATTAATAAACATCAAATAGATTATTTAATAAGCAAATTAAGAAAAGTTTTTGGCGGTGAGTTAAAAGGCAGAAGGCTAACCATTTTAGGTTTATCTTTTAAGCCCCAAACCGATGATTTGAGAGAATCAAGAGCGATTTTACTGATTAAGGAACTTAAAAAAGAAAGGGTAAAAATTAAAGCCCATGATCCCGTAGCGGTGCCACAAATTAAAAAATTAGCAAAAGTATTAAATATCAAATGTTATAAAAATGTTTATGAATCAATTAAAAACTCCGATGTTTTAATTTTGGTTACCGAATGGCCAATTTATCGGAAACTAGATTTTGTTAAGGTTAAAAAATTAATGAGGCAGCCTATTTTAATTGATGGTAGAAATTTTTTGGAAAAGGAAAAATTAAAAAAAATCGGTTTTATTTATGAAGGAATCGGCAGCCGTTAAGAAGCAAAAAGTTGCTTTAATTACCGGCATCACCGGCCAAGATGGCTCTTATTTATCAGAACTTCTTTTATCTAAGAATTATAAAGTGGTGGGTTTGGTAAGTAAAAAATACAACATTGGCTGGGATAATATAAGTCATTTAAGGGCTAAATTGATTTTGGAAGAAGGCGATCTTTTAAACAAGAATTCTTTAGAAAGAATTTTCTTGCGTTACCAGCCTGCGGAAGTTTATAATCTAGCTGGGATAACCTTTATTCCTACTTGTTGGGAAAAACCCGTTTTAGCTTTTGATATTAACGCGCTTGGCCCCTTAAGGATTTTAGAGATTATTCGTGATCGTTATCCTAAAACACGGTTTTTTCAAGCTTCTAGTGGTCAAATTTTTGGTTATCCCCAAGAAAGTCCTCAGACTGAGAAGACGCTTATTGCTCCTAAAGATCCTTACGCCATTGCTAAGGCCTGCGCCCATTTTATGGTTCGTTCTTTTCGCGAAAACTACGGTCTCTTTCTTGTTAACGGGATTTTATACAATCACGAGTCGCCTCGACGCGGTGAAGAGTTTGTTACCCGTAAAATTACTCTTGGTGCTGCCAAAATTAAGTTAGGACTGGCGGAAAATTTAAAATTGGGTAATCTTGAGGCTCAACAAGATTGGGGTTGGGCACCTGATTATGTTGAAGCGATGTGGTTGATGTTGCAAGCCAAAAAAGCGGAAGACTTTATTATTGCTACAGGAAAAATTCATTCCGTAAGAGATATTTGTTACCTTGCTTTTAAAACTCTGGGTTTAGATTATCGTCGCTACGTGATTCGTGATAAAATTCTTTATAGGCAACAAAGAGGAAAACCACTGATGGGCAACCCTTATAAAGCCAAAAAATTATTAGGTTGGCAGCCAAAAGTCACTTTTGAAGAGATGATTCAATTAATGACAAAAGCAGATTGCCAGCAATTAAAAAACAAGAAAGGAAAAAGATGAAGAGAAGAGCTTTAATTACCGGCATCACCGGCCAAGATGGCTCTTATTTGGCTGAATTTTTACTCAAAAAAAACTATGAGGTTTATGGTTTAACGCGGCGGACAAGCACGCCAAATTATGAGAGAATCAAAGATATTGTTGACAAGATTGAATTAATTCCCGGCGATCTTTTAGATCAACATTCTTTAACAGAAGCAGTTAAAAATATTCAACCAGATGAGGTTTATAATTTAGCCGCCCAGTCATTTGTGCCCACTTCTTGGAATCAGCCTGTTTTAACAGGTGAGTTTACCGCTTTGGGAGTAACGAGAATTTTGGAGGCGATTCGTTTAACTAAACCTGATGCTCGTTTTTATCAAGCTTCTTCTTCAGAGATGTTTGGTAAAGTTCAGGAAAGTCCTCAAAATGAAAAGACACCTTTTTATCCAAGGAGTCCTTATGGAGTAGCCAAGGTTTATGGTCACTGGATAACGGTAAATTATCGGGAGTCTTATAATCTTTTTGCAGTTTCCGGAATTCTTTTTAATCACGAATCGCCGCGGCGTGGTTTGGAGTTTGTAACCAGAAAAATTTCTCATGCTGTTGCCCGCATAAAATTAGGGAAGCAGAAAAAATTAAGACTTGGTAATTTAAAATCAAAAAGAGATTGGGGTTATACACCTGATTATGTCGAGGCGATGTGGTTGATGTTGCAACAAGATAAGCCCCAAGATTTTGTGATAGGTACCGGCAAAACCCATTCAGTAGAAGAATTTGTGAAAGAGGCTTTTAGGGTAGTGGGTATTGAAAACTGGCAGGCTTATGTTGAGGAGGATAAACATCTTTACCGGCCGGCAGAAGTCGATTTTCTCTGTGCCGATCCCACCAAGGCTAAAAAAATTTTAAAGTGGAAACCTTCCGTGACATTTAAAAAATTAGTGCAAATTATGGTCGAAGCAGATTTAAAAAGAGAAAAGTATGAAAATCGTTAACATCATTCCTACCTATAATGAAAAAGAAAATATTGGAAAGATGCTTGAAACTCTTCAAGAAATTGCCCAAAAGAATCCACAGTATGATTTTTACCATTTGATTGTGGATGACCATTCTCCTGATGGTACAGCCCAAATTGTCCGCCAGTATATGAAAAAGGATAAAAAAATTAAACTTTTGGAGGGTAAAAGAGTGGGTTTGGGTGAGGCATTGATAAGGGGTTATAAATACGCCGAAGACCATTTAGGGGCCGACGTGATTATTCCTAATGATTGCGATTTTTCTTTTGATCCTTATAAAATTCCCCAACTCTTAAAAAAAATTGAAGAAGGTTATGATGTGGTAGTGGCATCTCGTCATGTAGGAACAGGGGGTACAGAAGGGTGGAGTTTGTTTCGGAAATTAAATCACTTTATTGCCAATGAATTTTTTGCTTGGCATATTGCTGGGATTAAAGAGGTTCATGATCATAATGGTAATTTTAAAGCAATTAGAGTGAAAGGGGTATTGGAGAAAATTCCTATTTATAAACTTAGGGTTAAGGGTTTTGGTTTTCAATGTTATATTATTTATCAACTTTCTAAGGTAACCCAAAAATTCTTTGAAATTCCTGTAATTTTTAAATTTAGAACCGCAGGAGAGACTAAAGTAAGTTTTAACAAACGTTATCTCAAAACTTATTTAAGAGATGTTTTTGAATACATGTGGTTATGCTTGAAAATTCGTTTTGAAAAATCAGTCCGCTTTTTTAAAGTTGCTCTTATCGGTGCCGGTGGTGCCTTAATTCAATTTATCGTTTTTAATCTTTTGCGTCTAAACTTGCTGCCTGAATTAGCGGTGGCAATTTCAGTGGAAACAGCAATTATTTCTAATTTTATTTTTAATAACTTGTGGGCTTTTAAGGATAAAAAAATTGAATTTAAAAATTTAGGGGTTCTTTTTAAATTTTTCCAATTTAATTTTTTCTCCCTAGGTTCACTTTTAATTCAAGCAGGCGTGATGAAAATTGGCTTGATGATTTTCGGTCGATCCTTTCTTTGGGAAAATTTATTAGTTTGTTTAGGGATTCTTCTTGGGCTTTTTTGGAACTATTTTGCCTATAGTCATTTTATTTGGAAACTTAACAGGAAGCCTTGAAAGAGATATGCCGCTTAAACTTTCGGTTTTTTTGCCAGCTTACAATGAAGAAAGCAATATTGAGAAAACCATTTTCCAAATTGAGGAAGTTTTAAAGGTGATTGCCGATGATTGGGAGATTTTAGTTATCAATGATGGTTCTTTAGATAAAACGGGAGAAATCGTTAAAAAATTAATCAAAAATAATCCGCGGTTAAGACTTATCACTCATCTTAAAAACAAAGGCTATGGCGCTGCCATTAAAACTGGGCTTAAAAATGTTCGTTTCCCTTGGGTAGTCCAAATGGACTCCGACGGCCAGTTTGATTTTAGGGAAGTAAAAAAGTTGCTGGCAAAAAGAGATGAGGCTGATTTAATTATTGGTTATCGTCTGCGACGTACTGACAGTCGCTATCGACGTTTGATGGCAAAAATTTTATGGTTAGCAGATTTTATTTTATTTGGTTTGAATGTTAAAGATGTGGATTGTGGTTTTAAGTTATTTAAGAAAGAAATCATTGATAAAGTCCAGCCTTTGGTGACCGAAAGTGCCATCACCGTTACCGAATTCGTTGTTAGAGCAAGAAAAGCGGGTTTTAAGATTACGCAAGTGGGTGTCCATCATTATTCTCGTAAAGAAGGAGAGCAAACTGGTGGTAAGCCCCATATTATTCTTAAGGCAGCCTTCGAAGGGATAAAGCTTTGGTTCATCCTTCTTAAAGAAAAAATATGGAAATAAAAATTGATTTCAAAAAAGAAATTTTATTATTAGTTTTAATTTTATTAATAGCTGCTTTTTTACGTCTTTACCGTATTAAGGACTACCTTATCTTTTTGGGTGATCAAGGGAGAGACGTTTTAGTGGTGGCGAAGATGATCAAAGAGCACAAATTAATCCTGCTTGGTCCTACGGCTTCAGTTGGAGGTTTTTATTTAGGACCATTTTATTATTATTTGATGATTTTGCCTTTATGGCTAGCCTGTTTTGATCCAGTCGGCCCAGCAATTATGGTTGCCCTTTTTGGAATTATGACTGTTTTTATGCTTTATTTTTTTCTTAAGGTAGTTTTTAATCAACAACTAGCTTTATTAAGTTCTTTTTTTTACGCCATTTCGCCTCTGACGGTAAGAAATAGCCGTTTTTCTTGGAATCCCAATGTTCTTCCCTTTTTCTCTTTGGCTTTCTTTTTTTGTCTTTACTTGAGCAAACTAAAAAAACAAAGGTGGTTAATTTTAATTTCCGGAATACTTTTAGGAATTTGTTGCCAACTTCATTATCTTGCCTTAATTTTGGCGCCAATAGGCATTTTTTTAAACTTTGAAAGAAAGATTAAAGAATGGTTCCTTAACTGCCTTTATTTATTTTTAGGTTGCTTAATTAGCCTTTCTCCCTTTATAATTTTTGAATTTAGACATAATTTTACCAACTTTAGAGCCATTTTTGAGTTTATTACGAGAAAAAATGGAGCAGTTGCTTTTTACCCACTCAGTTTATTACCGGCTTTTTTTGAAATTTCCGCAAGAATCTTTGCCGATTTTTTAGGTTTACAGAAAAACTTTTTGCTAAATATTTCTCTTTATATTCTTTTGACTTCTCTTCTATTTTTGCTTTTTAGAACAAAAAATAAAAAGAAAAAAATAGGGATTTTAATTATTATTACTTGGTGGCTTCTGGGAGCCATTTTTTTAAGATTTTATCAAGGAACAATTTATGAGTATTATTATGGTTATCTTTACCCTCTGCCAGCAATTGCCTTAGGTTTTATTTTTGGTTTTTTCTTCCAAAAAAAATTTTTTCTTATTAAAGCTCTGAGTGCCGGTTTTGTGGTTTTTTTGGTTTATAATTGTTTAAGTAAACAGCCAATCCTTAAAGTACCTAATAAAATGTTAGCACAAACCCAAAGGATTGCAAAAAGTATTATTAGTAAAAGTCGGGGGCGACCTTACAATTTTGCCTTAATTTCTAAGGGTAATAGCGATCATGCTTATCGTTATTTTTTAGAAATAGAAAGGTCCGGTCCTACGCCCTTGGAAAAAAGGGTAGAAGAACAACTTTTTGTAGTATGTGAATCAGAAATTTGCCAACCCTTAGGTCATCCACTTTGGGAAATTGCCGCCTTTGGTCGAGCAGAAGTTGCTGAGGTCTGGGAAGATCAAGTGGGCATTCGTATTTTTAGATTGGTTCATCATGCTGATTCTCTTGATTGGGTTGGTAAACCTGCTCCTAAAGGCTAATAATGAAGAAAACAATTTTTTTATCAGTAATCATTCCTGCTTACAATGAAGAAGAAAACTTTAAAAAGGGAGTTTTAAAAGAAGTTGATGATTATTTAAAAAAGCAAAGATATTTATGGGAAGTAATTATAGTTGATGATGGTTCAATTGATCAAACGCCTAAATTAATTAGGGAATTTATCAAAAATCGTCAAAATTGGTCTTTAATTCAAAATCCCCATCAAGGAAAGGCAGCGGCAGTGATTCGAGGCTTTTTAACGGCGAGGGGGAAAAACATTTTATTTACTGACTTTGACCAAGCAACACCCATTACTGAAGTAAAAAAGATTTTAAAGAAAATTGAAGAAGGTTATCAAATTGTTATTGGCTCAAGAGAAATTAAGGGAGCGAAAAGGGAAAAAGAGCCTTTTTACCGTCATCTTATGGGTAAAGTTTTTAACTTTTTGGTGAGAATTTTGGTGATTAAAGGCATTAACGATACTCAATGTGGGTTTAAACTTTTTACGAGTGCAGCCGTAACTAAACTTTTTTCCAAAATTAAAGTTTATAAAGAGAGAAAAGTTGCCGATGCCTATACGGGAGCTTTTGATGTGGAATTACTTTTTCTGGCTAAAAAATATGGTTTTAAAGTGGCAGAGGTACCAATAAATTGGCATCATGTTAAGACAAATCGGGTAAATCCCCTTAAAGATTCTCTGAGGATGTTTTTTGATATTATCAAAATCCGCTTTTATGATCTTAGCGGAGAATATGAAAAGTAACTATTGGCTTTTCTTTCTTGCTTACAACTTAATTCTTTTGGCAATAACAATTTATTCTTATTCCCAGATCGATCTTAATCTTACACTTTCTGCCAATTATTTTTATCAAATCATTCAGCAAAAATTAATTTATTTAGGTTATTTCAATCGTCATTTTTCTGCTATAATTTATGGTTTTCTTTACCTTTTTCTTTTTATTTTTTATTTTTTGATTTTCAAAAATACTAAGGAAAAAAAACTTAAACTTAACCAAGTTTGGATTTTAATTTTTAGTACTATTTTCATTTTATTATTTTCCTATCCAGCTTTTTCTCATGATATTTTCAATTATATTTTTGATGCGAGGATTTTAATTTACCATCAGCACAATCCTTGGCTCTACACCGCCTTAGATTTTCCGACAGATCTTTGGACGCGCTTTATGCACTGGACGCATCGAACTTACCCTTATGGTCCTTTTTGGTTAACCGCGAGCCTTTTACCTTATACTTTAGGTTTTGGTAAATTTATCCTTACTCTATTTAATTTCAAACTTTTTTTGTCATTAGCTTATTTGGGAAATTGCTATCTTATTTATAAAATTATTTCTTTACCCGCCATGGTTTTTTTTGCTTTTAATCCTTTAGTAATTAATGAAAGTTTAGTAAGTCCTCATCTAGATGGTTTGATGACCCTTTTTGGTTTATTGGCAATTTTTCTTTATCTTAAAAGAAAAAAAAATTTGGGCTTGATGAGTTTAGGGGCTTCAATTTTAATAAAATATGCTACCTTAGGTTATTTGCCTTTATTTTTCCTAAAAATTAAAAAAGAATGGAGAAGCTGGGGGGCTTTTACTTTGACTCTTATCGCGATTATCATTCAGATTTTAATGCGCGAGCTATTGCCTTGGTATTTTCTTCCTCTTTTTCCTTTAGGAGTGATGTTAAACAATCAAAAACTCAGCCATTTGCTGGTAGCTCTTTCCTTAGGAGGAATTTTATATTATCTTCCCTATCTTTATTTTGGTGATTACACGCCCGTGGCTAAGCATTGGAGAAACTATTTGTTTATCAGTCCTCTTATTTTGAGTTTATTGATTAATTTATTGAACTTTTTCCAAAAGAGTGAATAAAAACCATTTAGTCTTAATTTTTATTTTTTTCTTAGCTCTATTTCTTCGCCTGCCTTATATTTTAAATGATCAATTTACTTTCGTTTTTGACATGGGTCGTGATATGCTGTGGACTCGTGATATGGTAGTCTTAAAAAAATTTTATCTTATTGGTCCCTGGGGAAGCTTAAACGGTGTTTTTTTTGGTCCTGGTTGGTATTATTTTTTAGCCATCCCCTTTTGGCTTTCAGGCGGTGATCCCCGCGCTAGTGTCATTTTTGTTTTCTTGATTAATTTACTGACTATTATTTTAGGATTTTTTTTGGGCAAAAAATTAAAAGACGAAAAACTGGGTTTAATTTTTGCTGTTTTAATGGCCTCTTCTCCCTTAATGACAAGTTTAGCTACTTTTGCCTTTCATGCTAATCTTTTACCTTTTACCACTTTAATTTTTATTTGGTCACTTTATAAAGTTTTACTGAAGAGGGATATTTATTTGCTTTTAGCGGCTTTAATGGCAAGTTTAAACTTTCATCTTGAACCAGCAGCCGCCATTTTTACTTCAATTACCTTATTAGTTTTTATTTTTTTAAACTTGAGACTAGTAAAAAATTTTAAAAATTTAACCTTTGCTATTTTTATCTTTATTTTTCCATTTATACCTCAAGTTATTTTTGAATTTAGACACCAATTTATTCAAGTAAAAGCTTTACTTGCTTTTTTAAAGGGTCAAAACCAAAGTTTAGGAGGTGTTTTGCCTTTAAATTTAAGAATCACAGATAGGTTTAATAAATTTCTGGAATTATTTTCTGGATCGGTTTTTAAATTTTCTCAAAAATGGCTTTTAATAATGATTATTTTCTTAATGTTTTTGGTTATTTTCGCTACTTATTCAAAAAAGAATAAAAAAATAAAAAATTTTATCAAAGTTAATCTTTTAACTCTTTTTATCCCTTTTCTTGGCTATATTTTTCTTTTCTCTCCGGAATTAAAAGGG
>Ga0185342_1000057_pt1 | contig 70891 bp, 86 predicted proteins | sample ConPoolayeEmetaG_FD_128045 | JGI IMG/M metagenome (GOLD analysis project Ga0185342, IMG submission 128045) | Hot spring microbial mat communities from California, USA to study Microbial Dark Matter (Phase II) - Cone Pool mat layer E metaG... ... | reverse complement strand
CACTTGAACCTTATACTGATATTACTAATAATCACGATAAAGCCGTCCGAGTATCTCGAGAACGTTATGGACGCAGAAGAGAAGTAATTGAAGAAAAAATCGGACGTTGGAGTGAAGCCACAATTGAAAGTGTCAAAGAAGAACGGGCACGCCGGGAAAAGAACCACAAACGTCGCAGTCATTCCAGAAGTAGTCAAAACTTTTATCATCATCGTCCCGACCGTTATTCACCATCTCGTCCACGACCAAAAACTTCTTTAACCTTTCCTCCTCGTGAAGACAGTATCAAAGTAGAAGGAAAATCTTACAAAGTTTTAGATACTAAAAATATTGATAACATTCTTTCAGGGGAAAGCACTAATATTCCGGAGGTTCCAGAAGAAGAAAAAAAATAATCCCTGCAATTTCGTCGTTCTGAGATAAATCAAGATTTAGTTAATCCAAATAAATGGGTTTGTCAAATCTTGATTTTTTGATCTTTAACAAAATCTCCTAGAATTGACAAACAATGTTTTTTCTGCTATCATTGGAGGTTACTCTTTAAGCAAAGGAGGGGAGTAAAAGGAAATTTCGGTGCTTTCCCAACCTTTAAGCTTAGTTCTAAGTTTGGTTCTTGGCCTTCAAACAGTTTTGGGAGCTACTTTCCCCACTCTTTCTCTGGTTGGAGAGAAAAAACCGGGTAGAGAAGTGGTAAAACAAACCACTGCTAAATCTACTTCCACATCCGTGACAAAAATTAGCGGCTCTTTTCATCCCCAACTTCCCTTCAAGGTAAGTTCCCACTGGCACAATACTACTAGTCGTAACGTCATTCGCTATAAAGTAGGGAACAGTTATCACGGCTTTTTAGTTAAAAACGGCCAGTTTATCGCTCAAGGAGGAGATACTTGGTTTGTTTACGGTCTTTTTGGCTACGTGAAGGCGATTTTAAAGCCCGCTAATGTTAAATATCCCATCTGGAACAATCGTCATAATGGTATTGATTTCGCTGCTCGTTACGGTCTACCGGTTTATGCAGCAGAATCAGGCATTGTTTGCTATCGTGGTTTTCTAGCTGGTAATACAATCGTTCTAAAACATAGTTTAGGATATCGTACTACTTATGGTCATTTGTCCACAATTTACGTTAAAAAGGGTCAGCGAGTAATAAAAGGACAGCTAATCGGCAGAGTAGGCCAAAGCGGTGCCTTAAACCCTCATTTACACTTTGAAATTGACCAATGGCGCGGTAACCGCTGTTATGGCATCAACCCTCTTCGATTTATCAGTTTAAGAAGTGCCATTATTCCTCAATGCGATGCTAACCGTTTCTACCGGGGAAGTAGTAATCCTTATCTCCAAAAAGATTTTGCTTGGCAGAATCCAATTCGCTAGTTATACTTATGATTCCGAAATAATAAAGACACCCTAATAAAGGGGTGTTTTTTGTTTGTTCTATCCTAAAAATAACCTAAATAATTTGTTCTATCCTAAATAAATAGAATAGGGAAAAATAGAGAATAAAGAAGTGCTTTCCCAAAACCTATCTAACCTATCTGTTTGATTGTTTAATCTAGTCGTACAATGTATCTTATACGACACAAACAATGTGACATTACTTCACTTCAAGAATGTTTTTTCTTCTTATAATCAACAATCCAATCAAAGTGACAATTAGCACCCCAATAACATTCCACTGCAAATCCGATACTGTATCAAACCGATCCCCAATCCGCCTGGTATCTAGTCCTAAATCACCCCAATACTCGGTTAACTCATACAAAACCGCAAGCAGTGTTGCTACCCCTGTCGTCCATAAAAATAGTGCAAAATGACCAATTCTAATCGCTTTTTTCTGGTTTAAAAGGACCAAAATGGTGAAAATCACCACTCCCGTTGAGGCACTACCAACCGCATGGGTAACTTTATCCCAATAATCCACATTGCCATAAAGATGCCCGAAATTACCCGCAGCGTCTAAAAAGATCGCAACAAAGATTGCCCAGGCAGTAAAAGTCGGCAAAGAAAGTTTAAATCTTTTCTCAAGGTAAAAATAAACTCCCAGATATAAAACTGAGGAAACTATTGCCGTAGTCATCAAAGCAACACGGCGACTTAAAATATCATAAGGACAAAGTAACTCAAAACCAATCAATCCAATAATTGGTAGAAACGGTAAAAAAATTAAATTACGAATCCATGCCGAACCTTTCATGAAAGAAAATTACTTATAAAAGATTCTGTCTTTCAAACGGAGATCTATATACTCTAATTGATTGCGTGGTTTGTTAATTTGTTTCAAAACCGAAGCTAAGTAACGCAGTTGAATTCTAGCAGAACGGGTAGTATCAAAATAAGCTTTCCATCCTTCTTCAGTAACAACTCGCACCTCTAAAGTTGTCAGTGGCAAAATAATCTCTTTAATTCCTACACCAATGCGCGGCTTAAAATTCAAGATTAGCGTATTCACAAAATCCACAAAACTACTCGTCACCACCTTACTTCCTAATTCTATCTTAATATTGGCTTCGTCTCTCAATGATAGTAAACGACTTGCCTGCTTCTCTTGAGCAGTAATTTCCAAGTAAGCATAACCGTTCCGGTCAATATAATAGTAATGCTTACGCGACTCCCAGACAAAAACAGGATTGCGTTCCTTGATACGCACCTTAAGAATATCGGGAAAATTCCGTTCAAACTTTACCTCTTGAATCAAAGGCAGTTCTTTTTCCAAATCCAAAGCCATCTCCTTTTTGTCTAGAAAGAAAATATGTCCGATTGGAAAAATAAAACTGCTGTGTTCTTTGAGCGCTTTGTTTGTGACACTGCGAATATCTGATCCTAAAAGATGATAATTCCCCACCACAACAATGTCGCGAATCACAAACAGTGGCGAAAAGAAAATTACCACAACTAAACCAACTATTAAGATTAAAAAAGTTACTCCCACAAGACTTCGGACTGGCAAAGTCAAAAAAGTCTCTTGTTTAGGTGTAGGAGTATAGATTCCCGGATTACGAAAAGATTGTCTCCTCTTGAAAAAAGAACGCCGTCCCTGATAGAAACCGCGTCTCCACCTTATCCCTCTTTTTTTACTCTTACCAAATAACATCTCGGTTTAATTCAAAGCCAAAAAATGAGTAAATATTTATTTCATCTATATCTCTGTGAAATTGAGGTATTTGTGTAAAACTTTAGGAATTTTGACATTTCCTTTCTTGGTCTGGTTATTCTCTACAATTGCAACAATTGTCCTGCCAATAGCACAGGCAGTATGATTCATTGTGTGCGCTAGTACTACTTTATTCTTCTCATCACGATAGCGAATGTTTAAGCGACGTGCTTGAAAGTCAGTATCATGAGAACAAGAACCAAGTTCACGGTACTTTCCCTCTCCTGGTAACCATCCCTCAATATCAAACTTGCGACTGTTGGGAGAAGCCAACTCACCGCTACACATAGACATCACCCGATAAGGAATTTTTAAACTCTGCCAAAACCTCTCGGAGGTTCTCAAAAGCTCTTCGTAAATCTTCCAAGAATTCTTCTGGCTTGCGAAAACAAATAATTCTAATTTATCAAACTGATGCCCACGCATAATTCCTTTCAAATCTTTTCCATAGGAGCCGGCTTCTCTACGAAAGCAAGTAGAATAGCCTAAATACTTCTTGGGCTTTTTCAAATCAATAATCTCATTAGCATGATAACTCGCTAAAGGAACTTCAGCAGTTCCAATCAGATAAAGACTATCTTCTTTCTCACGGATTTCATAAACCTCGCTGCAATCCGCGGGAAAAAATCCTGAGCCAATCATTGCTGGCTTTTTCACTAAAACTGGCGGAATAACTAACTCGAAACCTTCTTTTGCAAAGAAATCAATGGTGTAGTTAATTAAAGCAAACTGCAGTTGGGCAATTTTCCCTTTGAGATACCAAAATCTAGCACCCGATATTTCAGATCCTTTCTCAATATCAAATAAATCTTTCAGGGACTCTATTTCATAGTGTGGTTTAGGTTTAAAAGTAAACCTCGGGATTTTGCCCCACTTGTGATCTTCAATATTATCATTCTCATCCTTACCAACTGGAGTATCTTTATGACTGATATTAGGAAACTGAAAATAGATTTCTAAAAACTCAATAGTTAGCGGAACTAATTTTGTTTTAATTTGATCCACTTTCTTAGAAACTTCTTTCATCTTCTCAATCAATGCTTGTTTTTTTCTCGCATCTTTTTCTCTCACAATTATCTTACTAGCTTTATTTTGCTCTGCTCGCAATTGGTCATTCTCCGCAACTAATTTCCGACGCTTCTCATCTAACTCTAAGAAGAAATCCAAATCAACTTTCAAATTACGATTTCGGAGTTCCTTTTTGACAATTTCTTTATTTTCACGAATGAATTTGAGATCTAGCATAATTTGGATAATTAATGTCGCCTATTCCTTACAAGAAACTGTGAGATAAACACGGCAATGGAAATCATAACCCCAGCTCCTTATCAATCCTCTGCATCGCCTTTAAACAAAGCGCGAAAAAATCCTCTATGGTATATCCTAATTTCTCACACGACTTGATTTGATTGCGGTCACAACCGACAGCAAAAGACTTAGATTTAAACTTCTTCAAAATGAACTCTACAGTAAGAGATTTAAGTTTTTTATCAGGCAAAACGAGAGTAGCCGCTACTATTAACCCCGTTGTTGGATCAACTGCTCGTAATGCATAGTCCATTTGTGACTCACAAACGCCACCACAAGCTTCGTTATGCGCTTTAATTGCCTGAATAATATCATCCCGAACCCCCTCTTTTTCCAGAATCGCAGCAGTTTCAAGAGTATGTTTACAAGGTGTTTTCTTGGTTTGTTCATAATCAAGATCATGAAGAATTCCCGCTAGGCCATAAACCTCTTTATTAACACCTTTGTCCTTTGCGATTTCTTTCATACAGGCCTCAACAGCAAGAGTATGTTTAAATAAATTAGCATTCTTGAGATTTCGTTTAAGTAAAATGAGCGCTTCCTCACGTAGCATTACCCTGCCTTTTCCTCCCTTATCAGTAAGAACAGCACCTTTTGGTTTCAAAACAGGGAACAAAATAACATCTCGGATATTGGAACAATTAGCCAAAATCATCACCAAGCGGTCAATTCCTAAACCGAACCCCGCTGTAGGTGGCATGCCGTATTCCAATGCCTCAATATAGTCTTCATCCAGTGGATGAGCTTCTTCATCGCCCATCTTACGTAACTTTTGTTGTTCCTCAAAACGTCCCCGTTGGTCAATGGGATCATTTAATTCAGAATAGGCATTAACAATTTCCAGTCCCCCAATAATTAACTGATAACGCTCAACCTCTTTTTCATTTTTCATTCGTTTTTTCGCTAAAGGCGAAAGAAATAATGGTTGGTTAATAACAAACAAAGGATTAATAATCTGGGGACGAATTTTCTTTTTAAAAATTTCATCAATAATCTTATCTGCTCCCATCTCAGGAGTAATATTAACTTCCAATTTTTCCGCGAAGGGTAGTAATTCTTCACGAGTATTAAATTTAGTAATATCTAATCCTGCTTTCTCTCTCAATAAATCAGTAAAAGTAATCTTTTTCCAGGGGGTTTTAAAATCAACTTGTTTACCCTGATATTTAATCTTGGTTTCCAATTTCAAACGTTGTAAAAGATAAGTAAACAATTCTTCCGTTAATTCCATCAGGGCATTATAATCTTTATAGGCCCAATAAAACTCCAACATCGTAAAATCCGGATTGTGAACAGTGCTAATCCCCTCATTCCGAAAGTTACGACTTATCTCAAAGACCTTCTCAAAACCGCCCACAATAAGACGCTTAAGATAAAGTTCCGGAGCAATGCGGAGATAAAAGTCAGTATTCAAAGCATTATGATGTGTCACAAATGGCTTTGCTACCGCACCACCAGGAGTTGCTTGCAAAATGGGAGTTTCTACCTCTAGAAAATTTCGATCAGTCAAAAAATCGCGGATTGCGTCAATCATCTGCGAGCGCAGATAAAAAACCCGCCGCGTTTTTTCATTCATAATCAAATCCAAATAACGTTTGCGGTATCTTAATTCCACATCTTTTAATCCATGCCATTTCTCTGGCAATGGTCGCAATGATTTTGCTAATAAAACCAACTTTTCAACAGCAAGGGTCTTTTCCCCAAGTTTCGTTTTAAAACACTTACCAGTAACTTCAATAAAGTCACCCAAATCGAGCTTCTTCAGAAAATCATAATCTTTCTTCAGTAAATCTTCCTTAAATGCTAACTGAAACTTGCCTGTTTCATCCTGGAGATTAGCAAAAGTCAACTTGCCATGCTCACGCAAACTCATCAATCTACCTGCCAAAGTAATCGCTTTTTTAAGTTTGTTAAAATCATGACGTGCTTGAAAACAATTATAATTCCGCTTTGATTGAGCAGGATAGGGATTAATACCTGCTTTTCTAATTGTTTCAAGTTTCTTTAAACGCGCTTTGTAATATTCATCAAAACTTGTCATCTTGATAATTTAACCTGGTCAACTAAGATTATTTTAGCATAAAATCGGGCAAAATTAAAAGCAGGTTGACTAGAAACCTGCTTCTTTTTTGGTAATAACGCGATATTGAATACCGCGTTGATCAAGATCTGAAATTTCATCCTGGGGATAGAGCCAGAGAAAGTTACCTTCTTCTTCGGTAACTTCAAGACAAACCTCTTCCCTATCCTTAGCAACACAAAACATCGCCCGTAGATGCCCTGTTCCAAGTTTTTTAAAAGGTAAATCGAAAGGGCAACTTCCCTTGATCCTGAGAAACTCATAGGTTGATCCAGTAATCCGATTCATCAGAAAAACCTCCTTGGTAGTTTTCAAATTACCTCAAAGTATAGCACATAACTGTATCTCAAAATCAAGAGTAAAGAAACCCCCCAGCGGGGGTTAGTGAAAATAGAAAGACGCTAGTTTGTAACTGTCGTCGGTTTGATTAATCGACGATTCCATCACTGAACCAGTAGCACACGAGGAATCCCAGTGAGGAATTTCAAAATGCAAGGCCTCACTCAATTCCTCGGTAATCCCCCTCTCGGGAAGCGCCTTGGGAGCTCTTCTCCCATAAGCGAGAACTAAAATACTAAAAAATAATAAGCTAAAAATTACAAAAATCTTCCATAATCCTTCCGACACTTTAATCACCTCCTTTAGAAGGACTACTTGATTTTTAAAGGACAAGGATATCTAAAAAATAATTACTCAATTTTTTGAATCTGCAAATTCAGTTTTCCGGAAGGTACTTCTACTACCACGCGGTCCCCTACTTTCTTCCCTAGCAATGCTTTCCCAATCGGTGAATTAGAAGAAATTTTTCCCGTCAGTGGATCTACTTCGTTTGCACTAACCAAAGTATATTCTCTTTGCCCTCCTTTGCTATCAGAAACAGTTACTTTACAATTTACTCCCACTGAACCACTTTGCTTACATTTATCATCTACTATCTCCGCATTTTCCAAGATTTCCTCCAGCTCCTCAATTCTCCCCTCTACAAAAGCTTGCGCTTCCTTGGCATCAGCGTATTCGGCATTTTCGGAAAGATCGCCAAAGGCCTTTGCCTCACGAATCCGTTCGGCAATTTCTTTACGTTTAACACTCTTGAGTTCCGCTAATTCTGTTTTGATTTTCTCAAGCGCAGATTTTGTATAGTACTGTTTCTTCTGCATATTTTTGATTGAATTAATTAACTAAAATCGCTATAATGAATAAGGAATAAACAAGATTAAATGGAACACAAAGGACGAAGAAAAATTTATCTTGCGAGTTTTTTTATTTTTGCAATAGTAGCAATCGGCTTAATTCTCTTTGCCCAAGGTTATCAGATTGACTTTGGTGCCAGAAAAATCTATCGTGCCGGTATTGCAGTAATTAGTTCTAATCCTGAAGGTGCTGAAATTTACATCAATGGTCATAAGCAAGATGTTAAAACCCCTGCTACTTTAAGAAACCTAGTTCCTGGTGATTACACTATTGTCATTAAGAAAGAAGGATACTTGGATATCGAGCAACATCTTACCATTGACGCCGAGAAAGTCAATTATAACCTAGAAAACTTAGAGCTTTTCTTGAAGGAGCCCTCCCTCAATCAAATCACTTCTCGTAATATTCTTGATTTTTTTATCTCTCCTGATCAGTCAAAAGTCATTTACACCAGTGAGAGCAATAATCAGAATCAACTTTGGTTTCTTGATCTTTCTAAAAATAAATTAAGTGAAATTCCTCTTCCGCAAACCACTTTTACCGATCTCACCATCATAACCTGGTCTCCCAGCAATAAACAATTTATTCTTAACCTTGGTTCAGCAAATTATTACTTAGGAAATCTTAGCAAAAAAACCCTTGTCAAATTAGACCATCTTCCCCAAGGAATTAAAAAAGTAGAGTGGCACCCCCGCGACGAGAAACGACTTTTTGTACTCGCGAGAGAAGAACTCTATCTCTTCAATCTGGATGACCCTAACGGGTCAAGAAAGTTGGCTTTAAGCGGTATTTCGGGATTAATTCGAGAAAAAAACGATCTCTTCGGTCTACTTTACAACATAAAGGATAGCATACTACCCCTCGCAAGTCAAGCTCCAAAGGGAGCACTCTATAAGCTCGGAAGTAATGGCGAGAAGCAAGATCTCATTACAGACAATCTACCTGTAGGTACAATTAAAAAGATTTTAATCCGTAATGAACATAAACTGCTCCCCCAAGAAAGACAATTACTTATTCTGATTGAAACAGACAATAAGCAAAATGAGTTATTTCTAATTAAACCGAAAGCTTTTTCTAGTACCGCGACAGTTTCCAAAATCGACCAAAATGTCAACGACTTTCTTGTCACTTCCGACAATCAAAAATGTATCTTCAATAAAAATAATGAACTATCACTTTATGACTTTAAGGAAAACAAAACCACTTTAATCACTCGTCTCCAAGAAAAAATCCAGCAATTTTTCCTTCACCCTACTAACCAAAACTATCTCTACCTCAAAACCAAAAAACAAATCAAGGCAATTGAACAGCGAGGAATTATTTTGCAAACAATTTATGATTTTAACGAAACAACCATACCTCGTCTAAATTTAATCAATGAACAAAATTACTTTCTCATTCTTAGCCGTAAGAACCAAAATTGGAGTGATATCTTTGAGTTTTATCCGCAGGGACAGAAATAGCCCAAAGCCCAGAGGGCAGAGTCCAGAGTTGTAGATCTAATAGCGATGAACTAAAGAAAACCCCGCATCACGGGGTTTTAAAAATCACTTTAATCAACACCAGATTAATCAGCGGGTAGTCGTGGTTGATTTAAATCAACATTCTCACCAGAAGCAGGACTGATTTGATCACATCTCACGATTAAACGTCTTAAGTTTGTACCAATCGGAACGCACGTCATCAACGTAAGTGTCGGCTTTTCCGTTGGATTTAGAACCTCAGTTTGGCTAGGACTAACCTCCTTAACTTCTCTTACCTCATAAATATACTTCTTTTGTTTGTAGTAGACAATTACTTTATCACCAACCACCAATTTTGGCAATAAAGTGAAAACTGTGTTATATTTACTCTTAATCCACCAATAATTAGAACTATGACCGGTAATAAAACAGTTTCCTGTTTCACCTGGCAAGGCAGTACCCGGATAATGAACAACACCTCTCTTGAGCTCCTCTAACAAAACCTTATCACTAGGATCTTTCGGAAACATGATGGGCGCGTCTACTTTAATTTTTTTAATCACAATACGGTCGTCTTGGGGAATATTTTCGGGAGATTCCACACCTAAGTCAATATCTTCGGCAGTAGACTGATCCCCACTGCGATTCTGTTCCCACCAATATTTAAGATTAACCGCAATGGAAGGCCAGTTTAAAATGACAAAAATAATCGCAAAGACGGCAACAAAAATACCAAAAAATTTAAGAATTTCTTTGATAATCGAGGACTTGCGCGACAGCTTTAGCCCCTTCCCTTTCATTTTTACACCCAAAGCCGTGCCTGTAACAGGTTCAAAAGGAGCTTTGGGAGAAGCGCCTGCTGTACCATGAAGAGGTGGTATTTCACCTTCATGACGGGGAGAGACAGGGGGTAATTTTTCCATCCAAGAAGTTTTAGGAGCTTCCTTTGGAGGAGCAAAATAGTCCCTCTCGTTCTCTATACTCGGAGCAATAAAAGGAGAAGGCTCTTTTTCCAACACCTCAGAAGGTTGAGGCGGAAAGTAGGACTTACCCAAATCGGCTGCGGGTTTGCTTTGAAGCGGTTGTGCTTCCTCTCTGGGGATGTCCCTCAATTCTTCGCTTTGCACAAAACCACCCTCCCGCGGAGGGGCCTCTTTCATTGGCTCTGGTTCAGGGTTGGAAGCCTTTCTCTCCACTTCCTCCCAGGGATCCCAGGGCTTCATTGGAGTTTGATTAGCCATAAAACTCCCAGTTACTCTATTATCTTATTATAGCACAAAAATCGCTTCTATGCAAGAGATTTGCTACTTATGGGAAACACGGTATGTGTTTAACATTCTCCATTTTCCATTCGCCATTCCCCATTTTTTCTGAACGTCCAAAACTTGTTAGCAAAAAAGTTCCAGATCAGCACTACCCCAGTTGCTAACACCTTCGCTAAAATATACCATAAATGTCCAAACTCTACTAATAAATATAAAAGCAAGACATTCAGACCTAAACCAACTAAACTTATAATTAAAAACCGCCCGAACTGCCGAAAAAGTTGCTTGCTATGATCACGAAAGGTCCAAATTTTATTGAGAATATAGTTATTTACTACTGCAGCAATAAAGGAAATGGTTGCCGCAAGTAAATAAAAAAGATGGCCAAATTCTACCAGCAAATAAAGTAGCCCAAAATCAACCGCAGTTCCAATTGATCCCACAACACAGAATTTGAAAAACTGTCGTACATGTTCATTACTCAAAAACTGCTTAAATTTCCTCATCACATTACTCTGATTTATAAATCACATTTTCAATTGCTGCCCAAACACTGTCGCCAGTCTCAGGAATAACAATTGTTACCTCATCCCCTGGCTTGGCACGGTAGTAAGTAACACTAGCCAGAATTACCTTATAATCCTTACCTTCTGCCATTACACGGTACTCACCATTTTCCTCAATAAGAACACCCCGAACCATCCTCCGTGCCACTGGACCAATTTGTTTGTAAATAAAAGACCCATTTTCGGCAATCGTCAATTTTAAGAGATCACCTTCAACGAGTTTTGACTTACTGGCATAATTAGCGGGAACCGGATACTTTTTGCCATCGTCACCAACCATATTTTCGCCATCAAAAACACCTTCAACCACTCTTTGACCAACTTCCGCTTTGGTTTCGGTTTTAGGTAGTTTTTTGAGACGCTCCTTCACTTGCTTGACAAAATCCTTGTCACCCGCAAGTTCTCCCACTAAATCTTGAGCGGTTTTTAAACTTGCTTCCGCACTTTTCAAGGTTTCTTTGAGAAGCGCTATTTTTGGTATTTCATTTGCTTTTGCCATTTCTTTTTTCTCCTTTCCCGCCTAACTTTCAATTGGCATTAACCAAGACCCAATTAAACCAATATATCCTAAGATTTAGCAAGTCTTGATTAAAATCACTGATGAAAGCATGGCGAGTTTTATTTTATATTTTCTGTCCGAGGCACTTGCCCTGTTCGCCTCACAGCAATAAAAATGAATCTTACAACAAGTAGAGATCAACCTTTGAGGGACATTTGTGTAAGTATTATAGCATTAAACATCTTTTCTGCCAAATTTTTTTAGAAAATTTCTCTTAAATGCGGAAAACTTTCCTTGCTTAATTGCTGCTCTAGTCCTGCGCATTAAACTCAAAACAAAATAAAGGTTATGGATTGTAGTTAGTCGCACTCCTAAGATTTCTTTGGTAACAAGAAGATGACGCAGATAACCACGACTAAAATTGCGACAAGTATAGCACCGACAATTTTTCTCAATGGGACCACTGTCTCTAGCAAATTTGCAGTTACGAAGATTCAATCTACCGCTCCTAGTATAAACCGCTCCATTACGCGCAATTCTCGTTGGTAGAACACAATCAAAGGTATCCATCCCCCGCGCGATTGATTCGAGCAGATCCACCGGTGATCCTACACCTAAAAGATGACGTGGTTTACTTTTGGGTAGAAATGGTCCCACCACATCAAGAACTTGATACATTTGCTTGCGCGTTTCTCCTACTGAAATGCCACCAATAGCAATCCCTGGTAAATCCAATTCGGTAATAAACTTAGCACTCTCCTGACGTAAATCAGGAAAAACACCACCTTGAATAACACCAAACAACATCTGTCGGTAATTTCCCTGCCATGTTTTCTTCCCCAAAACCGCCCACTTATGCGTTCTCTCCATTGCTTCTTTCGCCAGTTTTTTACTACAAGGATAAAGAGAACATTGATCAAAACTCATAATTAAATCAGCGCCAAGATTCTGTTGAATTTGAATTGCCTTCTGGGGAGTAAGAAAATGTCTGGAGCCATCAAGATGCGACTGAAACTCAACACCTCTATCAGTCACTCGATTTAACTTTGCCAAACTAAAAACTTGGAATCCCCCACTATCAGTAATAATCGGTTTATCCCACTGCATCATCTTATGTAAACCACCTAATTTCTTCACAATCTTATCTCCTGGTTGTAAATAGAGATGATAGGCATTAGCCAAAATAACATCCGTACCCATTGCTGTTAATTCTTCAGGAGTCATTGTTTTTACTGTTGCCAAAGTTCCTACTGGCACAAAAGCAGGAGTATGAATAACTCCATGCGGAGTTCTTAAAATTCCCACACGAGCTTTAGTCTGTCGGTCTTGTCTGACTACCTTGAAAATAAACTGTTTCTTCTTTATCATTGACTTGGAATAAAAAAATCGCTTAAACCAAATCCTTGAATCAACCTGCACCTGAACAAGTAAACTAATAACAACGGAAACACAACGGAGGTAAAAGTGAAAAACGCCGCAAAAATCCTCAGTAAGAAGGAGCATTTCCTCTCAAAACATAGTTACGGAATTGTCATTATCACCGCTTACTTTCTCTCTATTTTTATTGGTCCCCTTCTGTTTATAACATCTCTTGGATCATCATCCTCCACCCGAAGCATGAATCCTCTTGAGAATATCCCTCTCCTAGTAATACTCATCGCCATGGCAGTTGAGACTGGCATTGGCTGCAGTATTATCTGGGTTACTACTCACAAATCCCGCCAGCAGATCATAAGAGGAAATCTCCTTGCAATTGTTGCTATCCTCGGCACTTTCTTTCCTCTCTTCTGGGGACTGTGTAAGATATTCCGAATATAATCTGCAAATTTCTCAGATAAAACAACCCCCTTGGGCACTCAAATACCCTTGGGGGATTATTTTATCCTAGAAAGAAGGAAAAATTATTTCAAAGTAACTTTACCGCCAGCAGCTTCAATCTTTTTCTTAATCTCTTCTGCTTCCTCTTTCTTCACTTTTTCTTTAATCACCTTTGGTGCGCCATCAACCATGTCTTTTGCTTCTTTTAGACCCTTACCGGTAATCTCGCGAACAACTTTGATAACAGCAATTTTTTGTGCACCAGTTTCGGTCAACTCCACATCAAACTCTGTTTTTTCTTCTTCACCACCTGCACTACCACCTGCTGCACCACCGGCAACCATCGCTACAGGAGCAGCTGCCGAAACCCCAAAACGATCTTCTAATGCTTTAACTAACTCCGAAAGTTCCAAGACACTCATTTTTTCCACTTCTTCAACAAGTTTCTTGAATTTCTCAGGAACTTCTTTTTTCGGTTCTTCTTTCGGTGCTTCTGATTTCGGAGCCTCGGCTGGTTCAGCTTCCGGCTTCAGAGCTTCAGTTTTAGGAGCCTCCGCCGGTTTTGCTTCCGGTTTAGGAGCTTCAACTGGTTTAGCCTCTACTTCAGGTTTTTTTGCTTCTTCTGGTTTCTTTACTTCGTCTGCCATAGTAATCTCCTTAATTAACAATTATTAATATTAATAATTAGTAATTATTTACGATCTTTAATCTGATTCAAAACATTTACTAACCCGGTGATATTTCCACGTAAGACATTTACAAATCCAGAAACAGGAGCGTTAATCGTATAAACAAATTTCGTTAACAATTCATTACGACTAGGCAAACTGGCTAATTGATTAATTACATCTTCACCGACAAACTTTCCCTCAAAAAACCCACCGAGGATTTTTAACACTTTATTCTCTTGGGAGAATTTCTTTACAATGCGAGAGGGCGCAATCTCATCCTGATAGCCAAAAGAAATTGCCAGTGGCTTATTCAAAATTTCATCAGGAACTTCTAGCTTGTTTTCCCTCAAAGCAATTGCTAATAATTTATTCTGCATCACTCTAAAATCTGCCTTCTCCTCTGAAAGTTTCTTTTTCAAATCCCAAATTTGTTTTACCTTTACACCAGTATAATCCACAAACACCGCTGCTTTCATTTTCTTCAAGCGGTCATTAAAATCTTTGATGATTTCTTCTTTTTGGGCACGTGTTTTCGGCATAATAGATCTTTAAAAAACTCTGCCTTTAACCTAAGACAGAGAGCAACCTCTCATGATTTTCCTCGGTAGGACTTAGTTTTTGCCTACTGTCTTAGGTTTACCCCGAAATTATTTCGGGAACAAATTGATTATAGCAACTACAAAATTTTTTGCAAGTTTATTTCAAACTCGTCAAATCTATCCTAATCCCTGGTCCCATTGTACTAGCTAAAGTCATATTTTGAATGAAAGATCCCTTTACTCCTTCTGGTTTTGCCTGAGAAACAGCATGATAAATCGCTAAAACATTTTCTTTTACTTTCTCCGGCTTCATTGAAACTTTTCCAACAACCTGATGAATATTGTTTAATTTATCATTACGGAACTCAATGCGACCTTTTTGAAATTGTTCTACCAGTTTCCCCGGTTCCGGAGTAATCGTTCCCGCCTTAGGATTTGGCATCAAACCTAACACACCAAGAACTTTCCCTAACTTCCCAATTCTTGGCATCATTTGTGGTGTAGCAATCACAACATCAAAATCAGTAAATCCTCTACTTACTTTCTCTACTAAATCATCTGCTCCGACAATTTTTGCACCTGCATCTTTTGCTTCTTTTTGTTTCTCTGCTTCGGCAAAGACAGCAATGCGTACTTTTTTTCCCGTCGGGTTTGGAAGATCAACAGTACCCCTGACTGATTGATCACCTTTTTTACTCAAATTAAGATGAATATGAAGCTCAATCGAGGCATCAAACTTTGTTTTGTTATTTTCTTTGACCAAACCTAAAGCCTCATCCAAAGAGTATTTGGATTGTGTTAGTTTTTCTCTAAACGCCTTATAATTCTTTCCTCGCTTCATAGTTTTATCCTTTGATATCAATACCCATACTTCTGGCAGTTCCCTTCACAATTTTCTTTGCTTGTTCCAAGTCAGTGGTATTCAAATCGGTCATTTTTACTTTGGCAATTTCTTCTACCTGTTTTTCAGTTACTTTGCCAACTTTATTAACATGCGGTTCTCCAGAACCTTTTTCAATCTTAGCCGCTTTCTTCAAGAGTATCGCAACAGGTGGGTTTTTTAAAATAAAATCAAAAGTGCGATCTTCATAAATCGTAATCTCCACCGGGATGACATCACCCATTTTATCTTTCGTCTTTTCATTGAAAGCAGTACAAAACTCTTGAATATTTAACCCATGCTGACCTAAAGCAGGACCAACTGGTGGTGCCGGATTAGCTTTACCTGCTTCAATCTGCAGTTTAACTACAGTTTTAACTGGTTTAGCCATAGTAGTAATAAATAAAAAGTGACGGGACAATAGTAATAGTAAATAACAGATATCAGACAACCAAAAAATATCTGCTATTTGCTATCTGCTACCATTTATGACTTTTTGACTTGTAAGAAATCTAATTCCACCGGTGTTTCTCTACCAAAGATATTTACCAATACCTTAACTTTTCCCTTTTCTTCATCAATTTCATTAACAATACCATCAAAATCTTTAAACGGTCCATCGATAATTTTCACGTGATCGCCAATAACTACATCAATTTTATATTTTGGCTCTTCTACGCCCATACGCTTTTGAATCTTGCGCATTTCTTCGTCAGCAATCGGTACTGGAATTGTTCCTGATCCAATGAAACCAGTAACATTGGGAGTATTACGGACAACATACCAAGAATCCTCTGCAACTAACATCTTCACCAGAACATAACCAGGAAAAATCTTCCTTTCCACAATCTGACGCTTACCACCTTTAATTTCAATTTGTTTTTCTTTGGGAACTAATACTTCAAAAATCTTATCCTCCATATCTAAAGATTCAATACGTTGTCTTAGATTACTTGCAACATTATCTTCATAACCAGAGTAAGTATGCAAAACATACCATTTTGGTTCAGTTGTCCGAATTTGTCGCACCATCTTAAGAACTCTTTAAAATAATGAAACGAATAATTCTACTGAAAATTAAATCAAAGCCACCCAAAAAGAGCGCGGTCACAATCACGACTCCAATAACAATTAAAGTAAGGCGAATTGCTTGTTTTTTCGTTGGCCAAACAACTTTCCGAAGCTCAGCAACTGCTTCTTTGAAGAAGCGAATAATCCTATTGTTTTCAGCAAAACTCATATAAATTCTTTTAAAAACAAGGCTCAAAGCCTCATTACGGCTTTATTATACACAAACAATCTTAAAAGTCAAAAAGCAAAAATCAAAAGACAAAAATGAAGGCAAAAAGTAAAAGTTTAGGTTATCTATTTCCTGAACTAAATAATAGTTTACTTTTACCTCCTGATTTTACTTTTGCTTTTTGCCTTTTGTATTTTGCCTTTAACAATTGTTAATCTCCTCTAAAAACTGACTAAATTTTTCGCCACTAATTCCATGTTTCTTCGCTCCATCCTCTAACGTCTCAAGTTGCGCCAAAGGACAACCGACACAAGGAAAACCATATTCCATCATGATTGCTGGTGCGTTAGGACGAAGTTTCAAAACTTCTTCAATTTTCATCTTAGGATTGATTTCCATTTTACTTACCAAATTAATTTTTGATAATTAACTACTTTATTATTTTTGACACTGAATCCCGCTTGTTTTAGTTTGCTGATTTTTAATCTTATACCACCAGCATAACCACCTACTTCTCCACTACTTTTAATCACCCGAAAGCAAGGAACCCTTCTCGTTGGATAAGGATTTACATGCATCCACCTACCTACTGCTCTGCTTAAACGAGAATTACCTAGTTTTCTCGCCAAACTTTTGTAGGTAGTGAGACGATTTTTCGGAATTCGGCTTAAAAGACGATAAACCTTTTCTTGCTTTGCAATCATCAGCTCGTCGGAAATTTAAAAGAATTAACCATTTTCTCTAAAGTGGTAGCATCCGCCTCTTTTGCACTGAAAGTATAGAGCTTGCCGCCTTTCTTAGCGAGATAATAAATCATTTCCTTACCACTCTGATTATCCAGAACACTTAATTTTTGAAAATTGACGCTATCAATCGTAACTGTGGTCGTCTGCTTAATTTCAAAACTCTCCTTTAGCATCCCTTCCATACTCGTCGGTTGAACAGAAACTGTCACAATTGTCTTACCACTGCTATCCTTAAAATAAACGGTCTCAACGGTTCCTTCTTCACTTTGCTGTAACGGTGCTTCACTAGCTGTCCAACCTGTTAAATAACTAATTTCAAAACCAGAACTTTGACTGCGATATGTCTGAGTAAGCTTGGTACTATCTTCTGTAGTTTCCTTAGTAATAGCTTCTTCTGCTAACTTACTCTTTAAATCATCAATGGTCTTTGATTGATCATTTAACCTCTGATTAAAGTACCAATATCCATACACTCCTCCACTAATCAAAGCAAGAATAACAATGATCAAAAGTACAACGAAAAACTTAGACATAATTCACTCCTTAGAATTACTTAATTAAATTATTGAGAATTGCCCATTTACCTTTAAGATGACGATAAGCATAAAAAGCAAAGTTTCCCAAATTTTCCTTTTTTGCTGCTTTAACCTGATTACTTAATTCCGAAAAACTACTGCCAAATCGGTAAGCACTAATTCCTACCCACAATTTCTTTGTCCCAACCCGATTCTTAAAATCCCTTACCTGCAAATCAAAGCGCGGGCTCTCATTTAAACTCCATTCAATCAGTGGTACAATAAAATCCACCCAACTATGTTTTACCCAATAAACTGAATCTTGACCGTACTCAGTTTTCCCTTCCGAATAACGACCGCAAACCGAAGCACCCACTTTTACTTTTCCGCCAGAGACGGACCCGCTTTTGGCGGGCACTTGCGCTTTCAATTCCGTCCGAAGGTCTCTAACAAAATTGCTAATTTGTATCACCCGCCATTCATTCCAATTTAAATCCTTCTGTGCCCGAAAATTATTCAGCGAAACAGAATCATAAGAATAATAGCGATTAGGATAAATCAATTGATCTAAGAGTAATCCATCAATACGATAGCGTGAGACAATATCTAAACAAATCTTCTTGAGATACTGATTAACTGCCGGATTTCCCGGTGAAACATAGAGATAGCCGGGGTTCAACTGCATCCTTCCTTTATCCTTCTCATAAACAATCCAGTCACGGTGTTTCCAATACAAATGATCTTTAGAATTAGGAGCGATCTCTCCACGCCAGAGTGTATAGATGTTAATCCAAGCATACAAATGCATTTTTCGCTTTTGTGCCTGCCTAATCGCAAAACTCAAAGGATCCCAATGAGGATCACGCCCTAACACTCCAGTCAAACTTTCCGCCCATGGTTCATAAGAAGAGCGATAGTAAGCATCAGCGACATTTCTCACTTGAAAAAAAACGGTCTTAATTCCGGCACTACTTACTTCCTCAAAAACCCTTTGTAGATCAGCCTGCGTATGATAATCATAAGCACTAATGTAAACCGCGGGACCGGTGAGACCAGTAGTAGCATTTTGCACAGAAGTTTCTTTCTTTACGATAGTTACTTTTCTAGACCTAATTTCCGGCAACCGCACAATCCTATTAATCTCCTGCTTGACAATTTCCCCTTCCCACGAAGGAACAATCTCATCTTTTGCTCTTCCCCTCCAAACATCCTTTGCCCAAGCATTCCAGTTTAGACTAGTAAAGAAGATGAGAATTAAAAGACCAATCAGAAAAAGAGCTCTATTTTCCGAGGCTGAAAAAGAGGATTTTAATTTGCGGAAAAAGTTAACGATCACGATTATTCTCTCTAAGCTTAGCGAGTAGTCTTAAAGTGTGCTTCAGATTTTTATTAATATAAGCTCTTCCCCATCCCGATCTAAAAAACTTCTCCCGATTTTGTGCACCAATCATCAATAGGTAAGCTTCAGGTAAGCTTCATAACAAATTAATCTCAATGGCCTTCTGAATTTCGTCGATTCTACCTCTCAATTTAAATGTTCTTCAAGACGATTCAAACCTCTTGAAGTAAAACCGATATACAGTTTACTATCCTTAAAACTTCCTAGGATGTAAACAAAGTACATAGTCCCTCCTTTTAATTTTAAAAATCACAACAGGTGCTTCAATACCAATCAAGACATTCTAAACTCAAAAAATTATCAGTTCTAGTAAGTCTTGATTTAGCTTCATGATGAAGTTTGGGCGGATGGAGCGGGATACCGGAATCGAACCGGCATCTTCAGCTTGGAAAGCTGACATACTAGCCATTATACTAATCCCGCCTGCATCTTGCTTGTCCGAGATCTCGGAAGATAAATTTCCTAGAAACTCTCATAAAGCATTGAGTGTAACCAAAAAGTTACTTTCTAAATAGAAAGCTTTTTCCCCTGTTAACATTTCTAATATTTTTTAAGCAGTAAATTTACGAAAAGCAAACCAACCTAAAATACTGAGAAAAAACGGAATTAGAAACAAGAGGGGAAAATTTATTCCTGATGCAACCAATTCTTCACTAGTAGTAACATTTAAGACACCTCTAAAACTCGAGTAGAGGTTAACATCAATTGCAGTTTTCACTGAAATCTCGCCGGCTCTTGATTGTTCGTAAGATAACACTTTTGCAACTCCTCGGACCACTATCTCTCCTGGAGGTAGCTCATCCTCTGGCTTAACTTGCATACTAAACTCACAAATTTCTGCTGTTTCTTCAGTCCCATTGGCATCCAACTGACTAATCATTCCCCCTACCGGAGTAGCCAAATTAGAAATCTCCGCAAGTATTCCATAATAAGAACGACCATTACCATCGGTGTCCAAATCAATTTGTGACATACTCAAGGGTTCAAAAACCCACTTGCTTTGATTCAAATAAAACACTAAATAACCCCTAATGTCAGTCATGTCTTTAGTGTAAGTATTCCACAGCTTAACCCGAAACTTGAACCAACCACCTGGTTTCAATGCAACACTCTCACCATCTTTAAATTCAGTGCCATCATAAGTGTGCCAAGTATTGCCACCATCAGTTGAAGCCTCCACTTTTACATGCAAGTCATCATCATCGGCAAGTACTTTTTGAGGTAGAAAAATCATCACTAACCCTGCGGCAATCATTACTGTTAGAAAACTATGGAGAAATAACTTGAGCTTCATCTTCTCTTTTAATTAAAAAGTAAACTAGTTATAGCAAATTAAGTACTATTGACCAATGATTTTCTGATAAGCCGCTCTGGGGTCTTCCCCTTTTATGGTTATCTTAATCGGTGCGGAATAAAGCGGCGGTTTTACACCTTCCCCTTTTTGCTTAAACTCATAGCGGGTGAAGAAAATTCGTTGCGCACCCAACGAAAGTGCTTTCCTTACACTATTAAATGTTTGTGTTGCATTAGAACCGGCATCCTGATAAATAAACGCCTCCGCTTCTGTCACCCAAATCGGTTTCTTGACTCCAAACTCCGCCAACATTTTCTTATAAGGTTCAACATTAAACGAATCATAACTATCATTTGAAATACAATGGACATTACCAATATCAAATGCCGCAATAGCTTTCTTATTTTTAAAAACGGAACGATAAAAATCCAAGAAAGTATTATTACCTCCCGCAGCGCCAGCAATTAAAATCTCTGCTTCAGAGTCAGCCTTACGAATTGCTTCGCTGGTCTTAATCAACAATTGTGCATAATCACTGGCATCACCCTTATAAAAATCCAAACGGCTACCTTGATCTCCCTCAGGACTCTCCAGATCTGGTTCATTCATTACCTCCCAATACTTAATTGGGATCTTTAAATTTGGCATATCTTCGTTACCATCTCCATCATAACGTTCTACTACTTCCATCACCCAGTTTTGATAACTCGCCCAGTCATAAGGATTCCCGCGATGATAAGGCAAATAATCACCACGACCCTTCTTATCGTTCTTGGGTAAAAACTCATCGTTATCACTTACTCGGCAAGCCGCATAGTTAGGATGATTCTTTTGATCCCATTCCGCAAACGGCCAGATTGTTGCTACAATTCCCAGCTCATTTTCCGAGTAACGGGTTACTACTTCATCACTATTGACGAAATCAATTTGACTATCTTTATTATCCTGCATCGCATCCCAAAGAAACGGTCCCGGGTGTGGTCTTACCCAAGCAGCACCATACTCTTTAATTGTTTTAATATCTTTTACTCCACCAGAAAGAAAACCAAACTTGTTATTAAGGATCTTCTCCGGAATAGTCAATTGAATTTTGCTTTGAGTTTTAGTAATTCCTGCTGGAGTCTGTTTTGCCTTGATAAACTTCTGATAAAGAAAGTAACCTGCAAAAGCAATGATTACAACAATAAGTGGAATAACAAGCCATTTGAGAATTTTATTCATATTTAGAAATTAAAACTGAATCTAGTTTTAAGTAAAAGATCAGCTTCTCTCTTCACCTTGTCAGGATACTCTCTTAATATATCTTTATTTTCTCTAGTCGCAATTTTCTCAAAAGTTTGGTCTTCGGCAGGCGGTTTAATTGATTCGCCTGTTTTAATTAACTTGTCAAACTCCGGCCCAAAAGTATTCAGCTTATTAGCATCATGTTTTTTGGCCGCGTCCACTGCATCAACAATTAGTTGATCCAAATTATCCAAGTACTTTACAAAACTCTGATGAAAATTCTCAAAACCAACTGGCGCAGCAGTTTCTTTCAACTTAGTCAATGAACTATTGAGCCGCTTGTGAAAAGCACCGAATTTACTCGCAAACTCATCAAAACCACTTGTTGATCCACTCAAAGAACGCAAGCTATCTTCAACATTTTTCAAAGCATCAAGATAATCAAAAACTTTCTCAAATTGAATTGCTATTTCCCTCGCAGTAGTAAAATAATCTTCACTCCATCTTTTTAAATCACTAACGTCTCTAACAGCCCGCAATTGAGCTAGTTCATTCAAGCGCTTCTCACTATCCGATCTAATCAATCTCACCTGCTCTTTAATTTCTTCCTCCGTGTAATTAGTATTCTCTAATTTCTTTTGACTCCAAACTTGATTACTCTCTTCCATAATTCTCTTCGCTTCACGAGCATAGCTTTTAACCAATGAAGCACGATAAAAACCATAACCAGCTACTGTTCCACCTCCAAGAAGAACAATTAAAAATCCAACAAGTAAGATAACAAAAATTTTTCTCATAGTTTGTGACATTAAAAAATAATAAAATTACCGATAGCGATCCCTTAAAATTTCTGACGGTTTATCAGGATTACGATAGCCGCCAATAGTAGGATCGTAGGCAGTCAAAGGAAGTATATAGGATCTTCCCGTTGAAGGAGAATATAAGCCTGATTCTTGTCCCATAATGGCATCGGAAAATTCATGAGAAGTTTTTTCCTGTACCTGATTGCGATATTCCCATGCTTCCATCAGTGGCGAGGAATCATTAGCCAAATCCGCTGCCGTTGGCAAACGAACCTTATCAATCCCTCCGGCTTTACTCGGGTTGATAATCGTAATTGATTGGGCGACACGTTCCAATGTCGGCGCCCACTTACTCCACTTATCCGGTGTTGATTGAAATGCAACAATCATTCCGCTAAACTGTCCATAGCCGTTCAAAACTCCCGCCGATGCCTTCGCTTTAATTCTTTTTCCCTCTTTATTGGTAAAAAGAAAAGTTTTCGTACGCATTACCCACCTAAGCCCAGTGTAGGGATCTTTAACTGTTTCCTTAACAGAAACATTCAGATATTTTACATTATGACCACCGATTGCTTTAATCATAAAGTCAATAAAACTGTCCGGAGTCGCTGTTCCAAACCAACCAACTGCAACTGCCCCACTAGCACCCATTTGCTTATCGGAAGGATTCATGATATCAATGCCACTTTCATTATCAGTAATCTGCCAACCTCTTGGGACCTTCGCACCAAAAACAATGCCAGCATAAGAAACTAATGTGTAGGCAGGTTTTTTTCTCGCTACTGTCTTTGATTTTTCCTGACGATTACTTTTTTGCGCCGTTTGTTTTTGTTCTTGCTTCTCTCCATTCTTCTTTTGAAAGTGTTTCACGACAGCGTAACTACCAAAAGCAATCCCGAAAGTAAGAACAACAGCACCACCAACAAGTAAAAAGATTTTAAATAATTTAGTCACTAATCAATCGCTCTAAAAGTAGATAGAAAATTATTATAAAAATTCTTTGCACCAGATGGGGTCACATCTAACATGGTAATCCGCAGCATTTTCCCTCTGTGGACAAAATAAATCTCATGTCGAGAATAGGCCTGCGGACTTTGGGAACTATAGGCCTTTACCGCTTTAATAGTTTTACCGCTAGTTGTTTTAATTGTGTAATTGTAACTATTTGGAAGAGTATTTTTTAAAGAAGTATCAGTATGATTTTTCAACCAAGTTAAAAGATCGGCACCAGTAGGAATACTAAACAAGTCACTATTATAATGAACAATATCAATTAAAGGCCAACCTTTCTTAGAAAGATCTCCTTGAAGAGAAACATTGCCGCTTGCATCCTCTGCTAAGGAATTTTTCTTGCTGTTGTTTTTAGCAAGAATATATTCCGGTGGATATTTAAAGATATAGCTGTACTTTTTATTAGTATAGGTTTTCCAACCAGCGGTAGGATCTAATGTCGCTACCTTCGTTGTCTCTTTTTCTGCCTCTTCGACATCCTTCTTTGCCGCAGCAATTTGTTTCTTCAGCTCTTTTACTTGAGAAGTTAAATCATCAACTTGTTTACTTAAATCAGCATTTTTTTGCGCAGCTTTGTGATTAAAATAAAAGTACGATGATCCTGCTATTCCCCCCCCTCCGATAACAAGAGTAACCGCTGCGACTAAAATAATTAACCAAATTTTTTTCATAAGTTCTCCTTTTTATTATTATTTAAAATCAATAGTTTTTGCAATCAATTCAAATAACTCAACCATGTCAGAATCAAAGGAAGCACCGCGAGTCACAAAGGATAAAACAATAAGATGGGGAATATTGCTCTTGGTAAATTGAGCGTAAATAATACGAGAATTTACATCTCCTCCCCAATTCCGATCGCCTTTAATATAAACTCGAGTGCTTCTTACACAATCAATTTGAATACTCTTCTCAGAAATCGTTTTATAGCCCTCATAACCCCTGACCGAAGAATCACGACTTAAGAACTCAAATGTTGCCCCATCTTCATTGCTCACCATTGAGAGTCGATCATCCTCGTTGGTAGTAAGACGAAAACTAACCGGGTAGCGGAAAGTAAATCGGTAATGATTGTTGGTATAAGTTTTCCAACCTTCAATCGTCGCTTTCTCTTCATCCGTCAAAGCTATCGGACAGATTTCTTTTTCTCTCTCTTGCCAAGTTTTCAAATCTTTTTTTAATTTTGTCAACCGACTTTTTAAACTGTCTACTTGTCTTTGCAACTCTAATTTATCTTTACTTTCCTTTTTGTAAGCATAATAGTAAGCACCGTAACCTAATACTCCACCGCCGATGATTAAAGTAAGAATGATGACTAAAATCATCAATCCCACCGGCTTACGTTCCTTCTTTTCAATTGCCTTCCCACCAGAGGTAGACCCACTTTTAGCAGGAAGTTTTAGTTTTGTTGGCTCCATAATAATCCTCCTTCTAATCTAGAAGATTTTAAAATCCTCTGGGATAAAGGGAATAACCATAGTGATTTAAACCTAAACAAACAAGAAAACTGGATAAAATTCCCCCTACCCTCAACCGTTGTTATTATACCATAATTCTTTGAAAAGTTAGAGATTACTTTCGGAACACCCCCTGCAACTCTTTCTTTGCTTTCTCTAAAATACTTCTCTGCTGAGTATTTAGTTTCCTGCCCGCACGGTTGATATAAAAATTCAACATTGACATTGCTGACTGAAACGGTGTTCCTTTGCGGCATAAACTTCGTCCCGCTGATCTTTTCAAAGAAAGCGCAATGCGATGCGGGTTTCTCCAAGTAAAAATTCCCTTTTCCAAACTTAAAGCCCTACTATGCTTAGTAACGTAATCAGACCAGGAGCGCGATTGTTTTTTCATTGAAGAGGAATAAAAATTGGCCGGAATTAAGATATTGTGAAAATTGAGAGGCATTTAATTGGTCGGGGATGTGAGATTCGAACTCACGACCTCGCGCTCCCAAAGCGCGCGCCATAGTCCACTAGGCCAATCCCCGAGAAACAACTTGGTAAAGGTAGATAGAACGAATTACCTTTCTTAGATCCCTATATCTTAGACTCTTGCCGGGAACTTGTACTGGAGACAATCCATCTTTTTTGGTAAAAAGTCATATTTGAAAAAATGGGCTATACTTCAAAACCATCTTTATTATACTCTGTTTTTGGAATAAATAAAAAAATCCCCTGTTAAAAAACTACCCACAGGGGATAATTAAAAACGACACGACTACTTCTCTATCACAAGTTGACGAAAAGGAAGATGAAAACGAGCACAAGCTCGTTCCCGAAAGCCTTCCCTTATAGAGGGCAAGGACAATCCTTGACCGAGTCGATCGGGATAGAAATAATACGCCATGCTCAAAATTAACACTTGAGCCAGCGCATCTTCTTGACCATCCCGATATGCCTTCTTAATAGAATCAGCACCGGTCGGCAAAGGCAGTAGGAAATCTGCCTCCGCCAAAAGAATTCTCCTTAACTCTTCCGGTTCAGGAAGGTTTTCAACTTCAACTGTACAATAGGTTAGCAGATGGGACCTTAACGCTAAAATAATTGAGCGTTGGCCCATCCTGAAAGCCCGGTAACAGGAAAGATTGCGACGGCGAAGCCGCTGAATCCATTTCCTGTTTACAAAATTGCGGATGAATAATGTCATCCATCCTCCTCCTTGGATTGGAAAACATCTAAAAATTAATAAAATAAAAAAGAACGCACAGTTGCACGACCAATTATACTTATAGCATATTCCGGAAAAGAAATCAAGAGCTACCCACCTAACTTTCATCAACAATTTGAATCAAGAGTTAATAGATATCAGAAAATATCAATTTGAATTAATTTTTGATTAATACCATTTATGAAAGTTTGGCAGGTAAACAAAACTCCCTCCGGAAACCCGAAAAAAGGAGTCTTGTTATTGGTTTCTTCTCTTTCCTTAAGAAAAAGAAAAAATTAGCGGACCGCTTCCTTGAAAGCTTTACCCGCCTTGAAGTGCGGAACATTAACCGCAGGAATCTGAATCGTTTCACCAGTCTGCGGATTTCTCCCGCTGCGAGCAGCACGATGGCTAACAGTAAAAGTACCGAAACCAGTAACGGTAACTTTGCCACCAGAGGAAAGCGTAGAGCGAATGTGCTCAATAAAAACATTGACCATTTTCTCCGCTTTTGCTTTGGGAACACCAACCTCTTTGGCAATGCTCTCGATTAAGTCGCTTTTTGTCATTAATTTTCACCCCCTTCCCGTGGGAAAATTATGATTAACTAACGATTTTTGCTACCAATACAGAACAATTTATCTTTTTGTACCAAGGGTTTTCAAACTCATCTCTAACACGGCTTTATTATAACAAAAAAAACCTTAAATGCAAGGGATATCAAGTCAAATAATCCACAGTTGGCTTTTTTAAGAGGAAATTGGCAACCACCTTGCGGTACTCAACACTAGCGCTAGGGCAATAAATGCAATAATCACATGTTCCAAAACTAAACGCCTTGTCAAAACTTCCTCAAAGTAATGTTGCGTCAAACCCCACAATACATAATAAACTACCAAAAATACCAAACCTCCAGCTAAATAATTGATCGGTGTGTAACTCATCACCCATGCTACCTCACCCAATAAAAATGATGCTCCTAAAATATAAACCCAACGCCGAGGCTGAAATAAATCATGCTGCCAAAAAGATTGATTGAAAATTAAAAAGGAAACAAAGGCAACTAAAATCATTAGTAAGTAACCAGGCCAAGAAAAATAAAGATAACCGCCAAAAATAATCGCATAACTCAAAAATGCTGTGAAGAAAGTAATTAAACTTAAATTATTCCGCGAAACCGGAGCAAAACGAAAACCTTTGCGAATAAAAGCATTGAAAGCACGAAAAAGAATAAAAAAGGAAATGGCAAGAATAACTATTAATCCCTGACGAAAAGCAAAACCCTGTAGAAAAGTAACAAACACTACGCCACTCCCCAAGAGTAACAGCGTCCGAATTAAAAAATAAGTATAAGACGATCGGGTAACTTTTTGGCGTAGATCAAAATGCAAAACCCATAAACTTCCCAACAAGACAACAAACCCCAAAACTGCCAGTATCTCCTGCCAAAAATGCTCATAGAACAACAAAGACTCCATTCCTGCGGTAATTACAGTCGCTAGGATAATCGCTTTAAGATGACCACGATCCATAGTTTGTCTTTAATTTTTAATACTGATAATAATTATTGGTCACTTGATAATAACTACCCAATACCAAAACAATTTCTGATTGGTCGGAGGGCAACTGACTAAAAGTTTTCACCTCTGCACTGAAACGATTGCGTAAATACTGAACGGTATAGGGTTTTGCTCCATTAGTATAATCATAAATCACACAATTCGTATAATTTCTACTTTTCGCGTTTTTTGTTTTTACTACATTATAACCATAAGATTTTAACATATTGGAAACAGTGTGAGCCAAACCATAACGTGTTGTACCATTCATCACAACCAAACGCGCTTTTTCTCCTTTGATATAACTATCGGTAAAAATAGAATGTGCAAAATTACGAATCTCGCTAAAATCACCAGTGCGCGGTACTAAAATATAGCCCGCTTTAGAATCATGCTTCGCAACAAGTAAACCGGTCTTACTGTTATCAATTACTTTATTAACAATGGTATCAGTATTCAACTCTTTAACAATTTCATATAAACGCTCCATTTCCCAAAGCTGAATATCGGTGCGCAGATGATCTCCTAAAATGTCTAAGACGTCTGAAATCTTTTTGGGATTGGAAATAAAACCAATTTTTAGGGCCTTCTCACGCACGGCGGATAAAACTTGCTGCTGACGTCTGGCACGATCGAAATCACTAGTCGTATGACGAGAGCGAGCATATTTTAAAGCCAGAATACCATTCATGTGATGAACACCTTTGCTAATGAAAAACGGTTCATACCCTTGCATATTTTCATCCGGGTAAGTGTAATCCGCAATACTTTTTTCGACGTTAATTGTCACTCCCCCCACCTCATCCACCATTTTGCGGAAGCCTTCAAAATCAAGCCGAGCATAATAATGAATCGGTAAATCTAAAATCTCTCCAATTTGTTTTTTTGCTAATGCTCCGCCGCCGCTGGAATATTTATTCATCTCGCCATAGGCATAAACGGTGTTCACTTTGCCGTAACCATAACCGGTATTCACATAAAGATCACGAGGAATGGAAAGCATTGCCGCATTTTTATTTTTCGGATCAATGCTTAAAACAATAATCGTGTCGCTTAAATTACCAGCGGGATGATTATCACCTCCCATTCCTAAAAGCAAAATATTAATTCTACCATCACCTTCCCCTTTCAGCTGACGAAAATCAACATCACCCAATATCCCCCGTAAGAAAGGAGACCCGGAAGTATTTTCGGTAATTACCCGTCGCGCAGTAATTACTGCTTTTCCCACTAAAAATCCAACTCCGACTACCAAAAAAAGGGTGGCTACTAAAAGAACTAGTTTCTTTTTACCAAGACGCCAAGGCCACGGCTTTTTTGCTATCATTGCTGTTGCGGAACTTCCCTCAAACTTATGATTAAAATCAAGATGTCTATTTACCATCTTCTCTTAATATATTGATCAATGTGGCTGTATTATAGCAAAAATAAATATCAAGTAGCAAGTTTCAATTATCAAGCAATCTAAAATTAATTTGCTTTTTTATGAAAAATGTTGTAGAATAGCAATAGAAATGTGGGTTTTGTCTTGGGGAGATTCATAGCTCAGTTCCCGCCAGAGGCGTGCTCCTGAAGCACATTTGCCCTCTGACGAAGGTCCGTCTTTGGCGGAGGTTACCTGCCTGCCGGTAAGCAAGGGAGCGTTGCAATTTATTAAGGTCGCATAGTTCAGTTGGTTAGAACGCTGCATTCACATTGCAGAGCTCCCTGGTTCAAATCCAGGTGCGACCACCAGAACTAAATAGCTAATGATAATGGTTAATGAAAAACAATAAGTTATCTGAAAAAAATAAGGAAAAGAAAAAACCAAGCTTTTTCTATGAAGAAAAGAAAACTGTTAATTTAGATAAAAAAGAAGAAGGTGGCTTTGGCGATTTCTTAAAATCAGTTGGCAATTTTGTAATGGAAGTTGCCGAAACGGTTATCAGTGTTTTGGTAATTGTTTTCCTAATTCGTTATTTCTTAATCCAGCCGTTTTACGTAATGGGTCAAAGTATGGAACCAAACTTTAAAGATGGCGAATATTTAATTGTTGACGAAATCAGTTATCGTTTTACCTCCCCTAAACGTGGTGACGTAATCGTTTTTAATTACCCCAAAGATCCTTCCAAAAATTATATTAAAAGAATTATCGGATTACCAGGTGAAAAAGTAGAAGTTTCCGACGGTCGTATAATTATCTACAATAAAGAAAATCCCAAAGGTGTACAATTAAAAGAACCATATATCCCCGCCGATTGGGAAACACTAGGAGAAGTAATAGAAGAATTAGACGCTGATGACTATTTTGTCATTGGCGATAACCGTCAACCGAACGCATCGTCTGATTCTCGTGAATGGGGTGAGCTAGCCCGCTGCAATATTATCGGAAAAGTTTGGCTGCGTGCATGGCCATTGAATCATGCTGGAATTGTAAAACACTATAACGGAGATTACAATTTAGCAACTGCGAAATAAAAAAAGGTAAAGGGTAAAGGATAAAAGGCAAAAGTAAATTAAATTAAAAAGCTAAAAATAGATACTTCCACCCTGTCCATTTTTAACTTTTACCTTTACTTTTGCTTTTTGTCTTTTGACTTTTGCCTTTTATTATTGGGCTCGTAGCTCAGCGGTTAGAGCAGTCCCCTCATAAGGGATTGGTCGTAGGTTCAATTCCTACCGAGCCCACCACTCGTCCCGCTACGCGGGACGAAAGGCAAAAATCAAAAAGCAAAAGATAAAAGCGAAAGTAAAGGTAAAAAGAAACTGCCTAAGCTTTTACCTTTTTACCTCTACTTTTGCTTTTTGCCTTTTGACTTCTGCCTTTAGCTGTTATATTAATCCCTTCCAAAAGGGATTTTTTAGATACGACACTTGACTCCAAGTATTTTTTAGTGTATGATAAGGCGTTTTAGATAAGAAAATCTTATAAAAAAGACCCAAAGATTAGAGAGGAAATCTGAACTTTAACAGTTTTTTCATTTTTCATTTTTGGAGGTCAAGATGGAAAATAACAAGGAAGAGCTGCTCCTCCAGCAGCTTGAGAAGGCAGCAGAAGAACTGCGCCGCCTCCAACAAGAGCTGGAGGAAAAAAAAGCGGCACTTGTCGCCGCGACCGAAAAAATCGGCCGCATCGAGGCCGAGCGCGACGACATCTCGGTGCATCTCAGAGAGGCTCGCGCCGAGATCGAGACCTCCGGCAAGAAAGTCGCCGCGCTAGAGCAAGACCTTGAAGTCGCTAATAACAACTTGGTAAGGGTTTCCAAGGAAGTAGAACTTGACAAGGAAACTCTTGCCAAGCTTCGGGAGGAAAACGCTGCTCTTAACGAGCGGTTGGAAGACCTCCTCACCCAAAAGGCAGCCGCCGAGGGGACCGCTACTTTTGCCGAGAAAAAAATGGATGAGGCGCAAGCCGAATCCAAAGAACTCGGCGCAAAGCTCGGGGAAGCCAACCGGAAAAGGAAACGAAACTTCCGGTGGGCTCTCGCTGGCTGGGCAGTCGCGGTAATTGCCCTCGCCGTGACCGGCGTTTGTGCTTGGCTTGGAGTCAATTATTACTACGAGACCGGGCCATTCGCGCCGGATGAAACAGCAACGGCCGCTTCTCCCGTCGCCCTGACGGGAACGATCGCAAGGGTGACCTACGAAGGCCACACTTGTCGGATCGAGACCGAGGATAAAGTCTATACGGTTCCCAACTTCGACAGGTTCTACGCCGTAGCCGAGCCCAGAAAAGGAGACAAACTCGCGGGAGTGGGGCTGACAAAGGAGGGCAAGTACTTTGTCTTCCTGAAGCAGTCACCGCCCGCTCCCGTCTACGTCTATCTCCCCACTCCCACCACGGTGGAGGAAGAACCGGCTCCGCCGAAAAAAACCCGCATCACCTCCAGATCTCCCGAAAAGGGGGGCTGGAGATACATCTCCCAAGAGGAGATGTTAAAACGGCGGAAATAAACCCCCGATAAGCCGCCCACTAATACGAATCCTCTTCGTAGGGCGGCTTTTCATTAACCAAAATTTCTCAAAGTAACGCCCTTGCCATTTAGCAAGATTCTTTGTCTTTCTGTTTATACTCCCTGTCCCCGTACCGAACGGCACAGGATTTACAGAAGTCGGATTTTATGTTATAATTAAGTAATCTGACTACTTACCCTACACTCACTTCTCCACTCCACTCAAAGTTCGTCAAGCAGGCTCGTATAAAACAGGCTACATACAAGAATAAAAATGAAAAACCAAAACCAAACCAAATTAAAAAAATGGGGTGTTTTGATCATCAGTACTTTGCTTCTAGTAACTATTTTTACCCCCCGCTTCGCCGATAGCGCTAAAGCCTCTTACGCCATTCCCCCGCAAATTAACGCCTCAGTTTTAACTTCCCTTACCAACCAAGTTCGCACTCAACACGGGCTTAATACCTTAAGAGTAAATCCCTTCTTAGTTCAAGCCGCTTCCCGCAAAGTAGATGACATGTTTGCAAAACAATACTTTGCCCACATAAGCCCGCAAGGACTAACCGGTTGGTACTTTATGAAAACAGTTGGCTATTCCTATGTAAGCGCTGGAGAAAACTTGGCAAATGGCTTTATCACCAATCAAGTTTTGTTCAACGCGTGGATGGCAAGCCCCACCCACCGTGCTAACATTTTAAATTCGCGCTTTCAGGAAATTGGCATTGCAACCAAAACGGGAAATTTCCAGGGACAAACTACCGCTCTAACTGTTCAATTTCTTGGTGTTCCAACGAGAGTAATTACCGAACCATCAACATCCAGAAACATTCTTCCCACTCAAACTCAGACTAACTATTCATTACCTCAATGGAACTCTCCTGCAACACCTATGATTTTTTCCCTCAACAAAAGCACTACCATCATTAAAAAATTAATTAAGCAAATAAAAGGTCAACGTACTGTTTTTCTGAAAACTTTAAGCGAAATTTTCTTTGAACGCCAAACCGCTTCAGTTCAGTAAGATAATTAAACTAAAAAGCGACGGGTCCAAAAGCCCGTTTTTTTTAACGCTGTTTTATGCTAAAATACTATTACAATCAAGAAATATGGCTCAAGTTAACCTCAAACCAAAAACAATTCTCCTCCTTTTTATCACCCTCCTGGTTATTTTCTCGGGGGTACTTTTAGATAAAACTGGCTTACTTGGACCGGTTAAAGACATCACCGTAAAAATGACTTCTCCTTTTCAAATTGCCCTCTTTCGTGCTGGTCAGGGAATCAGCAACTTCTTTGATATCCTTAGCTCAATTAATAATCTTTCACGGGAGAATCAGGAACTAAAAAATCGTAATGCCCAACTGGTCTCTGAAAATACCAAACTAAAAGAAACAAAAAAAGAAAACAATCTACTCAAACAACAATTAGGATTCAAACAACAAAGCAACTTCCGTCTCCTCCAAGCAGATGTTATCAACCGCAACCCTCAAAGTGCCCTGCAATTCCTCACTCTAGATCAAGGAGAGAAAACAGGAGTAAAACCCGGATTAGCGGTAACCTTTAATGGCGCCTTAATTGGCATCATTAAAGAAACTGACTACTACACTTCTAAAGTTTTGCTAATCACTGATCAAACTAGTATTGTTAACGCTTATATTCAGGAATCTCGTGCCTCTGGAGTAATCAAAGGACAACTCGGTTACAGCATGAAGATGGAATTAATTCCCCAAAATATTGTCGTCAAAGAAGGAGACACAGTCATTACTTCAGGATTAGGTGGACTACTTCCCAAAGGAATCATTATTGGAACTGTAGACAGCGTTGATAAAGCCGACAACGAGATTTTCCAAACTGCGATGATCAAACCAACAGTTAATTTCAAAGATTTAGAAAGCGTCTTTATAATCTTAGGGCACTAATGCGAAACTTAATAGGCATCCCCCTTATCATCTTCACCGGATTACTGCAAATAACCTTACTCCCCCATTTTACCGCCTTCAATCTAATTCCCAATATTGCTTTGGTTATTTTAGTAATCTGGGCATTTTTACGGCCGCCAGAAGAATGTATCGTCTGGGCAATTACTGCTGGAATAACTTTAGATCTTTTTTCCTCCGGCACCTTTGGTATTTACACTTTACTCTTCGTTTTAATCACTTTCCTGATTAGCTTTGTCAAACAAAATTTTGTCAGTGACATCAATTTCCCTTTTAAAGTTTTGACTGCCCTTACTGCCTTTCTTCTTTTTAATACTTTCTACTTCCTTCTCCAACAATTCCTTAACCTAATCCACATTGAGTCAACTATTCTTGTTCCAATTGATTATCTCTTCAAATTGACACCCCGAGAAATACTCTACGAACTTATAGCTTTTATCGTTATTCTAAAACCACTAGAGTGGTTCAATGAATGGGTTTCACGCCACGAACAAACAGTAAAAATTCCTACCTCCAAATAAAATGAAAAACCTCTTCAAAGAACCAGGACAAATCAAAAGTAGAAGCTATAAAGTTAGCAGCAAAAAAGATGCTCTGGTTTTTGATTTAGACAACATACTTAAAAACAACAATGTACAGGGAAAAATTGAAGATCCAATTCCTTCTCGTCGGCTAATTATCCTTGCTCTGGGAATTCCCGTTGTCATCTTAGGAATTGCTTTACGTCTCTTTCAGCTGCAAATTATCCATGGTAATTACAATCTTTCGCTTGCAGATGAAAACCGCATTCGCATTGAAACTACCCGCGCAGCACGGGGAATTATCTATGACCGGGATAAAAAACCATTGATTGATAATTTACCCAGTTTTGACTTAGTCATGATTCCTGCTGATCTTCCTCGCAACGAAACTGAACGTAACCAAATTTTTAAAAAAGTAAGACACAGCACTTCTGTTCCGGTAAAAAAAATGAATCAAATCATAGCTAAAAAAGGAAACGGCTATAAAGATCCAGTTTTACTGCAAGAAAATATCAGCCGCAAGGAAGCATTGATTCTCGAAACGAAATTCGCTCAACTCCCTGGCATCAGAGTTGAGAAAAATCCCATTCGCCGCTATCTCAATAGTGATTTATACAGTCATCTTATTGGCCACACCGGTAAAATCAACGAACAGGAGTACGAACAAAATAAGGATGAATATACTCCTAACGATTACATCGGTAAAACCGGGCTAGAAAAGTCGTATGAAAATATCCTTAAAGGAAAACACGGAAAACGACAGGTAGAAGTTGATTCTGTAGGTAAAATCGCCAAAGTAATCTCCGAAGTAGAAGCAGTTGCTGGTCATAACTTGATTCTTACTATTCGCACCGACTTTGAAGAGAAAATGACTAAGGCACTTGCGGCAGGAATCGCTCGTGCCGGTTCCCAGAGTGGCGTTGCAATTGCTCTCAACCCTCAAAATGGCGAAGTAATGGGCATGGTTTCCTGGCCGAACTTTGACAACAATCTCTTTGCTAAAGGAATTAGTAAGAAAGAATATACTGACTTAAGTAACGATCCGAGAAAACCCCTCTTTAACCGTGCGATAAATGGCACTTACCCCCCGGGATCTACCATCAAACCTCTAACTGCCGCTGCCGCCCTAGAGGGTAACGTCATTAATGAGTGGACAACAGTAAACTGCAAGGGAAAAATTGATGTGGAAAACCAATACAATAAAAACATTGTCTACCGTTTTCTCTGCTGGCTTCACAGTGGTCACGGAATCGTAGATGTCAAAAAAGCAATTGCTCAATCCTGCGACGTTTTTTTCTACACTGTATCTGGTGGTTTTAAAAACTTTAAAGGGTTAGGATTAGAAAAACTACGTCACTTTTTTGAAGAGTTCGGTTTGGGACAAAAAACAACCATTGACCTTCCCAACGAATCAGAAGGAATAGTCCCCGATGAGAATTGGAAGCGCGAAGTAAAAAGCGAACCTTGGTATATTGGAGACATTTACCACATGGCAATTGGTCAAGGTGACTTGCTAGTCACTCCCCTTCAGTTAATCAACGCAACTGCAGCGATCGCCAATGGCGGAACACTCTATAAACCACAACTAGTTTATCAAATTCGCGATAACCACGACCGAGTGATAAAAGATTTCAAGAAACAAATACTTAATCAAAACTTTATTAGCAAGGAAAATTTGCAAATCGTCCGTGAAGGTATGCATCAAACAGTTCTTAGTGGCTCCGCACGCAACATCGGCAGTATCGGCGTTGACATTGCCGGCAAAACCGGCACCGCTCAATACGCAAATAACCAAAGAGAACACGCTTGGTTCACTGCTTTTGCTCCCTACGAAAACCCGGAGATTGCTCTTGTTGTTCTTGTAGAGGGTGGTGGGGAAGGTCATAAAACCGCTGTGCCAATTGCAAGAGAAATTCTCCAATGGTATTTTGCCAACAAAAGGTAATCAATCCCAAATTAAAAACCGGCTCTTACTTCGGAAAGCCGGTTTTATAATTAGTAACTGCGTTACATTATCCTGACCTCTCTCCCAGTTTCACTTTTACCTTAATCTCATTGCGATCACGAATAATTGTCAATGTTACTTCCGTACCTGGATCGTATTTTTGCAATAATGATAAAAGAGAATGTTTCTGATCAATCTCATCGTTATTGACTTTTGTAATAATATCATTTACCTGCAATCCTGCCTTGGCTGCTGGACTGTCAGGAATTATCGCCATCAATTCCCGACTGGCAGAATAAACTAAAGCACCTTGATTTACTGGAAGATTGTTCACTTCGGCAATTTTCTTGGTAATTTCTACATAGCGAACCCCCAGATAAGGACGAACAATCTTGCCATGTTTTAAGACGCTATCCATTGCCTCCTTTGCAACATTACTGGGAATTGCAAAACTAATCAGTTGACCACCCAAATCCATTGCCGTATTAACTCCTACAACCTGTCCCTCTAAATTAACCAAAGGACCTCCGCTATTACCACTATTAATCGCAGCATCGGTTTGAATTACATTTTCGAGCCGTTCCAGCTGGGAACCACCTCCTGCAACAATAGTACGATTAAGTGCCGACACTACTCCTGAAGTAACAGAATTTTGGTATTCCCCTAAAGCATTACCAATTGCAATTACTCTCTGACCAACCTCTAATTTACTGGAATCGCCAAAAGAAACTACAGGAAGGTTATCTGCTTTAATACTAATCACCGCTAAATCAAAAACGGGATCCAAACTAACAATTTTTGCATCATAACTTTTACCATCATAAGTAAGAACGGTATATTTACCATCTTTATCAGAAACCACATGACGGTTCGTCATAATCATCCCATCACTAGTAATAACAAAACCAGTACCACCTGCTTCTTGAGTATAGGTCTGCCCGAAAAAATCCTGAATCCGGGAAGTAGCAACGATACTGACTACAGCAGGGCTAATCTTTTCCGCTGCATCAATAATCGCAGAGTCTTCATCGACAATGATTTTTTTACTCTCTCCCATTGCCTGCTCAGCATTCTCATCCTGGAAAATATATTTTGCTACCAAGTACCTAACAAAACCACTTGCCAATGATCCCGCAGTAGCACCAAAAGCAATACTAATTAAAATAACTAAAATCATCGAACCACAGCCAATTTTTCCTACCACTTTGGTAACATGCGACGGAGCTGATCTGGTTTCTGCCACTATTTTTCTCTTTGGCGTTTCTTTTTCCCTAGCTAAAACTTTCCTAGGATCTTTTAAACTTTGTCCAGCTTTAGTTTGAACACGTTTAATTCTAATTTTAGCCATGAATATAAATTAAGAATTAATAACTTTTAGCTATTGCATTCATACATAATCACAAATTCCAAACTATTTTCTCTTCTCTTTCTGATTTGGATTAGGATTATTTCTTGTTTTTCCCGATCTCATTCCATACCACTTTTGATGTGATTTATCAGTTTTAAGGTAACCACTCTCATCATAAAGTTTCCCACAACGAGGACATTTTTGATCGGAAGGAAATTTAGGAAAATTGCGATTGCAATAAAAACAAAACATTAATTGAAATTAGAATTTGACAATATCTCGGTAAGTAATAAAAATAATCAACAAAATCAATAAACCAAAACCAACTAGATGAATAATGTTTTCCACCCGAGGACTTATCGGCTTGTTACGGATTTTCTCAATCCCCAAGAAAAGAAGTCGACCACCATCCAGACCAGGAAAAGGCAAGAGATTAACAAGACCCAAATTAATTGTTAAAAGAGCTGTAAACTGTAAAAGATAGATGAAACCCAATTGAGCAATCTGACCCGAAAGACGAGCAATTCCAACTGGACCTGCTGCTTGCTCCGAGACATGTAAAGAAATAAAAATATCCTTAAAGAAAACTACTAGTGCCTTAGCTACCAACCAGATCAAGAGAAACATTTCCTTAATCCCCATCCAGATTGCCGGAAAAAAAGAGTAGCGGACAATTTTAGATTCTTCAATTCCTAAACCGAGTGGCCCTTCATTTTGCGGAGGATTCTTGCGCGGCACCATTTCTAAGAGATGACGTTCGCCACGACGTGATACTTCCAAAACAACCTTTCTGCCTTTATGAGTATTAATATAATCCTGCAAAAATTTTTTACTATTTACTTCTTGATTATTAATCTTTTTAATATCATCACCAATCTGCAAGCCATTTTTCGCTGCGGGAGAATTCTTTGCTACTTCCATAACCAAAATACTCGTTTTGATTTCCGCACCTCTGAAACGATCAATCCCATCTGGTAAAACCGGCATTCCCACATTAAAACCAATAATAATCAAGACGAGCGCTAAAACCAAGTTCATTACTACACCAGAAATAAGAATAAAAAACCTACGATAAACCGGCTGGCAATTGAAATTTCGTCTGTTCTTTTTAGCGCTACAGCTTGCGCTAACATCAAAATCATCTTGACCAGCCATTTTAACAAAACCACCTAAGGGAATGAGATTAATTGAATAAATTGTTTCACCCTTTTTAATTCCAAAAATCCTCGGCGGAAAGCCAAAACCAAATTCTTCCACCTTTACGCCTGCTTTCTTTGCCGCTAAAAAGTGACCCAATTCGTGAGCAAAAATCAACAAGCCAAAAATAACAACTGCAGTAATAATTGCAACAATAATCATAAACAATAGTTAGAAAACTTGGAACACAAAGAACATAGCACAAGGATCACCACCTTCCATAAGACAGAGAAGAAAAAGTCAGAGTTACTGAATATAAACTCTGCTCTATACTCTCTGCTCCATTATCTCTGCTAGACCTGCATAATTTCCGCTTCTTTTTTTCCTCCTAAATTCTCAATCTTCTTATTATACTCATCAATCAATTTTTGTAATTCATCCTTACCACGATACATTTCATCTTCTGAAATCTCTTTATTTTTTTCAGCAGTTTGAATTTGAGTCCAAGCTTCTTCGCGTAGATTGCGGACAGAAATTTTACTTTCCTCAATCTTAGTCCTCAAAACCTTTACTAATTCTTGTCGACGCTCTTCTGTCAGTGGAGGTAGAATCGCCCGAATAACAACTCCGTCATTCTGACAACTCAAGCCCAAGTCCGATCTCTGAATTGCTCTCTCTACACCCTTGAGATTACTGCGGTCCCAAGGTTGGATAACAATCGTTCTCGCATCCTGAGTATGAATACTGGCAACCTGCTTCAGGAGGGTTTTAGTCTCATAACAATCAACGAGAAGATTTTCTACCAGCGCTGGATTCGCCCTTCCTGTCCGCAAAGTAGCCAATTCCCCCTGAAAGTGTTGGATCACGGCATCTAACTTGGGTTTAAGTGATTTAATAATTTTGTCTAGCATAAGAAATTAACTAACAATTAGCAAAACATTAGAATAATGGCCCTTTCTTCGCCTTATCTAACGATCCTACACCTAAATAAATTAGATTCACATTAAATGGATCGGCTATTACAAAGCGGACATGGCCGGGAGTTTCTAGTTTACTTGTCTCCCAAGTCTCGCCCTTGTTGATACTTTTATAAAGAATTTTCTCTGTGCTGAAATAAATAGTGCCATATTGGGGACCAACTGCAATTGAGAAAACCCCACCGGATTTCGGTGGCATTAAAGTATTGACTAATTCCCAGTTTGTACCTTGGTCACGACTCACATAAATTCCCTGATCGGTACCCGCATAGACAGTTTTATTATTTTTCGGATCAACGGTAATACAATTAATGAAAAAATCTTTGCGACTCTGTTGATAAACATTATCCTGATTTTTTGCTCCAGTTTCATTCCAAGTTTTACCACCATCAGTACTTTTCAAAACACCCATCAAATTATCAGTGCCAGCGTAAATAATCTTAGAATCTCGGGGATCAATTGCTAAAGAGGTTACCGCAACACGATCAAGCCATTTTAGTGCCGTGAAGCTTTCGCCATAAGTGGTACTTTTGAGAATGCCGCCCTTGTCGGTACCAAGATACAACACTCCCGGTTCTTTTGCAGAAGTAAGAAGAGCGTTGATTCTACTATTCTTCTCTGATTCTGCGTAAATTTCCTTCCAACTAGTTCCGCCGTCCTCGCTTTTAAAAATCCGACCATATTTATCTAACATGCAAGCAAGATAAACAGTCCGGCCAGATAGTTGATTAATTGCCAAAGCAGTGACTTTTAAACCCTTACCATCCTTAGGCAAACCGTTATTGATCGCCTGCCAAGTTTTTCCACCGTCAATAGTCTTATAGACACCTTTGTTCTTACTACCAACATACAAGGTGTCTGTAAAAACCTGGTCGGAAACTAACGCAGTTACGTCCATTGGTGGTAAAAGAGTCGTACCCTCATCTTTACTAACTAAATGCTGCCAAGTTTTTCCACCGTCAGTACTCTTGTAGACACCACTTTCAAAAGCAGTACCACAACCAGCTGTGGCAAAAACAAATACAGCCATAATAAGAAAGGGAATAATTTTTTTCATTGGCTTAATTTAGAAATAAATTATTGCAAACTATAGCGCACAAATTTTCCTACTTTGATGTTTTCACCGATCTTAGCAATTTTCTGAGTAATTAATTCCCGAACCGTAATCTGGGGATTTTTGAAAAATGGCTGGGTCAACAAGCTAACTTCCTCAGCAAATTTAGCGATTTTCCCATCAACAACTTTCTTCAAGACCTCCGGAGGTTTCCCTTCACTTTTCGCTTGCACTTCATAAATCTCGCGCTCTTTGTCTAAAACCTCCTCTGGAATATCTGCGGGACTGAGATACTTAGGATCAGAAGCAGCAATATGCATTGCTAAATCTTTAGCTAATGACTGAAACTCTTCATTGCGTGCCACAAAGTCAGTCTCACATAAAACCTCAACAAGAACTCCAATCTTTTGATTAGGATGAATATAGAAACCAACCAGTCCTTCTTTCACTTCTCTTCCTACCTTCTTAAGAGCAATTTCCTGCCCCTGCTTACGCAGATACTCTATTGCTTTGTTAAAATCTCCATTACTCTCATCTAATGCTCTTTTACAATCCATTACCCCCGCTCCTGTCTTCTGCCTCAACTTTTGAACATCACTAACTTCCACCATGATTAGTAGTTGATTATTATATTAATAATAATTAGTCATTAAATTTCTTCCTCTAAATCCTCCATTACTTCTTCCATTTTCTTCTTATCTTCCTTCTCAATCCCTTTAGCTTCTCCCTCTTCACGCATGACTTTTGTTTCCGTCTTGCTACCTTTAGTTTTAACAACCCCGGCCACTGGTTTTACTTTTAATTGTTTATTAACACCCTTAATTGCATCTGAGATCGCGCCAATAATTAATTTGAGCGATTTGATTGCATCATCATTAGCAGGGATAGCATAATCAACCAAATCGGGATCAGCATTAGTATCAGTAATCGCAATAATCGGCACTTTCTTACGTCGGGCTTCCTTAACCGCATTCTTCTCTTTGACCATATCAACAATAAATACCGCTGCAGGTAAATCATTCATCTCACGTAAACCACCCAAGAAACTCTCCAGCCGTTTAATTTTGTCATTTAAAAGAGAAACTTCTTTCTTGGTGTATTTCTCAAAACCACCGCTTTTCTTATCATCCTCTAATTTTTTGAGGGAACGAATCTGTTTACCAATAGTGAAAAAGTTTGTGAAAGTTCCGCCAAGCCAACGTTCCACAATATAAGGCATGCCACAATTGAGTGCCGCTTCTTTGACAATCTCCTTCGCTTGCGGTTTGGTACCAACAAATAAAACTTTCCCACCTTGTCCTACTTGTTTAACTAAAAACGCAATTGCTTTTTCCAATTGCAATTGGGTTTTTTCTAGATCAATAATATGAACTTTGTTTCTGCGACCAAAAATAAAAGAGCGCATTTTGGGATTCCAGCGACTTGCCTGGTGACCAAAATGAACTCCTGCTTCTAGCATTTCCTTAAGAGGGGGAATTTTTACTGCCATTCTTTTGCTCCTTCCTTTTAGACCTCTATCTCCTTCATTTCAAGCTAAACCCTAGTAATCAGGGAGGAAATAGCTCAATCAGGAGATATGAGAGATTAGTATCTACCAGCAAAGATATTATAACAAAATAAGAAAAGTTGGCAAGAGATAAACAACATGCTATAATCTCTTTGACAGAAACTCTAACTGCAAATCTATGAAACAGAAAATTCATCCAAAGTATGGCCCGGCGACAATCAACTGCGCCTGTGGCAATGAAATTAAGACAATGTCCACCAGAGAAAAAATAGAAGTGGAACTTTGTTCAATGTGCCATCCTTTTTATACCGGCAAGCAAAAACTCGTTGATTCGGGTGGTCGTGTAGAACGATTTAAAAAACGTTTGGCCAAGAAAACCGAAATTCAGGCCAAGAAAAAAGCAACTAAGTCCCCTGCAGCGGTACCATTCGCGAAAGAAGTTAATGGCACAAATCACTCCGTAATAAAAGAAAAGAACAGAAAAGCCCTTAGTTAAAAATGTTACTTAAAAAGGACCAATTTTAAAAACGGCCCTTTTTATATCTTCACCGACTAATAATGTTTGAAACTAGAGCAGTTAAATTAAAGGAGCAATGCGGAAAACTGGAACAAAAACTCAATGATCCCAAAACTATCAAAAATCCGCAAGTTTATGCACGACTCTCTTCAGAGTACGCCAATTTAAAGAAAATTCTCAACTGCTATGATAGTTATGAGAAAATAATTAAAGACATCCAAGAAAATCAAAAAATTATTGCTCAAGAGAAAGACAATGAATTAAAACAATTAGCCAAGTTAGAAAACTTAGAACTACTTAAAAAGCAAAAAGAACTAGAACAACAATTACGAGTGGATTTACTCCCCTCTGATCCTAACGATAGTAAAGATATCATCATGGAAATCCGCGCTGGTACTGGTGGTGAAGAAGCGGCACTTTTTGCCGGAAATTTATTTCGCATGTATAGTCGTTATGCTGAGAAAAAGGGATTTAAGGTAGAACTAATTTCTAGTAATAAGACAGGAATAGGTGGATTCAAGGAAGTAATTTTCGGAATTCGCGGTAATGATGTCTACAAGCATTTCAAATATGAAAGCGGAGTGCATCGTGTTCAGAGAATTCCCGAAACTGAAAAAAGCGGCCGCATCCATACTTCTGCCGCTACTGTTGCTGTTCTTCCCGAAGCAGAAGAAATAGACTTAGAGATTAAACCAGCAGATCTAAAAATTGATGTTTACCGCTCTTCCGGCCATGGCGGACAGAGTGTTAACACTACTGATTCGGCTGTTCGTATTACCCATCTTCCAACAAAGACAGTCGTTACCTGTCAGGACGAAAAATCGCAGATCAAAAACCGTGAGAAAGCAATGAAAGTTTTACGTTCCCGTTTACTTGCTGATAAAGAAGAAAAAGAACGTAAAGCTCGTGGTGAAGAAAGACGCATACAGATTGGCACTGGTGATCGCAGCGAAAAAATTCGCACTTATAATTTTCCTCAAGATCGTCTAACTGACCATCGCATAAAAATTACTCTACACAATCTCGAATCAATCCTCAATGGTAATATTGATTCTTTAATTAACGCTCTCATTAAAGAAGATCAACGGAAGAAATTAGCAACAGCAGAAAAATTTTAAATGAAAATTAAAGAGGCCTTAAAACAAGCAATCGATATTTTAAAGCAAGCAAATATTCTCACTAAAGAATTAGATGCTGAGCTTCTGTTGGAACATGTTTTAAAAAAGCACGGATTTGATAGAGTAAAAATCAATTCCTACCCTGAGACTGAGATCAACGCTCGTGACGAAAATGCCTTTTTTAGTTTAATTAACCGCCGTGCCCAAAAAGAACCCGTTGCTTATTTAACCAAGCATAAAGAATTCTTTGGTTTAGATTTTTATGTTGATAAAAGGGTTCTAATCCCTCGTCCTGAAACAGAGATTCTTGTTAAAGAAGCACTAAACATCATCAAAAAGAAGACTTACGATAATAACAAAATAAAGGTACTAGATGTTGGGACAGGAAGCGGCTGTATTGCCATTGCTCTAGAAAAAACAATCCAAACCCGTTTCCCTAATTTATTAAAACAAGTTAAAATTGAAGCTAGTGATATTTCCGATGCTGCCTTGGAAGTTACTAAAATTAATCTCAAAAAACACCATTTAGAAAAAAAGATTCGCTTGCACAAAAGCGATCTTTTAAAAGATATTGAAGGACAATATGACTTAATCTGCGCTAACCTCCCCTATCTTTCTAAAAAAGATTATTCCCAAGTAGATCAGGATGTCAAATTATATGAACCAAAAAAATCCCTCAAAAGCGGAGATGAAGGAGTAGAATTGTATCTAAAATTATTTGATCAAATCCCGAAACATCTTCAAAAAGACGCAGAATTGCTGATTGAGATTCATCCCTATCAAAAAGAAATACTTGTCACGGAAGCAAAGAAAAAATTTAGTCAAAAATTTAAGGACTACACACTGAAAGACTTAGCGCAGAAAGAAAGAGTACTTCTGATCCAGTTTTAACTTGACGGTAAGCCTAAATAAGGCTTTTTGTAACCTTAAAAATTACTTACGGAGGAACTCTAATGGAAACGATCGAACAATTCTGGATCCGGATCCTAAAAAAGAAGGAGTGATTTGGAAATATAGCGGTAGACCAAACCCAGAAAAAACCACATGCCCTCCTCGCTTCTGGTAACCACAGCGATGTCTTCTTTAATCTAAGTAAGTTAATTTCCAACCCCTACCTCACCTGGAAGATCTGCCGAGACTCTCTCCGTTTTTTGTTTCTTAGGTAATATCAGACCTCGTTCTGATTGGGTCTTCGGTTCAGCAATGGGAAAAATCACCACTACCCATGAATTGGCCAAGATGATCAACTGTCAGTTTGGCTATACCGAAAAAACCGAAAAGAAAATCAACAACGGCACAGTTATGGCAGTGAAACGTTTTACAATCAAGCCAGGCGTGAAAGTATTCGTTGTGGAAGATGTTCTAATCACCGGCATAACCACCGCTGCAACCATCGTCGCACTCCGAGAACAAGGAGCAAAAATTCTCCCGATGGTGGGAGTACTAGTGAACCGTTCTCATAAGAAAAAAACGGTTGGCGCATACAAGATCACAGCTCTCATCAACTACCCACTTACCATCTATCAACCTCACGAGTATCCTCACTGCGCTATTTTTTCTCCTGCCCTCCGTCCTAAAGAAAACTGGGAACTCTTTCATCAAATTCAAAACTCCTAAAACCGCCCTCAAGGCAGTTTTTTTACGATCAATAAACGGCTTTTCATATGAAAAGCCGTTTTAATAACTCAAAATCGAACAAATAAATTAACCTGTGGATAAATAAGAAATTAGCGTTTTGCCCACTGCGGTGCGCGGCGAGCACCCTTTAATCCCGGTTTCTTTCTTTCCTTCATTCGCGAATCCCGAGTCAAAAACCCTGCTTTTTTCAAAATTGATTTATAATCCTTATTCAAAGAAACCAATGCTCTTGCTACTCCTAAACGAATCGCTTCTGCTTGTCCCCTTACTCCCCCACCTGCTACTCTAATTGTGAAATTATAATTAATCGCTTCTTTAACCAAATTTAAAGGATCGCGAACAATTTTCTGAAACTCAAAAACTGGAAAATAAGCATTAAGGTCCTTATCATTAATCTTAATAACACCTTTATGCTCATTTAGCCACAAACGTACTCGCGCAGTAGACTCCTTGCGCCGACCAATAGCAAATAGATACTTATTACTCTTATTTTCTTTACTCATTATTCATCAAAATTAATTAAAAATTTTTCCATGGAAAACCTGTCTTGCTCTACTTCCTTATAGCCAGTTGCACTAAACTAGATAAGAACAACAGACTCTTCTTTTGAACCACAGACTAGTCAGTCTTTTGCTAAAACAGATAGTCTATCAATATATGGATGTTTTTCATCCCGAAAAATTTTTAAACGCCTAATCATTCTCATCCCTAAATGATTTTTAGGTAGCATCCCCTTCACTGCTTCAAAGACAATCCATTCCGGCTTTGTATTTAACAACTCCCGGAAAGTACGAGAACGAATTGCACCAGGGAAACCGGTGTGGTGAAAATAAACCTTTTGGTCCATCTTTTTGCCAGTCAGAAAAACCTTCGCAGCATTAATCGCTACCACATAATCCCCCTGATCCAAATAGGACTTAAAATCAGGTTTATTCTTCCCAATTAAAAGAGTAGCAATCTCAGTTGCGGTTCTTCCAAGAGGCTTCTGGGAACAATCAATTAGATGCCAAGCACGAGAAACAGCTTTTTTTGATCTCACCTTTTTTACTCGAGATTTCTTTTTCAAATTAGCCTTAAATTGACCTCCCTTTATAAGTGGTTTTTTACTCACGTTGGTTTTTTCAGTTTTAGCTATTTTTATCATTTCTTTTTCACTTTCTCAGTCTCTTTAGTAACTGTTTTAGGAAGTAAACTCACTTGAACAACCTTACTACAATCTCCTTTGCGATAATAAAGCGCTACTAAAGTAGTATAACCAGTCTGCCGTTTTGGATACCAATTCTTAATTTCCTCTTGTAATTTTGCCAAAACATTTTTTGCTAAACCAAATTTAGCAAGTTCGCATTGTTTATCCGCCTTAGCTAAATTAATCAAGCGATCAGTCAATTTGATTACCTCCTTTGCTTTTGCCTCAGTTGTTTTGATTTTTTCCTGCAAAATCAAATGCGAAACCAACGCACGCATTAATGCCTTGCGTTTTTTCTTAATTCTTCCAAATTTACGACCTTTGCGTTTAAGATGACGCATATTATCCTTTCAAACTCAATCCGAGTTTCTTTAATTTACTTTTAATTTCACGAACTGCCTTTTCTCCAACACCCTTTTTCTCACCCAAAGTTTTTTCCGTCAAGCTTAGTAATCTTTTCACAGTAGTAATACGATTGTCAACTAAGACTTTTATAGTTCTTCCCGAAAGACCAATCTCTTCAACCCTTAAACTTTTAGCATTCCTTCCTTTTTCTTCTGCTCCTGCTTTAACTTTGGAAACTGTTTTTGCTTTTAATTCTATTTCTTTTTCCTTGCTCTTACTCAAAGAAAGAAATAATCTAAAATGATCTTCCAAAAACTGGGCACTTTGCGCTAATGCCTCCCGCGGTGTAATCGAGCCATCAGTCTCAATCTCAAAAACTACTTGATCAAAATCCGTACGTTTACCAACCCGAACATTATCAACACTGTAGCGTACTTTTTTAACAGGTGTGAAAGAAGCATCCACCAAAATCTTTCCAACCTCCTTTGGCTCATTCTCGCGATCTTCTACTGGTACATAGCCACGTCCTTTGGCAACTTCAATTTCCGCATTAAACTTTGCCTGTTTACCCAGGGTAGCAATTACTATATCCGGATTGAGCAATTCCACCTGAGCAGGCAATTTGATATCCTTGCCTTTCAGTATTTTTTCTCCCCTTCCTTTCAATTCCAACTTTATTACTTCATCACCACTTTGTTTAATCTTGAAACGCAACTGCTTTAAATTGAGAATAATTTCAATCATATCCTCTTTAACATGCGGAATTGTAGAAAACTCATGATCTACACCTTCAACCTTGACACTGATAACCGCTGCTCCCGAAAGAGAAGACAGCATTACTCTTCTTAAAGCATTGCCAACTGTCATCCCATAACCGGGATAAAGTGGCCTAACTGTAAAGACAGCGTGATTTTTGTTTTCTTCCTCACAGGTAATTGAAGGAAGATTAATTGGTTCTAGCACAGCGACCTCCCTACTAAAAATTAAAAATTAAAAGTTAAAAGCTTCTGCTTGAGACAGACCTGCCTGCAGTGAAAAATTACTTAGAGTAGAATTCAATAATCGCTTGGGTATCAATATTGCTGTCAATTTTATCGCGAGTTATCTCACTAGCAATTTTCAACTTAAACTTCGTATGATCGACAATCAAAAAGGCAGGTGGTTTGGTCTTCTTAAAATACGGCAAGATTTGTTTAAAATAGTTTAACTTTTGAGAATGCGAACGTAATTCAATTTCATCATGCAACTTTACCTGATAAGAAGGAATGGTTACTCGACACCCATTAACCAAGAAATGACCATGATTAACTAATTGTCTGGCAGTGTCCCGTGATTCTGCAAGACCAGCACGATAAATTACATTATCGAGACGACTTTCCAATAAAACCAATAAATTATCTCCGCTAATTCCCTTGCGACGTTCTGCTTCTTGATAATAACGATAGAATGAATTCTCATCCAAACCATAAATACGTTTGGCTTTCTGTTTCGCCCGCAATTGAATGCCATACTGTGAACTGCCACCCTTAACCATTCCATGTAGGCCAGGTGGAAAATTACGTTTTATCATCGCACATTTCTGGGTATTACAACGCGAACCCTTTAAAAAGAGTTTCTCACCCTCGCGGCGACAAAGACGACATTTTGATTGAAATTGATTGGACATAAATTCAAAAGTCAAAAGGCAAAATGTAAAAGCAAAATCAAAAACTAAAAATGCACTATATATTTATTTCTAAAACCAATAACTCAAACTTTTACCTTCCCCATCTATCTTGACTCACCTACCAAACCCTTTCACTTAACCTACTTAGACAACTCGCCTGTAAGACAAGCTTGTTTGCAAAGCAAGTAAGACAGATAAGACAAAAAAAACTTTTTAATTTTTGCTTTTTGTCTTTTTTCACGCTACACTCTTCGAATCTTTTTCGGACGGCAGCCACCATGCGGAAGAGGAGTTAGATCTTTAATTGAAAGCACTTCAACTCCTTCCGCATGCAAGGCACGCACTGCTGATTCCCGGCCACTACCAATACCTTTGACAAAAACATCCGCCTTGCTAAAACCATATTCCTTCACTTTTGCAACCGCGTTCTTGGTTGCAACTGTAGCTGCATAGGGAGTCCCTCGGCGCGCTCCCTTGAATCCCGAAGCACCAGCACTACTTTGCGCCAAGGCATTACCATCCGAATCAGTAATGGTAATTAAAGTATTGTTATAAGAAGAATATATATAGACTCTCCCTGCAGAAACATGGCGCAAAGCCTTTTTCTTTTTCTTCTTCAAAACAATTCTCGGTTTTGCTATCTTTTCATCGGTAATTTTTTTACCTTTATCAGTTTTGACTTTGGTTAAATCTTTTTTAATTTCTTTTCGAGCATCTTTAACAACCGTAGTTTTTCCCACCACTTTCTTTTCTTTAGGTTCTGATTTGGTTTTTTTCTCTTCTACCATGAAAATTAATGGTTAATAATCAACGAATAGTGAATAGTTATTTTCTAATTTTTCTAATTATCTACTAGCTATTATTTAGGTTTTATCCGCAGCTTTCTTACGGCCACTACCAACAGTAACCCTCTTTCCTCGCTTCGTTCGCGCATTAGTACGGGTACGTTGGCCACGAACTGGTAATTTCTTTTTATGACGAATCCCTCGATAACTATTAATCTCTTTTAAGCGGCGGATATTCATCATCACTTCCCGACGCAAATCACCTTCGACAGTATATTTCTTTTCAATTTCATCACGCAATTTCTGCACTTCTTCCTCAGTCAGTTCGCTTACTCTACGTAGTGGATTAATTTGAGTATCCTTCAAAATCCGCCTACTCAAAGAGCGGCCAATTCCGTAAATTTCCATCAAACCAATTTCCACTCTTTTATTACTAGGGAGTTCAACTCCGGCGATTCTTGCCATGAAACTAATGATTAATTACTTAATTACTAATGATTAACGATTAACGAAAATTATTCATTAATCATTATCCATTAGTTATTAGCCCTGCCTTTGCTTATGAGAAGGATCACTACAAATCACCCGCAAAACTCCTTTGCGTCGGACAATTTTACATTTACCACAAATTTTGCGCACTGATACCCGAACCTTCATCGCAAGTTAATTAATGTCGAAAAGTAATGCGACCTTTCTCCAAATCATAGGGAGTCATTTCTACAGTAACCTTGTCGCCCGGTAAAATCTTAATAGAGTGCATGCGCATCCTACCTGAAATATGAGCTAAAACAAGGTGACCATTTTCAAGTCTTACTCTAAAAATGGTATTAGGAAGAGCTTCTTCCACAACTCCCTCTACCTCAATAACCTCCTTGGGTTTTGACTGTCCCTGATCGCTACTCATATTTTAACTCAAAGTTTATTAAGAAAAAACAGAATTTCTCTAAAAAGGGGTTAAAACTTCGCCGTCTTTCTCTCCAACCACAATAGTTTTCTCAAAGTGAGCCGCGGGACTTTGGTCTTTCGTCCGCACTACCCAACTGCAATCGGCAGTACCAGTTTCAGTAGCAAAATCTCCTAGAGTAGCAATTGGTTCAATTGCCAAAGTCATTCCCGGTTTCAAAACTTCACTTTTGCCAGGAGTAAAAAAGTTAGGAATTAAAGGATCCTCATGTACTTTCTTACCCACTCCATGACCAACACAATCGCGAATGACATTAAAACCGTTTTTTTCAACTGTCTTCTGAATCGCTAGAGAGAGACTAGCAACTTTTTCACCCGGTTTAGCAACTCTAATTGCTTCACTTAGCGCTTCCCAGACAACTTCAATCAATTTCTTCCGTTCTGGTGCAATTCTACCTACCCCAATTGTTAATGCTGCATCAGTAATTAAATCCCGATATTCAATTCCCAGATCCAAAGAAACAAGATCACCTTCACGAATCACCTTTGTCTTACAAGGAACACCATGAACTACTTCTTCATTAATTGAAACACAAAGAACACAGGGATACCCTTGATAATTAAGAAATGCCGGTTTAACTTGGTACTTCTCTAATAAACCCTTAGCTTTGCATTCCAAATCCCAAGTTGTCACACCAACTCTAACTTCCCGAGCTAATGTTTTTAAAATCTTTCCCAGAATTCTCCCTCCCTTACGCATCGTGGCAATTTCCTGATCGTTTTTAACCACAATCATGAAAATTCTTTTTAATAATGGCGGTAATTTCCCAAGCGACTCGGTGAGTAGATTTTTCTCCATCAACCTCAAAAAGAATACCCTGTTTCCGATAAAATTCTACCACCGGCAAAGTTTCCTTTCGGAATAGCGCTAAGCGTGTTCTGATTTTTTCTGGTTCATCATCAGCACGCTTCATCAATCTCCTACCACAAACGGGACAAGTCCTGGAAATCTTACCTGAAAAATCACTTCGGTTATAAATCTTACCGCATTTTTCGCAAATCATCCGACCACTTAAACGCTTGTAAACTACCGCATCGGATATTTTGAGAAAAATCACTAAATCAATTTTGCGACCTAACCTTACTAAAAGTTCATTCAAAATCTTCACTTGCGAAATGACCCGGGGGAAACCATCAAAGATAATTCCCTGATTTTTTTTCACGCAATTCAAGACACTTCCGAGAACCTGACGAATCACTTGATCGGGAACCAAAATTCCTTCCTGATTTACCATTCTGTCTATCTCTCTGCCTAAAGGAGTGTCCTTCTTCGCCAATTCCCGCAGAATTGAACCCATCTCAACATAAAAGAAATTGCCTTGTTTCAAAAGCCGGCGTGCTTGTGTTCCTTTGCCTGATGCCTGCGGCCCAATAAAAACAATATTGAACATAAAAGTTTAGTAAAAACCATCATAGTCGCGCATCACTAGCTGGGACTCAATTTGCTTCATGGTCTCAACAACCACACTCACGACAATCAAAAGCGCTGTACCACCAAGAGTCAAGGTTTGAACATTGGTAATCCCCTGAATAATCAAAGGTAAAACCGCAATTAAACCGAGGAAAATTGCCCCTGCTAAGGTTACCCGATTGAGAATTCTTCGCAAATAAGCCGCTGTATTGGAACCTGGTCTAATCCCGGGAATAAACCCTCCCTGTTTTTGAATATTTTCAGCAATATTATCAGGATTAAAAGTAACAGCAGTATAAAAATAAGTGAAGAGAATCACCATAATAAAATAAAGAATGCCATAAAACAATTGGTTCTTGAAAAGATCAGTAACTGATTGGGCTGCGGAAGCGAGCCATGCTGTTTTTGCACCAACGAAAAAATTTGCTACCATTCCCGGAAAAAGCATAATGGAAATTGCAAAGATAATCGGGATTACCCCTGCTTGATTAACTCTCAAAGGCAAATGAGTAGAAACGCCGCCAAACATACGATTACCTTGTACACGTCGTGCATAAGAAATAGGAATATTCCGTTGTCCTTCAGTAATCACCACTACCCCAAAAATAACCACTACGGCAATTGCTGCAAAAAGAAACAAGTTCAAAATTTGAGCAGAATCAGCAACCGCAAAAGTACTTTGGACTGAAGTGGGAATACGTGCAATAATCCCTGCAAAGATAATCAACGAAACTCCATTACCAATTCCTTTCTCGGTAACCAATTCACCTAACCACATTAAGAAAATTGTTCCGGCAGTAATAGTAAAAATAATTGTTACCAAGCGTAAAGGATCAAGATCACCAATAATTTTCTGCTGGGCACGACTTAGAACAGTAACCATACCATAAGACTGCAACGCTGCCAAAGGTACTGTTAGAAGACGTGTATACTTATTAATTTTACGCTGTCCTTCTTCGCCTTCTTTGTACAATGCTTCCAGTTTAGGAATTACCATTGTCAGTAATTGCATAATGATTGAAGCATTAATATAAGGAGCAACACCCATTAAAACAATAGAAAAACTACTCATTCCACCACCAGAGAAAATATCCAACAATCCTAAAAACTGGTTACTTTTAAAGAATGCCCGTAAACTTTCTACATCTACTCCCGGCACTGGGATATGTGCTAATAAACGAAAGAGAACTAAAATACCAATCGTAAATAAAACCTTCTTGCGCAAATCTGGAATACGAAAAACTTGGATGATTTTTTCAAACATTATTTTAAATTAAGCTTCGTTAGATTGGGATTTAATTTTCCTTGCTGAAGCAATAATCCCTTTTGGTTCTCCGCCAGAGACATCTGCTTTGCCCGTCTCGCCGTGAGATAAGGACCTGCCTCTGGCAGGCGCTTTTGATTCAAGTTCAGTTTTCTCTTCCTTAACAGTTTCAGATACCACTAATTTTTCTTTTCTGCCAAAGATTTGCCTTGGCTTACCATCTTGAGCAAGATCAACAGATTTGCTTTCTACAAGCTTCTTATCAAAAGGAATTACAATTGCTTCTCCCTTCGCTTCTTTAATTTTTCTCTCCGCCTGCTTGGAAAAACTATGCGCTTCAACGGTAAAATTTTTCTTTAATTCACCATCACCTAAAATTTTAACCCAATAGCCATTTTTTACTAATCCTTTTTCTCTTAAAACGACAGGGTTAATTTTACTTCTGGCAGGAAAAAATTTCTCTAAATCAGCAACATTAACAATGGAAACTCTTTTAGAAAAGAGATTAAAGAAACCCTTGTGTTTAGGAATTTTTTGAGTGAAAGGCATCTGACCACCTTCAAAACCAGGACGGATTTTACTGCGTGCCTTCTGTCCTTTAGTTCCCCGTCCACAGGTCTTTCCTCTACCCGAACCTAAACCGCGACCAACTCGCCTCGGTTTTTTCCAATTCACTAGTTTTCTCTCATGTAAACTTAACATTTCAAATTATCTTTATTCTGAATATTATTATTTTTGATTTGCCTTATTCATTTTTTCATTTTTCACTTTTTTCACCTTGCTAATAGGTGTTTCACGCTTATCATTGACTACTTCTTTATTCATTATCTCTTTTCCTCGCAAACGAAAGATCTCTTTCTTTGAACGCAACAAACTTAAAGCTTTCAACGTGGCTTGAATTGCATTTAACCTATTTGTAGAACCATGAATCTTGCTTAAAACATTCTTCACTCCTGCCAAATCCATCACAATGCGCACTCCGCCACCAGCAATAACTCCTGTTCCAGCAGAGGCTGGCTTCAAAAGTACTCGAGAACCTTTAAACTTACCCTCCACAAGATGGGCAATGGAAAAACCAGTCAACGGAATAACTATCATATTCTTTTTTGCCTTCTTAACAGCGTTTTTTACTGCCTCACTAACATCATTGCCTTTGGCTATTCCAAAACCAACTTTTCCTTTTCGGTTGCCTACAACAACAGAAGCACGAAAGCGAAAACGTCTTCCTCCCTTAACAACACGAGTAACTCGATCAACTTGAGCTACTTCCTCAAAAAACTCTTTCGGTTCTTTATCAAACCTTCTTGATTCTCTCATAAGTTTTTACTAATACTTCTTTTTACAAGATGCTTGGCAATGAGAAAACCACTGCCAAGACTAATCAAAACATAAAGAATAATCAGAAGTGGAACTACAAACACCCAGATACTAAGACCACCTTTACTTGCAACAACTAATGGCCCAGCATTTTCTATAATTTCCGCTAAATTATCAGTTTTGGTATTGTCCGAACCAGTAATAGTAACTTTCAAAGGCAAGCTACTACCTACTTTAGCATCATTAGCCACCTTTACTTTGATCTCAACTCGTCTTTCTCCTAATTTTTGCAATGGATCTAAAACCTCAATTACTGTTAATCCCCCAGAAGCACTTTTAAAGGAGGGATCGGTTTCAATGAGGTTAACATTTTCCGACAAGTTTATCAAAAGCTTCAAATCAGTAACTGCCTCACTACCCTGATTCTTTAGTTTGATAAAATAACTAAAGGTTTCCTGCCTTAAAACCCGGTCAGCACTTAAAGTAACCTCTTTTTCCAGCTGTAACTGTGAACTAAGATTTGCTCCCTTATAAATTAAAGTAATTGTTTTCCTAGTCTCCCCGCCATTTTTACCAAGTGCCACCAGACTAAAAATATTGCGTCTTGCCGAGAGATAAACCGGTACTTCAAATGTTCCACTCGCTGGAATATTAACAACAAAGCCATTTACCAACAGCGTCGCCCCTGCTTCGGTCTGACCCTTAATCACAACACGATTATACTCAAACTCTGCCAGGTCACTGGGATACTCAATACTCAATGACGGTCCAGTCTTTGGTTTCTCACTCACTAAATTGACTGCCTTACCATCTGATGCCAGAAAAAGCACCCAAGCAGTATCGGTCCTATTCGCCCAGATTTTCAGCACTGATCCTACTTCTGCCAAAACTGGGACGGAACCAGAGATATTTTTCTGATTTTTATAATAAAGAACTTTTACTACCTGACCAGCTTGAAAATCACTTACGGTTTTCTCAACTGCAGTAATTCTCAAACTAAAATAATAAAGGTCGTGATCCGCTTTCTGAAACTTCTGCCATTCCAATCCTTCTGCTTTGTTGTTTTGCTCCACTACACCCGTTAAAACCTCTTGTGCCTGATTCTTAAAATCCACTTGCGCAAAGCTTATCTGGCTTAGCCCCGTAATGAGTAGTACCAAAACAAAACTAACGAAAGGAATTTTGCTAAGTAAAAAACGCATTAGTAAAAATTAAAACTTTAACCCACCCTTGCGGGCACCTTCAGCGACTGCTCTAACTTGGCCGTGATAAGCATAGCCACTGCGGTCAAAACAAACTGCTTTAATCCCTCTATCAAGTGCTTTCTTGGCAATCAACTCACCAACTTTAGTAGCATCACTAACTTTACAATTCTGAATCTTCTTATCTAATTCATGATCACTGGCGCTCAAAATTGTTTTATTTTGAGTATCGTCAATCAGTTGAACAAAAATATGTCTTAAACTACGAAACACACTTAAACGGGGAACTTCACTAGTTCCTTTAATCACTTTCCGAATGCGAAAGTGTCTTCTCTTACGTTGTTCTTTCCTATTGATAGTCATTTTAGAGAGACTTCTTAAGAGAACTTTCTATTTACTTCGCCGCTGGTTTTGCCGCAGCACCTCCAGCACCTGCTGCTCCTTCTTCCGCACCAACTGCCTTACCAACCTTGCGTCTAATCTGTTCTCCCTGATACATAATTCCCTTTCCTTTATAAGGTTCAGGGGGTCTAAGAGCACGAATTTTCGCAGCAGTAGCTCCAACTGCCTTCTTGTCAATCCCGGAAATCACAATTATATTTTTCACCACTCGGAATTCAATTCCCTCAGGCTTTGCTACCTTAACGGGATGAGAAAATCCTAACTCTAAAACTAAAACATTTCCCTCTAAACGGGCGCGGAAACCAACACCTTTAATCTCTAATCTCTTCTCAAAGCCGTTCTGAACTCCTTCTACCAAATTATTCAGATCAGATCTCACCAAACCATGTAAAGCACGAGTTGATTTATCATTATTTTTACGACTAACGATAATCTGATCTTCCTTTAAGGTAACTTCAATTGGAACTGGAAGAGTATAACTTAGTTCTCCTTTTGGCCCTTTAATTACAACTAAATTGCCCTTTCGTGTAAAAGTAACACCAGAAGGAAGCTGAATTGGCTTAATTCCAATCTTAGACATGGTTCCAATTACCAAATCTTAATCAAAACTTCGCCACCTAGATTCTTTCGACGTGCTTCTTTCCCTGTCATCAATCCCTGAGAAGTAGAAACAATTAAAGTTCCTAGTCCACCGAGAACCTCAGGTAATGTCCCCGCCTTGGCATAAATTCGCTGACCGGCTTTACTTACTAATTCAATACCAGTAATAACTGATTTTCCATCAACATATTTTAACTCCAGCTCTAAAATTTCATTATTACCCAAGCGGCTTTTGGAAAAACCACTAAGATAACCTTCTTGTTCCAAAATTTTTGCCACTTCAAACTTCAAAGAAGAATAAGGAACTTCCGTTTTTGGTTTATGCACCAAAATCGCATTCCGAAGTCTCGCTAACATGTCTGCTAATGGATCAGTCATCCTTAATAGTTTAAAGTTATGAGTTCAAAGTTCAAAATTGCTAGACTGAGTAACTTTGAATTTTGAACTTTAACTTCTAAACTTTAAATTTAAGCTACCAACTACTTTTTCTTAAACCAGGAATTTCACCACGTTGGGCTCTCTCACGAAAACAGATACGACACATGCCAAACTTACGCAAATACCCACGACGTCTACCACAAAGAGCGCAGCGATTATAAACCCGAGAGCGAAATTTCGCCTTGCGTTGTAATTTCTTTGCCTTTGCAATGAGAGATTTCTTGGCCATCAAAATTACTTAGAAGATCTTAATAATTTCCTGTCAAAAGTGGATAGTTCCTTGGGTTTCCCTTTTCTTTACGCTCACCTTTTCCACAAAAGGAAAACCAAGTGCTTTAAGCAACAACTCACCGCTATGATTATCCTTTGCAGTAGTCACAATTACTACCTCTAAACTTATTGGCTCGCTACTTTCTTCAGCAGTGATTTCCGGAAAAGCACTATGCTCCTTGAAACCAATACTATAATTACCCCGGCCATCAAATCCGCTTCTATCCAATCCACGAAAATCCCGAACGCGTGGCAACGCAACTTGAACTAAACGTTGAATAAAATCATACATCCGATTTCCCCGTAAAGTTACTTTTAGACCAATGGGAAGTCCCCTGCGGATTTTAAATCCTGAAATAGATTTACGCGCTAAAGTTAAAGTGGGTTTCTGACCAGAGATGCGCGCTAACACATCTGCCGCTTTGGCTAAGAACTCATGATTCTCTAAAGATTTACCAGCACCAATGTTCAAGATCACTTTTTCTAAACGTGGCACAGCAAAATCATTATCCAAACTCAATTCCTTTTTCAACAAAGGAATAACCTTTTCCCGATATTCAATTTTCAGTTGGGGAATGTACCTCATAAATTTCTTTAAAGTACCGTCTGACATTTACGACAAATACGCTCTTTTCTTCTGCCAGAAATCTGCCCTCCTACGAGGCAAGCGGACCCATCTTTGACAGATCTTTGTCCACCCTTAGTAAGACGATAACCAATTCGGGTTTTCTTTCCACAATGAGAACAAATTAACTGCACATTAGAAGCACTAATTGGCGCGGGAAACTCTACTACTCCCCCTTTTGGATTGCGCCGGTTGGGACGAGTAGTCTTCTTTGCTAGATTAATACCTTCCACAACAACAAGATTTTCTTCTCCAAGTACACGTAAAATCTTCCCCGCTTTACCACGGTCCTTTCCCTTAATTACTATCACTTTATCATTACGCTTGAGTTTCATTTGCTTTCTCTAAAAGACCTCCGGTGCTAAGGAAATAATCTTCTGATAACCCCGTTCTCTTAGTTCATTGGGAATTGGGCCAAAAATTCGAGTACCACGGGGATTACCATCTTTATCAATAATCACCACAGCATTACTATCAAAGCGAATTAAAGAGCCATCTTTACGGTGATAGGGACTAGTCTGGCGTACTACAACTGCTCTTACTACTTCCTTCTTTTTAACAATCCCGGTAGGAATTGCTTCCTTCACTGCTGCAATAATTACATCACCAATGCGAGCATAGCGAACTTTGCTATGACCCAAAACCTGAATGCAACGAAGCAGTCTTGCACCAGTATTATCCGCAGTGATTAAATTGGTACCAGCTTGAATCATTATTTTCGATCATAAATTACCTTAAAGCGTTTTGTACCACTAAAGGGACGACTCTCTTCAATAGTCACCAGATCTCCCACTTTGCACTGACCACGAAAATCATGAACTTGGTAATGTTTTGTTATTTTAAAGCGCTTACGATAAATTGGGTGGCTTTGATAAGTTTCCACTTTCACCTTCACCGTGTTCAGAGAAGAAATTTTTACTACTCTGCCCCTAATACGGCGGCGTTGTTTTATCTTTTGATCTCGATTATTCCTCACAATCAAAAATTAAAAACAAAATTTATTTTTTAGTCAAAGTAGACTTTGGGATAGCAGTTTTCTTACTTGTTTCCTCCTGCTCCAACTGATTCAGCAGTTCTCGTTCTCTCAAAACAGTCAAAATGCGAGCAATATCCCTTTTCAATAACCAAAGTTCACGATGATTCTTAATTTGTTTCAATGCTGCCCTAAAACGTAACTCACACAACTTCTTTCGTGCTTCTTTTAACTCCTTCATTAGTTCTAGAGAATTTTTTTTACGCAACTCTCTTGCTTTCATTACTCCACTCCCTTTTCCTCCTTAACAATAAAAGTGCTTTGCACTGACAACTTAGAGGAAGCAAGACGTAGTGCCTCGTACGCCACCTGTTCAGGAATTCCATCCATCTCAAAGAGAATCCGACCCGGCAAAATTACCGCAGCATAATGACTCACATCTCCCTTCCCCGCTCCCATGGGAACCTCCAATGCCTTTCTTGTTATCGGCTTATCCGGAAAAACTCGCACCCAAATCTTGCCACCGCGTTGAACGTAACGCGTCATTGCCCGGCGAGCCGCTTCTATCTCTTGGGAACTCAAAAGCCCTCGCGACTTTGCCTTTAACGCAAACTTTCCAAATTCAATTTCCTCACCCCGAAAAGCAAGACCTTTCATCTTGCCACGCTGGGATTTGCGATATTTCATTTTACTGGGCATTAACATCAGGAATAATTACCAAATTATTTTATTAATCATTTTTTATCTTCTTCTCAAACACCTCACCCCTATAAATCCACACCTTCACTCCAATCAAGCCATAAACAGTGCGTGCTGGAACATAAGCATAATCAACATCAGCGCGCAGAGTGTTTAAAGGAATTTTGCCCTTAACAAACATTTCACGGCGAGTCATTTCCGAACCGTTAAGACGACCCGCAACAACCACCCTACAACCTAAAGCTCCCGCCTGCATCATACGATCCAACGATTGTTTAACCACCCGACGGTAAGGAATCCGTTTTTCCAATTGCTCCGCAATTGCCAACGCCACCACTTTAGCATTCAAATCAGGTTTAGTAATTTCTTCAATACTGACCTTAACTTTGCTCTGAATTTTCTTTTCAATCTTTGCTTTCAATTTTTCAATTCCTGTACCACCCTTACCAATCACTACTCCGGGACGGGAAGATTTAATTTTAATATCCAATTGCTTTGCCGAACGTTTGATAATAATTTCGGCAATCCCTGATTCTTTTAATTGCTGCTGGATTAAGCTGCGGATTATTAAATCTTCCAGCAAAAATTTGCGGTATTTATTACCCTGGGCAAACCACTGCGACGGCCAGGTTCGGAGTAATCCGATACGAAAATTAAATGGATTAACCTTTTGTCCCATAAGTCTTATTCTGCCTTTCTTCGGAATAACTTACTTAAGAACCCTTCTTTTTTCTTCTCCCTTTCTTCCCTTCCCCTGAATTGCTTCAATTTCTGAAATTCTTTCGCGGTTTCTTCTTCTAAGACAGTTGACTTTGCACTCAATCCTTTTAGGTCAGTCATTTTTGAGCTCGCTCTCATTCTTTCTGACTCCTTAAAACGTTTTTCGGCAATTTTCTGATCGCGTTTCCGTTTCATGAGGAGATTTTGAAAAACCTTCTTATCAGGTGTTTTTACCCGCTCATCCAAAACAATACTAATATGACTAGTGCGTTTTAAAATTTCATCAGCTGAACCATGAGCACGCGGTAGCCACCTTTTATAAACCGGACCTTCATTAACTAAAATCTTTTTTAAATAAAGATTACTTTCGTCTAAACTATAGTTATTCTTAGCATTAGCAATTGCCGATTTCAAAACTTGCAACAGTAATCGCGCTCCTTTGTGCGGTGTAAACTTCAAGACAGCAACTGCTGTAGTGACATTTTTTCCCTTTACCAACTCAACCAAAGAACGAACTTTAGTAGCAGCAATTCTTAAATTACAACCATGTGCTTTAACCTCCATAAATTACTCCTTCTTGGTAGATTTCTCAGAACCAGTAGTCTCACTGCGTGCAGCTGTTTTCTCACCTTTTTCCACAATCTGACCAGGCGCCGCCACTGGACCTTTTGCAGCCGCTTCCGCCATCTCCTCTTCTTTCGCCATACGACCACCATGCTTAATAAACTTACGAGTAGGCGCAAACTCACCTAAGCGATGCCCAACCATATTTTCCGTAATTAAAACCGGCACATGTTCTCTACCATTATGAACGCCAATCTTAAAACCAACCATTTCGGGTGTAATCACACAAGCCCGACACCAGGTCTTAATTACCTCTTTACTATTCGGCCCTAACTTCTGTAGCTTCTTCAGTAACCTTTCATCAACATAAGGATCTTTTTTCAGCGAACGAGACATGAAATAAACTTAAAACGTAAAACGAAAAACATAAGATAAAATATTTTAAGCAAAAAGCTTTTTCCTACTACGACGACGTTTGACAATGTAGCGATCAGAAAATTTATTGCGCTTACGAGTCTTATAACCCAGTGCCGGCATTCCCTGCGGAGTCTTGGGATGTTTTAAGCCCACCGGAGAACCACCCTCACCACCACCATGAGGATGATCACAAGGATTCATTGCTTTACCACGAATCTGCGGGCGATGACCATGATGCCGGACCCTACCCGCTTTGCCAATGCGAATATTGGCATGATCAACGTTGCTAACCTGACCGATGGAAGCAAAGCAATCCGCGGGAATCATACGAATTTCATCAGAAGGAAGGCGCAAGTGAACAAAATCTCCCTCCTTAGCAAGAACTGTTGCCAAAACTCCCGCCGAACGCACCAACTTGCTCCCCCTACCAGGTTCAAGTTCAATGTTATAAACGCCTGTACCAATAGGAATATTTCTTAAAGCACAACGATTACCTAAGGCAATCTTTGTTTTTCTCGCCACAATAATCTGATCACCCATTTTCAAATTATCTGGTGCGACAATATATCTCTGAACGCCATTCTGATAACAGATCAAAGCGATCCATGCTGTACGATTCGGATCATATTCCAAAGAAATCACCTTTGCCGGAACATTTAAGATTGAATAATCAAAGTCAATAATACGGTAATGCTGCCTATTTCCACCGCCACGATGACGAACCGTAATACGCCCCGAGTTATTACGTCCAGATCGTTTATGCTTCTTTCTTAACAAATTTTTCTTAGATTCTTTCTTAACCAACTGTTTAGAAACAACCGTGGACATTTGGCGGCGGGCAGCTGTAGTTGGTTTGTAAATTTTAATAGCCATAAAAAACGGTTTAAAAGTGATAGCGCGATTTCAGATCAGAGACTAGCCGCTCAATTTCTGTTCCCTGTCTCGCTAATTTTTTCGACCAGTTACCAATCTTGCTTTTTTTTCTAAATTGACTAAGGTCCTGGTCAATTTTTTCTGAGTAACTGCTTTGATCAGATTTTATTTGACTAGTCAAGATTTTAATCTGATCATACTCTTTTGCTTGAAGTGCATTCCTAACATCAATACTAAATTTCTCCAATATCTTAATAAAACTGGTTAAATTACGATGCAACTTCTTGAGATCTAAAGGTGGAGCAATTAGCTCCATTTTCTTAACAATACTAGTTAGCTTCTTTTCAGATTGAGCGAATTCCTTTTTAGTCTCGCTCAAACCTTGGCCTGGATCACTCTCAACCGTCACATCTTCCAGATCTTTAGTAATTCTTTCTAATTTTTCAAAATAACTGACTATTGACTTGGTTTCTTCTAACGCTTCCCTAGCATCACTATAATAAACAAGTAACTTCTGATGTAATTCCCTGCCCTGTTTTAAAATAAGACGTTTGTTCTCATTATCACTATTTTCTTCACAAATCTTCAAAGCAATATCAATATCGTTTGTAAATTGACTTAACTTTTTGCTTTCTAATACGTTCAGTTCATTAAATGATTTTCCTACCTGATCAAACTGATCTTGAAGACGATTATAGTCAGAAACAGCTTGATTAACATAGTTCTTAATTTGACGTGGAATCAGATAACGGACATAACCGAAATAACTACCACCAACTAAAACTAAAACTAAAATCACCAAACCAATGATCCAACGATATTTATCATTACTGTCCACAAAGAAATTTTGATTTTTAATTTCTGGCTTAAACATAAGCTAAGCCCCTTCGTAAACCTCAATTTTATCTCCTTTTCTAAGCGTCACAATCGCTTTTTTAAAACCAGAACTTCTTCCGGTAATCCTGCCACGTCGGCGCTGGCGAGGCTTTACTCGCAAACAATTCACCTTAATAACCTTCACCTTATAAATTGTTTCAATCGCTTGCTTTACTAATTGGGGAGTGGCATTATCAAAAACGCGAAAAATGTACTTCCGTTTTTCTCCTAAAGCAGTTGCTTTCTCAGTAACCATTGGTTTAATAATCACCTGACTTAAATCCATTATCTACTCCTTACAATAATCACTAATTAATTTCAAAGCAGCTTCATCCATTAAAACAAAAACATGATTTAGTAAATCAAAAACATTTAACTGTTGAACAGAAATTAATTGCGCTTGACTAAGATTATGAAAAGATTTTCTGAGCTGAATAGTCGGTTTTCCCAAAACAATTAAAACCTTATCATTAATTTTTAAATTTTTTAGAATCACTTCCGCAGCCTTTGTCTTAAATTCTTTCAACTCAATTTTATCAATCACAATTAACTTTTCTTCTTTAACCCGATCGGACAATATCATGCAATTAACCTGCTGTTTCATTTTACGATTAATTTTGATTTGATAATTTCGAGTATTACGTGGACCAAAGACTATTCCTCCCTTGCGGAATAGCGGGGAACGTGTTGAACCGGCACGAGCTCGTCCAGTTCCTTTCTGCCTCCACGGTTTTCTGCCACCGCCTCGACGTTCACTTCTTGTTTTAGTATGAGCATAATTCTTGCGGTTGTTCCCTAAATAAGCCGTAAGAACTTGTTGGATTAAAACTTCTTTAGGAGAAACACTAAAAACATGAGGATTAAGGTCAACTTTACCGATTACCTTTCCTAATTGATTGTAAAGATTAACTTTAAACACAACAGTGGACTTAAATTACTTTACCGCTTAAGATTGCGATGGCTTTACCGTTTCTTTTTGCTGGAGCGAAGACTCTAACAAGATTTCCTTTGATTCCTTAGCAACCTTCTTCTTTTCCGAAACAGCTTCCTGAGAAGTAATTTCCTCTTTCGCGAAAATTCGTACAACGCTACCATTCTTGCCTGGAATCCCCCCCTTCACAATCAAAAGATTTTTCTCCAGTTCAATGCGTACTACTTCAAGATCACGAATGGTTGTTCTAGTATGACCAAAACGTCCCGGCATCTTTTTGCCCCGTGCTACTTCGCCCGGGTAAGAACACATCCCCACCGAACCAAGAGTTCTCAAAACATGACGATGCCCATGAGTTTTGGGACCGCCAGAAAAACCATGACGCTTGACCACTCCACTGAATCCCCTTCCCTTAGTCAAACCGCAAATATGAACTCGCTTAGCTTTTCCCAGAACAGTCACTAAAACCTTCTCGCCCTTCTGCCATTTTTTTTCTCCCGAAAAAGGAAAGGAAGCTAAAAAAACAAAATCAGACTGGTTTCTTTTTTTTCTCCTAGAACGGCCTGTACTACCGACCCCGAACCTATTCGTTAAAGATCCTGTTACAGGAAGCTTTTTTCGTCTCTGAAACCCTAATTCTAGAATTTGCACTGTGGGGGTAGTAAAAACCCGATTAACAAAACAGGGACCAGCCTCAACTAAAGTTACGGGACAAACCCGCCCTTTTTCATCAAAAACTTCTGTCATACCTAATTTTTTACCAAGAATTCCTACCATATTTATGGTTAACACAAAATCCTTCCGCTGAAAAAGCGGCTTGTCCCATCCCCTAAACCCTTATTTTCAATTAGGACTGAGAAAACAAATGATTTTTCCCGGTCTCAATTGAAAAACTTTATTTTCTTTCGCAAAGATGGATTGCCTTACAGGAAACACTAAAATAACTTACATTTTGATCTCAATGTCTACCCCCGCTGGCAAATTAAGATTCATCAAAGAATCAATAGTGCGCGGGGTAGGTTTGATAATATCTAAGAGGCGTTTGTGAATGCGTATCTCGTATTGATCACGAGCATCTTTATGAACAAAGGAAGATTTTAAAACACAGATCTTACTCTTGGAAGTGGGCAGAGGAATTGGTCCGATTACCTTCGCACCACTTTGTTCCGCTGCTTCAATAATTTGTCTAGTTGATTTATCAATCACCTTATGATCATAAGCTCTGATTTTAATCCGAATTTTTTGCTGGGGCTCATTACTTTTCACAGTTTCCTTTTTGGCCAGCTTTGTTTTACCTAAAAGCAAAGAAGTTTTCACTTCCTTCTCTCCAATTTCCTTCGCTTGCAAAGCTGCGCTCTTTTGTCCACTCTTTGTCTCAGCCACCTCTAAACCAAATTAAACATTATGATTCCGCCTCCCTTTTTTGAAGAGAGGCGGATAAACCTTCTTAAAAATGTTTATTTAATTATCTTAGAAACAGCGCCAGCACCAACAGTACGACCACCTTCGCGAATTGCAAAGCGCATTCCTTCTTCCATCGCTACCGGTTGAATCAGTTTTACTTTAATTTTAACAGTGTCACCCGGCATAACCATTTCAGTACCACTCGGTAACTCAGTAACTTCACCAGTAACATCAGTAGTACGAATGTAGAATTGTGGTTTATAGCCTTTGACAAATGCTGTGTGACGTCCGCCCTCTTCTTTGGTTAAAATGTAGACCTCAGATTCAAACTCGGTATGAGGAGTAATTGAGCCTGGTTTAGCTAAAACCTGACCGCGCTCGACATCTTCCCGTTTCAAGCCACGTAAAAGCACACCAGCATTATCACCAGCTTGACCAGAATCTAACTGCTTATTAAACATTTCAATGCCAGTTACTACAGCTTTCTTAGTATCTTTCAATCCGACAATCTCCACCTCATCATTCAATTTCACCTCGCCGCGTTCAATTCTTCCGGTAGCGACAGTGCCACGACCCTCAATAGAAAAGATATCCTCCACCGGCATTAGAAATGGCTTGTCTGATTCACGTTTCGGTTCCGGAATTACCTCGTCCAAAGCATTAACTAAATCCATAATTGGTTTGCACGCCTCACAACCATCTTTGCCACAACCGCATTCTAATGCTTTGAGAGCAGAGCCGCGAATAACCTTAGCATTCTTGCCATCAAATTCATACTTAGTCAAAAGTTCGCGAACTTCTTCTTCCACTAAATCAATCAGTTCCTTGTCATTTACTTGATCTACCTTATTCAAAAAGACAACAATTGCCGGAACACCTACCTGACGAGCTAACAAAATGTGCTCCCGGGTTTGAGGCATCGGACCATCCGTTGCCGCTACTACCAGGATCGCACCGTCCATTTGGGCTGCACCAGTAATCATGTTTTTAACATAGTCGGCATGACCCGGACAGTCAACATGCGCATAGTGACGTTTCGGAGACTCATACTCAACATGAGTAGTCGAAATCGTAATGCCACGTTCTTTCTCTTCTGGCGCATTGTCAATGTCATCAAAACCCTTATCTTGAGCTTGAAATCCTGCCGCGCGCAAACACTTCAACATCGCAGCAGTTAAAGTTGTTTTACCATGATCAACATGACCAATGGTACCCACATTAACATGAGGTTTTTTTCTTTCAAACTTCGCGGTTGTTGATTCTGCCATTGTTTTTAATTAGAAATTAAATATTATAATTATAAATATTATTAAATAAACACAAAACACAGCTTAGCACTAGTAAATATAACAGCTCTTCTAAAAAAATCAAGTGCTCCTGCGCTTATTAGGAAATTTGTTCTATTCCTCGTCTGTTTTTGGCTTAAAACGGCTAATAATCTCCTGAGCAATATTGCCGGGAACTTCTTGATAATGGGAGAATTCCATCGTATAGCTTGCCCTCCCCTGGGTCATAGAGCGCAGGGTAGTTGCATAACCGAACATCGTCGCTAATGGCACTTTGGCATCGATTACTTTTACGCCCGTAGTGCGGTCTTCCATTTTTTCAATCTGACCACGCTTTGCATTCAAATCTCCCGTTACATCACCCATAAATTCTTCGGGAGTAACCACTTGCACTTTCATAATTGGTTCAAGTAAACAAGGGTCAGCCTTTTTTACTCCTGCACGCAATGCTTTGGCACCAGCAATTTTGAATGCCGCTTCCGATGAATCCACTTCATGAAAAGAACCATCAAATAAAGTTACTTTAACATCTACAATAGGATATCCTGCTAATGCTCCATTCTCCATTGCTTCTCTAACTCCCTTTTCCACAGCAGGAATATACTCGCGCGGAATGGCACCGCCTACAATTTTATCAACAAACTCATTCCCCTTACCTGCTTCGTTAGGTTCCAATAACAACCAAACATGACCATATTGACCGCGGCCACCGGACTGACGAATATACTTGGATTCAATCTCGGTCTTTTTACGAATCGTTTCATGATAAGCAACCTCCGGTTTACCAACATTCGCTTCCACTTTAAACTCTCGCAACATCCGATCCACAATAATTTCCAAGTGTAATTCTCCCATACCCGCAATCAGGGTCTGACCGGTTTCCCGATCACTTTTGATCTTAAAAGTAGGATCTTCTTCAGCCAAACGGCGCAAAGCTAAGGCCATTTTTTCCTGATCAGCCTTGGTTTTCGGTTCCACTGCGATTGAGATCACCGGCTCAGGAAATTTAATTTTCTCCAGGACAATCGGATGGTTAATATCACAAAGAGTATTACCCGTCGTCGTATTCTTCAAGCCAACCGCAGCAGCAATTTCACCAGCATAAATCTCCATTACTTCCTCCCGTTTATTTGCATGCATTCTCAAAATTCTTCCTAAACGTTCTTTCTTACCAGTATTTGCATTCAAAATATAAGAGCCCGCTTTCATAGTACCAGAGTAAACGCGGAAAAATGTCAAGCTCCCCACAAAAGGATCAGTGGCAATCTTGAAAGCCAAAGCCGCGAACGGCTCATCATCTCTAGTCTCACGGATTTCTTCCTTCTTAGTCTTAGGATTAGTTCCCTTGACAGGTGGGATATCTAACGGTGAAGGAAGATAATCAATCACTGCATCCAGTACTGGCTGAACACCTTTGTTTTTTAGAGCGGAGCCACAAAGTACCGGAAAAACCTTGGTCGCAATTGTTGCTTTACGAAGGGCCCTTTTTAACTCTTCATTACTAATTGTTTCTCCATTTAAATAACGCTCGGTTAATTTATCATCGGTTTCAGCAATCGCTTCAATCATTTTATCGCGATACTCTTTTACCTTGTCTTTAAGATCAACCGGTACTTCCTCTATTTTAATTTCCTTCCCTAATTCTCCACTGAAAATCAACGCTTTTTCGGAGAATAAATCCACTACCCCCTGAAAACTACTTTCAATACCAATTGGAAGTTGAATAACAACTGGTTTAGCACCCAATCTTTCGATGATTGATTGAACGTCTTTATAAAAATCCGCACCAGTACGATCTAGTTTATTGATAAAACAAATGCGTGGCACATGATATTTATCCGCTTGATGCCAAACCGTCTCAGATTGCGATTCTACTCCCGCAACACCGTCAAAAACTACGACGCCACCATCCAAAACACGTAATGATCGCTCTACCTCCACCGTGAAATCAACATGGCCAGGAGTATCAATAATATTAATACGATGATCTCTCCAAAAACAAGTTGTTGCTGCTGCAGTAATAGTAATTCCACGTTCTTTCTCTTGCTCCATCCAGTCCATTTCCGCCTGACCCTCATGCACTTCTCCGATTTTATGCTTCTTGCCGGTGTAATACAAAACACGCTCGGTGACAGTCGTTTTTCCGGCATCAATATGAGCGATGATTCCAATGTTTCTGGTTTTTTCTAGAGAATATTCTCTCGTCATAGGTTAAAGTCAAAAATCAAAAGGCAAAAATCAAAAGTGAAGGCAAAAAGAAAAGTTTAGACTTAAAATTTCATAAGCTAAATAATAGTTTACTTTTGCCTTTTAATTTTACTTTTGCTTTTTGATTTCTGCTTTTTGCCTTTATCACTATCTTTCTTTTTCACCGCAAAATAATAAACAACTGCACCGATAAAACCCGCTAAAACAATGATTAAAATCCACAACAATTTATCATTACTATTTTTGAACTCTCGCCTTGCACAATCAATCAGCATAAAAATCCAAAGAATTGTTCCACCGATACTGATTAAACTAACAAAAGTAATGACTAGGAAGATAACCAAAAAGAATAAGATACTGAAAAACACTCCCGCTACTCCTGCCGCAACACCATTACTACCATTAGCGTAAGCAACTACTGGCATTCCCAAAAGGAGATTTAAAAAAAAGAAGTTAGTAATAATCATTTGAAAAAATTATTTAATAGCGAGCATAATGAGCAAAAGCCTTATTAGCTTCCGCCATGCGGTGAGTTTCTTCTTTCTTTTTATAAGCATCACCAGTACCTTGTGAGGCAGCAATAATTTCCACAGCTAATTGTTCAGACATTTTGCGCCCTCGCTTGCTTCGTGCGGCATTAATAATCCAACGACAGGCCAATGCCTCACGCCTCTCACCACGCACCTCAAAAGGAATTTGATAATTAGCACCACCAACACGCTTCGCCTTAACTTCCAAAACTGGCGCCACTCTCTTTAAAGCATTCTCAAAAACCGTCAATGGATCTTGCTTGGTTCTTTCCTTAACAATATCAAGAGCATCATAAAGTAACTTTTGAGCAACATTTTTCTTACCATCACGCATTAAGCGAGTAACAAAACGTGCAACCACTAAATTATGGTATTTTGGATCAGGTTGCACTTTAATCTTGCGAAAACGATTTTTGCGAGCCATTTTTACTTAATGAATCAAAATGTTGAATGACTGAATGACAATGTAAAATGTAAACCCAATGCTCCCCATTACCCATTTCCTACATTTATTTTGCTTTCTTAGCACCGTATCTGCTACGACCACGTTTACGATCAGAAACCCCCGCTGCATCTAAAACTCCCCTTACAACATGATAGCGCACGCCTGGCAAATCTTTCACTCTGCCACCACGAATAATCACCACCGAGTGTTCCTGCAAATTATGACCAATTCCAGGAATATAAGCAGTTACTTCCATACCATTCACTAAACGAACCCTTGCAATCTTGCGTAGAGCCGAGTTTGGTTTTTTGGGAGTAACTGTAGCAACTCTAATACATACTCCCCGCTTTTGCGGGCAGCCTTTCTTGGGAAAAGTCGGACGGCGTTTTAAGTTATTAAACATTTTCTGTAGTGCCGGTGACTTACTCTTGGTAATCTTTCTTTTGCGTCCTTTACGAATTAGCTGATTGATTGTAGGCATAGATACGTTACCTAATTATTTCCCGTTTCGGATAGGAAAGTACCCATTCATTACAAATGTTTTTATTTACTTAATCCAAACAAGAACAGTACCTTTTATCTTCAAATATATTAACTATTATCAAATATATTAACTATTAAAAGTTACATAAAAACTTGAGGAGCAGACACTCCGCAAGCTTATTGTAGCCAAAAAACCAAAAACCGTCAACAAACTACAAACTAAACAACTAAGCTTGGTAAAACAATCCTCTTAAACCTAACTAAAAACTATCGAGACCACATCGTGATTTTAACAGAATGACGCGAAAAGTCAAGCGAAACTAAATTTTTTATGCAGTAAAAATCCTTAGTTGAGCTAACCCTACTGCACAGCAGAGTCAAATTCCTCTACTTTAGGGTACGACGAAATTTATCGGCGCCAATTTTCCCTCCCAACCAAATACCCAAAACTAGAACTACTAAACCAACCACAATCGTTAAAATCCAATCAACTAAGCTCATAAAATAATAGTTAA
>Ga0185342_1000056_pt1 | contig 71595 bp, 56 predicted proteins | sample ConPoolayeEmetaG_FD_128045 | JGI IMG/M metagenome (GOLD analysis project Ga0185342, IMG submission 128045) | Hot spring microbial mat communities from California, USA to study Microbial Dark Matter (Phase II) - Cone Pool mat layer E metaG... ... | reverse complement strand
TGTCTCCCGTTTTTTTATCTTCTCAGATACTCGGCTGGGATTTCTCTGGGAATTTTGAGCTTCAAAACCTTCTGCTTGCCGTTGCGCTCAACCACAGCTTCCACCTGTTGGCCGAGGTTGTTCATAATGATTATTTTTAAATCCTCCAGCGTGTCCTGAGGACCGAATGTCCGCCCAGCTACAGAAATAATCCTATCACCAGACCAGAAGCCCAGCTTCTGAGCAAAAGATACTTTTTTAGTAGCTATGATGTAAAGAGGGGCTTGAGGGAAGGACACTACACCCAAATCCAGTTTGGTGGGACGCTCCAGGATTCCGAAAGAAAAGGCTAACGGCTTTAATAGTTTCTCCTTAAAAACCGTAGAGCTGTTGTAAAGCTCAATCAGGTCGTTCTTTTTGGCTTCTATCAGATTGTCCGCTATCTGCCAGGAGGCCTGGGAGCGGTTGTACATATCTTTAGCTGAGGCTCCCCAGTCTTTGTACTGCTGGCCGATTACCACGGCCTTGATAAAGGCATCAACTGCTTCATACCGCTTGCTTCCGATTTCCAGGACGGCCAGGACCGCCTTCTTTCTCACCGGGTCGTTAATCTTAAGCCCAGCAATTTTTTTAAGAATCTGTTCAGTCTTCTGCTGGGCGGTATAAAGCTCTGTGCTCACTCCCGATAAATAACCCTGGCCGGAAGTTCTGCTATCTTCAAAATCATGATGGGCCCTTAAAGTATCTAGAATCAGGCAGGCCTCAGCCAGGAGCGCATCCACATTCTCCAGAGGTTCAGCTTCTGAAGGAGCGACGGATTCCCTGGCTTCACTGGCTGCGACAGCTCCTGCTGCGGCCCAGGGCTGAGTAGGAAGAGTGCTATCCAGAGCCATAATCGCAGCGGCCGGTATCAAAAAATAATATCCTTTGTCTCCTTCTAATTTCCAGTGCAGCATCCCGATTACAGCACCATCTTTATCAAACACTGGTGCACCGCTGTTCCCTTCAGGAAAGCTGCCTTTGATAAGAAAACCGCCAGGCGGTCCCACAGCCCCAGCTGAAATCATTTCTCCGACTAAAGCTTCAACTACTCCAAAGTCACCATCTCTGTTTACCAGACAGAAGACCTGCTCGCCAACTGTCGGCTGAGCTGCTCTGAGAGAAAGAAGCGGCTTACCGAAAATCCTCAACTTCACCAGAGCCACATCATTTTTCTCATCTTTGTCGACAATTCCTGTGGACCCATACTCTTCACCGTCAGGAAAGGCCACTGAAGCCTTGACTGCATCCTTTACCACAGTAAGGGCAGTTATCCCAAGCCCATCCTTTAAAGCCAGAAAGGTCATTCCGCTCAGCTTGCTTCCGTCTTTCTGCTGGACCTGAATCATAGCCACCGATTGAAGAGCCTTCGGCTTCCAGCTCTGACCAAGAGTTTGAGGACGAGCAGGCGAAACCAGGCCAAGTCCCAGAAAACAGAAAATCACGCTGATTAGTATTGCCTTCCGAAAATAATTGAAATGTCTTTGAAATTGCATTAATTTCACTCCTTGTTCAATTTCCTTGATCTATTGCCCAAGCTTGATTAATACGGCAGAATGATTGCCCGTCTTTCAAGCCAGGCTTTAATTATCAATATTAAGCGATGTTACTCGCTCAGCCGGGATTAATCAAGAGCAGGAAGGCTTTTCTCCCAGCGATAGTCTTTAATACCTTCCAAAGCGATGAGAAAGAATGCCCAGGCCGCCGATTATGGAAACAATCACCACGAAATAGAAGGCAATAGCAATGGCCAGCCAGATCAAAGTGGCTTTAGCCCAGTTAGCTTTGGAGAGCTTGGTGTTGGAGCCAAAACCCCAAACAAACAGCATGACAATGTTGACCAGCGGGATAGAGGCTATGAACAAGGTTAAAAGCCATTCGCCTATGCTGACCACCCCGTTAAGACCTGAACCTGAGGTCTGAGTAGTTACCTGATTTTGTTCCACGGTTTCCTCCTTCCTTCAAATAAGGTTAAAGCAAACTTATTTAGAGAATAAAAGTTTTAGCCGTGACTGGCTCTCAGAAAAAAAACTTCAACGAAAACTTACCCTACTTCTCCTTTGTTTTTGATTTTATCGCAGCCAGGAATTAATTTTCAAACAATAATTCAATAAATTACCTATTTAAGCTACTTGCCATATAAAGCTCGACCATTGACCTAATTTTTTGGCTGGCAGAAAATAATTAAAAACAATGAAAAGCAGGCTTGTTCAATCAATAAAGAAATCAGAAAAATTACCTCTGACAACTTATCAACCGCCAGCTATTCTTTTTGCTTGGAATATTGTCATTGATATCTTAAACTTAGATATCTTAAACCTATTCCAATCTTGATTCCAGACCAAAATTTTATAAAAATTAATTTGTTATGAGTTACAGGAAAATTGAAATGAAAAAAAAATTAGTGATGAATTTTTCAATCCTTCTGAGTCTCATTTTAACACTTGTTTTCTGGCCCCCAATTATGATGAGTTCATCCATTTCGCTTTTCCAGGAAACAACTGCCACCACACCTGGTCAGACGCAGGAGCAGAAAACGCCGCTGGAAGTTTTTATTGACAGCCTGGACCAGGCTTTAAGCAAGCTGGACAACAAAAAGCTGGCGGTACTGAATTTTGAATCACTGGAAGGGCCGGGGTTGGAGAGAGAAGCGGTTGTCGCTTCAGAAAAATTGGTTCAGGCCCTGGTTAATTCGGGCCGGTTTGAGATAGTGGATAGAGCTTTCCTTAACATAAAAAGCGCTGGAGAATTAAATATGGAAGTAGCTTCCAGGTGGACAAGCACCCTCGGTCTCGGAGCCATCATTGCCGGAAATGTAGCCATAGGAGCGGGAAATGAGGTTGAGGTCAATCTGAAGGTAATCAATTTGAAGACACTGAGCATTATACTGACGGGTCAGCTTAAGATGAGGCCTGCTGCTGCCACCGGTTCGCAAGCAGTGGAACAACCAAAACAGAGTGATTATAACCAGGGACAAGCGAGCACGGCTGTCCCAAGTCCTTATGACCAGCTCAAGCAGAAAATTGCAGGCATCGTGAGTTCCAGAATGGAGGCTCAGAGCAAAGAAAAGCTCATTATGGAGACATTAGGAGAAGCCTTTAAAGCCACTCCAAAAACCAAATATAGCTACGCCTATTTCCCCTGCGGTATGGCTCCGGCCGTCTGTGAGCAGTTTGGCCTGCAGGACGGATTTTACAAGATTTTCTTTGACGATGAACTCATTCTGACCGTGGACAGACAAGGCCGCATCCTGGAATGCTACTATTTTGGCAAGAATCATCCCCAGCGAGTTGACCTCCGACCAGAAGAAATCTTAGAGAAAAGAACAAGCAAATAAAACTGGCGACGTTCTCCCCCGTCTCTTAATTTTACCCGAGAAAATCAGGAAAGATTTATCAGGACAGTCTTTTTATTCCCCGCCCTGTAAAACGAGGAAAAGGGTAAGATATGACCCTATTTGTTACCTGCTGAGGCAAGATAAAAAGACGATTAGTTAAGGCGTCTCCAAATTTCGCGTTTCTCTTAGGAAAAATAAGAAAAGGACCAGGAAGTTACAAAAATAGGAAATATAGATTGTGTCCTCATTTTTGGAAAATAGGGAAATATGTATTGTGTCCCCCGTTTTTTGATGCATTCCGGCAGGCAATTTTGGTAATATAGTGAAGAAAGAAGAAGAAAAAAAATATCAAAATCAGAGGAGCCGCTCTGATCAAACAGTCTATAAAATAAAAAAAGGAGCTGTAAGGAAATGAGGAAAATGATGGTTTTATTAATGCTCGGGTTTACAGTCCTTTTTGTGGCCGGGTGCAAAAAGGCGCCGGAAAGCACAGCCGAAGCCAAGCAGGCGTTCAAGTGGCAGGTTGACCAGTTTGCTGACATCAGAATTCTTCGTTACCAGGTTCCAGGCTTTGAAGAATTAACCCCTAAACAGAAAGAGCTCATCTACTACCTCAGCGAAGCTGCCCTCTGGGGCCGGGATATTATTTTTGACCAGAATTACCGGCACAACCTCAAGATTCGAAAGACCCTGGACGCCATCGTTGAAGGCTACCAGGGAGACCGTACCACGCCTGAATGGGAAAAGTTCATGGTCTACACCAAGCGAGTCTGGTTCTCAAACGGTATCCACCATCATTATTCCACCGACAAAATCCTGCCGGAATTCAGCCCTGAATACTTTGAGTCGCTGGTTAAGGGCAGTACGGGTGTCAACTTCCCGCTGGAAGAAGGCCAATCGCTCGATGAGCTCATTGCTTTCCTGAAGCCCATTATTTTTGACCCGAAAGTGGACGCCAAAAAAGTTTGTCAGGACCCATCTGTGGACCTGGTGGCTAACTCAGCCGTCAATTTCTACGAAGGCGTGACCCAGAAGGAAGTTGAAGAGTATTACGCCCGCCTGATAGACAAGAACGACCCAACACCGATTTCTTATGGCCTTAACTCCCGGGTGGTGAAAAAAGATGGAAAGATTGTGGAAGAAGTTTACCGCGTGGGCGGTAAGTATGGTCCGGCCCTGGAAAAAATTGTTTACTGGCTGGAAAAAGCAGCCACTGTGGCCGAAAACGACCTGCAGCGCCAGGTCATTGAAAAGCTCATAGAGTATTACCGCACCGGGGACCTAAAGAAATTTGATGAGTACAACATCCTGTGGGTGAAAGACACCGAATCAATCGTTGATTTCGTTAACGGCTTCATCGAAGTCTACAGCGACCCGCTGGGCATGAAAGGCACATGGGAAGCCCTGGTCAATTTCAAAAATCTGGAAGCTACCAAACGGGTGGCTCTCATCTCGGCCAATGCCCAGTGGTTTGAAGAGCATTCACCCATCGACCCGCGCTTTAAGCGGGAAAAAGCCACCGGCGTAAGCGCCAAGGTCATAACTGCGGCCATGCTCGGGGGCGACTGCTATCCCTCAACGCCCATTGGCATCAACCTGCCCAACGCTAACTGGATACGCCGGACGCACGGGTCTAAATCGGTCACGCTGGAAAACATCACCTACGCCTATGATCAGTCCTCACTGGATTCGCCTTTCGGCCCGGAATTTACCTATAACGAGGAAATACTGGAGAGAATCAAAAAATACGGCTCGCTGGCCGGCAATGTGCACACCGACCTGCATGAATGCCTGGGCCACGGGTCGGGGAAGCTTCTGCCCGGGGTGAAGAGTGAGGACCTCAAGAATTATCACTCCCCGATTGAAGAGGCCCGGGCTGATTTATTCGCGCTCTATTTCATAATGGACCCGAAGCTCATAGAGCTGGGCGTGCTGCCCAACGAGGAAGCGGCCAAAGCTGCCTACGACATACAAATCCGCAACGGTCTTATGACCCAGCTGGTAAGGATTGAACCGGGCAAGAACATCGAGCAAGCCCACATGCGGGCCCGGGCTCTGGTTTCGCACTGGGTCTATGAAAAGGGCAAGCCGGATAACGTGATTTCGCGGGTGATGAAGGACGGCAAAACTTACTTCGTGATAAACGACTACCAGAAACTGCGCCAGCTTTACGGCGAACTGCTAAAGGAAGTTCAGCGCATCACCAGCGAGGGAGATTATGAGGCAGCAAAGAACCTGGTGGAAACCTACGGCGTGAAAGTCGACCCGGAACTGCACCAGGAAGTGCTGGAGCGCTACCGCAAGCTGAACCTGGCACCCTATGCTGGATTTATCAACCCCGAGCTGGAGCCGGTTTATGAAAACGGAAAAATCGTGGACGTGAAGATTTCCTACCCCGAAGATTACGTCAAGCAGATGCTCAAGTACAGCAAGGAATATTCAATCCTGTAAAAACGGGGGACACAATACTCATATCCCTATTTTCAGGACAATTTTTTGACCTGCGGAGACAGAGACTGGCATTCTCATTGCCGGGCATTTCCAGCGATAAGCTCAAAGATTAAATAAGGTTAAAGCCAGAAAAAGCTGAATATTTGATATTTCTATTTCGTCTACCGCACTCATATTTCTTTCACCCTTATATCTCTTTTATTTATTATATGAACCGCCACATCAAATATCACGTGGGAATTAAAGACAAAAAAAACAGGAAACGAGTATTGTGTCCCCCGTTTTTCTGCTTGATACCGATCAGCAAAAAAAAATACAATTAGAGATATTTAGAATTTAACCGGTGAGGAGGTAATAAATGCTGCTGAAAAAATCAGAAAAAGTCGGACGAAGTTTATTGTTATTTTCATTTGTCCTTCTGTTGATTTCTGTTCTGACGGCTGATGAACTGCTGGCCGGCGGTTCGGAGGCAATCCGGACGAACAAAGAGCGGCTGGTGGTGACAGCGGTTAAGGGCCAGGTGGCCCATTCACAGCCATCGCGCTACTACATAACCACCTGGGATGGGCGACCGAAGATGGCCATCGGTGTGGCGGGAATCAACTACACCCTGAGCCTGGGCGACCCGGTTTTCGGCTGGGCGGCAGCCGACCAGGTGACGGTGGGTGTGGCCACTGAAGGTGTGGGGGAAGATAGATTCAGGCAGGCCTGGCTGGTTTATCCGGCCATAGGTAATGAAGTCAGGGTCTTAAGCGGGGCAGCCCGCGGAGCCAGAGGTATAGTCATCGGCAAATTTGGCAGCTATGTACTCATCCACTTTGACCGCGAAGTCCGCTTCAACCTGGCCATCGGCGATGAACTTCAGGTCAAAGCTGAAGGCCTCGGTCTGGAATTAGATGGTTTCCCGGAAGTTTTCATCCACAGCCTTTCGCCTTCAGTGCTGGAAAAAATCGGTCTTCAGGTTAAAGAAGGTAAGCTTGAGGTGCCGGTGGTTAAAAAGATTCCGGCCGAGATTATCGGCAGCGGTCCTGGCGCCGGAAGTCTTTATGGACATTTCAGCATTCAAACCTGCTATCCGCCCGACATTAAAAAGTATGGGCTTGAGGAATTGCGTTTCGGCGACCTGGTTTATCTGGAAGATATTCAGTGCGACTACGGAAAAGGCTATTACAAGGGTGCAGGGACGGTAGGTGTGGTGGTCAGCGGTCCGAGTGAGATTTCCGGGCTGGGAATTGGTGTGACCCCGATTCTGTCCAGCAGAAGCGGAAAGCTGACTTTCAGAATTGATCCCGGGTCCAATCTTACCAGACACCTTGGTCTTTCTCTGCCTTCGGCCAGACCTTTTGCCCTCCAAGCCCCAGCTTCAACCGGGAATCAGAAGCCGCAGAAAAAAGCAGCTGCGGCTACCTACTTCGGTCCCATCCGGACAAACAAAGACCAACTGCTCACGGTGGCCGTAGAAGGGGTGGTACAGCCTCCCAGTATCCGGAACTATTCAGTCACCTACGACGGAAAGCCCAAGTTGGGCCTGGGCACTTCTTCCATAAATTATAACGTGACCTTCGGCGACTCTACTTACGGTTGGGCTGAAGGCGACCATGTCGAACCGGATGTTACCATCCAGGGCCGCGACCACCAGAACCCGATGGAAACTGCCCTGGCCATCCTGGCCTGCATCGGCAATGAAGCCGTTGTGGTTTCAGGCGAAGCCCGCGGCAGCAAAGGGATTTACATCGGTCGCCATGCCGGCTCTAATGATAAAGTCTGGTTTCCGGCAGAGGTCAAGGAAAAGCTGGCCCTCCACGACCGGGTTCTGGTCAAAGCCCGTGGCGTCGGCTTAAAAATCCTCGGGTTTGAGGATGTCCGGGTGAACAAGATTTCGCCCGAGGCGCTGGAGAAAATTGGCATCGTGGTTGAGGGAAACCAGCTGGTAGTTCCAGTGGTGGCCGAAGTGCCTGGTTATTTAATGGGTTCGGGCATAGGCGGACAGGGAATTGAAGCCATTGATTATGATATTCAGACAACCTGCCCTGAAGCGATAGAAAGATTCAACCTGAAGAAGCTGAGGCTGGGGGACATTGTGGCCATAAGGGACCATTATGATTATTACGGCCGTGGTCGGTATGAAGGAGCGGTGACTATCGGGGTCATCATCCACGGCTTTAGCGATTATGCCGGACACGGACCAGGAGTCAACCCGATACTGAGTGCCCTGCCCGGCCGCATCAAGGTTAGAACCGACCCTAATGCTAACCTGGCCCGTATCCTCGGGCTTCAGTAAAAAGGGGGACACAATACTCGTTTCCCTAATTTAATTTAATAAAGATGGGGGTCAGCTATAGCCCCCGTTGACTGGAGTTTTTTATAAATTTTCAATGGCTGGGGCAGATAACTATTCGTCTATGATTCAGGGCAAATTATTGATTAGTGTGAGTGTGAATGGCCAGCACCTGCTAGCCCTGGCGTCCAATTTCGGTCGCTTTGCGGTGCATCCTCAAATAACCTTCCCCGACTTTTGAGACTTTGACATTACTTTTGATGATGATATATATTTAATAGGAAAGCCAGATGAATGAAATTGACATCTCTGTCAATCAGAAAATTTGATGTTTTAACGTTTACAGTGAGTAGAAAAGTTGTACCTGCTCTGCTCATCTGACTCCTTACAACAAATAAAAATCAAGCTCTCTGTTGTAAGAATAAGGTTGTTTGGCTCACATCGCAACTTCAGGCGAGTCGAGGAGTGCCAAACCCTTCTCCGCTGGCTGAACCCGCAACCCGGAGAAAAGATTCTGGATGTAGGCTGTGGAGAAGGCTATCTTTCAGAGAAGATTGCTTCGCGTGGAGCCCTGGTCAAAGCCATTGATTCAAATCCTAAAGCCATTGCCAGCGCCAGAAAACGGGTTAGAAATGAGATGGTGGAATTCAGAGAGTTAGATGCCGCCGAGCTCGACTATCCCGAAGCTTTTTTCGATAAAATCGTCAGCTTCTGTGTCATAGAGCACTTTGCAGATGACGAAAAAGTGCTTAGTTTGCTGGCCAGAATGTTAAAACCCGGGGGACGGCTGGTCTTTTCGGCTGACAGCCTTTCTAATCCCGGGATTAACGATAAGGAAAGAGAGCAGCACCAAAGACGCTATGCGGTCAATACTTTCTACACAAAAGAAAAGATAGTTGAAAAGCTACAAAAGTTTGGCCTGAAAACAGAACGATGCCGTTATGTTCTCACTTCCAGACTGGCTTTGGCCCTGACCCGCTTCTCCTGGAAGCTTGACGACCTGCCGCCAGTTCTGATCCCTGTGCGGTTAGCAGGATATGCGGTGCTTGGAACAGCAGGCCTGCTGGTTCTTCACCTGGCAGAACGCAGGGCAGCAGAAAGCAAGCACGGGCTAACCCTACTTGTGGAAGCCTCCAAACCTCCCCGTTAAGGGAAAAGGGGGACACAATACTCGTTTCCCTATTTTCCATGCCATTTCTCGGACCTGCAGAGACAGGTCCTGGCAATCACATTCTCGGAGATAAGCTGCAAACAAACTGGTGACACCATACTCGTTTCCCTATTTAAATGGGAAATAATGCCGGCAGAAATGACGCGGACACAATAATTATCCCACAATTATTCGCCGATTTTGTGCCCGCTGGCTGGGCCGCCATTAATAAGAATTCTTAAAACTCAAAGAATAAAGAGAAACAGTCACCCTGGCAGCTCTTATGTCATAACAAAAGAGACTTATTTATTTCGCTTTTTCCTTCAGGCGAACATCGTCCAGCTGGAACCAGAAACTCCCGACCTCTTGAAAAGCTCCAATCAGAGAAGGATTATCCCCCATTAGGTACGGGCAATCATCCGTGAGGATTACCTGAAATGGAAATTCCCTAAAAACCGGATAACTTCAAGACTCGTATTATATTAAAAAGGATTTGGGAGGCATGCGTTATGGTCACAAAGTCAAGACCTATTCAGAAGCGGTTTTCTTCCGCAGGAAATTATCATTATATCATCACCCTGGACCTATAGCTCAGGTTATACTTTAATGTCCATGTTCTACAAGTTAGGAAGTAAAATTGTCGGTGTGCCGTCGGGTCAATCCGGCAACTGCTTTGGTGATACTTTGACCTTTCAGCTAAAGAACAGTGGTTTAAGAGGCTTTGTTTCTCACAAATTATTCCTGGATTTCCCCGATAACCCAGAGCTGGGTTATATGCTGAGACCCCACCGGGAATTAACCTATAAAGATTTAATCCGATGCCAGTTCGACCCGAACGCTTCCATTTTGCTTGCTCTGGGGAAACTTTAAATTATTTGGTTTTCTCCCGTTTCAAGTTCCAGAGCTTCCCGCCGAGTGAGGGGAATTGAATTCGCCCCGAAAATCACCGCCAGAGAGCATGACATATATCCCCTCTTCCCTCAGAATAAATTATTGTTAGGAGGCTCAAAGGGCAAAGTTTAAGAATAAAGGCCGAAAGCGAGGATGATAACTCCTTGACCGGCAAAAGAGGACTTTGGGGAAGGAATCTGAGCCAGCTATGGGCACTGAGGATTTGAAGGAAGATGACTTGAACGGTGCCAGCCAACCAGCCTGCCAGCCCATCAGTCAGCTGCCGGAAGGTGCCGACCGCGATCGACGCCTCTCTGATTTTTTAAAAATCCTCCGCCTGGCTTTCAAGATGGCCACTATCTATAACCAGGATCATCCGACTTTTAAGAGAACGATTGAGGAGCTGATGGCCAGTCTGGAAACTGTTTTTTATTACTTCAGCCCCCTAATAATCGGTTTCAGCCCAAATTCTCTGCTTATCGGTGAGCAGTTCTGGGGAGGCGACAAAACCACCACCGAACTAGCCCGGCTTTTTCATTTCCGCAAAATAAAAAAGATGGAGATTTACCGAGGGATTTCAACCCAGGAACTCCTCCGTTTCATTTCTCGTCTGACCCGTCCAATCCCGGAATTTATTCGCCGGGGAGGTGCTCAGGCCCTTTTGCGTGAGGAGAAAATCCCCCATATCAGACTGGAAATCCTTGATTACTCACAGCTTCTTCATGGTGAAGGCGAAGAGATTAAGGACATCTGGCCCTATCTGCTTATGGAGGCGGTGGCCGAGGACGACGGTGACAAGCTGAATCAGTTAGCCAGAAGCTTTGAGAAAGTGGTTGGTCGCTTTAACACTGAGGACTTAATCCAGAATGAAGAACTTCACAGGAATTTCATTTATTTCTTCCGCCACCTCCGAGAAACAGCTCAGGAGAAATACAGCCGCTGTGCCCGTGAGCTCCTGAAATCCCTGATGGCTGCCCGAAAGATACCGCCCGATTCCAAAATAGAAAATCTAAAACAGGCACTTTCCTCGCTGAGCGACTGGGACCTGGCCTCAACGCTTTGGGAAGAGTTAATTGGCAATGACAAATTTGATTCTATGAGCTTTTCTATTTTTGCCAGAATCATAGACCGGGAGCGGCATAAAACCGTATCAACTTCTCTAAAAGAGCTATTTACTTCCGATAAACCACGGAACCGGAAACCAGAAGTAGAAAAGAAAATCAAAGCCCTGCTCTCCGGCACTTCAGGGCAAATGCTCACTGATATTTACCGACAGACCCTAGCCAATCTACTTAGCGAGATTTCGTTTGAAAAGCAGATTACCTTCGACCATCAGCAGGTAAGAAGAAACTATCGTTTCATCCTTTTAAACCTGCTGCTTAACGAAAAAAAGAAGGACGTTATCCGAGTGCTTCTGGGACGGATACTTGAGGAGTGGCCGAGCATAACCGAGGAAAAGGACCTGGAATTTATCCTATCGCTCCTTACCGTCCTTCGAGAAAAAGCAGCCGAGCTGGCTGATGAACCAACCTGTGAAAAGGTATATTCAACTCTTTCGGCCTACATAGAAGACATAATTCTCCAGGGTGAGACCCAGCCCGAACTGGATGACTTAATATCAATGTTGCCCGGGAGTATCCACGGTCCGGAAGTATACCTGAAGCGGATTTTTGTGGAAAATAAGGTTTCCTCTAAAATCCTTCGGGCCTTCTTCAGGTTTTTCTCGTCTCATCTTCCCGAATTTATTGATAACCTGAAGAGGAGGTCATCCAGCAGCCTGCTGATAGAAGAGATGGTAAGCAGCCTGAAGAGCATTAACTCTCCGGCCAGCCTGAAAATCCTTAAAATTATCTTTAAGATTGCCGACCGGAAGGTTAAACTTCAGGTTTTGCGGGCAATGCAGCAGTTGAGCGAGTTTGATGAGGCTTTTCTTTATCCCATCCTGAACTTAAAAGACAGACAGCTTAAGGCCGAGGCTTTGGTCCTGTTGATGAGGTACGACCGGACCAGGCATGTGGCCTTTACCAAGCTGTTTAATCTGGCTTCCCCCTACGGCATAAGGAATAAAAAATTAATCCAGCACATTCAGATAGTGGAAGAAAAAAACCTGAAAGAGGCCAAACCTTTTCTGGTGGAACTGGCCCAGCGCAAAGATTTCTGGAACCGCAGGGTACGCCAGGAAGCGAGGCAGGTTCTGGAAAAATGGGAAAAGATAGAAGAAAGTGGATGAAAGGAGATGAAAGATAAAGTAAAAGTCTGTTTTCTCCTCCTGATGAATGCCATCCAGGCTGGAAGGATTTACTCCACCGAACACCCAAAATTTGAAGAATTCCTGGACCGACTCTACAACATTCTTCTGGAAATTCTTGAGCACAAAAAAGAGCTGATTCTAGGACTGGTCAGCAGCGAGCTGGCCTGGGAGGATGAAATCTTTTTTGACCTGAGCTCAAAACTCAGTACTTTGATAAGTTTTTTAGAGGAGAACCGCATAGAAAGGATAGTCTTCTCACAGGGATTGCAGCGCGAAGAGCTTCGCCAGTTTATAAGCTTCCTAATCCGGGCTAAAAAGCCAGTTCAGGTGTCTGAAGCTGAAAAGGAATACCTGGACCTGAGCGGCGTTCAGAACATCCGCGCCGGACGCCTCAGAGCCATGATTAAGAACCAGGATTCAGAGCGGATAAAAGAGGAGCTGAAAAGAAAATATGAAAGCTCGGTGGAGGCTGTCTCTTATTCACTTAACCTGGTTCTGGAGGAGCGGGAGGTTGATTATCTGGATTTGCGTTTTAACCTTCTTAACGTCATGGAAGACTTTTTTGGGCGTCATCAGGAACTTCTCAACCTGATTGAGGTTAAGCGGAGCGACCTTGTGACCTTTGTTCATCTGTTAAACGTGTCCATCCTGGTTATGTTTTTTGCTTCAAAGCTCGGCTTTGCCAGGGATGACGTCCTGGACCTGGGAGTTGCCGCTCTGTACCATGACATCGGTAAACTTTATATCTCTCATAAAATCATCAAGAAAAAGACTCGTTTGACCGATGAAGAATTCCAGCAGATCCAGAACCATCCGATTATCGGGGCACAAATCCTGGAAAGATACAAGGATTCACTCGGCTATCTGCCTGTAGTGGCCGCCTTTGAGCATCATCTTCGGTATGACCTGAGTGGTTATCCAAAACTACCCTTCAACCGCAAGCCGCATCTGGCTTCCCAGATGATTTCTATCTGCGACGTCTATGACGCCCTGGCTATCAAGCGTTCCTATAAGAAAGACTATCCACCGGATAAAATTTACGAGCTGATGATGATGGAAAAAGGCAAGGCTTTTGCCCCCCAGCTCCTGGATAAATTCTTTCAGTTTATCGGGCTGTGGCCAGTGGGAACCATCGTCGTTCTGAATGATGACCGTGTGGCAGTTGTTCGCCGGGTTAACGAAAACGAAATAGCCCGACCGGTGGTGGAAATCATAGCTCCTCAAAACGAGGGCGAGGTTATAGATTTAAGCCAGAACGGAGAGCTGTCCATCGTTCGGGCCCTTAACCCGCGCGGGAAAGGCAAAAAATATCTTGCCCTTTTATCCCTCTCCAACAATCCTTTTTAACATATTTAGCAGATGTCAACTAAATGGTATTTTTCCTCAGCCTTAAACTGAATAGCGATAGGCAACCAAGCAAGGTCATAATCAATCATAAAGATAATTGGCCTGGGGAATTTTTCTAAGCTCATAAAACGCCCCCTCATTATTACATATTTTGCCCAAATTCAGTTCGGTAGAATGCTACTTAATTCCGAAAGCAAAAGCTCCGGGTTCTGGCCATTTCTTCTTAAAAACTTCAGAGCTGTTGTAAAGTTCAATCTGCAGTCATTGCTAAATCTCAAGAAAAAACATCCCCAAATTGACTAACCCAGAGCGAAAACAATAGAATAAAAATGCGGTTATGATTATCAAAAAGAGATAGAAATCAGTCAGCGAGTTTCATTATGCCTTATATTCCATTTAGAAATGTTCTGAATCGCCGGCAAGCTGGAAGAAAGTTATTTCCAACTATATTTTTTTTCCTTTTTTTGAGCCTGACTGCCAATTACGCCGAGCTGTCCCTGGCCGAACAAAAAGCCCCGGCAGAAAAAGAAAACCCGACACTTCTGCAGGAAGTCCCCCAGGAAAAAATCCAGCATCAGGTCTCTGTCACCCTGAAATTAATCCAGGTTTATGTTACAGACAAAAAGGGGAACCCGATCACCGACCTGGAAAAGTCAGATTTTGAAGTTTTAGACAACGGCCAGAAAAAACTCCTGACAGAGTTTGAAAAACATACCCGGTCTTTTTTAATTGAGGAAAAAGAAGAAGAATCCGGACCGACATCTCAGTCCGCCGGAGCCAGCCTGAATCGCAAATTTTTCTTCCTTTTTGACTTTGTCTACAACAATCAAAAAGGTCTCCGGGCCACCAGGAAAGCTGCCCTCTATTTCCTGGACCGGATTGCCCAGCCTGCTGATGAAATCGGGCTTATCACCTATTCCCTTGAAGGCGGTCTGGCCATCCGCGAATTTCTTACCACTGATCACAGTAAAATCCGGCGCTTTGTGGAAAACATAGGCTTAAAAAATTACCAGAGTAGTGTGGAAAACCTGGAGGCCAGATACTGGCAGCAGGTAAATGATGAAAATCCTCTTGATGTCAGAGAGAGAGGAGCTGTTGGAGCCGGAATCTGGTCCAAACCGGAAAAGGACCCCATCATGGATTTGCCAAACATTTCAGAAGAAATGAAAAGAGCTTTCATAACCGGGGAAAGCCGGATTCAGGCTCTAACCTTCATCCGAGAGATGACTAAGTTAGCCCGGGCTCTCGGTTATGTCCCGGGAATCAAGCACCTGATACTTTTCTCAGCCGGAATTCCATATTCTTTAATTTATGGAATTCAGGTTGAAGACCCCTCGCGGGGCACCTGGAGGCAGGACTGGGGCCAGACTCAGATTCAGCACTATCTGGAAGACTTGCAGAAGCAAATAAGCCACGCCAATCTGGTGGTGTATGCCCTTGATACTGAAGACAGCCTCACCCGGATAAATCAGGATATTCGGCTTACCGGCGTTCTGACCCTGGAGAAAATTGCCAGCTACTCCGGTGGGAAATACTTCGGCAACGTGAATAATTTTAGCCGGGCCCTGAATGAAGTCCAGAAAATCACTGCCTGTTATTATGTTCTCGGATATTATGTTGATGAAAAGTGGGACGGTGACTACCATGAAATCAAAGTTCGGGTCAAAAGGCCAGGGCTAAAAGTTTACGCCCAGAAAGGCTATTTCAACCCCCGCCCCTTTAATGAGTTGTCGGACCTGGAAAAACAGCTTCACCTGGTAGACCTGTGTCTCAGCGAAAAACCACTGCTTCAGGAACCGCTTCCTCTGGAAGGTGGCAGCCTGAGCTATTTTGAAGGCAGTCAGGAAAAACTGGTTTTATGGGCCAGGCTGGTAAGGAAAGAACTGGCTAATCTGGCCGGTCAAAAAATGGAACTGCTGTTTGTGATTTTTGATAGTGACAACAATCTGGTCAAACTGGAGCGCAAAAAAGTAAAGCTGGGTTCTTTGCCTGAAAACGGACTGATTTATTTTTCGTCGCCCCTGGAGCTTAAGCCCGGTGAATACAAACTAAGGATGGTGATGAGAAACCTGGAAAGCGGTCGAGCCGCCCTGGGCACAGCCAGCCTGGTAATGGTCAAACCCCAGGAATCCGGTTTACTGGTCGGACAGCCAGCCCTGGCTCGCTCCAGCAGGAACGAGATATATCAGAATCTTCCGCCATTCCTTCCGGTTAATCTGAAAAACTTAACCCTGGCAGGCAATCAGATTGAACCTGGAAGCAGCGAACTTTTTGCTCTGGTGAGCTGCAGTTTTCCAGGACTGGAAAATCCCGAACTGGAGATAAAAAGCATCATACTGCAAGCTGAAGGAAAGGGAACCAGACCTCTATTCTCGGACCTGAAGCTGCTGGAAATCAGAAGGCAGGAAGGTCTGGTCAGCTGTCTGGCTAAAATTGAAACCGAGTCCCTGGCCGCTGGAAATTACATCATCTATTTTCACCTGACAGACAGAAAAAGCGGACTGAGGGCGGCCCGAAGCCTAATGTTTCAAGTTGGCGATTGAAAACTTTTTCTTGACTCCGTTAATCAATAAGTATATCTTGATTATGTAAAGGGGAAAAGCTAAAACCTGAAGTAAAAACCGGAGTTAAGTTTGTTCTGTTTAAGAAAACTTGATTATGCCTGAGCGAGAAGTTTCTCTATGATTAAAATAGCTGTTTCCGCATATTGTGACTATTGTCCTATTCCACAATAACGACCGGACTTCCAGGAAAACCATAAGAGCGGTAGACAATCCGGTTTTTATTTCAGCTAACCCTTTTGAAAGGAAAGGTTTTAATACCTGAAAAAGCATGAGATTAAAAAGAATTTCATTCATTGAGGCCGGAGCTCCGGGCGCGCATATCTTTAGCAAATTTCCCATACCTCGGCTGGGAACGATACTGCTGGCCACCATGCTCAGGGACAGGGGTTATGAAGCCCGGGTTTTCGTGGAAGACATGGCGAATATTGATTGGTCAGTGGTTGAGCAATCTGACCTGGTCGGCATCTCAACGATTACTTCAACAGCACCAAGGGCTTACGCCCTGGCCGAAAAAATCCGGTTCCTTGGGATACCGGTAGTGATGGGTGGTCCCCACGTAACTTTTATGGCAGAAGAAGCCCTGGAGAAGGCTGATTTTGTGGTGCGAGGTGAAGGAGAAAAATCTTTTCTTGAACTTATTGCCCACCTGGAAAAAGGCCAGCCCAGTCTTTTTAGCATAAAAGGACTCTCTTACCGGGAAAAAGGTATGAACAAAGTTCACAACCCACCGGCCGAGTTCATCCAGGACCTGGACAGTCTGCCAGCACCAGACTTTTCGCTCGTACTCCGCTCAAAGCCAACCCATATCTATCCCATTTCTACTTCCCGTGGCTGCCCATATGGCTGCCGTTTTTGTTCGGTCATCCAGATGTTCGGAAGGAAATACCGCTTTAAGTCGGTCGGAGCCACAATCAAAGAGCTGAAGCTGGCGGGGGAGGTTTCTAGAGCCACCAAATTCATCGTTGACGATAATTTTGCCGCCGATACTCAAAGAGCTAAAGAAATTCTCAGAGGAATTCTGGCGGAAAGGATAAAAATGACCTGGTCCACTCAGGTTCGGGTTGATGTGGCTAAGGATATAGAACTGGTGCGGTTGATGGCTGAGAGTGGCTGTCATACTCTTTATATTGGCTTTGAATCCATAAACCCGGCAACTCTTCAGGCTTACAACAAAAAGCAGGGTCTGGAAGACATCATCAACTGCATAAGAACGATCAAAGATTATGGTCTCCATATCCACGGAATGTTTGTGCTGGGGGCAGATACTGACACGGTAGAAACTATCCGTCAGACAGCCGATTTTGCAACCAAACACCGGATTGATACAGTACAGTTTATGATTTTAACTCCGCTTCCGGGAACGCCGCTTTATTTTGACCTGGCGCAAGAAAAAAAGCTACTCCATACCGATTGGAGCAAATACGACGCTCATCATGTCGTATTTAAACCCGCTCTGATGACTCCAGCAACTCTTCAGATTGAAACTTTTCGGGCCATGGCCAGATTCTATTCCTGGAAATACATTTTGAGGCATCTGGCCACTTTGCATTTTCGCTATGCGGCTCTGGGGCTTTTCGGCAAGACCACCATCCGCCGGTTTCTGAAGAGCTGCGCGGCTGAACTTCAGCAACTCGGTTTTCAGAACTCTAATTCCAGTGCCCTAAAACAGGAAATATAATACTCATTCACCCTATTCATCGGGCAAAGGTGTTTTCTGTCCTTCGATTTCAATTTTTTACTTCTATCCGAGATATTTCCTGAGATCGTTCTTCTCACAGAAAAATCAGGAAACTTAGCTTGTTTACATTTGCTTCTTACCTCTCTCCTGCTAAAAATTTGAAAAGATGAGCCATCTGAGCTATCTTTTTACTATTAAAAGGCCAATGGAAACCATCTACTGGATCCTTGAAGCCACGGGACACAAAAAATTCCCATATCGGGTCAGGATAACCCAGGGCGAAGAAAACCTGCTCTGCCTGCGTGTCCAGGACCGCTGGCCCGGTACTAAAGGGCATATTTTTTGCCTGCGCGAAGATCCGCAGGGTTTACCCAACCCGGCTCAGGAAATTGAACACGTGCCCGTTATCTCCATAAAGCGGTATGGAAAAAGGCTGGCTATCATACTTGACCGAGCCATTAACAAACGCTGTGAGTTTCTTTTCCTCAAGAAAAAATACAAACAAAAAGAAGGAGAATATGAACAGATTTTCTGGCGTACCAGAAGCAATTTGATTCAAAGAAGAATCAAAGTCAAGCTTACCACTCAGGGTTCACCACGATTGCGCATCGCCATTGATAAAAACGAACGCTACCCTTGGAGCTTTCCGGGCTGCATGGTAGAGCGTAAAAACCTGCCGGTTGGTGATTATGCTCTTATGTCAGAGAATGGGCTTCGCGCCGTGGTTGAACGAAAGACGTTTGAAAACCTAATCAGTGAGTTTGGGCACATGCCGCTTCTACATCAGACTCTCGGCGAACTGGAAGCCTATCGCTATTCAGCCCTGGTCATAGAAGCCAATTATTCTGATTTTCTTAACCCGAAAAAGTTAAGGTATTATTCTCCTACCTTTACCTCCAGGGCCCTGGCCGAGCTTCAGGCCCTCCATCCGGATCTGATTATAACTTTTGCCGGCAGCCGCAAATTAGCCAGAGAATGGACCCTGAGATTTTTTTCGGCCATCATGGCTCATGATACAGACCAGTTGCCAGCTGCCGTGAACGAAGCTGTGAATAAATATGAGCTGCCATTAGATTTCAAGGGAGGTACTTATTTTGATCTCAGGGAAAAAGTTTTAAAAGAACTGCCAGATGAATTCTTAAAAAAAGATCTGTCTCAACATTTTATCGAGCCAGAACTTAAAACCTTAAAACGAGTGCTGACCGACCTGGAAAAAGAAGGTTTGTTGAAAAGCTTCAGGGCTGACCGAAACAAGTTCTGGGTAAAAATACAGAAATTAGAAGAATCCGATTTTGATGATAAAAAATAAGGAACATAGTTCAAGCCGCATTATCTGTGCCCTTCTTTCCTCTTTTTGTTATAATCAGGCTGAAGCTCCTGGAGGTTAAAAATGCATATCAGGTTAGCCTATGGTCGAAAAGGATTGAGTGTTGAACTACCAGATACCGCACCCGTCACTGTCATCGAACCGGAATTTGTTTCTGGCCTGAAAGATGAGCGGGCCGCCCTGGTCGAAGCTTTAAATTCTCCTTTAGGGTCTCCCCCGTTTTGCGAACTGGTTCGCCCATCTGATAGTGTAGCTATAGTCTTCAGCGACCTGACCAGACCGATGCCCAACGACCGGGTGCTGCCGGTGCTGCTGGAGGAGTTAAACCAGACCGGGGTGCCAGATGACCACGTTGTTCTGGTTAATGCCCTCGGCACTCATCGCCCCCAGACCGAGGCAGAGTTAAAAATGATGCTGGGAGAAGCCGTAGTTAATCGCTACCGCATTGTTCAGCACAACGCCTGGGATGAAACGACCATGGCTCCGGTCGGGAAAAACCGCGCCGGCCGAACAGTTCGGGTCAACCGCACTTACCTTGAAGCTTCTGTGCGCATTCTGACCGGCTTTATCGAGCCTCATTTCTTTGCCGGTTTCAGCGGCGGCCCGAAAGCTGTTCTGCCCGGCATTGCCGATGTGGACAGCATTCTGGATAATCACGGAGCAACCATGCTGGCCGACCCTCAGGCCACCTGGACAGTTACTGAAGGCAATCCTCTCTGGGAAGAAATGCTGGAGATAGCCCTGCTCACTAAACCGACCTTTTTGCTTAATGTAACTCTGAATCAAGCTCGCCAGATTACCGGTGTTTTTGCTGGAGATTTAATTAAAGCCCACCAGGCCGGCTGCGAATTTGCCCGACGCCATGCCATAAGGAAAGTGGCTCAGCTGTTTGATATTGTCATCACCAGTAACAGCGGCTACCCGCTGGACCTCAACCTTTACCAGGCTGTCAAAGGAATGTCGGCCGCAGCCCGCATCGTCAAGCCAGGTGGTGTGATCATCATGGCTGCAGAATGCTGGGATGGCCTTCCCAACCACGGCGAGTTCAAGCGGCTGCTGTGGGAGGCCGGCTCACCCGAAGAAATCCTGGACCGGATAATGACCCCGGGTTTTCGCTGCCACGACCAGTGGGAAGCCCAGATTCTGGCTCAGCTGAGGCAAAAAGCCAGCATCTACCTTTTTACCGATGGCCTCACGGAAGAAGAAATAAGAAGGTCGCATCTTCTGCCTTGCCCTTCGGTTGAAGAAACAGTGAAAGAACTTCTGCGCTCCAACCCACAGGCTACTATTGCTGTTTTGCCTGACGGGCCACAGACTGTTCCAACCCTGGCCGGCTGACCTTTTCTTTGCTAAAAGTAGCTCTGATTAATTAACTATTCTGTCCTGCCAGGAAAAATGGAAATAAATATTCCATTAAGGTTTTACTATCCCTTCTATTTTTTAGCCCACTCTTTGACTGAACCACCTACATCAGAGAAATTCTAGAGTAGGAATTAATTTCGCGTCATAAGAGTATTATGATGTCCACCGTTTATTGATTATTCCCAGACTTCCTCTGGCGAACGGGGCATAAATGACGGCCTGGGTTCAGAAAGCTTTTTCTCCAGCTTATTCCAATCCGGTGGGTTCACCCCCAGCAGATGGCGCACAAAGAAATCATTTCTCTTCCGCTCGCCAAAGGCTCCTCCCGAACCGTGATTCGCTCCCGGAATGACGACCAGCTCAAAATCTTTGCCAGCCTTAATCAGGGCATTGACCACCTGATAGGTAGTGGCCGGGTCTACGTTGGTATCAAGCTCCGGAACAAGCAACATTAACTTGCCTTTTAGACGATGAGCATTGACAGTGTTGGAAGAAGCTTCATATTCAGGTCCAAGGGGCCAGCCCATCCACTGTTCATTCCACCATATTTTATCCATGCGGTTATCATGGCAGCCAGCCGCAGCAAAGCCAACTTTGTAGAATTCAGGGTGGAAAAGCAGACCAGCCATGGCGTTCTGCCCACCGGCCGAAGTTCCGTATATGCCCACCCGGTTAATGTCATAATAATGATACTTCGCCGCCACCGCTTTATGCCAGAGAATTCGATCAGGAAAACCGGCATCTTTAAGATTCTTCCAGCAGACATCGTGAAAAGCTTTTGACCGATTGCTGGTGCCCATGCCGTCAATCTGCACCACGATAAACCCCAGCTCAGCCAGTGACATCATCTGGTTCCAGGCAAAAAAACTTTTGGGCACAAAAGAGCTGTGGGGACCGGCATAGATGTATTCAATAACTGGATATTTCTTTTTCGGGTTAAAATTGGTTGGCCTGATAATGATTCCCCAGATATCGGTTTTTCCGTCCCGGCCTTTAGCTACAAAAGGTTCAGGTGCCCGCCAACCAGCTTTGACCAGGCCGGAAATATCAGCTTTCTCCAGCTCCATAAGTACTTTTTTATCTTCCACCCGTCTGAGCTGCATCACCGGTGCCATATCCACCCGAGAATACAGGTCAACGTAATACTTAAGATCAGGAGATAAAGTAATGGTATGGTTAGCATCTGCTTCGGTGAAACATTCCAGCCCGGAACCATCAAAGTTAACCCGGTACAGGTGGAGGAAATAGGGATCTTGACTCGGATACATACCGCTTCCTAAAAACCACACCTGTCGCCGTTCTTCATCTACCCGCTCAACACTCCGTACCACCCACTCGCCTTTTGTGATTTGATTTTTAACCTGACCCGTCTTCCCATCATAAAGATAAAGATGGTTCCAGCCATCTCGCTCGGACATCCAGATTATTTCGCGACCATCATCCAGGTCATAACGAAACTTCTTGCTGGAATAACAGAAAAAAGTAGAGCTCTCTTCGTTTATCAGGGCCCTGGTCTGTCCGGTCGCGCCGTCCACTTCAATCACTCTGTAAACCTGGTGTCCGCGCTGGTTGTATTCAAAGGTTAAAGCCCGGCTGTCCCTGCGCCAGGCAAAATTGGAAAGCTCGTAGGGATTGTGGAATAAGCTGTTTTCGACGTTGATTTGTTTTTTACTTTCCACCAGAAAAAGCACTGGTTGGGGTATATCCAGAGGGTCACCTGGCTTGGTATAACCGAGTGAAAAATATTTCGGCTGTAACTGGTCAGCTGGTGATGAATCTATGTATTGAATTTTCCGGTGCAACCCCAGCCGGAGGCGAACAGCCAGAAGTTTTTTAGAATCCGGAGCCCACTGGATGGATTGGAAAGTATAATAATTTCCCTCATTACCATCCCAGCTGAGCGGAAATTCCTCTTTGCTTTCTGAAGAGCGAAGCCAGACGTTGTAATTTCGGATGAAGGCTTCCCATTTTTTATCCGGAGAGGCTTTACTTTCCGTAGAGGCCGCCTGGGCCTGGGGTCCCCCCACATCCTGCCAGCCATCCCTCAGTCGTGGACGGGCCGGGCCGATTTTTTTAAGCTCATAAGTAGCCAGGTCAACCCTCCAGACTGAATCCCTGAATTCAAATTCAATAAACTTTTCATTTTCCACAAAATTTAGACTGCGGAAAGGAAGAGTTTTAGCGGTAAATTTTTCTCCAGTTTCTTTATTCAGGGCTGCGGCCAGTTTTTCGTGGTCAAAGGCTGGTGATTTGCTCCCTTTTTCTACATCCACCAGCACAAATTCCTGCCCGCCTTTAACTGCTTTTCGATACCAGAAACGTGGAGTCTTTTCTATCCAGACCGCTCGTTCGGGAGCGTTAGCCACCTGACTCTCATATTTTTCTCTAAGGGCAGCCGCCCTTTCATAATCTTCAAGTTTTCCCTGGGCCAGGAGAGAAGTCAAAGAGGAAAATAGGAAAAAAACGATTAACACAAGAAATTTACAATTTTTTCTCATGATACCTCCTGAAGCTTTGAACAAAAAAAATCTAAACCATTCGAATCATAATTTCTTAACGCTTAGCATTATCCTAAGAGCCCCACGAGATTTCTATTGTTTATATTGGCTTTAAATTGTCAAGAGAAATGTAATATATCAGATATTTAAAAGCGACAGGGCTTGTTAATAGTTTCATTGTTAAGAAACGAGAACAAATAAAATTTAGGATTAAGTATTGTGAGTTTTGAGTCCTCTGTTTTCAGCCACCGCCCATCATCGGAAAAAGGGCTATTACCGCACCATCCTCAATCCTGGTCTTGGCAAGATTTTCTGGAGCTACTACTGAGCCATTGATCATAACCACCACCTGCGCTTTAAGCTGGTCATCCTGAAATATCTCAGCTTTCTGCTGCGGAGTCTCGATCAGCCGGTTAAATAGTTCAGCCAGGTTAAGACCATCTTCGAGCACCAGTTCCCTTTCTCGCCCCCCGAACAATTCTCTAAAATAAGCAAAAAATTTAACCTTGATTTTAATCATCTATTCCATCCTGACTGATCTTCAGATTCAGACTCAATCTCTTTTTTGATTTTAGCAGAGTTTTTAAGCGGTGCCACCTCATTCTATTTTAAAATCATAAAAAATTGTCTATTGCTACTCCAGAAAAAAGCTAATAAAATTCCTTTTTCTCTGGCCTGAATTGCCTTTGAAAGGATTTAGCTGATGGCAAAAAAGTTATGGTTCAAGATGATTGGGCTTCTAACTATATTGTTCGCCTTCATTGGCTGTGCGACCATTGGTGACATCACCGCATCTATGGCTAACCTGCAAAAAATCCAGTTCAAGCTTGACTCGGTCCAAGAATTTTCGCTGGCCGGTATAACCCTCAGTAACAAAAGCAGCCTAAAGGACTTTACTGTTCAGGAAGGCATAAAGCTGAGCCAGTTATTAAACTCAAAAAAGTTTCCGGTCGAGTTTACTCTTAACATTCTGGCTATCAACCCGAACGATGGGTCAGGAAATAAGATTAAGACCACTGCCACTTTGAGCGGGTTAGACGCTCGACTCCTGATTGACGGACAGCCCACCGTTTACGGTGATCTGACCAGCCCGATTGAAATCCCGGGAACCGGTGAAGAAATTATAATTCCGCTCCGGATGAGCTTGGATCTCTATGAATTTTTCAGCAACCAGGGTCCAGAGAAGCTGCTTGAGCTGGCTCTGGCTATTGGAGGCAAGAACGGCAGCACCTCTCGGCTGGCGCTTGATGTTCAGCCACGGGTGACCACACCTTTCGGTGAAATAAAATACCCTGGCCGAATCACCATCGTGGATAAAGAATTCCGTTAAAAAAATGGTGATTGAGTACTCCCGCTGTTAACGGATGAAAACTTCCATATCGCCACCGGCTAAATTTACAGGCCGCCCCTGAGCTCCGAGGGCCTGAACCGAGGAAATCACCACTCTTGTTTCCCCTCTGGCTAAAGCTTCAAACACCAGCGTTGCCAGGTTACCAGATTTGATTCCAGCTGCTGGCGAAGGTGAGGAAAAACCAACTACTGCTGTTCCGGAGGGAGCTACATTCTGCAAAAACGAACCCCGCCCTCCAAACCGGGCTACCAGTTCCCCCGGCTGAATTTCCCTGAGCCGGAGTAGTTTCGGGTCAAAACTAAGATTCAGGGAAAGAGAAGTTATATCAGCAGGCGAATTGACCACCAGGTTTACATTAAGGGTGGACCCAACTGGAACCTCGGCCCGGCCCGGCAAAAATTCTACTGTGCTCATTCCAGAAGCTTCAGCCAGCTCTTCAGGGGTTAATTCCTCTTCCGGGATGACCTCAAAACTCTCGGGAAATGATTCCTGAGCGGTGACAAAACTCAGGGCTTCATTGTCAATCCATAAGGGCTTGCCATCTTCATCAGTTATTGGCATGGTCCTGATGATATGGGGTGTTATAGTCAGGATAACATCGGTCTGTTCCAGAGTCCGGTCGGTACTGGAAAACAAACTGCCCAGAACCGGAAGGTTCTTCAACCCAACCACACCTTTCAACGATTTCCTTTCCTCATCCTTAAGCAGGCCAGCCAGCAGATTAGTTTCTCCGTCTTTTAACCTGATTATATTTTTTACTTCTCTAGTCGAAATTATAGGAATATCAGCAATCCCGGTTCCGCCGATGGAAGTGATGACAATTTCCAGCTCCAGGGTAACTTCATTTTCCTGATGAAGACGTGGTTTAATTTTTACTTCTATACCAACATCCTGATAGGTGTAAGAAACGATCGGTTGCTGGCTGACCCCACCAGCGGCAATTGGCGAAAAGGTCGTCTGAGGAATCGGCACTTTCTGCCCGACCAGGTATTTTATTTCCTCCGAATCCACTCCCCTCAGTCTGGGCTGGGCAATGACTTTGGTGTCGGAATCGGTTTCCAGAAATTGCAGTAACACCGATGGCAGAGTTATCTGAAAATTGCCGGCCTGAGAAAAATTAATTCCTTCAAGGGGCAGCCATCCGCTTTCGGGAAACTCATTGCCACCGCTGTATCTGATTCCGGCATAGCTCTGGCCAAACTGGGTTCCAAGAGTCTGCAGTTTCCTTCTTGAGACCTCCATTATTTCGAGGTCAATTACTACTTCTCCCTTGGGCTTGTCCCAGGCTCTCAACAGCTTTTCAGCCAGAGCCACTATTCGGGGATTATCACGCACAGTTAGCGAGTTCCGGCTCTTGTCAACGATAATGGTCGGTGCCTTGTACTGGGTTCTCAAAACAGAAATCAGCTGACTCTGAACATCCTGGGCATTGATGTTGGAAAGGTAGAAGGTTTTGATGGCATTCAACTCATACTGATTTCTTTTGGTAGGATTGTCAGGAACTATTATTACCGTTTTTTCGTCGATTATCCGGTAAAAAGCCCGGCCAGCCAGACAGAGAGAATTTAAGGCCTGCTCCAGGTTCATCTCACTTAGATCAACCGTTACCGGCAGGTCGCGGAACTGTTCATCAAAAAGAAAATTGATACCAGTAAATTTACCCAGAGCCTGAAACACGGCTTTCAAAGAAGCATCGGTAAACCGCAGTTTGAGCTTTTCTGGTGAATACTTTAACTTAACCGGTTGCTCAATCACCACTTCTTTTGGCTTTTCCTCAACAGGCGGTTTCAAGCCAGCTACCCTTCGGTATTCCTCAAGGACCAATCTGTTGGTCGGATCATAAAAAAGAGCCTTTTTGTATTCTTCTAAAGCTCCATCTTTATTGCCCTCAGCCATAAGCTTTCTGGCTCTCTCCACCGCCTGGCTGGCTGCTCCAGCCTTGGCTCGGAAAAGAGCTAACCGGTAGACTGACTCCTTAGGGTTTTCAATCATAGCCTGCTCATAGTATTTAATAGCCTCATCGTAGTTTTTATTCATTTCTGCCTGAGTACCCAGCTTATAGGACTGACTGAAAGTGGCGCAGGCTAAAAAATTTATCAGGAGCCAGCCAAGAAAAAACCAGTGGATTTTTCCCGGGCCAATTTTATTCATGGAAATTCTCCTTTATTCTTATCTTTCTGGAATTGCCCTGACTATCCCGCAAAATGATTTCTTCTTCTGTAATTTTTGCCAGGACAATTCCCGCAATTAACTCCTCACCTTCAGCCAGGGCTAAAGCCTGCCCGTCAACCAGGATAAGAGCCAGTCTCTTCTGCTTGGAATTTATGATTCCCGGACAGCTCAAATTAATGCTTTCCAGCAACGAACCTGTTTCAAACTCATCTAATCCCCCCGCATCCTCAAAGGCTTCAGTCGCAGCCTGAGCGGGGAACTGAGGCATTCCACCAGACTGAACAGCCGCAAGCGATGGTTTAAAAATGTCCCGCCTGGCGATAGCCAGAGCCGGCTCCAGCAGAGGCATTAGTTCTTTTTTTATCAAAGACAGGCCGACTTCCTTTTTAGCTTCATCCTGCTTATCTGAGCCGGCCGGAATGGTTTTTCCCTGAACCAAAATCAACTGCAGAGAAAAAAACAGCACCCAGAGACTTATCAGAAAAATCAGAATTGTTCTCCGGTCTGACTTATTTTTACTCATGATAAAAACCTGAAACAGTCAATCTTAATTCCAGCATACCGGAAATATTATCTATTTTTTGAAAATTGAGCTGATCCAGTAGAAGAAACCTTGGCCAGGTCTCCACCTGATAAAGAAATCTCTTGAGCAGCGGATAAGAAATTCTGAAATTGAATGAGGCCGAGAGCTTTTTTAGGGCTTTCCGGCTGGTTTCATCATAATTATAGCTAATGGGCGGAAGAACCACCCCAAGCTGCTGAAATACTCGTCTCAAATCCTGCCTGAAGGTTTCAAGACTGTCTTCCCCAGAATAAAAGAGGTTCTTTTCAAAATAGTCTAAATCTTCAAGAGTTGCCCGCCAGCTTAAAAATTGAGTTCTGGCGCTTTGAATCTGTTCGACTATTCTGGAAAGTTCTTTTTCCAGAAAAACCGCTTCCTGTCTGACTGCCTTCAGGCGGAATGACCAGTAAAAAAGAGAGCAGGCTAAAACGAGTAGCAGGACTCCAGCAGCGATGAAAAGCTTCGAAACCAGCTTTCTTTCGCCCGGACTTAGAAATTCACTTAGTTTCTGCATATCTAAAACTCATCTCCACCTGAAATTTGCCATCCTGAAAAGCCTCATTCAGGATTTTTATTTCACTGAAACCCTGAAGCTGAAAATTCTTAACCAGGTTTGTCAGGTCGTCGCGACCGGTAAGCCCAATTCTCACCCTGAATTCTGTCCCCGAACCTGAAACGGCTCCGGTCGGACTCAAAGAAATCAGAAAACTCTGGGGGAGTAGCGCTTCCTCTAGCCTGCTGAAAAACCTTACCCAGGAAAAAGCTTTTTTTTCAAGCAAACCGTTTATCTCCTCTACCAGGGGCTGATGTTTTTTCCTCAGGGTCTCTACTTTCTGGTTTAACTCCCGGTTTTCAGCGCTCAGGGCTATTTTTTTCTCACTCAACACCTGGTTTAAGCTTTTTAGTTTCTTAAGCTCAGAGAGACTACTCCAGTTAACCAGCACCAGCCCAATCAGACCTGTAATCAGAATAATCACCATCAAAATAAATTGCAGCCAGAAAAACCGTCGGTTTCGAAGGGGCTCGGTGGCCAGGTTCAAGAATATATTAAAGTTCCTGAAAGATTGATGGTTGGCCATCATTGCCCCCCAATGAGTGGAGCAACCACCGGATTTTCAGTCATAATTTCCCTGACCTCCTGCCTGAGCCTGTTCTGAATTTCCAGCTTCAAGCGGTTAGAATTATCCAGTCCGGACCGGATATAGATTAAAACCTGTTTCTTTTTAAATTTTTCTTCCAGAAAAGAAACCGTGTTTTCAACTTCCCTTAGAACTGTTTCCAGATTTTCCGCCTCCCCGGGCCAGAGATGTTTTTGGCGGTAAAGATAAGGGCTGGTGTCGAGAACAACAATCAGGCTAAGATAATCAAGGTCCACATCAACCACCAGGACATCATCAGCTCCCAGGCCGTAACTGCTGATCAGGCTGAAAACGGAGAGTGAGGGAATAGTCAACTTGCCGGGCTGGAGTTTTTTTCTCTTCAAAAATCTTTCGTACTCCTTGACCACCTGGCTCCCGGAACACAGCACCATTATCCTCTTTTCCTGGCCTGAATTAAAAGTCTGATATGAATAACGAATTTGGTCCAGGGGCTGGGAAAGCTGCCGGTCCAGACGCCATTCCACAAACCTGGTAATCTCCGACGGACTCATCAGGTTGCCTTCCAGATTGAAGATAAATACCCGGCTGCTCATTTCGGGTATCAGCAGAGTAACTGAATTCCCTTGAGGTCTAAACTCATCAAGCGCTTCATCTATCAACTTTTCAAGCGCTTCCGGGTCTTTTAAGTTTGGCTGAAGAAGATGGGCTTCAATCAACCCTGCTGGAATTCTTTCTCTTTTAAAAAATTCTTCTGAAATGGAACCTTCCGGTTTAGTCTTTAAAAAAGAGAAAAAGGAAGGAGACATCTGGATGATGGCCGCCGGTCGGGGCTGTTCCAGAAAAAAGGCAGTTATTTTTTTCTTCAAACCCATCTTCCTTACTCAACAAAAGTTACTTTGTTAAGGTCTTTGAGACTGGTAATTCCGGCCAGAACTTTTTCCAGACCAGCCTGGCGCAGAGGTATCATTCCCTCTTCCTGAGCTTTCTTCTTCACTTCAGACAGAGGTTTCCTGGCCAGAATCATCTCCCTGATGTCATCTGACAGCTCCAGCAGTTCGGCAATGGCTGTCCGACCTTTATAGCCGGTCTGATTGCAGTCAGAACAACCTCTTGGTTCGAAAAAGGTGACCTCCCGGTACTGATCCGGATTTAGACCCGAAAGCTCCAGGGTTAAATCATCATACCGAACTGAAGCCTTACACTTAGGACACAGAACTCTGACCAATCTTTGAGCCAGGATGCAGTTTAAGGCTGAAATAAAACTGTAAGGGTCAACCTGCATATGGAGAAAACGGCCAATGACATCAAAAACGTTGTTGGCATGGACGGTGGTAAAAACCAGATGTCCGGTCAGAGCTGATTGAATAGCAATCTGAGCCGTCTCGGGGTCACGGATTTCCCCCACCATGATTTTATCCGGGTCATGACGCAGAATGGAGCGCAATCCCCGGGCAAAGGTCAAACCTTTTTTCTCGTTTACTTGAATCTGAGTGATGCCTTCTATCTGGTACTCAACCGGGTCTTCAATAGTGATGATTTTGTCCTCGGGAGATTTGATTTCGGTCAGAGCCGCATAGAGAGTGGTGGTCTTGCCGCTGCCGGTGGGACCCGTTACCAGGATCATACCGTAAGGCTGATTGATGTAGCGGCGGAATTTTTTCAGCACATAGTCAGAAAAGCCAAGCAGGTCCAGCCGGAGCTCGGCAAAAGCCTCGGTAATCATCTCTTTGTCGAGGATGCGGATAACCGCATCTTCGCCATAAATGCAGGGCATGATAGAAACCCGAAAATCAATGGTCTTGTCTTTGATTTTAAGCCGGAAGCGTCCATCTTGAGGAACCCGGCGTTCGGAGATGTCCAGATCTGACATAATCTTAATACGGGAAATGATAAGCGATTGAAACTTGCGGTCTATCGGCTCCATGGCATCGTTCAGAACCCCGTCAATACGGTACTTGATTCGGACAAAGTTTTCCTTGGATTCAATGTGAATATCGCTGGCGCGCTTCTGAACCGCAGTGAAAATGATGGTGTTGACCAGCTTGATGATGGAACCGTCCTGCTCGGTCAGCTTTTCTATGGTAATAACGTCTTCTTCTTCGCCGGTTTCGGTCTCTACCACCTGACGGACAAAGCTTTCGGTGGCTTCTTTCAACACCTGAACGGCTGTCTCACTCCGGCGGAGGGCTTCCTGAACCGCCCTTCTGCTGGCGGCATAGACTTCGACCTTTCGCCCAGCAAAGGCTTCTATAGAATCCACTGCTGAGAGGTCGGAAGGGTCGGCCAGAGCTATCTTTAAAACCCGACCATCATCACTCAATGGCACAAAATTATACCTATAGAGAAAATCAACCGGAAAAGATTGAATCAGCTCTCGGTTCAGATTCTGGCTGCTGAGGTCTATATAGGGAACATGGTACTTTTCTGCCAGCTTTCGGGCTTCCAGCTCTTCGGCCATCAACAGACCGTTGGTTTCACCTTTTGGCAAGTTGCCTCCTTCTGCTCATCTGGTAACTCTGATTATGTTAAATATCGGCAGGTAGATAGAAAGAATCATAGCCGCTGCCACCAGACCGATAAAAATGATTATTACCGGCTCAATCAGAGAAACCAGCGTCTGTATTCTATCACGCAAACGTTCATCATAAAAGTCAGCCACCTCTGTTAGCATCCCGGGCAGGTTGGCTGAACTTTCTCCAATTCTTATCATATCAAGGGCCAGCTGGGGAAAAACTCCAGTTTTGACCAGCGAGTCGTACAGGCTCTCCCCATTCTTAAGGCTTTCGGCCACAGTTTCCAGTCTGAAGGAAATAAAGCGATTGGGAACCGAAAGGCCGGCCACCGTGACCGAGGAAAGCAGGGTTATGCCGGCTTCCAGAAGAAGCCCCAGGGTCCGGCTGAAGAGGGCTGTGGCTGAGTCCTGAATCAAAAAGCGAGCAAAAGGCAGCTTTAGCTTTATCCGGTCCCTAAAAAGAATAAAGCCCAGCCTGTTTTTCTGACTGAGATAGATTAGGATTAGTAACAAAACAAGGAGAGCGAACCAGGGCAAGTTTTGCCTGAGAAAAATAGCCGTTCCCAGCAGCCAGCGAGTCATAACAGGGAGCTCGGCACCAAAATCAGCGTAGAAAGAAGCAAAGCGGGGCAGTACCAGACCGACCAGAATACCTATTAATATTGCTGAAAATATGACCAGCAGGGTCGGATAAAGGAGAGCTGAACGCACCCGGCTTCTGGTCTGATTGACGACCCGAGCATACTGAATGTACCTGGATAAAGACCCCGGCAGATTTCCGCTTTTTTCCCCAGCCATTAAGGAAGCGGTATAAACCTTGGAAAAAAGTGCTTCAAAAGGGGAAAAAGCTTCAGAGAGGGCTTTTCCCCCGCGGACCTCAACTTCAACTTTTCTAATGATATCAAGTAAATAAGGATTTTCTATTCGCTTTTCCACCAGTTCTAAACTTTTAAGCACCGGATAACCGGCTTTTAGAAGAGCCACCAGCTCCTGGTTAAATAGAATGAATTCAGACGGTTTTACCCGATGACCTAATAGCCGGAGCCGGGGCAATTTTATTTCTTTTTGAACCGATAGAACGCAGAAACCTTCTGCCTCCAGACTCCTGCGGCATTCTTCCAGTGAGGGAGCCTGAATAGTTTCTCTGACCAGACGGCCATCGGTGGTTACAAAGCGGCACTGATAAGCAGGCATTTCAGCTCTCTTTTTTGCCTTTACTTGATTATCTTAAGTTAGTGTTTTGAATCTGTCAATCAAACTAAGTCAGAGCAACCGGCCCTGTTCACTTGAATGCCACTTTACTGAACTAAAACTGGATTAAAAAGTTTCCCCCTCAGAAGTTTATTCTTTCGACTCAGAGCTCTGGGCACAGGGGTTGCGGCCGGCTACTTTACTTGGCGAGCTTAACCCGAGCCCGGTTATCCGGATAAAAGTACCCCCCTGAGCCTCCTGGCTGAAACCAGTTCTCATCTGATTGGGTTGGCCAGAGAACCTTATTTAATAAAAAGGTTGACAGGGATTGTAATTATCAGTATTTATTTAGTGCCATGGAGCGTGGTTGCACTAAAAAGAAAGGCAGAAAATTCTTCTGTCTCTTCCTGCAAATTCTTATTTTAGCCACTCTACTAATATCCGCGGCCGACAGCCAGCAAAAAACCACTCAGGAAGAGCAAATCACCCAAAATCCGCCTGACCAGGCGCCACCTCAAGAAATTCAGAAGCCCAGGCTTGACTACATGAGCACTTTTCTCTCCCGGACAACCGGTCCGCTGGGTTTAAAAGAAGACCAGGAGTTTCGCCACCTCCTGAAGCAATCAAAGGTTAAGTGGGCTATCAGGGCTGGGGTGCGCCACATACTAAACTAATTTTTTTTGTGTTATTAATACAAATTTTTGGATTTAATACATTTTTTGGTATATTTTATTATTATTAGGGCAAATGAGAAGGCATATTTTATTCTTCCTGATGCTTTTCGGGGTTCTCATCCTGACAGTTATGGGCTTTATTAACATTTCCCGAAAGCTCTCCTGGAAGGAACCTTATGACGGAGTTACCTGGGTAGAAAGCCAGGGGGGCCTGATAGCGGCCCGAGTTGAAGAAAACAGCCCTGCCTACCTCTCCGGGATTAAGCCTGGAGACATCCTTTTTTCGATAAACAACACCCCTATCAAAAATAGAATAGAATACACCAAAATGCTCTGGCTGGTGGACCGGCTGGAGCAGAAAGCACTTTACCAGGTTGGCCGTGGCGGGACCATTCTTTCCCCGTCCTTTTACCTGGGAAAAAGAGGGGTTAGTTCCACCTACATTTACCTGATGCTCCTGGGCCTGACCACCCTGGCCATAAGCCTTCTGGTTTTTTTCAACACCAAAAGGCAATTTTCCAGACCTTATTCATTTTTCTATCTGGTTTCTATCGCTCTTTATTCCTTTTATGTGTTTTCGGCCACCGGCCAGCTGGATTTTCTGGATAGTCTGTTCTTCTGGTTGGACAAAATGGCCCTTCTGGCTTTTCCCCCACTACTTTTAAACTTCTTTTTTATTTTCCCTCAAAAGAAGAAAATACTTCAAAATAAAAGACTGGTTTCTCTAATCTACTTACCTTCGGTCCTTCTCCTCCTGGCTAACCTGATTTTTAGCTTTTATCTTGAGCCGGGATTGAATGAAACCCAGATAATAAATTTACAGAGAATGCTGGAAAAGGCCGAGCTGGCTCATTTCGCCCTTTATTGTCTTCTGGTCCTGGGATTGATAATCCACGACCTTATTTTCTGTCTGAATCCTTACATAAAAAACCAGTTGAAATGGATTGCTGGGGGCCTGGCTGTGGGCACCTTGCCTTTTGCCGGTTTTTATATAATTCCGTTTCTATTTGGGCGGCTACCTTCAGCTGTCGGGCAGAGCAGTGTTTTACTTCAGGCGCTTATTCCAATTACGCTGGCTTACTCCATTTCCCGGTACCGATTGATGGACTTTGAGGTCCTTTTCAAGAAGGGTACTACCCTGGTTATCTCTTTTACCCTGCTAGCTCTGGTTTACTTTCTGGTCAGCTCGCAAACCGAGCTTTTCTCAGAAAATAGATTAAATGCCATCCTCCTGGGACTGCTGGCCATAATTCTTGGAGCCACCCTGTTCACCCCGCTGTCGGAACTGGTCCAGACACTTTTTGACCGGGTAATTTACCGCCGAAGCTACGAATACCGCCGGACCCTGCTGATGATATCCAATGAGCTTAACCGGGAAAGAAATCTGTCCAGATTGAGCAACTTTCTGGTGGACACTATCTCTAAAGCCCTTTCTCTTAACAAAATGGCCATCTATCTGGCAAAAGAAGGGACCGAGGAAGAGTTATATCTCTTGAAATCCCTGGGCGAACTGGGCAGCGAGCTACAAAACCTGAGATTGACTCCGGTTGAAATAGAACAGCTCCAGAGCTCAGAGTTCATCACCTTTTATCAGCTGGAAGAGTCCGGCAATCTGAATAAGCCGTTCGGTTCTCTTATCAAGAAAGGTCTTTACAACATCTTACCCCTGAAACTGGAAAATAAGATTATGGGAATGATGGCTCTTGGCCTCAAGCTGGATGAGTCATACCTGTCTGGTGAAGACCGGGAGCTTTTACGGACCATAAGCCCATCGGTGGCTCTGGCTCTGGAGAATGCCTATCTTTATAATCAGGAAATTGCCCGCTCCCAGGAGCTGAGGCGTCTTAAAGATTACAGCGACAACATCATAGAAAGCCTGACCGTGGGAGTGGCAGTTATTAACCAGAGCGGTCAGGTCATCGGCTGGAACCGGGTTCTGGAAAGACAATTTAATATAAAAAGAGAACAGGCTCTCAACCGCCATCTCTCTGAAGTCATCGGAGAGGAGAACTTTATAGCCATCTTTCCGCCTGAAACCCAGGCTGAATACCAGTTGCTAAGCGAAATAGGTCTGTCCCTTCCATCAGGAGATAAAAAAATATTTGATGTGGCCAGAACTCCTCTTCTGGATAACCAGATGCAGGCCTATGGTACCATTATCGTATTTGAAGACATCACCGAAAAAATCCATCTCCAGCAACAGCTCCTGACTTCCGAAAAACTGGCATCCATTGGTCTTCTGTCCGCTGGTGTGGCCCACGAAATTAATACTCCTTTGACCGGTATTTCCAGCTATGTGCAGATGCTCCAGAAAAAGCTAACCGATGCCCACTACGTTCAAATCCTCCAAAAAATTGAGGCCCAGACCGAACGAGTCAACCGGATTATTAAGAATCTGCTCAACTTTGCCCGTAATCCCGCCGACGAATCCTTTCAGCGAGTTGACCTCAAGGACAGTCTGGAAGAAATCATTTCTTTGATAGATTACCGGTTGAAAAGTTTAAACATTCAGCTGGAACTGAAGCTCAACCCAGTCGTTATTTACGCCCAGAGAGAAAGACTGCAGCAGGTTTTCATTAACATCATCCTGAACGCTCTTGATGCCATGCCGGGTGGAGGCCGTTTGATTATTGAAACTAACCAGAAAGACGATCTGGCCCTGGTTAAGATTACTGATACCGGGACCGGCATCAAACCGGAGCACCTGTCCAGAATTTTTGACCCCTTCTTTACTACCAAAGGACTGGGTAAAGGAACTGGACTCGGGCTGTCAATTAGCTTTGCCATAGTTAAAGAGCATGAAGGCCAGATTCTGGTTGACAGCGCTGTTGGCAAAGGGACCACCTTTACTATCTTACTGCCGACCAATCTGGCGGATAAAAGCCGTCAGAAATTTCTACCGCGGGGAAAGCATCATGAGAGCTAATGCTTTTATTCACCTGATTGATGATGAACCGATTATCCACGACGTTCTCGGTCAGCTTCTGGAAACAGAAGGCTACCAGGTGGAAATATCTTCTTCTGGGGAGGAAGCCCTGTCCAAAATGCAGGAACAAAAATATGACCTTATCCTGCTGGACCTGCTTATGCCTGGAATGGACGGACTCGAGGTACTTAAAAACATAAAAAAAATAGACCCGGAATCGCTGGTTATAATAATAACTGCTTACGCTTCAGTCGAGTCTGCTCTGGCAGCCATGAAAATAGGTGCCTATGATTACATCCAGAAACCTTTCAAGAATGATGAACTGCTAATGACCATCTCCCGGGCTCTGGAGCACCGCCGTCTGCAGGAGGAAAACGTCCGGCTGCTGGATGAGCTCAAGAGAAAATTCAGCTTCAATAACATCATCGGCAAGAGCCAGGCTATGATGAATGTTTTTGAGCTGATCAAAGCTGCAGCTCCTACCCGTTCAACTATCCTGATACAGGGAGAAAGCGGTACCGGCAAAGAGCTGGTAGCCAGAGCTATTCACCTTAATTCTGACCGGGCTCACCATCCCTTTATCGTGGTTAACAGCGGCTCGCTGCCACCAGACCTTCTGGAAAGCCATCTGTTCGGCCATGTCAAGGGTGCCTTTACCGGAGCGGTCTCCGACAAAAAAGGTCTTTTTGAAGCAGCTGATAAAGGGACGATTTTTTTTGATGAAATCTCTTCCATCAGCCTGGAAACCCAGGTCAAGCTCCTTCGAGTAATGCAGGACAGAGAATTCATGCGCCTGGGCGGGACCAAAACTATTAAAGTTGATGTCCGCATAATAGCAGCTACCAACACAGACCTGGAAGAGCTGATTGAACAGAAGGCATTCCGAAAAGACCTTTACTACCGCCTCAATGTCATCAAGATTGAGCTGCCGCCGCTTCGGGAAAGAAAAGAGGACATCCCGCTGCTGGTCAAACATTTCATTGACCTTTATAATCAGGAAAACAAAAAACAGGTGGAAGGAGTCAGTGAAGACGTGATGGGAATCCTGATGGATTACGACTGGCCCGGCAACGTCCGCGAACTGGAAAATGTACTGGAGAGAGCCGTGGTTCTATGTAAATCCAAAATAATAACCAGAGAACTCCTGCCTCCATTCTTACTGAGCGGCAAGAAGATTATGTATGAGGAGTTAAGCACCAGCAACCTTAACCTGAAGGAGAAAACCACTGAATTCCAGAAAACGCTGATTATGACTGCCCTGGAAAAAGCTGGCGGAGTGCAGAAAAAAGCCGCCCAGCTTCTTGGACTAAAACCGACTACCTTAAACGAAATGATCAAGCGTCTAAAAATTAACGCTCGCTTAAACCAGGAAAACTGAGTTTTGAATTGCTCGCTTTAAGTTATTTGAAATTACCAGGCACCAGGCGGTAAGGATTTATTTTTACTTTTTTCAGGCTTCCAGTGAACTCCAGTTCATAGCTCTTGCTGGCCGAATCAACAATCAGCAGATGACTGATGAGCCCACTCTCTGTTTCCAGAACTACCCGCAGAGGAAAAAGCATCGGTTTTTGAAGCTGTTTGAAGGTTAAAATCAGCTGAGAAGAGGCGCCAGTCTGAACTACCCGTTTTTCAACTCTGACTTCCGGAAGCCTTTCTGAATAGAACCAGTCCTGGAAAAATTTCTTCAGGTCTTTTCCGGAAGCTTTTTCTAAGCTAAGCCGGAAATCGACCGTTCGGGCTTCTTTGAACTTATAATCCTGGTAAAAATCCCGGATCCCCTGAAAAAATATCTCTTCACCCAACAAGTCTTTAAGCATAAAAAGAGCCAGGGCAGCCTTGTTGTAAACTATGGTCTGGTAGCTCTCAAGATTAATATGACTCAATCTTACCCCCAGAATGATTGGACCAAGGTATGATTTTTTCCGAACCCAGGTTGAGAACTTTTTGATAATATTCTCAAAATCTTTTTGGCCGTATTTATCCTTGAGGTACAGCACTGTGGAAAATTGGGCCAGACCTTCTATGAGCCAGTTATCACGGTAGCTACCACGAGTTAGGCCGTGTCCCCACCACTGATGGGCAATTTCATGGGCTAGATAATACTCATTCCAGTACGACAGGTCTACCGGACTTTTGGGGTTGATTATGATGAGGTCCGGTTCCCTGGAAACAGGTAAATTATCCAGAATGACCAATCCCGGCGGAGCATGGCCACCATAGTTCAGCCAGTATCTTTGAACCAAAGTCAACTGCTCATATGGAAACTGACCGAACAGCCCTTGGTAAAATTCCAGAATATTCCGGGCTTCCGTCAGAACTTGCTTTTCCGGATGCCGCCAATCCTGAGTGGTGTAATGTTCAATAGTCACCCCATTAGTTAATTTTCTACCTCTGTTCAGTTTTCCAACTAAAAAGCTGATGTATTTTACCGGTATCTGATTTTCAAAAACAAAAACCGAGCTGCCCAAGTTTTCCAGCTCGGTCAGGTTGCTGGCCTCTTTTAACGAATACTGTTCAACCAGCTTACCGCTGGCCACACACTGATAACCATCGGGGACAATTAACCTGAGTTTAAAAGTAAAATATTTTTCCCTCACCGGCGCCGGATACCAATCGGTCGACTGGGTAAACAGGAAAGAATTGCTTACATAGGAAATTATAATCCGGGTGTCCTCGGCTGTCCTCTGAGGAAGGACATCACTTGTTGGAGGCTGCGGAACAATTTTGCCCCGGTAGAAAATTCTCAACTGGAAATTCCGATCCCGGGAAACTCTTTCAGCCAGATAAACATACAGGTATTTTCTAAGACGGTCGCGAGTATGATAAAGCTCCCGGCCCATCTGATCCTCAATCTTGTGAATCTGAAGGTCAGGATTTAATCTGAGCTGGAGACTATCAACACCTTCACTCAAAGACCTGAGATGAAGCCGGGCGGCTGCTGCCAGCTGGCCACCCTCAGGGCGATAATTGAGTTCTATCTCGTAATGCTTAAGTTCAAATTTTTCCCCAAACCTGACAAACATCCTTTTCTGACCTTCTTCCTGGGGAGAATAACTGTTAAGCAGCTTGGATCGCGTCCGGTCAAAGAAAGAGATTTCCTCTTCAGCAAAAGGAGAATAAACATAGGTGAATTCTCCTTTTTTAAGTGTCTTCATCTCCAGAACAGTCTCTTCTGACCGAGGCAAGAAAGTCAGCAGTTCGCCGGTCAAGGAATTCTCCACCGTAAAAGAGCGAGAATAATTGCGGGAAAATATTGAGTAGACCTGATTGTGGGTTACTTCCTGTGAACCCTTACTTTCAGTTTGCTCAGAAAATTCATAGCTAAGGTTATTTTTAAAAAAATCACTGGAACCTCTGACATAAACGTACTCCAGAGGTTCCTCGAAATAGGGTTTTTTAAACCTCCTCTGGAGCTGCCCTCTCTCCACCTCATCAGATGGCTTAAATTTAACTTGACCTTTTCCCACGATAATAAGGGCCGTATCCTGGTCAGGCAGGTTGTCAAAGAAAATTTCTCCTTCAGAAAAGCTAACCTCGATATCTTTCTGAGTGAGGCGGATGTTTCTGGCTCTGAGGCTACCCAATCCAGGAAACCTGAGACGGTAAAGTTCGGGCAGGCTACTGGAGACTGTCCTTTTAAGAACGACCGCTCTTTCCCCTGCGACGACATAATTCAACTGCCAGACTTCAATAATAGCTGCATATTCGCCCTGAAAAAATGCCTGGAAAAAAGCCCGTTTCTGGCCATTGGTTTCCTGGCTTTCACCGGCATAAAACAGCATAAGAGAATTCATCTGGTTTATTTCAAAATAACGGTTCAGCAGAGATCTTTCAATGTCTCGAATTTCGGGGGAACAGCGGCTCAGATAATCATCTAAGTTTCTGCTTTCCAGAGCCATTTTAATCTCCAGGAGGTAGTCTGGTATGGCTGATTGACTTGATAAATTACCCCCCCACCACGAGAAAAAAATCAGCAGGAACAGGCCACAAGCCAGCCGTTTGATGTTTACCCCAAACCGACCTCCTGAAGTCTCATTAAAATTCACATATATATTATATACGAAATAATTATTCTTAACTCCTGTTGATAAATTAGCAAGTTTTATGCCAAGGGCAGGCAAAATGGGTTTTTTATAAAAATAGGGTGTTTCTACCAGTTAGATTTAACCTCAGTTAGCTATTTTGGACAGGGCTTTATCCCTGTCTAAGACTGAGATGGAAAGTTTTTTACATCTAAGGCTGAGGCTTGGGTTCCTCTTTCTCTTTCTTTTCTTTTTTCAGGTATTCTTCCCAGGTGACAAAGCTGTGGTAGAAAATGGCGTCTCCCTCATCAATACCCCGGGTTATTTCAGTGATGTGAGAAGTGGTCGCTCCAAAAGCTTCAACCGCATAGATAACTGCCTTTTCCGGATCAATATTGTTGCCGCAGGTGTAGATATCTAAAGCTCCATACCTCATTTCGGGCCAGGTGTGAGTGGAAATATGAGATTCCGAAATCACCACCACGCCACTTACACCGTTCGGCGGGAACTTACTAAAAGAAATAGACCAGACTTGAGCTCCGGCTATCTCTGCCGCCTTGACCAGAATCTGCTGGACTTTTTCCACACTCCCGATAATTTTCGGGTCACAGCCCGAAGCTTCGACGATGTAATGATGGCCGATGGTTGAATGAAACTCTTTGGTCATTCAATTCCTCCACTCTGAATTATCAAATTGATTATGGCATAAATGCCAGGCATGTCAAATATTTTTACTAAAAAATTATACCGGAAGGCGAGGATCATTTTTCACTACATTCAACACCAGATGGGTAACCGTTCGCTCTATATGCTTCAGGCTCAGAATTTTCTTCACAAACTGATTCAGATCTTCTCGGTTGACAAAACAACCGATAACAATTGAATCCCACTCGCCAGTTATATCATAAACCGAAAGCACCCGGGGATCGTCGGCAATCTTCTTTTGAGTGTCAAGGAGCTTACCTTCAGAGATTCTTAAACCGATGATGGCCATCAGCCCGAAGCCAAAATACTCCGGCTCAAGCAGTGGGATGTATCCTTTAATCGCTCCACTATGCTCCAGCTTTTTTATCGTCTGAATAACGGCCGGAACTGAAATTCCTGTTTCTCGGGCAATTTCTCTAAAGCTTTTTCGAGCATTTTTATTGAGACTGCTGACAATTTTTCTTTCATTTTCAGATGGCATCTTCCCCTCCTTTAATAATTATAAATTTTTTGACTATTTATATTGACAAATGAAATTTATTTGCCATAATTTATATTAAAATTTAAATTATAGGAAGCTTAAGTATTAACATTTGTGTTAGTCCTTAAAATTTTATAAAGGAGAGCTTAAAAATGCAAGAAGAAATTCACGGTCTTTATGGTTTCTCCTCAGAAAGAGAGGTTCTGGAAACAGTCAACAACTCGAGCCTCAAAATCGAGTTTGTCAGGATTATGTTTACTGACATTCTCGGCCGTCCCATGGACTTTTCAATTCCCCGTTCTGAACTGGAAAAGGCGTTTTCTGAAGGTAAAGGTTTCGACGGTTCATCTATTGAGGGCTTTGTCAGGATTGAAGAAAGTGACCTGATAATAGTTCCTGACCCGAAAAGTTTCCGGGTTTTTCCCTGGACTTACACTGGTTTCGACCCCGGAGTCTGCTGGCGAGAGGGAATCCTGTTTGGAGACATCTATACCCCCAAAGGGAAGCATTTCAGTGGAGATAGCCGCTACGTCCTGAAAAGAACTCTGGAAAAGATGAAAACTGACTTCGGGTTTACCGATTTTAAGTGCGGTCCTGAAATGGAATTCTTTATTTTCCCTGATGACCAGACTCCGCTGCCGACCGACAGTGGCGGTTATTTTTTTTCCGGAAAACACGGGGAAATAAGGAAGGAGATTCAGCTTATCCTGAAAAAGATGGGTATAGAATCCGAATACGACCATCATGAGGTAGCTCACGGCCAGCATGAAATCGACCTGAAGTACCAGAGCGCTCTGGAAATGGCTGATATCGTGATGATTTTCAGGTACATTGCCAAAAAAGTTGCCAGAATGCACAACCTTTATGTCACCTTCATGCCCAAGCCAATTACCGGTCAGAACGGAAGCGGAATGCATGTTCATCAGTCCCTGTGGCGGGAGGGCCACAATATTTTCTTTGAGAAAGATGCTCCATATAACCTTTCCACCGAAGCCTGCCACTATATGGCTGGAATAATTTCCCGGGCCCGCGAAATTTGTTCGATTTTCAGCCAGTGGATAAATTCTTATAAAAGATTGATTGAGGGATACGAGGCCCCGGTTTATGTGGCCTGGGGCCAGAAGAACCGCTCGGCCTACATCCGCGTTCCTGAGTATCAACCGGGCAAAGAAAAGGCCACCCGGATAGAGCTAAGGTCGCCCGACCCCGGTTGTAATATCTACCTGGCCCTGAGCATCATGCTGGCCGCCGGACTGGACGGATTGAAAAACCAGCTTCCCCTTCCAGAACCGGTGGAAGAAAATATCTATCACATGAGTCCCACCAAACAGAAAAAAACCGGGATTGCGGTTCTTCCCCGCAATCTAAGGGAAGCCATAAAGCTGACCGAGAAAAGCCAGCTGGTAAGAGACACCCTGGGTGATGAGCTTTGGCAAAAATTTCTGGCTAATAAATACAAGGAAATAGAAGATTACCTTAAAAACGTCCCAGAAGAATATGATAAACAGGTCAGCCCTTATGAAATAAAAAGATATCTGCCCATGCTCTAAACCAGGGCAGACCTGTCTTTTCTTTTACCATTAATATTTTCTGGTAATAGCTCTGGCTCTTCATTCTATTCTCTGAGATGGGAATAGTAAACCCGGTGAACCGTCTCGACCATGGCCCAAAAATTTTCTAGGGGAACATCAAGCTGTATATGGTGGGTCGGTCCAATAATCAGACCGCCGTTGCAGCCTACTGTTTTTAGCCTTTCAAGAACCTCCTGTTCAACTTCGGCCGGAGTCCCAAAAGGCAGGGTGTGCTGGAGGTCAAGCGTACCCCAAAAACACAGCCTGTCCCCGAATTCACGCTTTAGCCAGGATGGGTCCATGCTCCCTGGTTGAACAGGATTCAGCACTTCAACTCCAATTTCAATCAGGTCCGGAATAATCGGATATATATATCCATCAGAATGGTAAGCCACCTTAACCCCGGGATTGATATTTTTTACTTCAGAAATGAGCCTGGCCATTCGAGGCTTCAAGAATCGTCGCCAGTGGGACGGGGAAAGCAGCATTCTGTCCTGCGCTCCGACATCATCTCCCAGCCAGACCATATCCACCCCTAAAGCTGTTAATTTTTTGGCTACTTCGAGGTGGTAGAAAAAAGGAATATCAAAAAGTCTTTCGACCTGTTCCGGGTTACGGACCATATCCAGCAGAGTTCGTTCAAAACCGCGAAGAGCCCAGGCTGTTTCGAAGATGGTAGTCACCACCACCCCCACTATCCAGTAGTCTTTTTGAAATTCTTTAAGAACTCTAATGACCTCGGTATAAAGCTCTGGTCTATGGGGGTCTGGAGCCCGGTAGGAAGTGAGGGCTTCGTCTTCGGCCAGCGGATGACCAACTATCTCCGTGTACCTTCCCCGACCAAACCTGGTTTCATACTCGACGTTTCTCCATCCAACTCCCCATTCGTCCACGTATGAGACTCCATCCTGGCTTAAGCTCTCGGTAGCATAATAAGAATTGGCCCAGCCTACCGAAGTCAGCAGCAGGTCGCAGCCAATTTTTCTTTCGAGCTGATAAGTGTTTCCGCCACCATGGGGGTTGTAATTTTCATCTTCCAGACCAAAAGACTTCCTCAGTCTGGTCGCAAATTCGGGAGTAAAACTCACCTGCAATGGACAGCGGTCAGGTTCCTCATGGTTTAAAGCCAGCTCCACTCTTTCTCTCGGCTTCATGTCTTTACTCTTTTTTTATATACTTTGCCAGAAAAAATTTTTCTTGACAAACATTTTTGGGTTTAGATATAAAAAAAATTGGTTTTATAGGGTTTAGGTTAAGAAGGAGTTATTCATTATTATTTATTTTTCTTACCCATCTTTCTCTATTTGCCAGGGAAGGGCAAATCTCTTTTTAAGACCAAGCCATTTTTTGTCTTCTTTTTTTCTGAAGAGGATAACAAACTGGACCAGTGTAATGTCGCTTATCAAGAAAGGCTATAATGGAATTAGGGAAAAAAACTTATTATAAAAATGGAGGCAAAGATTGAGTGCCAACCAAACTGTTAATCTGGAAAAAATCCAGGAAATTGTGGAAAGGTATGGTTACGACAAAAGCAAGTTGATTTCCATCCTGCAGGACATCCAGGCCGTTTATCATTACCTGCCTGCTCAGGCTCTCAAGCTGGTCGCAGGCTATCTAAAAATTCCACTGATTGACATTATTTCAGTTGCCACTTTTTACCGGGCCTTCAGCCTTAAGCCGCGGGGGGAACATGTCGCTACGGTCTGCATGGGAACAGCTTGTCATGTTCGGGGAGCACCCAGGATACTGGAAGAATTTGAGCGTCAGTTGAACCTCAAGAAAGGAGAAACTTCTGAGGATGGCAAGTGGTCCTTAGAAACTGTAGCCTGCCTCGGGTGCTGCGCCATCGGTCCGGTAGTGGTAGTGGATGGAGACTATCATGCCCACACTACTATAAGAAAGGTCTCTAACATCCTGCATAAATATCAAAAGTGAGGCCCACCATGAAAAGGCTAAGAAAATTTAAGAATGTTGAAGACCTCCGTAAAACCATTCAACAGCAAGAAGCAACCAGGCAGCAGGAGACGAAAAAGGTGATAACGGTCTCATCCGGAACCTGTGGTCAGGCCCGGGGCTCGCAAAAAGTAATTGAGGCTTTGAAAAAAGCCCTAAAGGCTGAGGGACTTAAAGACCAGGTTATCGTGCGAATTACTGGATGTCATGGATTCTGCGAGGCCGAACCCAACCTCATTATCTACCCTGACCGGATTTTCTACCAGAAGCTGACTCCTGAAGATGTCAGGACCATCGTCCAGGAAACTATCAAAGATGGGCGTGTAGTGGAAAAATACCTCTACCGTGATCCGAGGACTAAAGAGAGAGCCTGGTACGAAAACGAGATTCAGTTTTACCAGAAGCAGAAAAGAATAGTTCTTGGAGACAACATTTTCGTGGACCCAACCAGCCTTCTGGACTATCTGGCCATCGGCGGGTTCAAGCCTTTTCTTAAAGCCCTGACGGAATTCCACCCTGAGGAAATTATTCAGACAGTGAAAAAATCAGGCCTTCGCGGCCGCGGAGGAGCTGGCTTCCCGACTGGAGTTAAATGGGAAGCAACCCGGCGTTCTCCCGGTGACATTAAATACATTATCTGCAACGGTGACGAAGGCGACCCCGGAGCCTACATGGACCGAAGTGTCCTTGAAGGCAATCCCTTCCGGGTGTTAGAGGGGATGATGATTGGAGCTCTGGCCATCGGCGCCAGGGAAGGTTTTATCTATGTCCGCGACGAATATCCTCTGGCCGTCCGGCATGTAACCCTGGCGGTTGACCAGCTTTACCGGGCTGGCCTACTGGGAAAAAATATTCTGGGTACTGAGTTTAGCTTTGACCTGCATATTTCCAAGGGAGCTGGTGCCTTTGTTTGCGGTGAAGAAACGGCTCTGATCGCTTCCATTGAAGGACGAGTAGGAGAACCACGCCAGAGGCCACCCTTCCCGGCTCAGAAAGGTCTCTGGAAAAAACCAACCTGCATTAACAATGTCGAAACCTGGGCCAACATTCCGCTCATCATCCAGAACGGGGCTGAATGGTTCTCCAGCATCGGTACCGCCGGCAGTAAGGGAACTAAGATCTTTTCCCTGGTTGGCAAGATAAATAACACCGGGCTGGTGGAAGTTCCGATGGGAATTACGCTCAGGGAAATTATTTATGATATCGGAGGCGGGATTCCTGATGGCAAGGCTTTTAAGGCCGTCCAGACCGGTGGTCCCTCAGGCGGATGTCTACCGGCTTCACTTCTGGACCTGCCCATTGATTACGAATCGCTTACTGCCGCCGGTTCCATCATGGGCTCTGGCGGTATGATCGTTATGGACGAAAAAACCTGCATGGTTGATGTGGCTATGTATTTTCTCAATTTCCTCCGCGATGAAAGCTGCGGCAAATGTATTTCCTGCCGAGAAGGAACCCAGAGGATGTGGGAAATAGTCAAAGATATTTCCGAAGGCAAGGGAAAGCCCGGGGACCTTGAACTTCTGGAAGAGCTGGCTCTGGCCACTAAAGACGCTTCAATGTGCGGTCTTGGACAGACAGCCGCCAACCCGGTTCTTTCCACCTTGCGCTATTTTCGTGAAGAGTTTGAAGCTCATATCTATGAAAAAAGATGCCCGGCCGGGGTCTGTAAAAGCCTCATCCGCTACGTGGTCATTCCGGAAAAATGCACTGGCTGCGAAGCCTGTAAAAGAGCCTGTCCGACGCAGGCTATTCAGGGAACCAGAAAAGATGTCCATCTCATTCTCTATGATAAATGCATCAAGTGCGGAGCCTGCCTGGAAGCTTGCCGTTTTGAAGCCATTGAAGCTCAGCGTGATGAGGCCATCATAATTGATAAAGAGGTGCGGCTATGATTACCATGAAAATTAATGGGGTCGAAGTCAAGGCTGAGGAAGGCTGGACCATCCTGGAAACAGCTCAATTTTACGGGCTGGAAATTCCAACCCTCTGCCATCATGAAGGCTTAAGTCCTTACGGTGCCTGCCGCCTCTGTCTGGTGGAAATCGGAGAGGGAGCAAAAGCCAAACTGGTCTCTTCCTGCACCTACCCGGCGGAAGAAGGTCTGATAGTGCACACAGACACCAGGAGGGTAATTCAGGCCCGGCGGATGATGATTGAGCTGATGCTTTCGGTAGCTCCTTACTCCAAGGTGATTCAGGACCTGGCCTCAAAATTCGGTGTAACCAGGATGAGATTCACAATTCGCAATGAAGAATGCATTCTGTGCGGACTTTGCATCCGCATGTGTGCTGAGCAGATGGACGGAAAAGCCATAGGCTTCCAGAATCGCGGCTATCAAAGAAAGATTTCCACACCTTTTGATATCCGTTCAGAAGAATGCCGTCTGTGCGGCGGATGCATCTACATCTGTCCAGCCTGTCAGCTCCGCTGTCAGGGACCGCAGGCTGAGACTGCCCTTTGCAATGCCTGCTTGACTATGGACCCAACCTGCCTGGATTACTACGATGAACTGCAGTGCTGGATGTATGATGCCGGGCGCTGCGGAACCTGTGTCCGGGAGAAAAAGTGATGATTATCAACTTAAATCATTTAAATAACCTAAAAAAGGGAAAAAGGAGGTAATGCAATGACCTTTACAAAAATTAATAGGAGTGCAGCTACCCTGACCAAAAACAGGACTGAAGGCTCCATCAGCCCCTTCAGTGGGATGTGTGTAACCTGTGTCGATGGCTGCATAGGAATGTGTGAAATCGGGAAATCCGCCTACCGTGGAACCGAAGTTCTCTACCCTCAACCTTTTGGAATAATAACCGCAGCTTCAGAAAAAGACTATCCAGTGGACCTTTCCCATTTCAATATAATGGGGACCGCAGCGGGAGCCTGGGGTGTGGAAGCCGACAGCGATAAAGCTACCTTCGAAAAAGTCTCAGTCGAAACGGCCATCGGACATGATAAAGGCATAAAACTACGTGTTCCTTTCGTTATCTCTGGGATGGGTTCAACCAACGTGGCCAAGCAGAACTGGGCCGGTTTGGCTATTGGGGCAGCTATCTCCGGGGCCATCCTGACTGTAGGCGAAAATGTCTGCGGAATGGATGAGGAAGCCGAAATCAGAAACGGGCGGGTGGTCCGTTCGCCTGATATGGAAATGAGGGTTAGATCCTTCCAGGATTGGTATGACGGCTACGGCACCGTGGTCGTGCAGGCCAACGTGGAAGATACCCGCCTCGGCGTCCAGGAATATGTGATCGAAAAATTAGGAGTCACCGCCGTGGAACTCAAATGGGGCCAGGGAGCTAAGGACATCGGCGGTGAAGTCAAGATTAAATCCCTGAAAAAAGCCCAGGATTTGAAGAAAAGAGGCTATATTGTTTTACCCGATCCTGAAGACCCCGCGGTCATTCAGGCCTTTGAAAAAGGCAGCTTTAAGGAATTTGAACGACACAGCCGTCTGGGTATGGTGGAAGAAGAGAGTTTTCTCAAGCGCGTGGAAGAGCTGAGAAAAGCCGGGGCTAAATATGTTTTTCTAAAGACCGGAGCCTACCGGCCGGCCGACCTGGCCAGAGCAGTCAAATATGCTTCCAAGGCAAAAATTGACCTGCTGACGGTGGACGGAGCCGGGGGAGGCACAGGAATGAGTCCGTGGCGGATGATGAACGAGTGGGGCATCCCGGGGGTTGAAATCTGGTCGCTAACCTATAAATACGCTGATTATCTGGCCAAAAAAGGTGAATATGTTCCGGATATAGTATTTGCCGGTGGTATTACTTTTGAAGACCAGATTTTTAAGGCTCTGGCTCTGGGAGCTCCTTACGTCAAAGCAGTCGGCATGGCCAGGTCGCCTCTGGCTGCAGCTATGGTTGGTAAAACCATTGGCAGCCGCATCAAAGACGGACAGATTCCCGTCTACGTTGAGCGATTTGGAAATTCGGTCGAAGAAATCTTCATCACCGCACCCGAACTTAAGAAGAGATTCGGTCAAAGGTTTGACGAGCTACCGCCCGGAGCCATAGGTGTTTATACCTATTTCAAGCGCCTCAACCAGGGACTGCGTCAGCTGATGGCTGGGGCCAGAAAATTCGCCTTAAGCTACATCACTCGAGACGACATTGGAGCTCTGACCATGGAGGCCGCCAGGATAAGCGGCATCAAGTACATCCAGGACATCGATAAAGAAGAAGTGGAGAAAATCCTAAATTCTTGATCTTTGCCTTAACCTGAACTTAAGGGCCCGCTCTCACAGAAGAGTGGGCCTATCGTTTAAGCTAAAATAATTCTGCCTTTCTCTTCCCCGACCAGCAAAAAATCCTGGTGTGAAAACATCCAGATAAATACTCCAGAAAGATTTAATTTTTCCCATTATCTGAAAAACTTAATATAGGTAAATAGTCAGGCCATAGACTTATACCGTGTTCTTATGGTATAAGAAAATGACTGAAACAAACCATGATTACAACAATAATTAGCCTGTTTATTCTGCTGTTCGCCATAACCATACACGAAGCCGCTCACGGCTGGGTAGCTTACCGCCTGGGTGACCCTACGGCTATGGCTTCAGGAAGAGTTACACTTAACCCAATAGCCCATATCGACCTCTTTGGCACCATCATTCTGCCCCTGCTGCTGGCAGTGTTCGGGGCCCCAGTTTTCGGTTGGGCCAAACCCGTCCCGGTTAATCCTCATTTTCTCCGTAACCCCAGACGGGACGGCTTCTGGATTTCTTTAGCCGGACCCGCTGCCAACATCATAGCAGCTGTTATTGCTCTACTTCTAATAATCTTGCTCAAAACTCTGACCCCGGTCACTACTACCACTCTTTACAATTTTCTGACCGCTCGAGGACCGGCTGCCGGACTCCAGCCCCTTCAGGGTCTGGTTATAATTCTTTTCTACCTGGTTTTAATCAATACTTACCTGGTGGCTTTCAACCTGATTCCCATGTATCCTCTGGATGGAAGCGGAGTCCTGGAGGGATTGCTGCCTGACCATCTGGCCGACCAGTATGCCAGGCTACGTCCTTACGGTTTTATAATTGTGGTGATCCTCATTTCAGTGGGATTTCTGGACCTGATCATCAGGCCTTTACAATACCTGATTCTGGGAATAATCTTTTTCTGAGAAAAACAGCTATGAGTGAAGCCCGTAAGAAAACCGTTTTGAGCGGGATGCGGCCAACCGGCCCGCTCCATCTTGGAAATTATGTCGGAGCCCTGCGGGGTTGGGTACGTCTGCAGGAAACCCACCGCTGCTTTTTCACCATAGTACCCTGGCACGCCCTGAGCTCCGAGTATGAAAACCCGAAAGTCATCAAAGAATACACTTTTGAAGTTGCACTCGACTGGTTAGCCGCCGGTCTGGACCCGAAAAAGTCGGTGCTTTTCATCCAGTCGGAAGTCAAGGAGCATGCCGAACTCCATCTTCTGCTTTCCATGATAACGCCCTTGTCCTGGCTGGAACGAGTACCTACTTTTAAAGAACAGCAACAGGAAATTCAGGACCGTGAGCTTAACACTTACGGTTTTCTTGGCTATCCCCTGCTGCAGACCGCCGACATAATTATCTATAAAGCTGAAGTGGTTCCGGTCGGGGAGGACCAGGCTTTTCACATTGAGCTGGCCAGGGAAATTGTCCGGCGGTTTAACCGCTTTTACGGAGAGGTTTTTCCAGAGCCTCAAATGCTGCTGACAGAAGTGCCAAAGCTGTCCGGGACTGACGGACGCAAAATGAGCAAATCCTACGGAAACGCCATCTATCTAAAAGACTCCCCAGAAACGATCCGCCAGAAAATTTCTCCCATGGTCACCGACACCCGCAGAAAAAGACGCAGCGACCCGGGTGAACCAGACGACTGTCCGGTGTTTACCCTTCATCGGGCTTTTGTCCCTGAAAGCCGGAGAGAAGAACTGGCTGCCGGGTGCCGGGGGGCTTCTATCGGCTGCCTGGACTGTAAGAAAGTGGTGATTGAGGCCCTAATAGAAGAATTTGCCAGTTTTAGAGAGAAAAGAAATTATTACGAAAAGCATCCAGAACTGGTCTGGGAAATATTCGAAGAAGGCAACAGGCAAGCCCGGGAAGTGGCCTCCCAAACCATGGAAGAGGTCAGACAGGCCATGGGTCTGGTTTTTCCCTTCAAGACCAAATCCTTTTCTAAAGAGAAACGCTGATGGAGCAGGAAATTCAGGAGCTTCAAGAAAACCAGGTAGAGACTCAAGTTTCCCAAGCGACAAGCGATGGTTATCAGGTTAAACTGGAAATCTTTGAAGGACCGCTTGACCTTCTTCTGTTTTTAATCCGCAAGAAAAAAATCGACATTCATGATATTCCCATAGCCGTCATTACCAGAGATTACCTGGAATACCTGGAAAAAAAAGACCAGATCAATCTGGACCGGGAAGCGGAATTTTTGCTGATTGCGGCCTTGCTGATTTATATCAAATCCCAGATGCTGCTGCCCCGGGAACAGGAAGCCGCCCGGGAAGATGACCCCCGGCAAATTCTGGTGGACCGTTTGCTGGAGTACCAGAAAGTCAAGATAGCCTGTTCTCTTCTCCGGGAAAAAGAGGAAGACCAGCTTCAGCGCTGGAGAAGAACTTTCCTACCGCCAGTAGCCCGACCCGATGAGCTGGATCTGCTCGAAGTCAGCCTTTTTGACCTGGCCGAGACTTTTTTCCTCATTCTGAAAAGAAAAGAAAAAGAGAATTTCCAGATAATAAAGGGAAAAGATATTTCGGCAGAGGAAAAGATGAAGGAAATGGTTCACTATCTGGAAAAGCACGGCTCTATGGACTTTCTGGAGTATTTTGAAAATCAGGAAACTCTGGAAGAAGCCCTGGTTTCCTTTTTCTGTTTATTAGAACTGATCAAAAACCACACTGTGATTGCCGTCCAGGAACAGCTGTTTCAGACCATTAGGGTCTGGCTGCGAAAAACCCGGCAACTTTCACACCCTCACGGATCCAGCCATGAATGAACAACTTAAAGCCATTCTGGAAGTGTTGATTTTTATTTCTCAGGAACCACTTACCATTAGTAAAATAAAGGAAGTCCTGGGTGAAATCCCGGAAGAAGAACTGGAAGAAGCTCTACAATCCCTGGTTTCTGATTATCAGCAAGGTCAGCGTGGAATCCAGGTAATAAAAAGCGGGGGCGGTTTTATTTTTACCACCAAGCCGGAATATGACCAGTGGGTCCGACGCTATCTTCAGATTGAAAAGAAGACCAAGCTATCCTCAGCCGCCCTGGAGACTCTCAGTATCATAGCCTATCATCAGCCGATCACCCAGGCAGAAATCTCAGCCATCAGGGGAGTGGACTCGACCTATTCCCTTAAAACTCTACTTCAGAAGAAGCTGATTAAAATCGTCGGCCGGAAAAAGGCTCCTGGAAATCCCCTGGTTTACCGGACTACCGAAAAATTTCTGCAGTACTTTGGACTGAACAGTCTGGATGATTTGCCGAAAGAAGAAGAAATTGCTAAAATCCTGGAGGAAGAAAAAGAGACTGTTTCTTAGCTCTAAGTAGAGAATTTTCCAGCACTTAGGGTTGACAAAGCGGCCTAACTTCTATAGTATTAGAAGCTATTCTTTAATCGTAATATTCAATGGAAATTATCATTGCCAGAAATAGCGGATTTTGTTATGGAGTAAAAAGGGCCTTGCAACTTTCCAGAAAAGCGGGGCAAAGTCAAAAAAACCGCATTTTTAGCTGGGGAGAACTAATCCATAACCCTGAAGTCATAAAAAAGCTGGAAAAAGACGGCATCCAGGTGGCTAATTCCCTGTCCCAGCTAAAGCCTGGCGATACTGTCATCATCCGGAGCCATGGCGTTTCCCCGGCTGTTTATCAAGCTTTAAGGAAAAAAAGGGTCAGGTTGATTGACGCCACCTGCCCGATAGTCAAAAAAATCCAGAAAACCGTGGCTGCTCTAAGCCGTCGGGCCGGTGAAATAATCATCGTCGGCAACAGAAACCATCCAGAAATTCAGGGTCTACTCGGCTACAGCCGTGGCAAAGCCCGGGTGGTGGAGAATGTCGAACAGGCCGGCCAGCTGCCATTTAAGAAAAAAAGAGCTGTCCTGGCCCAATCCACCCAGGATGGTGAGCTCTTCAGCCAGGTGGTAGAAACACTGGTGAATAAGACTGCTGAACTTAGCGTCTTTAATACCATCTGCCAGAGCACCAGAGTCAGGCAGGAAGCAACTGCCGAACTGGCTCGCCGGGTTGACACTCTGTTAATCATCGGCGGGAAAAACAGTTCCAACACCAACAAGCTCTATCAAATCTCCAGCCGGCTTCTTCCCAGGACCTACTTTATAGAATCACCCGAAGAAATCACCCCTGAAATGATTCAGGGGGCCTCATATATAGGGATTTCAGGAGGAGCCTCCACTCCTCCTGAGGTTATTAAAAAAACTGTTTCAGCTATCAGCCATAGCTACAAACAGAATTCTCAACAGGAGAAAGTGACCCATGACTGACATCAAAAAGAACCTCCCAACCGAAGACCAGCTTTCCCCGGAAGACTATGAACGTCTTCTCGAGAAGTACCATCTTTCTGACCAGGAACTGACAGCTGGAAGCCTGGTCCGCGGCCGGGTGGTGAAAAAAACCCCGACCCACCTGCTGCTGGACATCGGACACAAGACTGAAGGGGCTATACCTCTCGAAGATTTTCGACGTCCCAAAGAATTTGAAGAAATCAAAGTTGGCAGCAATATTGAAGCCATTTTGGAAAAATCCAGACCTCAGGATGGTTATTTTCTCCTATCCAAAAGAAAAGCTGATACCCAGAGGGCCCTGGAGCAACTGGAGAAAGCTTATCATTCCAATAACTGGGTCACCGGAACGGTTGTGGCCAGAGTCAAGAATGGCTACACGGTAGACGTGGGTCTGGAGGCTTTTCTACCTGAGGCCCATGCCGACCTCCGGCCTTTAAAAGACCCCGAGTCCCTGATTGGCCAGAGCCTGAAGTTTAAGGTTATGAAATTTAACCGCAAAGAAGAAGATGTAGTGCTATCCAGGAAGCTTCTTCTCCAGGATGAGCGTGAAAAAAGAAAACGCCGGGTTTTTAGCCGTCTGGTCAAAGGTGAGAAGGTAAAAGGCACAGTCAGGTCCCTTACCAGCTTTGGAGCCTTTATTGACCTTGGCGGAGTGGAGGGGCTGCTTCACATTTCTGATATGAGCTGGGGTAAAATCAATCACCCCTCAGAAATATTCCAGGTTGGACAGGAAGTTGAGGTTGTAGTCCTGGATTTTAATGAGACTGAAGAAAAGATTTCTCTTGGCTATAAACAGCTGACTCCAGACCCATGGTCAAACGTTCAGGAAAAATACCAGCCCGGAATCAAAGTTACCGGCCGGGTGGTCAGCCTTACCGATTTTGGAGCTTTCGTGGAACTGGAAAAAGGTGTGGAAGGGCTGATTCATGTTTCGGATCTGAGCTGGTCAAAGAAAATGGTTCATCCGAAGAAAGTACTGGCAGTCGGGCAGGAAGTTACGGTTCAGGTGCTGGAAGTCAACCCCGAAAGCCGCCGGATTTCTCTAGGTTTAAAGCAAGCCATGCCTCATCCACTGGAACTTTTTGCCCAGAAATATAACCCGGGTTCTCGGATTAAAGGCAGGGTTACTAGCCTGACTGATTTCGGAGCTTTTGTTCAGGTAGATAAGGACATTGAAGGGCTAGTCCATATCTCTGACATCAGCTGGGAAAAAATCAAACATCCATCCGAGAAACTTAAAGTCGGAGAAGAGGTGGAAGTGGTCCTGCTCAATGTCGACCTGGAAAAGCAGAAAGTGTCCCTGGGTATCAAACAGTTAGAAGGCGATATCTGGGAAGACTTCTTCCAGAGGCAAAAAGTTGGCGATGTGCTCAAAGTGAAAGTAGCCAGAGTTGCTGATTTTGGTGTTTTTGTGGAAATTGTCCCGGGCATAGAAGGGGTGGTCTTTAATTCCGAACTGGACGAAAATCGGATAGAAAATCCGGCCGAGGTGTTCAGGCCAGGTGATGAAAAACTGGCCAAAATAATCAAGCTCAACCCCCAGGCCAGGAAGATCTCTCTGAGCTTCCGTCAGGCCCAGATGGATCTGCAGAAAAAAGAATTTCAGAAATACCTGGAAAATCAGGGTGACCGCTTGACTCTGGGAGACCTTTTAAGAGAACAGTTGAAAAATTTACCGAATAAGGCCAACGGCAAAAAGGAGGGTGAATCATGATTAAGGCCGACCTGATTAACATAGTTTCAAAAGAGCTAAACATCTCCAAACAGGAAGCGGAAATGGGAGTTAATCTGTTTTTTGAGGCCATCAAAGAGGCTATTCTGAAAGGAGAAGAGATTGAATTCAGAGGTTTTGGCAGCTTTCGCTTCCGGCAAAGAGCTGCCCGGTCCGGTCGTAATCCCAGAACGGGAGAAGAGGTCAAAGTCCCGCCCAAAAAAGTCCTCTATTTTAAGCCTTCTAAAATTCTAAAGGAGATGCTCAATCAGAATAGATGAGATACTGCACCGCCCCCTGGAGACAGACCTACGTGAAAAATTCACTAAAACAGAAAAAATGCATTTTTTGCCAGGCCCGGAAAAACAAAAATGATGAAGAGGCCCTGATTCTCTACCGCGGCCAGCACAATTTTGTCATAATCAACCGTTTTCCCTACACCACCGGCCATCTGATGATTGCACCCCACCGACACCTGGCTGACTTCGCCCGGGCACCCAGAGAGGTGGTTCAGGAATCTACGGATTTAATCCAGCTGGTGTTACGAATTTTAAAAAAGTGTTACCGTCCATATGGTTTTAACATTGGGATGAACCTGGGTCAGCCGGCCGGGGCCGGAGTGGCCGGTCATTTTCACATTCACGTAGTCCCTCGCTGGCCTGGAGATTCTAACTTTATGCCCATCATCGGAGAAACCCGCGTCTTCTGTGAAGACCTGAAGACCACCTACCTCCGGCTGAGACCTTACTTTGCCCGGGAAGAAAAGAGACAGGAGAAATAACCATGCTTAAAACGATGCGGAAAAACGTCAAATCACTGGCCCCAGTGCTCTGGATTGTAATAGCCACTTTTATCATTGCTATCTTTGCCGTCTGGGGTGGGGCCGGTCGCTTAGGCGAAGCCCGGCAGGCTAACACCATCGCTCAGATAGGCAAAAAAGATATCACCGCCGAAGATTATTTTCAGGTTTTGCGGCAGAGAATCGAACAGATGAAAAGAGAATACCCGAGCTTAAACCCCACCCTGCTCCGCCAGCTCAACCTGCCCATGCAGATTCTTGAACAGATGGTCAACCAGCAAGTGCTTCTCTACATAGCCAGAGATATGGGGCTCAAGGTTACTGACCGGGAAGTTCAGGAAAGAATAATGTCTTTTCCCATTTTTCAGAGAGAAGGCAAATTCGTCGGCTTTGAGGAATATAAAAGAATTCTTGACTGGAACCACATTCCCCTGCAGAAGTTTGAGGAGAGCCTGAGAGAGGAAATTCTGCTCAACAAGGTGGTTCAGCTCCTGACCGCCGGAGTGGCCGTCACCGAGGATGAAGCCTGGGAAAATTACCGCAATCAGAATGAGACTGTTAAAATAGAATATCTGGTGGCTTCCACTGATAAGATAAAACTGGACATAGAACCGACTGAGGAAGAACTGAAGTCTCATTTTGAAAAGAATAAAGCCAAATATCGGGTTCCAGAAAGAAGAGAAGGAAAAGTGGTTTTCCTGAAGACCGAGGAGCTAAAAAAGGAAATCACTGTTTCTGAGTCAGAAATCGAAAAATACTACCGCGATAACCTCAACCAGTTCAAAGAACCAGGGCGAACCAGGGTAAGTCGGATTTACCTGACATACAGTGAAGCCGACAAAACCCAGGCTCAATCTCTGGGCCAGATTTTAAAAACCAGGCTGGAAGGCGGGGAAGATTTCAGTGAGCTTGCTTCTCTGTACTCCAAGGATGAAAAAGCCAAAAACGGTGGAGACTGGGGCTACTATGATTGGCAGAGCTTCACCCCTGAAGAAATTCAAGCAGTAAACAGACTGGAAGCCGGGCAGGTTTCAGAACCACTTGACCTTGGCTACGCTATCTCCATCTTAAAAGTTACTGAAAAAATGCCGGAAATCACCCGTTCCCTGGCTGAAGTGAAATTCATGATTCAAAATAACCTTCTTGAACAAAAAGCCCGAAACCGAGCCACGGAAAGAGTGGAAAAACTGGCCCGGGTAGCCAGGAAAACCAAGAACCTGGAGCAGGCTGCCAGAAGAGAAGGCCTGCTAGTTCAGGATACCGGTTTGCTAAAGAATGGAGAACCTCTGAGCGGAATAGATTCCTCCGGGACCCTGAGCCAGACTCTGTTTGAACTCAAAGAAAAAGAAATCTCCTCACCGGTCTTCACCTACGAAGGTGTGGGCCTGGTCCAGCTAACCAGGATAGACCCTGAACATCCGGCCTCTTTTGAAGAAGCCAGAGCCCAGGTTAAGGAAAACCTGATCTCAGAAAAGAAAAAGGCAATCGCCAGAGAAAAGCTGGCCTCACTCAAATACGGACAAGCGGTTAACTGGGAGGAGTTTGCCAGTAAAAATGGACTTGAATATAAAAGGGCTGAAAGTCATAAGCGAGGTCAGTACCTTAGTCTGATAGGTGATACCAAAGAGGTGGATAATCTGGTCTTCACTCTGCCTCTCAATCAACCGAGCGAGCCATTCGAGCTTACCGAAGGTCTGGCTGTGCTGAGAGTACTAGAAAGAAAGGAAGTCTCCAGAGAAGAATTTGAAAAGATCAAAGATCAGGAGCTGCAGAATCTTCTGGGGCAGGCCCGGGAAATGTTCCTGTTCAGCTACCTGCAAAAGGTAAGAGAGGATATGAAAATCCGGGTCAACTACGAGCTGTTTACCAAAATTACCGATGATGTTCTTGCTCGAATAAGCGAATAAACCCTCTTTGTAATAAAAAAAATTTATCTATTAAGGAGGGCAAATGGAGACTTCCAAAAAATCCCTGCCGCCAGAGGCTTACCGCGAGCTTGGCCCTGGCGAAAAGTACGTTCCCCTGGTACCGGCTGAAAAAATAATCCCCGAAGTTACTGTTCGTTCGGTTCTTTGGGGTTTGTTTATGGCCGTTTTCTTCACCTTTTCTATGGCTTACCTCGGTTTGAAAGTCGGAACGGTACCCGAAGCGGCCATTCCGATTGCCATTCTGGCCGTGGGTATTGGCTACGCCTACTCCCGAAAAAACACTATTCTGGAAAATGTCATCATTCAGTCTATCGGAGCTGCCTCAGGGGCACTGGTGGCTGGAGCCATCTTCACCATTCCGGCTCTTTTCATCATAGGTTTGCCAATTGACATTTTTAAAATCTTTCTCTCTACTTTTCTGGGAGGCTGCCTGGGAATTCTGTTTTTGATTCCCTTAAGACGGTATTTCTGTGTCGAACAACACGGTAAATTACCCTTCCCGGAAGCTACCGCCACTACAGAAATCCTGGTCTCAGGAGAAGGTGGTGGCGACCAGGCCAAGCCTCTGATTCTTGGAGTGGTGATTTCTGGAATTTATGAATTCCTGGCCATCGGGGTTAGGCTCTGGGATGAAATCATAACTTTCCGTTTTCTGCCTTTCATGGACAAGCTGGCAGAAAAGAGCAAGATGGTGCTGAAGATAGACGCTCTATCGGCTTTCCTTGGTCTGGGCTATGTCATAGGACTTCGTTACAACGCCATTATTGTGGCCGGGGGACTGCTGTCACATTTCGGCTTCATCCCGGTCATCTGGTTCCTGGGACAGCATTTCCCGGAAGCAGTTTATCCCGGAAAAATTCCCATAGCTGAGATGAGTGAGGTTCAGATTTTCACCACTTATGTCCGGAACATAGGCATCGGAGCCATTTTTATGGCTGGAGTTTTAGGAATAATTAAATCAATGCCCATTATGGCCCGGGCCTTCTCTCTCGGCTTCAAAGAAATACTCAAGGGAAAACAGGTCGCAGCTGAACCGGTGCGGACCGACCGGGACCTGAAGATGTCCACCATCATTACTGGAATCCTACTTACAGCTTTGGCTATTTTCTTCTACTTTATGTGGATTTCTAATCTGAAATTTGCCCTGATAGGGGTGGTCATCTGCCTGCTTTTATCTTTCCTGTTTACCACGGTGGCAGCCACAGCTATAGCCATTGTGGGCACCAACCCAGTTTCAGGAATGACTCTTATCACCATAATTCTCTCCAGCGTCATCCTGATTGGAGCCGGATTATCAGGTAATGAAGGTATGGCGGTTGCCTTGCTGATAGGAGCGGTGGTCTGTACAGCACTGGCGGTCTCAGGCAGCTTTATCACCGACCTGAAAATCGGCTACTGGATCGGAGCCACCCCACGCAACCAGGAAAGGTTTAAGTTTGCTGGCATTCTGGTTTCTGCCCTGACCGTTGGAGTGGCTATTTTCATCCTGGATAAAGCCTTCTCTTTCCAGAGCGGAGCCCTGGCGGCCCCTCAGGCCAATTTGATGGCTGCAGTTATCAAATCGCTGATGTCAAGAGAACCAGTTACCTGGCTTCTCTACGGGATAGGAGCCTCTATAGCCATCGTGGCTGAGCTGTGCAAAATTCCTCCGCTACCCTTAGCTCTGGGTATGTACCTGCCCCTTCACCTGACCACTCCCCTTCTGGTCGGAGGTTTCCTGTCGCATCTGGTTAAGAAATCCAGCCCGGACAGAGAAGTGGCTGAAAAACGTCATAACCGAGGGATGCTGATTTCTTCCGGCTTTATCGCCGGTGGTGCTCTGATGGGAGTAGTCCTGGCTGTATTAAAACTGGCAAATCTTGACCACTACCTAAGTCTGGGAATTCCTATGGTGCTGGAGAACGGCAAGTGGGTTGACGGACTCCCCGCCAGCTGGTATACCCAGTACGGCCAGATAATCAGTCTGGCGGTCTTTATTCTCCTGATAGGTTTCGTTTACTTGCAATCTAAAAAAGCTAAATAAAATCAAAGGAAGGTTAATATGAAAGGCAATAAACTTTATCAGGCAGCCGAAAAGGCTATTTTCCAATCATTAAAGCTTAAGCCTAAAGAAAGTTTTCTGCTGGTCACCGATAAACATAAGATGGAAATTGCAGAAGCTCTGGCTTTTTATGCTAAAAAGGCCGGGGCTGAGACCACTACCTACCTGATGACTGAAACTCTGCGACCTATTACTGCCCCAACTAAATTGTTTAAATTGCTGACAGAAAAAGCTGATGTCATCACCTACCTTCTCGATGCCAGAATTGAAGAAAAACCTTTCCGGGGCTTCATGGTCAGCCAGGGAATGAAGTTAAGTCGCATCTGTATGATGCCCGGAATAACTGTGGATATGATGGAGCGGCTGGTTAATATTGATTTCCACAAAATGAATGAATTTACCAAGAAAGTCATCAAAGCCATGAAGGATGCCGACCGGGTAATTGTGGAAAACGAAGCTGGAACGAATATCAGTTTTAGCGTCAGGGGCCGGGAATGGCACAACGACAACGGCGACATCAGCAAGAAAGGAAAACATGGTAACCTGCCGGCCGGCGAATGCTACACCTGCCCGGTGGAAGAAACCTTTACTGGAAAAATTGTTATCAACCTGATTGATGATAAACTGGGACATGGCGAGATGGAATTCAAAGAAGGACGCCTGGTGCGCTGGAAGGGTAAAGGGATAGAAGAAATTGTCAAAAACATTGGCCGGGATGAAACGGGGTTCATCATCGGTGAGTTTGGCATCGGCACTAACCCCGGCGCCCGCATCTGCCCCAACATGCTGGAGGCCGAAAAAGCTTATGGAACAGTCCATTTTGCCATCGGAGACTCCTACGGCCTGGGAAAAAATAAAAGTAAGCATCACTATGATGCTCTGGTTGACAAAGCAACTATCATCGCTAAGGGGAAATACATCGCCAAGAATGGCAAGTTCTTAATTTAAGTCAAAGACCATCTGTTCAAAGTTTGCCAGATTGAGGCTGGCTTTGCGGAAACAGAATAGATAGAAAAAACTAATAAAGTCATTTTAGCTTGATTATTAAACCGCTTTGAAGCGGTTGATAGTAATTGGCAATAGATCTTAGATGGCAAGGGAGGTGGGCTGGATGAAGGGTTTTGACCTGAAACAGCTCTTGCCTCTTTACAATGAGCTGGGAACTTTGAAATATGGAGGAACGCTGGATTTTTCCAGGCTGGAAAAAATTATGGAGCCCATCAGGCTCGGAAGCCAGGAACTTTCAATAGAGCATCTCATGGCTTTAAAAGAAGACACTCACTTTCCGTCCTGGTGGAAGCTGCCCGAGATAAAAACTGAAGAGTTGAATTCTCTTAGAGGCTTATTTAAGAACCTTAATCCCCTGGACTTCAAGGTCATTCAGAAACTATTTGAAATCTTCAAAAACATTGAAATTATGTCCTGCTTGCTGCGACTAATCTGCCCAAAACACTACGGAATTTACAGCGCCCCGGTTGAGAATCTGCTGTCTATTAAAGCCGAAACTCCAGTCAAAAAATACCTGATTTATCTGCAAAACCTGGGGGAACTTCAGGAGCATTACAATTTCGAAAGACTGGCTGAAGTGGACATGTCTCTCTGGGCTCTTTGCTGTATTCTGAATGAAGATTTTCTCCAGCAAAACCCGCTTTACCATCAAATCTACGAAGAATATCTTAAGACTACCAATCCGATAAAAAAAATCTCCGCCCGCAATGCTCTCCAGCACATCCGCCGAGAAAACCTAATCTACCTGGACCTGGCTGAAATTTTCCTGGATACTGACCCGGAAATTGCCGGTATCCTGGCAGGGAAAGAACTGGAAGGCCTGGTTAACAGATTATATCTGGAAATTCAGGTCAGACATAAACTTTACCCAACCACTAAAATTCCGGAGAAGCTGGATGAGCTAGCCAGGAGAAAAATCATCAGCGACCAGGTAAAAGACGAACTGATTAGCTGGTGGGATACCAGGAATAAAGCAGTTCACTGGGACCTGGCTCAGGCCGAGGGCTGGAAACTGGAAGGCTTGCATCAGAGAGTTCGGGAGATGATAGCCGGGCTGAGAAGCCTGAGAGAAAAACTTTTTGACTGACATATAATTTCCCAGAAAGCTCTGACCGCAGGCCAACGTCCTGGAAATCTCAATCAATCCACCAAAATTTGGGCTTTACTTTGATTAGCCCAGCAGTTTTAATCGATTACCCTCTTGTAGCTTCTTGAATCCACTGAGGAAAGTTTCAGTAAATTGTTTTTTGTTTGAAATTTTCCAGAAAATAAAGTTATATTTTTAACTTAAATCTAACCTGAGGAGACTGAAAGATGATTAGAAAGACCTCAAGTTTTAAGTTCCCCAAAAATTTGATGCCACCCAACATCTACCTTCTATTTTTATGCTTTTTGCTGATATTCCCGCTCCAGGCAGTTTCTGTCGAGATTCCTTCCCCGGAAAAATACCTGGGCCATAGGGTCGGTGAGGATTTCAAGCTGGCCAACTGGAAACAGATCAGCGAATACTTCAGACTGCTGGACGAAGCTTCTGACCGCATTAAGGTGGTGGAGCTTGGCCAGACCACTCTTGGCCGACCCCTCATTATGGCCATCATCACCTCTGAGGAAAACATGCCGGAATTAGAAAAGTACCGAAAAATCCAGGCACGGCTGCATGACCCGCGAGTGCTGCAGCCGGGTGAAAAAGAGCGCCTGATAAAGGAAGGTAAAGCCATAGTCTACATCAGCTGTTCCATTCATTCCACAGAAATAGCTGCTTCTCAGATGTCAATGGAGCTGGCTTACAAACTGGTCAGTGAAAACACTCCGGAAATAAAAAAGATTCTTTCAGAAGTAATACTCCTTCTTATTCCCTCGGCCAACCCGGATGGTATTGACCTGGTTACTGACTGGTACTACCGCACTTTGGGAACACCCTATGAAGGGAGCAGCATGCCCTGGCTTTATCACTACTACACCGGTCATGATAACAATCGCGACTGGTTTATGCTGACCCAGAAAGAAACCCAGCTCATGGCCCGGGTTCTCTACCAGGAATGGTTCCCCCTGCTGGTTTATGATGTGCACCAGATGGGCTCCACCGGCCCGAGATTTTTTCTCCCCCCTTATCAGGACCCCATTAATCCCAACCTCGACCCCCTGCTGCTCAGAGAACTATACCAGCTGGCTGGAGAAGCAGTCCTAAGCCTTACAAAAGAGGGGAAAACCGGGGTGGCTACCAACACTATCTTTGATGGCTGGTACAACACGGCCAACAGGGCAGCCCCGCTCCGGCATAATGCACTGGGAATTTTATCGGAAGCAGCCAGTGCCAACATCGCCTCACCAATATTCATCAGACCATCGGAGATAAGAGTTTCCGGGGCAGGAAACGAAATCCAATCAACTTACCTTGAACCATGGCCTGGAGGCTGGTGGCGGCTGCGCGACATAGTTGATTACGAGTTGATAGTCGCCACTTCTTTTCTTAAGACCATCGCCAGCCACAAAGAGAAATACCTGGGAAATTTCTGCCTTTTCGCCGAACGGCAAATCCAGAGGGGTCTGAACGAGCCTCCATATGCCTATCTTATCCCTGAAAACCAGAAAGACCTGCCCACTGCCTTGAAGCTGATTGAGGTCATCCAGAAAAACGGAGCCGAAGTTTATCGGGCCGAAAAGTCCTTTAAGGCTGATGGTCTGGAGTACCCGGCTGGAACTTACGTCATACCCTTAGCCCAGCCCTACAGGGCCTTTATCAAAGACCTGCTGGAAAGTAAAGCCTATCCCCTGCCACCCGGTAGGGACCCAGCTCAATACCTGCCTTATGATGAAGCCAGCTGGACCCTTCCTTTTCAGATGGGGGTAAAAGTTGTTGAGGTAAATAACAAATTTGAAACTGCTCTCAAACTTTTACCACCGGTCAAAATCCCTGACAGCCATCTACAGGGAAGTGGTAGGAAGTATTTCATAGTTGACAGCAGTCCCAACAACACAGTTGTTTTAGCCAATCGCCTGCTCAAGAAAAAAATTCCGGCAGGCTTTACTGATAAAAAAGTTAAAGCCGGAAACAGAAATTTCCAGGCCGGAAGCCTCGTAGTGGAGCAGTCAAAACTTAGCCTGAACCAACTCAAGACTTTGTCCTCTGGTTTAGGACTTAGCATTGGAGCAGTGGATTCCATTGAACCGGCCCGGTTAAAGCCTCTTGCCCCTTACCGCCTGGCTGTTTATCAGCCCTGGACGGCTTCTATGGATGAGGGCTGGATCCGCTGGGTTCTTGAACAATTTGAGTTTGACTTTAAGGTTATCCACAACGATGAAATAAAAGCCGGCGAGCTGGAGAAAGATTATACCCATATTATTCTGCCCAATCTCAGCTCAAGAGTAATCCTGGAAGGGAGAAGAAAGGGAGAGGTTCTCCCTGAATATGCCGGAGGCATAGGAGCTGAGGGAGTAGCTGCCCTCAACGCCTTTGTTAGAAAAGGAGGAATTCTACTGGCAGTTGAAAACTCGGCCGATTTCGCCATTGATTATTTTGGGCTTCCGGTTAAAAACATCATAGAACCCAGACGCTCAAGAGCTGAGAGTGCGGCTGCACCTACTTCTTCCGATAGAGTAAGAGTCTATTCGCCTGGTTCAATTCTCAGGGTTATGGTTGACAACTCCAGGAGCGAGACATATGGTTTTGAAGAAGAAGCGGCTATTTTCTCCTACTTCAGTCCGGTTTTTGAAACGGCAAAACAGGAAGACAGCCGGCTATCACTGGTCGGCAGAATCTCGGTCCTGGCCTGGTATCCGCCTTCTGACCCTCTGCTCAGCGGCATTCTCATAAACGGAGATAAGCTCAAACAAAAAGCGGCTGCCCTGAGCTGTGAATTCGGTCAGGGGAAAATAGTCCTGCTGGGCTTTGATGTCATCCACCGGGCTCAGGCTCATGGTAGTTTTAAGTTCCTGTTCAATCCGATAATCTACCGCTGAACTTGAAATCCCGGGCCAGGGCTCAGAAGTAAACTTATCTTGCCTTAAAGACAACGGGAGTAAAGGAACTTTTCCTCGGCACGAAATTTCTTCTCTAATCAGCGGCGACCTGAGGTTGGAATGATTTTTGCACAGTTTGAAGCCGAAAGTAGGTCCCGATGAAAAACCTAAAATCTATAACTTCTTTTTTTTTAACTGCTTTAATGAGTCTGACCTTTTTAGTCGGACCGCCAGAAGTAATAGCTAATTCCGAAGAGAGTCTCTGTCAGATTATCTATTACCGTTGCGTCTTTGAGGCTTTAGCTGCTGAACAGGGCATTCTGGCCACCGTCAGAGCTCTTGAAGAATGCGAATTGAAGTTTGCTGTATGTCAGGTTATTATGACTATAAGGATTCGCTAAACTAAAACCAGGTTAATTTCCAGCTTGAAATAGATCGGTTAAAAGGTTAATTTTAGCATCTTCCGGGCTAGATCAAAAAATTTTTACTGATATCAGGGAGGTCACTCCGTGAGCGAAAGGAAGATAAAAATTGCTCTGGTTCAACTGGCTTGCTCCAAGGACCAAGGCCAAAACCTGAAGAAAGGACTGACTCGACTGGAAGAAGCTGCTGCCAAAGGCGCCCGGGTTGTAGTCTTTCCGGAGCTTTCTTTCCTTCCGTTTTTGCCCCAGCATCCGGCTGAGTCCGGTTTTGAAAACTGGGCTGAACCGGTGCCCGGTCCCACCACAGAAATCCTGGCCAGAAAGGCCGCTGACCTGGGAGTCGTGGTTATTTTCAATCTGCTGGAAATCCAGGCCGGGAAAACCTATGACTCTTCACCGGTCATAGACTGCAAAGGCCGCCTTCTGGGAATAAACCGAATGGTCCACGTCCTGGAAGCTCCGGGTTTTCATGAAAAAGGCTATTACACTCCTGGAGACCTGGGAGCCGGGGTCTTCGAAACTCCAGTGGGGAAAATTGGTATAGCCATCTGTTACGACCGCCATTTCCCCGAATACCTGAGAGCCCTGGCTCTGAAAGGAGCCGAGCTGGTAGTCATCCCGCAAGCTGGAGCCCGAGGGGAATGGCCTCCGGGCCTTTTTGAGGCTGAACTTCAGGTAGCCTCATTCCAGAACGGTTATTTCTGTGCCCTGGCCAATCGAGTAGGAAAAGAAGACTGTCTTGAGTTTGAAGGTGGCTCCTTTATAACCGACCCTTCTGGAATAATTTTAGCTCAGGCCAGTAAAGAGAAAGAAGATCTGTTAATTGCAGAAATTGATTTCAGCCTTCTTGAAAAGTGCCCGGCCCGGAAATATTTCCTGAAAGACCGTCGTCCAGAAATCTACCTCTCACTCTAAACCGCCAGGCTGGAGTTCTGGTTTTTCCCAGAACCGATTCAGGGGTATAATAGGATTGTAAACAAGTTTCAGAGATGAGAAAGGAGATCTTTGATGAGGAGAAAATCATTACTGGGCTTCGGACTCATTTTAAGCCTGCTGATATTACCAGCCCTGGCCAACAAGTCGGCCGTATCCATTGAAGCTCCTGAGACAGTTAAAGCCGGCCAGGAGGTCACAGTTGTCATAAAAGTTAACCATCGCGGCAACAGCAGCCTACATTACACTAACCGGCTGGTGGTCCTGGCCAACGGTAAAGAAATCGCCCTCTGGAATTTTTCCTCAAACAACCGACCGGAAGCAGAGAATTTCACCCGAGAAATTAAACTCAGGATTGAGACCGAAACAGAAATAAAGGCTGAAGCCAATTGTAACCTTCATGGCAGTGCCGGTCCAGCTTCAGTCAAGATTAAAGTCGCGGAATAAAGGGGGAGGATATGACCATTGCCGGAATATCGGTGGTTTTGCTTCTGGGTATACTTAACTTGATTTTGATAATTTTCCAGGTGAGTACCGGAAAGAAATGGATAAAAGTCAATTTCGCCTGGCACCGCCGTTTGGGAGTATTGCTTCTACTGACAGCCGTAGCTCATGCTGTCCTGGCTTATCTTTCCCGCTAATTCCCCGGAAACCACAAGCTTTTTAAGATTGGATTGAGTTATTTGATCAACGTGGGCCTTCGGATTTATCATCCTATTAGCATCCTATTAGTTTTCAATGCGGTTGGCTGGTAGAATTTCAAAAGGCAGTAAATTTGAAATGTTTTGAAGGCTGGTCAGTTATTCCCTGATTCGTAAGCCCGGTTACTCTCAATCTTTTAACAAAATCTGATACAGGCTCAGGCGAGCAGTCTGGAATTCAACTTTCTGCCCGCTCCGGGTGAATTCCACGGGAGTGCCGCCAGTAGCCATGTTGCCCGAAAAATATTCTGCTATTGGCCCAAGGCTTAAAACCTGAATCTCCTTCCAGCCGGACGGCAGGTGCACCACCGCTTTCAGTGTGGAATTAGTCGGGTTGATAATTCGGATTTTGCCCTCATCATCCCAGATTTCCTGCAGGTCAAAATGCTCTACCCGGGCTCCTTTTTCAAAAATTTTCAGGTACGGAATCTCGTAAAGATTGGAAACAATCACCAGTCCATCGTCGTCTTCATAGAACTTCCGGCTGTAGGTATTGTAGTGTCCACAGAATTCATAACGTCCTCCGGTAGCTTCTTTCATCTTCTTGTTGGCTTCAAGAGTGTGCCAGAGAAGTTGATGAGCATAATCAAGATACATCTTTTTTCCAGTGTGTTTATAACCAGCCACCAGAGCTTCCATTATCCAGGGTATATAAGTCGGGGCTGTAGCCACAGAAGAATCAGTCCCTGTGGTAGGTTCTCCAAATTGCCCGGTCCAGTCGCCGTTCTTACGGGTCACCCCTCCCTTTAACCAGCTGAATTCACCCTCATATTTATCCATATGAATGAAAGACATCAGCAGAGCATCAAGGACTTTTTCAGCTTCTTTTAACCACTTGGTGTTGCCCGTGTAATCATAAATCCGGTAAAGAGCCTTAGAGGCAAAGGCATAGACGTTGACCGAGGGTTCTCCAGCGTGGTCTTCAAGAAAAAGCCCGTAATTTTCCAGAACGTGGACCTGATTTTCCATGGCTTCCACCGCCCGGTCAAGATACTTCTTATCACCGGTAAAGGAATAGGCACTGAGCATAACATCAATACCAAACTCGCAGGCATCAAAGGTGTTCAGATCATCTTTCCATATAAGCTTTGGCGGTCTGGTAGACGGGTCTACCACCGCTCGCCAGTACCATCTTTTGCCTTCCGGATTCCACATCAGCCCGGAGTATACTTTCTCAAAATTGGTTAGAAGAACTTCTTTAATTCTGGGATTACCGGTTAACGGATATTCAGCAAGCAGTGATTCAACGTTATAAGGTTGAGACCACAGAAAACATTGCCTCTGCTTGATATCCACAGTCTGATCCATAAAGTAGCCGTAGAAAGGATGATCTGGTGAATTCCAGCGCATTTTTTCCACATAATATCGGTTAGCGTTTATAGTATATTTCAGCCAGGTCCTATCTCCGGTCACGTAAAACATGGTCATAAAAGCCTTGCCGGTCATCTCGTTGTGCCAGTCGTTGGTAGGCCACTCATAGGCGTGGTAAATCCAGCCCTCTTTAGTTATGGTCCTGGGCACATTTTTTGTAAAATACTCCTCAACTTCATCCAGATTAACTCTTTCAAAAGTTATTTTATTGTCTCTGAGATAGCGTTCGTAACGGCTATAGATATTTTCGTTAGAAAAAGTAGCTACCAGATTAAAGCTGGCTTCCTCAGCCGGTTTCAATTTAGTTGCTTTCCAGACAAAAAGTCCGTGCTGATGGAGAATCCACCAGCCACCGGTAAAATAATTGCCAGTAGTATCCCGCTTGATTTTCCAGGGCAACATTCCGGACCCGGCCAGACCATCGCCCCTTACAGTGAAAGTGAAATTATCCGTAAATCCTAAGGGTTCTATCTTTCGACAGGGAAGAAGCTCGGGTGGACCAAAATTGGTGCTGATGATTTTATTGGCCGGCAGGGTTAGCAGATTGATATATTGAATTTCCTTTTCTTGATTATTTCTAACCTTTAGGTCAAAAAAAAGTCGTGAGCCTTTAAGGCTTATTTCCAGGGTATGACTCAGGCCCTGGCCCTTGTCGGCAGTTAGAACCAGAACTTCTCCTTTATCTTTATTTTTCCTGATTTCATGTTTTTCAAAGTAAACATACCATTTATAGGAAGGGAGCCTTTCCGATTCCTTAGCATTCCACATCGACAAAAATGGATTATCCGGATAACTTTCAGGCTGACCGACCAATCCGATGACATCATTAGAGCTTAAAGTGGGATAAAGCTTGCGGGCTTCATCCCAGCCAAGATAGCGGTAACAAATTTCATCCCGGTAGCGAAATTCCTGAAGGTAGTAGCCATTCCAGCGCGGGTCAAGGTCCCGGACTTCTGGTGGAGTTTCAAAAGGATTTAAGGCCTGATGCCCTTTCCAGACATCAACATAATCTAAGCGAAGATAAATGTGACCGTTTGATAACTCAATCACATCTCCTGGAGAATCCTGTCCGTTTTGATCATTGTCATGCCAGACGATGCTGACTTCTTCAGCTTTATAAGTGGGGCTCAAAAGAAGATACAGAAGCAGAGCTAAAATCAGCAACCCGATGATAAAAATAAAACTGAACCACAACCCTCTTTCCGGTCTGAGGTTCATCTTAACCTCCTAAAAAAGTCCGAATTAGGTGTTACTTTTTCTGACTATGGTCTCTTTTCCAGACCGCCCGACTCACAGCTTTTTAGAGCTATTTCCCTTAGCTTTATCTGAGCTTTTATCAACCTCAGTCTAATAAATAACCCGATTTCAAGTCAAGGAAAACCCCAGGTGCCCGTCATCCATATTGAGTAGAAAGAAAAGAAAAATAGAGAAAAAGACAGAAAGCCTGCAGGTTAAAACCCAGGTGCCAGCAGATTCTCCCTCCTTTATCTCCAGCAAATTTGCTCGGCCTGTTGCGGGCAAAGCTCAGAAATCAGATGGACATTAAGGTCAGGGAAAAACTTAATCAGTGGCCCTGGTTTCACTTATTCAGGCGGCGCTTCAGGGCCCTGGTCAGAGCCGGGACAACAGTGAACAGGTCACCAACAATTCCATAATCAGCAATCTGGAAAATAGGCGCTTCTGGGTCCTTGTTGATGGCCACAATTACCTTGCTGGTGCGCATGCCGGCCTGATGCTGGATAGCCCCACTGATGCCACAGGCAATGTAAAGATCAGGCCTCACCGTCCGACCGGTCTGCCCGACCTGGTGAGCGTAAGAAATCCAGCCGGCATCAACAGCTGCTCTGGAAGCTCCGACGGCCCCGCCCAGAACATCAGCCAGCTCATGGAGGATGGCAAAGCCCTCCGGTCCTTTGAGTCCACGCCCCCCAGAAACAATTATCTTAGCATCAGCAATGTTGACCTCATTTTTCTCTACTATTAAGTCAAGCACTTTAGTGGCAATCTGCTCTTCGAGAAGGACGGGTTTCTCTCTGATTATCTGGCCCTGGCGGCTGTTATCAGGAACTGGCATTTCAAAAACATGGTGCCTTACGGTAGCCATCTGCGGCCGGTAATTTTCGCACTTGATGGTGGCCATGATGTTACCACCAAAAGCCGGACGTATCTGGAGCAGCAGGTTTGTCCCTTCTTCAATTTCCAGTCCGGTGCAATCAGCCGTTAAACCTGTGTAGAGATAAGTAGCCACCGCCCCAGCTAAATCTCGCCCTCTGGTGCTGGCCCCCAGCAGGAAAATTTCTGGTTTGTATTTTTTTACCAGTTCTACCAGAATCCGGGCATAAGGGTCGGTTCGGTAGACTTTAAGCGTCGGATCGTCCACCAGAAAAACCCGGTCTGCTCCATAGGCAATTGCCTGTTTGGCCAGGGGCTCTACTTCATAACCAAGAACACAGGCAGTAAGAATTGTCCCTCTTTTGTCCGCCAGCTTCCGCCCCTCACCCATCATTTCCCAGGAAATAGAGGCAGCCCGACCGTCAAACTGTTCTACCCAGACCCAGACTCCCTGGTAAGTGCTCAGGTCAACCGTTTCCTTCTTTTCAGCCTCGGGCAGGCTCAGAGCTCCTGTCGGACATTCAGGCACACAGGCTCCACAGCCGGTGCAAGCTTCATTGACCACAATAATATTTTCGCTATCCAGGCTCAAAGCGCCAAACGGACAAACCTGGATACAAAGCCCACAACCTGTGCATGCTTCTCTTTTTATTTGAAGTAAAGCCATTTTTTCTCTCCTCAGACAATAATCTTTTCAGCGATAAGTTTTTCGGCCAGAAGATCAGCCTGTGTTTCTATCGAATCCCCCTGGATAATTTCGCATTTGCCGGCCCGCGGTGGCGGGGTGGCAATTTTGACCACCCGCGTTGGCGAGCCTTCCAGTCCAATCAGTCTGGGGTCAACATCTAAATCCTTAGCTGTCCAGGTTGGAATCTGAGCTTTCTGAGCTTTTCTTATGCCCAGGATGGTCGGATATCTCGGCTGGTTAATATCTTTAACCACTGCAATTAAACAGGGAAGTGTTGACTTCACTACTTCGCGGCCCTCTTCTACCAGCCTCTCCACTTCAATCTGCTTTTTCTCAAAATCAATGCTTGAAATTTTGCAAACGTAAGTCAGCTGGTTTATCTGAAGCTGGGTAGCAATTCCCGGCCCGGTCTGACCGGTATCACCGTCAATAGCCTGACGACCACAAAAAATCAAATCAAACTCACCTATTTTTCTTATGGCTCTGGACAGGGTATAAGCTGTGGCCCAGGTATCAGCACCAGCAAAGGCTGGGTCGCTTAAAAGAATGGCCTCATCCGCACCCATGGCCACCGCTTCCTTCAAAGCATTGATGGCCTGAGGTGGACCCATGGTTATGACCGTGACTTTGCCACCGAATTTTTCTCTCAACCTTAGAGCTTCTTCAATAGCATAAGTATCAAAAGGATTGATAATGCTGGGCACACCATCTCGAATGAGTGTTCCCCTAACCGGGTCAATTTTGACCTCAGTTGTATCCGGAACCTGCTTGATACAAACTATAGCGTGCACTTTCTTCCCTCCGTTTTTAGAAAATTTTTTTGATTGGAACTAATTCCACCACTACCTAATACATTGCAACATCAAGTCTGATCCTAAGCACCCAAACCTTAATTTTTAGTCAGCCCCAAATCCTGGGGCCCCTGTTCCGTTACAGGCAAGCTAAGGCCTGAATCGGGCAAATTTCGGAAAAATATAATTCAGAACAGAAAATAAGTCAAGACTGGCATATTCTAATTGCAATTGCCGATACGTTAAATTTTACCTTTC